>Ga0247806_10000212_pt1 | contig 40352 bp, 48 predicted proteins | sample UWRJL059202B1_FD_179935 | JGI IMG/M metagenome (GOLD analysis project Ga0247806, IMG submission 179935) | Plant litter microbial communities from Arlington Agricultural Research Station in Wisconsin, United States - UWRJ-L059-202B-1 | ecosystem: Environmental > Terrestrial > Plant litter >... | reverse complement strand
TTATTCTGGCTCACAATTACGTTTTATATAAGATAAATTACATGCGCTCCGGAACTTCGATGCCTAATAGCCCGAATGCCGATTTTATAGTTTCGCCCACTTTTTTAGACAGCTGTATCCTGAATACCTTTTCGTTTAGCACCTCGGTGCCCAATACAGGAACGCTTTGGTAAAACGAGTTGTATTCCCTAACAAGGTCATACGTATAGTTAGCAATAAGTGCCGGGCTGTGCCCATCGGCGGCAGCTTGTATAACTTCCGGGTACAGGCTCACTATTTTAAGCAGCTCTTTTTCTTTTTCGTGCAGGGTAATATCTGACGGTTCTAACGATACTGAAATATCAAAATCAGCACGACGCAGCAGCGATTGTATCCTTGCATAGGTGTATTGTATAAACGGACCCGTGTTACCTGCAAAATCTACCGATTCTTTAGGATCGAACAAAATACGTTTTTTAGGGTCTACTTTAAGTATGTAGTATTTTAAAGCACCAAGGCCAATAATTTTGTACAGTTTTAATTTCTCTTCATCAGAATAGCCATCAAGCTTGCCTAATTCTTCAGATATTTTTTGAGCTGTCTCGGTCATTTCCCCCATCAGGTCGTCGGCATCTACCACGGTGCCTTCACGGCTTTTCATTTTACCCGATGGGAGGTCTACCATACCATACGATAAATGGTACAGGTTAGCAGCCCAGTCAAAACCAAGTTTTTTAAGGATAAGGAACAGCACTTTAAAGTGGTAATCCTGCTCGTTACCCACAGTGTACACCATACCGCCTACATCAGGAAAATCTTTAACACGCTGTATAGCAGTGCCAATATCCTGGGTAATGTAAACCGATGTACCGTCTTTACGCAGTACCAGTTTTTCGTCAAGGCCATCCGGGGTAAGGTCTATCCAGACAGAGCCATCTTCTTTTTTAAAGAACACGCCTTTTTCAAGCCCGTCGGCTACTACATCTTTACCTAACAAATACGTATCGCTCTCATAGTAATAACTATCAAAGTCGACACCAATGTTTTTATATGTTTCTTCGAAACCTTTGTATACCCAACCGTTCATTTTAGCCCAAAGTGCTTTCACTTCAGGATCATTAGCTTCCCATTTAAGGAGCATGTCCTGAGCTTCCACAATAATCGGGGCCGTTCTCTTAGCGTCGTCTTCCGTTGAACCTTCGCTAACAAGCTCGTTTATCTGCGCTTTATAAGCTTTATCAAACTCTACATAATATTTACCTACAAGCTTATCACCTTTAAGGCCGGTACTCTCCGGGGTTTCGCCGTGGCCAAACTTTCCCCACGCCAACATCGACTTACATATATGAATACCCCTGTCGTTTACCACCTGAGTTTTATAGACTTTTTTACCCGATGCCTTTACAATATTGGCCACCGAATAGCCCAGCAATACATTACGCACGTGGCCTAAGTGCAATGGCTTATTGGTATTAGGCGAAGCAAATTCTACCATTACCGCTTTACCACCCTCAACCGGAGCTACAGTACCAAAATTTTCATCGGCTTTTATACCGTTAAAATAATCGATATAGTAAGCATCGGAAATTACAATATTAAGGAAACCGCCCACTACGTTAAAGCTATCTACAATACCGGAATTATCTATAAGGTACTGCCCTATTTTGTTTCCCAACTCAGCCGGGTTGCCTTTTATAAGCTTAAGCAACGGGAAGATAACCATGGTAATATCACCCTCAAATTCCCTTCGCGTAGCCTGCAGTTCTATCTTTTCGAGAGATATGTCAAACAGGGCGGTAGCCGCCTTTTGTATGTGGGAAGTAAGTATTTGTGATAGTGCCATTTTAAGTATATTTTTTAAAGCGTGCAAAGATAAGTATATTTAAGCAACCTGTTGACAGGAATATATTTAAATAATTTGTTAATTAAAATTAGCCAATGTGGTTGTTTCACAGAGTTTAGCTCACAAACTTACAACACAAAGATGCGCAAAGGGGACACCAAAATTATTAAAGTTTAGATTAAAAACCACAAAGACTACTTATCCCAAGAAAAAGCCGAAGCCTCTTCTCCTTTGCGAATCTTCGTGACTTGTTTGCGAAATATCCTATTCGAACAACTAACCTATTTTCAATAACTTAAAAACCAAAAACTCCCTTTTTAAAATAAATCCAAAATTTCTGTAACAAAGCGCAACTACATTAGTCTTATAGGCACATCAATCAACATTGCCATTAAGGGCACGGGCAGCCTTATCAACTGCCGCCGGCAAAAGGCATTTTTTATTTAATTCGTATGAAACTGAAATTACTTTTTATGCTGCTTTTTGCAGGCGTAACCTCGCTTACTGCACAGACTACAGGAAGCATATCCGGAAAAATTACCGACAACAAAACAAAACAACCCCTGCCCTACGTTAACATTGTAGTTAAAGATAACGGCACTGTGGTTAATGGAGGCATTACCGATGACAACGGTGCATTTGCCATAAAAAAACTACCCGTTAAAACTTATATTGTTGAGGTGCAGTTTATGGGGTACAAAACCCTCACTGCTGCTGCAAACCTTACAGATGCTAATAAAGACATTAACCTGAACACATTATCTATAACGGAGGAAGCTACAACGCTGGACGAAGTAAATATTGTAAAGGAAACATCTACCATAGAGCAAAAAATAGACCGTAAGGTTATTACCCTGGGCCGCGACCTTACTACTGCCGGTGGTACTGCTGCCGAGATTATGAACAACATACCATCGGTTAACGTAGATCAGGATGGTAAGCTATCGCTTCGTGGTAACCAGAACGTAAGGGTGCTTGTAGATGGCAGACCTACCAACATAGACCCGGCGCAATTGCTTAAGCAAATACCAAGTTCGTCTATTAAAAAGATAGAGCTTATTACCAACCCAAGTGCTAAGTACAACCCTGAAGGGATGAGCGGTATTATAAACATCATCCTTAATAAAAATGCTAATGATGGTTTTAACGGTAGTTTTACCTCTGGGATAAACTTTGGTATTACGCCTAAATTCAACAATTCGCTTGACGTTAATTATCGCACAGGGAAAGTCAACTTTTTTGGAAACGGTGGCTCTAACTTTGGTAAGAACTTCAATAAAGGTTTTATAAACCGTAATGATATTACATCTCACCAGGCACTTGACATTGTAAACGATAACGACTCATACCTTGGTAAAATAGGGATGGACTATTATATAAATGACCACAACACAATATCTGCATACACCAATCAAAACTATTTTACCGGTAAGGGTAAAGTTGACACCCGCATTATGTATGGCTCTGATACTACTTTAGAAAATATTGCGCAAAACTCGGCATACGATACAGACAACCACAACAACACCTATAACCTTGCTTACAAACACAAGTTTGAAAAAGAAGGCCACACCCTTGATTTTGAAGGAAACTATAACACTACAACGCAAAACCAGGCCGGTGATTATGATACTACCGTGGGCACTAATGGCGTAGTGATTTATGATGATAGTGTTATTGATAAAATCAAGAACACGACCATGAACCTTGATTACGTTAACCCGCTAAACGATAAAACCACTTTAGAACTGGGTGCAGAATCGAGGCTTATACGTAGTAATAATACATACAACACCAGCAACCCTGCTGTAACAAACCCGGAACTTCAAAACTCCGTTTACAGCTATGATGTAGATATTTATTCGGCGTATGCTACGCTGGGGCAAAAATTTAGTAAATTCAGCTACCAGTTGGGTGCTCGTTTTGAGCACTATAAATCAGATGCTGATTTTAACCGTGGCGCAAAAACATTTCAGAACAAATATTTTACGCTGTATCCATCGGCTTACTTAACGTATAGCCCTAACGATAAAAACACATTCCAGTTTAGCTACAGCCGCCGTGTAGACCGCCCTTCGTTAGAACAAACCAAACCGGTTAGGGAATTTTCTACCCCGCTTATAACTTCCTTAGGTAACCAATATTTAGAGCCTCAGTTTACTAACTCTGTCGAGGTTAACTATACCAAAATGTTTGGTAAAGGATCCTCTATTACCGGAGGCGTGTTTTACAGGCTTATAGACCACGAAATAAGCCGTGTACTCTACCCTGACGAAACCACTGCCAACAATCAGGACCAGATTCAGAGCTATGCCAACTTTAACCACAACAATGCGCTTGGCTTTGAGGTTTCGGCAAATTACAAGATCAATAAATGGTGGGATATACAGCCGGCTATAGATTTTTCGAGTATCAATCAAAAGGGTGTGGTATCTGTATTGGTACCGGGCACAACAGACGATTATGAGCCAACACTAAAGAAAGTAACCGTGTCTGCTTTTAATGCAAGGATTAACAGTAACTTCAGGGTTAACCCCCGCCTTAGCTTTTTACTTTTCGGGTTTTACAGGGGCCCCGTAAATGGCGTGCAAAACAACAGTAAAGAGATGTATAAAATAGACAGCGGCGCACGTTACAGCCTGCTGAATAACAAAATGAGCCTTAGCGTACGTTTTAACGATATGTTTAAAACCATGCGTTACGGCTTTGATGCCCTTAACCCTTACCCGCAAACAGGAGAGTTCAGGTGGGAAAGCCGCACGGTGTACTTTGGGCTAAACTATATGTTTGGCGGTGGTAAAAACAGGGCATTGGCACGTAAACAACGTGATGACAATACCAAACAGGGCGGCGGCGGAATGTTTTAAACCCCAGCCCGTATTAAAAAGGCATTAGTAGTGCATTTCAGATATTTAGGTTAGCACAGCCCCGAAGCGTTTGTTTCGGGGCTTGCTTTTTATTAAAGACAGAACGCGGATGACGCGGATGCAAGCAAACGCGGATTTGGCGGATTTAAACCTAAATTAAAAAACAAAACCCTTATAAATCTTACGACTTATAAGGGTATATTTTATTTTTACCATTTACGTAGGGCGACGCCCTACGCTATTATATGCAACCCTTTTAGGGTCAGGAAAGGAATTGCAAATCAGGATTTTGAATGAAGCTAATCTAAAATCTACATTCTTAAATCTAAAATCCTGCTTTACCATTTAATGATCGCGCTGCCCCATGTAAAGCCGCTTCCAAAAGCAGCAAGCACAACGTTGTCGCCGGTCTTGATTTTGCCTTGTTCCCAAGCTTCTGTCAGCGCAATAGGAATAGAAGCTGCGGTAGTATTACCATATTTCATGATGTTGTTATATACATGGTCGTCGGTCAGGCCAAATTTGTGCTGTATAAACTGCGATATCCTAAGGTTTGCCTGATGCGGTATCAGCATATCAATATCGGCTACCTCAAGGTTATTTGCTTTTAAACCCTCCATGATTACTTCGCTGAAACGCACCACCGCATTTTTAAATACAAACTGGCCGTTCATGTGTGGGTAGTAACTTTCGTCTTCCGGGTTGGCATCAGCAATAATATCCGTTACCCATCGCTTGGCCATACCGGGAGCAATAAGCGAAAGCTCTTCGGCATGCTGCCCTTCGCTGTGCAGGTGCGTAGAAAGTACACCTTTTGTAATATTTTCTTCGCGGGTAAGCACGGCTGCCCCTGCCCCATCGCCAAAAATAACCGATACGGCACGGCCTCTTGTGGTCATGTCCAGTCCGGTGGAGTGCAGTTCGCTGCCTATAATAAGTATGTTTTTATACATCCCTGTTTTTATAAACTGGTCGGCCACCGATAGCGCATAGATAAAACCCGAACACTGGTTACGCACATCGAGCGCGCCCACGGTACGTTTCATACCAAGGTCGCGTTGTACCAACACACCCGGCCCAGGAAAATAGTAATCAGGGCTTAGGGTAGCAAACACTATAAAATCGATGTCTTCTTTATCTATACCGGCACGTTCTATAGCAATTTTAGCTGCTTTAACGCCCATTGTGGTCGTGGTATCTCCATCGCCTTTTATAACATGCCTGCGTTCTTTTATACCGGTGCGTTCCTGGATCCACTCATCATTAGTTTCCATGATTTTGGAAAGGTCATTATTAGTAACCACATTATCCGGAACGTAATAGCCCAGGCCTGATATTTTTGAATGATACATAGTACGATTTATTGTTTTTTCAAAATTAATGTACGAAATTAAGTATTCCTTAAATTCAAACTCTAAAATACACTATTTTTTTCACATAAATAGATTGTATGGTTGTATAAGACGTTATATTTTTGCGCCACATTCAACATACTGACATGAAAACAATATTTGCCTTACTATTAACTGCACTTACAGCCATTACCGCATACAGCCAGGACACGTTACCCAAAAATGTTACTCCGGGCGTAGTAAGGGTTACCGAAAGGGAACCACACTTTCCCGGAGGTACAACCGCTTTTAACGCTTATTTAAGATCCAGGCTGGAGTCGGCAGGCTTTACATCGGGAGAAAATGGTAAGCTACTTGTTACTTTTGTAGTAGAAAAAAATGGCAGTGTAAGTACTGTTAAAATAATTCAGGGAATAGAGAAGAACCTTAACCTTGCGGTTATTGATGCAATACGGGAATCGCCTAAGTGGACTCCGGGCTACAAAGAGGGCAAACCGGTACGCGCACTATACAAATTACCCATAATATTTTAAACCCCAAACGCATTCCTGTCTACCGTAAGGCTAACCTCTGTTTCTGTCGGGATCTCCTTATAGTGTTCAAAAAATAATGCCTGCCTGCCCAGTGCTGCTTTAATTAAATAGCGGCTGCCTTTAAAGTAACATTGTTTTACAATTACTTTTAGCGGGCCGTTATCGGCAATAATAAGCTGGTGTGGGTACAGTAGAATAGTTTCTTCACTATTATTAGTAAGGGTAAGGAGTTCGAGCTTTATTTCGTTTACTTCTCCAAATAATGATGCTGTGTATTTATCTTTTGCCTTGTAGTAAATTTCTTTTGATGGTGCTTTGTCTACCAGTGTACCTTTTTTTATTACAATAGTTTCATCGGCAAAGGAAAGAGCATCGGTACTGTCATGCGTAGCTATAATGCAGGTAACGCCTTTTTGCTTAAGGTAGGCAAAGAGATTACGGCGCAGTGCATTTTTCCTGAAATTGTCTATATGGCTAAAAGGCTCGTCGAGCAAAAGTACCTGGGGCTCTAAAGCCAGCACTTTTGCAAGGGCAATGCGTTGCTGTTGACCCCCGCTCAAAAATTTTACCTTAACATCGGCAAAATCTTCCATTTCCACAATTTGCAGTAGTTCTGCTGTGCGGCGTTTTTTTTCGTCCGGATAAAAGTTAGATAAAAAGCTGCCTACATTTTCTGCTGCGGTGGTATAAGGCATAAGGTCGAAATCCTGCGCAAGGTATTTCATATAAGGCATACCCGGCACAAGGTTGTGCTTAGGCCCCGTTACGGGCTGGCCTTTATACGTTATCTCTCCTGCATCAAGATCGTACATACCGTAAATTACTTTAAGCAGCGTACTCTTGCCGCAGCCGCTCTCGCCTATTACGGCCACATTTTGCCCTGTCTTTACAGTAAAGCTTAATTGGTGCAATATGGTTTTTTCGGTATAGCCGAACGATATGTTTTTTACTGACAGCATCTTTTATCAAATTTCAGACTGCAAAAATATTCATTTAAAAATAAACATCAGTAAATAAATAAGGGTGCTGCGTTACTGCAGCACCCTTACAAAACCTAACCAATAAATAACAACCAACCAATCATAAGAAAATTCAGATCATAGCAATTGATCTTAAACTATTTACGGGTAAAAGATTACTAAGGTTTTATGTTTGCGATTAATTAACACTATCATTATTATCGTGATTTTTATAATTTGAAGTCAATCATAATGCAATAATTAAAATAAATGCATAAAATTGCATTCTTAACAAAATGACTATACTTTTATTACTAATACGCCGAATTTATGAAAAGTAAAATAATTTTATGTATTACATTGGTTTTAACAACTTTAACAGGTTTTGCACAAAAGCAGGAAGGACAATACTCTCTTGAAGCCACGTATGGAGGAAGCTTTGCCAGCAAACCATCGATAACCCAGTTTGGGCATTACGACTTTGGTATTCGTTATATGTTTGATCCAAGCTGGGGTATAAAATTTGATTTTGGTCATGACAAATTCAGGAATGATGAAACTCCGGAGCAGGGTATAGACTATACAAGGCTATCATTGCAGGCTGTACATAATCTGGGCCGCACTCTAAACATACCCAAGGCCACAGGTGGTGCTGTTAATGCGCTTGCACATGCAGGCTTAGGCATATCAGTTTCTAAATCTACACAGCAAAAAACTAAAGATAATATGGGCAATTTAATTGTAGGTATTACTCCGCAAGTGCATATTTTTCAGGACGTGGCTTTACAGTTAGATTTCTCTTATGTAGTAAACCTGCTGCAACACTTTGATTATGATGGTACCTACCGTTATACAGGTGCACCAAAATCGTTTACGGGTGGCCACGCCACGGCATCTATAGGTATAATTTATTACCTGGGCAAAAGGCACTCTGATTACGACTGGAGGTAAAAGCATCATCATTTAAAACAACAAAGACGGCTTATGGGCCGTCTTTGTTGTTTTAAACACATATTAACTAATCATGTTTATTACCCACATTTAGCAATACCACTGCCCCAAGTATTAGTATTATGCCCATCCATTGCCATAAATTTACGGGTTCGCTTAATATAAAATAAGCCATAGTAACAGATACCGGTAACTCTATAGACGACACTATGCTACCCAGCCCCAGGCCTGTTTTGGGAAAACCTGCATTTAACAACAAAGGCGGCAATATAGTACCAAATAACGCCAGCGGTATGCCCCAGGTTGTAACAATATTAAAATTAAAAGAACCCGGCCATGTAAAAGTTGTAAAGCTTAATACAACTATTGCGCCACCCATAAGCATAAACAGGCTTCGGTGGGGTGCAGTAAGATGCGTAGCGATACTGTTACCGGCAAACATTGTCATGGTAAATGACATTGCCGCACCAAGGCCCCAGGCAAGGCCACGCCAGTCTGGCACAACGTCGCTACTTAAAAGATTTGTTGCCAGTAATGTTCCGGCAAGTACAATAACAATAGCAATTATTTTTTTTACAGACGGTACTACTTTACTCAGTGCCCATTCTAACAGTACGCCTATCCAAACGGTTTGCATGAGCAGCACAATGGCTATAGATACCGGGATATATTTTACAGCAATATAATAAAACACACTGGTAAAACCCATAGACGTTCCTGCAAGTACAAGCTGTGTTTTATCTTTGCCCGATGCTTTTTGCATTGGCGCACCTGAAGATTTTTTCCGGAAGCTGTAAATAAGGAACATGCCCAGTAACCCAAGCAGTATTTGCGATGAGGTAACTTCGGCAGTGGTGTAACCCTGGCCATAAGCAAGCTTTACAAAAGTGGCAAGCATACCATAGCTTGCAGCTCCGCAGCCTACATATAAAACCCCTTTAAATATATTATTCTTAGTCATAATTTGCATTTTAAAAAGCGGGCAAAGGTATCACTAAGATTTTATTATAAAATGTTTATGACTATAATTTGACAAAACAATAATACCATTGCTTACATTTGATCTTTTTAATTTGACTATGAAGAAATTAGTTACACTCGTTTTTATAACAGCCTTTAGTTTAACAGCCATGTCGTTAAAGCATACCAGCGACCCCGAACCCGATTGCAACATACTACATAAGGGTACATTTATTTATGCCGATGAGCAGGGACAGGAAGTAAAAGTACTTATAGACGGTAATAAACATATAGAATATCACAAAGGCGGCAAGTACTACATTAAATCGCAGCTCCATTGGGATAACGATTGCCAGTATACTGCAAAGATTGTAAAAGTTACCCTGCCCGGATTCCCGTATAAAAAAGGCACTATCATGAGGGTTATGATAGATAATGTAGATGGCAACGCCATCTTTTGCACCGGCATTATTAATGAAGAAAGCTTTAGCAGTAAACTTATAAAAACCGAAAGAACTGCTAAGTAACATCTATTCATAATACCACATACTAAAACAACTACTTTTATAGTTATAGGTAAACACCTTACCTCTCAACTATCATGATGCGCATTTTGCTTTTAGTATTTATACAGTTTATAAGCTGTAGTGGCAGCAATGCCGGTGATGACATTCCCGCTAAAGATTACTCTAACAAACATACAGAGGCCCTTGCTTTTTGCAAACAGAAAAACTATTGTGAAGACTACTATTTCCTTATAGACCTCAGTGTACATTCCGGTAAAAACCGATTTTATGTGTACGATTTTAAACAAAAAAAAAATCATTGATCAAAATCTGGTTACCCATGGCAGCTGCGATGCTTTTCAGGATAACGACACTAAATACGAGAAGGTAAAATTCAGCAATCTTGATAAGAGCCATTGCTCATCGTCGGGTAAATATAAAGTGGGCAAACGCGATTACAGTTCGTGGGGTATAAAAGTAAAGTATTGGCTTGAAGGACTTGATGAAACCAACAGCAACGCCCAAAACCGTGTGGTAGTTTTGCATTCGTGGAATGCCGTAGCCGATAAAGAAATTTTCCCTCGATACAGCCCGCTTAGCTGGGGATGCCCTGCAGTATCTGACAATATTATGCAAACGCTCGATGCTAAACTACAGGCTACAGAGAAGCCGGTATTGCTGTGGATAGTTGATTGACTAACTTCTGTGCTCCCTCGCTTCTTCTATCAAATCGCTAAGGTGAATGCGCAGCGCTTTTACCGATATGCTTATTTCCCAAAACGACACAGCCAAAGATGCTAACAGCAACAGCAGGCTTAACCCAAACACGTAAGCACCCCACGTTTGCTGTCCGGTAAACAACAACGCCATAGCAAAAACAGAGAAGAACAGGCTTAACACTCCATACATTTGCATGTGCCTAATAAGCGTGAGCCGCAGGTTAAGGTTCTTTATTTCGCCTAAAATACTTTTAGTTCGATGCTGTTCGTAGCTTACTTTAAGGCCGCGCACTATACCCGCAATGGTTAAAAAACGGTTGGTATAGGCCAGTAAGATTAGCGATGTGGCCGAAAACAAAAGTGCAGGGGTTTCTATGGATAGGTTCATATGGGGAATTGGTTATTGGTTGTTAGTTGTTAGTTGTTAGTTGTTGGTTGTTAGTTGTTGGTTTGCAGTTAAGACTCATTACTATTGCCTGTTGCTTATTGTTATTGCCTGCTTCTCATTGCTTATTGCTTATTGCTCATTGCTTATTCCTATTGCTTATTGCTCATTGCTTATTGCTCATTGCTTATTGCTTATTGCCTATTGCTTATTGCTCATTGCCTTTTGCTTATTGCCTATTGCTTATTGCCTATTGCTTCTTCTATCAGCAAGATACAATGTTTTCTGTGCATTTAAAACTTTCAGACCCATAACCCTATTGTTTTGTTAATTAGCATTTTATCAACAATTGTTCATTGCTGTTTGTAATACTTTTAATGTAAACAAATAAACAGCAACATCATGGACTCGATAAACCAACAACAACCGGAAGACAATTTTAAAGATTTAGTGGGCCAGGAAGGCATCGACAAGATAAAGGAACTTGCAAAAGCGGCAGGCTCATGTTTTTTTTGTACTAAGATAGTGAGCGGAAAAGCTTTTGATACACGCCCGATGTCGGCTGAAAAAGTAGACGACAGCGGAAACTTCTGGTTCCTGAGCGCGAATGACTCTCATAAAAACCAGGAACTTAGCGAAGACCCGGCAGCGCAGTTGTTGTTTCAGGGCGGGTCGTACAGCGATTTTTTAAGCCTGTATGGTTATGCGACTATCAGTACAGATAAAGCTAAGATAGACGAACTATGGGACCCAATGATGAAAGTGTGGTTTACCGAAGGTAAAGACGACCCAAGGATTACCGTAATTAAGTTTACCCCTACCGAAGGGTATTACTGGGATACCAAGCATAACATGGCTGTAGGCCTTATAAAAAGAACATACGGTGCTATTGTAGGCGAAACCTATGATGACTCTGTAGAGGGAACTATTGTTCCTTAACCGTACACACTTCAAACAATGGAGAAGGCCTGCTGAGAAGCGGGCTTTTTTATCCGCTTTACAGCATAACCGATTGCGGAAGCATTTGTAAAAATGACAATGCCTGATTGTAATCTAAGTAATCATATTCCAAACCAAGTTTCCGGATATTAGTATAATAGGTTTGATGCTGACTATAATAATATTTCTCCGACTGGACAAACCAGGCTTTTGCACCAAGCTTTTGAGCAAGGAACCATTTTTCGAATAGCCTGCCAGTGCGTCCGCTGCCATCTTCAAAAGGATGAATTTTTACAAAAACCAAGTGCAGCATTGATGCATAAAAAAATACTTCGTCGAATTCTAAATCTGAGCTTAACAAAACTTCAATGTCGTCATTTAGTCTTTGCATTTCTGAGGCAACTTTATCCGGAGTAGCAGCAACATATTCTATTTTACCATCATCTGTAATAACAAACATATTACCATTGCGCAGTTTACCCTGCTGCGATTTATGGAGTATATTTTTAGTTAATAAGGCATGTGAGCTCAGCAAATATTCAGGAGTTAATTTATGAGTCGCAGCAAACTCATAGGCGTTATACAAATCATCTATCTTTTGGGTATAATCGGGTTGATAGCGCACGCCGAGGCGCTTATGCTTTATAAACGAATCCAGCTCTATTTCCTCCCCCTCTATCTTAGATGAAAACACCGCTGAAACAGACGTATAAAAATTGAAGTTCTCATTACTAATTTCGCTTTCCCGTAATCCCTCAAAATGTTGTTGTACGGTTGTGCTAAAGCTTTTTTTATAGGCTTCGAGGAGGGAAGTTGGTATAATTTTTAGGGTTAGGGTCATTATATTATCTAACAATCCAATTCTCAATTTGAATTCCTTCAATTCTTTCAAATTCAGAAATATTTTCTGTAACCATTATTAAATCTGATGAAACAGCAGTAGTACCTATGAGTAAGTCAAAATCACTTATCATTTTACCCAATTTCCTTAATCTTGATTTTTCTTTTCCATAAAGATAGATACAATCAATAATGGGGATAATCGCAATATTAGTGGTAAACGATTCGATAAGCAGAAGATTTTTTTCAGGATTAGTGCTATGTTCAGCACCGTAAGTTAATTCTGCAAGAGTAATTTCAGAAATAACACAATTAAAAATTCCTATCTCATTAAACTTATTTTCTAAGTCAAATTTTCCTCTAAAAAAATGAACGCAGATATTCGTATCTAATAAATATTTCATTAAAAATTTTCGATATCACGGTTATTAACCCTGGAGGATTTTATTTCGTTGATTATTTCATCTGAATCACGGTTGTCTTCCCACGCACCAAAAAGTGATGACAAATTGTTACTTGGAGGCATATTTATTTCATTAATAGATTCGGTAAGACCAACAATAATTTTTTTCTTAGACGTAAGATCAAGATTTCTAAAGAGATCTATATATCTCTTTAGAGACGAATTATTTAAGGTGATGCTTGCCATAACGTTACTATTTAATTCAAAGATAGTGAATTTTGCATTAATCATTTATCTTAAAACTGAAACTCATAGCAAACAAAAAAACCTGTAGCTTTCACTACAGGTCTATTATCTGACATCTATTATCTAATGTCTATTTTATCAGCTCAAAGCTTCTTTTTACAAAAGCAGTAAGCTCTTCGCCTTTAAGCAGGTTCTGGCTTAGTTTAGCAAGGTCTAACGCCTGCTTAACCAATGCTTCCTGGTGCGTTTTATCTTCGGTGTTTAATATGCTTGTAGCAAGTTCGCTGTTAGTATTTACCACAAGGTTATACATATCAGGGAAGTTACCCATACCAAACATACCGCCGCCGCCGCTGGCGCTCATTTCTTTCATACGGCGCATAAACTCCGGCTGCGTAATGATAAATGGTGCTGCATTGCTGTCTAAAGCCTCCAGCTGAACGCTGTAGTTTTGTTTAGGTACAATTTCTTCCAAGGCAGTTTTTAGCTTGTCTTTTTCATCGTCGCTAAGTTTAGATATCTGCAACTCATCTTTATTGATAAGTTTCTCCACGTGGTCGCCATCTACACGTACAAATGTTACGTTTTCGTTATCCGCTTCAAGCTTCTGGATAAGGTGCGATACAATAGGCGAATCTAATAACAACACCTGGTAACCTTTTTCCTGTGCAGATACTATGTAGCTGTGCTGTGCATCTTTGTTGGACGCATAAAGCACTACAAGTTTACCGTCTTTATCGGTCTGTGTATCTTTCAGGTTTTCTTTAAGCTCTTCAAGCGTGTAAAATTTACCATCTACCGTAGGGTACAATACAAAGCTGCCTGCTTTTTCGTAGAATTTAGGTTCGCTAAGCATACCGTACTCTAACACGATCTTGATGTCGTTCCATTTTTGCTCAAAGTCCTCACGGTTCTCGTTAAATAACGATTTAAGCTTATCGGCTACTTTACGGGTAATGTAGTTCGATATTTTTTTAACGGCACCATCTGCCTGAAGGTAAGAGCGCGATACATTAAGCGGAATGTCCGGGCTATCAATCACACCACGAAGCATGGTAAGGAATTCCGGAACAATGCCCTCTACATTATCGGTAACAAAAACCTGGTTTTGGTACAGTTGTATTTTATCTTTCTGAACCTGAAGGTCGGCAGAAAGTTTAGGGAAATATAAAATACCGGTTAAGTTAAACGGGTAGTCTACATTAAGGTGAATGTTGAATAACGGGTCTTCAAACTGTGTAGGGTACAACTCGTGATAAAACGTTTTGTAATCTTCGTCGGTCAGGTCAGCCGGTTGTTTTGTCCATGCCGGGTTAGGGTTGTTTATAAAGGTATCAACCTCTACTTCTTCGGGTTGGTAATCTACCGGTGCATCCGGTGGTACAGGCAGGTTTTCTTTATGGGTACCAAATTTAATAGGCACCGGCATAAACTTGTTGTATTTTTTTAGAAGCTCACGAATTTTAGAATCTTCTAAAAAGTCAAGAGAATCTTCTGCAATGTGCAGCACTATCTCAGTACCACGGGTTATTTTGTCGCTTGGCTCAAGTGTAAATTCCGGGCTGCCATCGCATATCCAGTGTACCGCAGGCTCATCTTTATACGACTTGGTAATTATCTCTACTTTTTGCCACCATAAAGGCCGAATAGAAACCAAGGCCAAAGTGGCCAATGATACCTGAATCTTTGGCAGATTCTTTATATTTTTCAAGAAACTCCTCAGCTCCGGAGAATGCTACCTGGTTAATGTATTTTTCTACCTCTTCGCCGGTCATACCAAGACCTTGGTCTGTAATATAGATTTTCTTAGCCTCTTTATCTACCTTAACCTCAATTATAGGGTTGCCATACTCTACAGCAGTCTCGCCTATGTTTGTAAGGTGTTTAAGTTTAAGAGTGGCATCGGTGGCGTTGCTCACAAGTTCGCGTAAAAAGATCTCGTGGTCGCTGTATAAAAATTTTTTGATTAGGGGAAATATGTTTTCTACCGAAACATTAATTTTTCCTGTTGCCATAGTATAAGGTTTTTTGTTCGTTGTTTTAGTGTTGTCAAATTAAGTACCAAAAATGCATTGGTGACAAATTGGCATTTTAGAGCCACCATACTGTAATTGATAAGTTGAAGTGTTAAAGGACGATAATTTTAAGAAAACATTAATCGGGTAAAAATAAAAAAAATAATCCTCGGCTTTTACTTTAAAATCAAACATCAGGCTCTCATAGCCTTACATTTATAGATGCATTTATTACACTATTTCCTGTTAAAAAAATTGCGCGTCTATTGTAAAGTAGGCATTAAAACCTGTAACTTTATACCAATAAACAAGTAAGATAACCTAAACGTATTACAAATTATGAAAAAGTTTTTAGCACTATGCATGATGGTGGCATTGTTTGCCTCGTGCGGGTCGTTAGACCAGAAATCGCAGACCGGAATTAAAGGTAACTGGACAATATCTAACGTGTCTTATCCGGGTTCTGATTATATTAAAGTAACTTCTTTTGATGTTGCCGATTCTAAATGCTTTGTAGGCAGCTCTTGGAATTTTATATCTAACAACAATAAAGGTACCATGAACCTTACCTCATCTGGTGCAGGATGCCCGTCTTTTACCAGCCCTATTGTATGGACAGTTACTAAAGCGGGTACCTTTAACCTTAAAATTACCGAAGGCCAAAAAGCAAAAAGGGTTACAGAAGGTTATATACTTACTATAAGGAACCAGACAGAAAACTCTTTTGAGCTTGTAGATAATGTAAGCGTGGGCGGTAAAAATGTAGAGGTGGTATACAGCTTCACTAAAGTTTAAATTTAATAAACACAAATTATAATAAGCATGAAAACAACAAAAATTTATATCCTGGCACTTGCCTTTATTGCAAGCATAGGCATAACGTCTTGCGAGGCTGTTAAAAACACTAACAACACACAAAAAGGCGTAGGTATAGGTGCTGCCGGTGGCGCTGTTATAGGTGGTATTTTAGGCAACAACCTGGGTAAAGGTGGCAACACGGCACTGGGTGCTATTATAGGTGGTGTTGTGGGTGGTACAGCCGGTGGCCTTATAGGTAACAGGATGGATAAACAGGCACAGAAAATAGATGAGGCACTTCCTGGTGCAGAAGTTGAAAGGGTGGGAGAAGGTATTAAAATTACGCTGGGTGAAAACTCTGTAAATTTTGATCTTAATAAAGCTACATTGACATCTACAGCTAAGGCTAATCTTGATAAACTGGTTCCGGTGTTTAACGAATATCCGGATACAAATATCCAGATCTTTGGTTACACAGATAGTAGTGGTAGCGATGAGTACAACCTTAACCTTTCTAACCAAAGGGCCGCGTCCGTAAAAAGCTACTTAGGCGGTAAAGGAATTAAAAGTGCAAGGATAGAAGCTAAAGGTATGGGCGAAGCCGACCCGATTGCCGACAATACTACTAAAGACGGTATGGCAAAAAACAGGCGTGTAGAGTTTGCTATTACTGCTAACGAAAAAATGGTGCAAGATGCCCAAAAAGAGGCAAAACAATAATATATTTTTTAAACTAAATGCTTAGAGGCTGCCAATCGGCAGCCTTTTTGTTTTTATGTGGGTCTGGCTTTACTCTTAAAACCTTAAATTGGTTAACTTTGAGATAAACACAACTACTATGACTTTATTCTGGCATTTATATGTAATGGCAGCCATTTATATTTTAGCGGGACTAAACCACTTTAGGGTGCCAAGGTTATATCAACGCATGATTCCTCCTGCCCTGCCTTCGCCTAAAACACTCAATATTCTTAGCGGCGTTGCCGAGCTGGTGTTAGGCATAGCACTGTGCTTTCCCGCTGTATCACCATGGGCTGCGTGGGGTATTATAGCACTGCTTGTAGCCGTATTTCCTGCAAATGTATTTATGTATACTAATGAGCGTGCGGCACTTGGTATACCTAAATGGGTTTTATTATTACGCTTACCTTTGCAGTTGCTACTTATAGCATGGGCCTATTTGTATACTTAATAGTAGATTATTACTTAAAGGCGCAGAACAGCACTACTTCCGGTTTAAAAATCTTTAAGTTAAATTGCCGCTTTATTAAATTATTTTAAAGATTTTGCGACAGGAATACCAAATTACGGTTGCGCAAAGAACCTCTTTTTATTAAATCGTGAAAAAACAGCATAGCTATACATCTTATAAGATTTTTTAGTAATATTGATAAAACGAATTTCTTAAACATTTAACTATTTACCTGATTTAATTTTTTCACGCGATGAAAAAGAGTAACCGTGCCGAACTGGACAGGGAAGCGTTAGACAAAATTGTAGCGCTGGCCCAGGAAGAAAAAAAACCTTTTGATGAAATAAAAACCCAGTACGGTTTATCTGAAAAAGAAGTGACAGACATTATGAAGAAAAAGTTATCGCACGATAACTTTGAGCTTTGGAAGAAAAAGACGGCCGCAAAAAAACCAAAACCTAAACCCCTTAACAGTTTTGAGGATGACGGGCTGGATTCTAAATATTACATTAGAAACAAGTTTTAAACTGTAAATTAAACACACATAAACAAAAAAGCATAGCCCGCGGGTCATGCTTTTTTTCGTTTTATAAGGCCTATAAAAATATTTAAAGGTAATAGAAATTGTACAATTACAACTGTAAGAAAAACACCTGTCAGGATTTTATTATAAAGTTGATAGTTACCCGTTATCGCAGACAACGGTTCCTCGCTTCTGTGTTTTACGTACATAGTAAAAAGCAGGTAGGCCGGTAAACCCAAAACTGTAATAACCTTATGCACCTTTGTGAGCTTGCGGTTTAAAATAAAGTCGAACTTATAAAATGTCCAGTAACATACGCCCAACATAAAATATATAAACGCAAGGAACAGTGAAAAATGAAAAGTAGCGATTACAAAATAGGTGTCTTTTATATTTATATCTACCGTACTGTTGCCTGATATTAATTGAAGCAAACCTCCCACTATAATTATGAGCGCTGCCGTTATCCAAAAATACATTTGTGCTTTGTGTTTCATAACAACAATTATTAATGGATGTATATTTAAATTACTGCGCCGGTGCTGCTTCAAGCTTTTTACGTTCTGCAATAACATTAGTAAGCATTTTGCCATAGCGCGATTTAGCAACTTTTGGTGTCATGCTTTTATTAATAGTATCCAGGTATTTTAAGTTTATATCTTCTGCAATTTCAGATATTGCCACATACGGCCCTACTTCATGATCGGCATGGTTAAGTGCAAAGTTTGCTGTATGCAGGTAGCGGCGTTTTTTTAACTGATCAGATTTTAATGCTATACTGTCCTGCCTGGCCACGTTATTACCCGCCTCATAGCTTAGCTTGGTAAGATCAAGGTTATCGTTAACAAACTTATTTTTTACCGCTTTAAACTCTTCATATAGCTTTTGGTTTTCTGATCCTGTAATTTTGGCTTTTCCAAAAAACTCATCTTTAGTAGTCTCTATTTTTATGTTGCCCGGTTCGGCAAAAAATGGCAGGTCACTATCTACAGATTCTGTTTTAACCCTGTCTATAACTAAATAAAGCATTTCCGGTGAGTCAAGTTTTATATGGCTTTCAAAATGAGAATCGCCATCAATAACAATGGTATCTATATTTACAAGTGCAGTATCGTTAAGCCTTTTTATAAAAAGCTGCCCTTTTTTAAAACCTTTAATGTTTCCTGTAATATGCACATTAGCATCGCTGTGATCTTCTTTTTTACAGGCAACAATTACTAATAATGCGGCAAGGGCAAGAAATGTATTTTTCATGAAATGTTTTTGCGTTAAAATCCCCGCAAAGTAATAAAAATTATGTATTTATCAATCGTGTGCATAAGTAAATAAACATGCCATTTTTTTATCTGTTTTACTTCATAATAACACAAAAAATATACACAATGCTCCTAAAAATCTATAGTTGACATCTAATTACTTTACAGATAATATAAGAAAGCTTTAATATTTTATTTGGAAACTTCCTTTTTTAGCTTTGTAACTTTGAGAAAAACGCCCAACTATGGAAACATTTTACTCTAAAATTTTTGACAATGTAAAGAAAGAGATAGCTGATGCAGCCGATGATCAGCTAAAATCTGACCTTTATAAGGTAGAGCTTCAGGAAGATTACAGCATAAAGCCGCCCAAATTGCAAAAGGATTTATTATCGGTAGAAATAAGGTCTAAGACCCTGACCGATAATAATGCGCCCGAGGGTTTTGATTACCAAAATGGCGATGTTGTAAACTATGCTTACTACAGCATACCCATATATGGCGACCACAACCTGCTGAAACAAAAAATTGAAACCCTGCTAAAAGCGAGTAACAAATTTGCTATAGTAAAAGGGTTCCTGTTTATTGAGGAGTACTATTTTGAAAAGATTGAAAACAACGATACTGCCATCGCTGCTGTAAAAGCCGCTATGCTTAAAGATGTAGCCTTTATAGAGCAGTACATACAGGAAGTGAATACTGAAATTGAAACTTTTAAGATTACACTCAAAAACGAGATTAATACAGAAATTGCAATTGAATTAGACAAACGGAGGATAAAACAGGAAACTATAAATAAGCTTAACCCTTTTTAAACAAAAAAGTGAGCCAATGGCTCACTAATACATTATGAATAACTAAACCTTTAATTAATTAAAAGCTTTTTAACGGTTTTAGCATTAGCACTGCTTACAACCTCAACAAAATAGTTGCCTGATGCAAGAGCAGAGCTATCTATTGTAAGGCTTGCTGCATTAGCTTTTGATGTATAAATAGTCTTCCCTGTAAAATCTGAAATTTTTACCGACGCAATGGTCGTTCCATTATTACCTACTGAGATGTTAACTACATTTTTTGCAGGGTTAGGAAATACTGTAAAATTGTTCATCATCTTTGCATACCATCTGACAACTCACAATCAAGTGCATTTGTATTTGTAGTGCCTGCCGCATTAAAAGTAATTGTTCCTGCCAGATTGCTGAAATTTGTTGTTACAATAACATAATAGGTGCCTGCCTGTGCATTAGGAATAGTTAGCTGCTCTGTTGCGTTTAAACCATTACCGCACCCCACCTGTGTACCGGCATTAAGAAAGTTGGGGCCGCAAACATTTGGAGTATCAAAAGGCCCCCATGCAATATAGTTAAGTACAATTGGAACATTATCATTAGTGATCTGTTCTATGGTAACACTTAGTGTCCCATTTTCTACTATCGGCAAACTAAAAAAGGTTGGGTTAGGAACATTTAACAGGCAACTATACGGCTGTGCCATATTATCTGTAAAAGGTCCATCAATTACATTTGTAAAAGGCTGTCCAAATCCGTTACATAGGTAATAGGGATTACTGCATGTACCTGTATTTTGTGCATAAAGACATTGCCCCATTGTAAAGGCTAAGAGTAATAATTTTTTCATATAGTTGGTTTTACGTAATAAAACATCTAACCCATTGATTACCCTACTCTAAATACAAACTGTTTACATATTTCCTGATAAAAAAACCCTGCCGTTCAACGACAGGGGTATGCATTAAAATAAAAACAATAATTTACTCTATTAATAGCTTCTTAACGGTTTTAGCATTAGCACTGCTTACAACCTCAACAAAATAAGTGCCCGATGCAAATGCCGAACTATATATAGTAAGGCTTGCAACATTTGCCTTAGTTGTATAAATAGTTTTACCGGTAAGGTCATGTATATTTACCGATGTAATAACACTACCACCTGCTGTAATATTTACACTGTTTTTAGCAGGATTAGGATAGAGCACAAAATCATTTATTTTATTTTGCTTTACGCCTGCTACTTCACAATCAAAGACATTAGGGCTTGTATTACCAAATGCATTAAAAGTGACAGTCCCTGGCAGGTTAGTGAAGTTTAGAGTCAAAACAATGTAATATGTACCGGCAACTGCATTAGGCAGTACAAGCTGTTCTGTCGCACTGGCAGAATAACTACAGGCGACCTGTGTACCGGGATTTAGGTTTTCGGCGCCGCAGGCGTCAGGGGTATCAAATGGTCCCCATGCAATAAAATTTACATCTGTAGGCACACCATCATTAGTTTGCTGTTCTATTGTAAAACTCAATGTTCCACTTACCGCCACAGGTAAACTAAACCATGACCGGTTAGACTGCCCAAGTAAACACCCAAAGCCTCCGGTTTCGCCATTATCACCTACATCGTTAATTGTATTGCTAAAAGGTTGTCCAAGTGAATTGCATAACGAATAAGCATTTTCGCATGTTGAAGCTGTATTTTGCGCATAAACAAATTGCCCTGCAAGGGTTAGGGCTAATAGTAGTATTTTTTTCATAAGTGTTGGTTTAGTAATTAAACATTTAAACCGTTCATTACCCTACCCCACCGCAGCACTTTTAAACAGTTATGCCCATAAAGCAAAAACCCCTGCCGGATTATCCGACAGGGGTTTGGATTATGATTATTAAGCACTATTCTATTACAAGTTTTTGAATGGTTTTGGCATTCGCCCCATTAACCACCTCGACAAAATAAGTACCCGATGCAAAAGCAGCACTGTCTATAGTAAGGCTTGCAACATTTGCCTTAGTTGTATAAATAGTTTTACCCGTAAGATCGTATACTTTTACAGATGATATAGTATCTCCATTTGAGGCTGCTGTAATATTTACTGTATTTTTTGCAGGGTTAGGGTATAGCATAAAGCTCTTAGCAACAACCGGTTTGACAGACAATGCTGTCTCTACAAATTCTGTTTCAAAAGTATTTGTAACAATAGCCGGGTTAAAATCAAAATAGATATCGGCAGAGTTTGGTATAATATCCCCCACTTGATAACCAGGTAAAGGTTTTACCCTAAAGTAAATATAACCGTGGCTTGCAGGCTCGTTATCCTGAGATGCCGGAAGGTAAATATTATTAAATGTCCAGGTAAGATGGTTGTTTTGCCTGTCCATTGTAAAGTCGTGGCTTGAGCGGATAACCTGCACTGTGCTGTAGTCAAATTGTGTGCCCAGCAAATCTTCTATCTTTGCATTACGCGCATGGTATGTACCGGTATTCTGGAAACGTACCGTGTAATATAAATAATCGGCATCATCAAAAGTGCTGATCTCTATTTCCCTGCCCCTTGATTCTGTAATATCGTTAGGATCGTAAGAGCCCATAACTTCTGCTGCATTTACAGAAGTATTATTTGAAGAGTCTTCATCCGCGCCTGCAGATGTAATTGTAGCTGAAGACGTAATTAGATCGCCAAGTGCTATTTCAGGAATGAGCGGGACTTGCATAGTTACTGTTACTATTCTTGTTTCAAAAGGAGGAAGGTCAGTAAATGCGAAGTCAAAACCGGTAGTAGTGGCAACTGCTGAACTTTCTGAAATTGATAGGATTTCTAACCCGGGATCTACAGTATAGCTTATACTGCCGGAGAGTGGAAGGTTTCCTGTATTAGTATATACTACATTAACGTAATACGTAAATCCTGGTACAGGAATATTGCCAGATATAATGTTTACACTTAAGTCCTCATAATTTTGTGTAAGGGTAACAGGAAAGTTATAAGTTACAACATTGTTTGCACCCTCTACAGCCACATTGGTATATGTGGGTGTTGCTAAGGTGTAGAAATCGGAATATAGTACTGGAATATCATAAGTTATATCGTATGTATTTGTAAGATCCTCGTCATATATTGTGTAATCTCCGCTAAAAGACGTTACATAATGAGCTAAACTTTCATCATTTTCCTGATATATAAAACTACCATAAGGAAACGCTGTCTCTGAAGGATCCTGCGTTCCATTCCCATTAGTATCAAGGAATGCATTAAGGTTTATACCAGCGCAGTTTAAGGCACCTTGCGGGCCAACATTAGTACTGCCTGTATTCTCTATAGTTATTGTACCTGGTTGCTGACTAAAATTGGTTATCAGGATCATGTAATAGTCACCTTCTGTAGCTCCAACGATAGTAAAAGTTTCTACAGCCGCGCTAGAATAGCTGCATCCTACCTCATTTTCAGGCTTAAGGTTATCCGGACCACACACGCCATCCATGCTATTAAACGGGCCCCAGCAAATAAAATCTACGTCTATAGCGGCACCAGTATTGCTTGTTTGCGTCATGGTAAAAGTTAAGTCGCCACTCTGGCTTATAGGCAAATAGAACCACGCAGGATTTGGGTAGGTTGTAAGGCAGCCGTATGAAGCAGCCGAATCCGGGCTGGCACTCACTCCACTGGTAGTATTTGCAAATGGCTCGCCAAGGGCGCCGCAAAGTGAATAGGCGTTTTCGCAGGTAGCTGCTGTGTTTTGTGCATATAGGCAATTGCCTAACACGAAGAATGTTAAGAGTAGTAATTTTTTCATAGTAAAGATTGGTTTCTACCAAATTACAAAAAAACTTAACACACTCATTATCTAATAACTAAAATATTTAACAATTTCTTATTAATCAAAAAATCCCCGGAAAATCATGTCTGCCGGGGATTATTATTAATAATGTGCCTGTAAAAATCGTTATTTGTTAACCTTTAAGCCATGCTTCTCTAAGTTTCGCCTTAGATGCATCTGTAGCATGATAGCCTTCTATCTCATCTACAGGCAGTTTCACTTTACCTTTTACAACACTTTCTTTGCCGTCGTGCTTAATTTTCACCGTTATAGCATCGCCATCTTTCCAGCCGGTGCTTGCCGTTATCATGTCATAAATGTTATCAAGGTTATAAGCCGTATCATTAACGGCAAGTATAACATCACCTTTCGCAATGCCAAGGGTTTTAAAGAATTCATTAGGCTCAAGGTCTGGCCTTAAAAATATTTCTTTACTCTGGTTAACCGTAATATAAGGTTCTGTTTCTCCTTTTATAAAGGGGTTGCCGGGTTTTTTAATCATTGTTTTAGTTACGCCCATTTTAGCGAAATAAGTATCGTAAGGTATGGGAGTAGGGCCTGCAACATACGTTTTTAAAAATTCGCCAACAGCAGGATAAGTAAGCGATGTTATTTTAGCAAACAAATCTTCGTCGTTAAACGGTTTGTTATTGCCATACTCTTTGCTAAGTGCCTGCATTAGGCTAAGTATGCCTTTTTGCCCATTGCTACTTTCGCGCATTTGTATATCTATACACATTGCTATAAGCGCACCTTTTTGATACACATTTACATAAGCTGCTTTATAAGGCTCTTCTAATACATTTTTACTCATTTTAGTAAAGGGCATAGTATCATCAAACCTTTTGGCACCTGCAATCTTCTCTGCAATACGCGTAAAGAAAGCATCCTCGTCTATTAGACCCTGATTAACCTGAAAAAGGTTAGCAAAATATTCGGTTACACCTTCATACATCCAAAGGTGCTCACTCATTTTAGGATTGTTATAATCAAAGAATTGTATTTCTTTAGAGTGTATACTTAGCGGCGTTACTATATGAAAGAACTCGTGAGACACTACATCTTTTAATGTTTCTTCAAGTTGTTCTATAGGCATTTGCTCCGGCAATACTACCGTGGTAGATGTAGGGTGTTCTAATGCCCCAAAACCTGTTGCATCGTCTTTACCTCCTGTAGAAAGGTATATTTGCACCGCATATTTTTTAGTACTGTTTATAGGGCCAAGGAATTTTTTTTGAGCCCTCATCATCTTCTCCATTGCAGGAGTAATCTCTTTAGCCGTAACCTTACCTGTAGGAGAGTATACACTTATAAGAATCTCCATACCATCTACAGTAAAAGTAGTATAGTCTGGTTTAGAATACATTATTGGGTGCTCTACAAGGGTAGAGTAGCGCGGTTCTGAAAACACATCCACATCTGTAGCTGCATTAGTATCTACCATACTGGTAGCACCCCAAAGTGTGGCCGGGTGTGTAATGGTAACCTCATAAGGCACCTCTGTTTTATCTTTAAAATATCCTATAAAACCGTGTGTGTTAAGCACAAAATTTTCGTTAGCTAAAATATTAGTACCCGATGGTGAGAAAATAGGATCTTCTTTTTCCGATTCGTTATCATAACTATCGTTAACAAGATAGGTTACTTTAGCCAGTTTTTTAGCTCCGGCAATATTCCACGAATTCTCATCGCCTTTAGTAACTACAAGTTCTTTACCGTTTTTATCAAAAGCTTTAAAGCCTTCTATAAATGTACCGTAGTTATCTACGCTGTAAGTTCCCGGTACTGTTTTAGGAATGTAATATGTAGTAACATCTGTAGTAACAGGTTGCGGAATAACCGTTACCATTACCTTATCATCTTTAACGTCTTTAAGGTCTATACTTACCTTAACGTCTTTGCTTTTCTGGGCATGGGCAGCGCTCATGGTTAACGCTAAAGCCAGCGTACAGATTATTCTTTTCATAAATTAGGTTTCTTGTTATGTGTAAGTCGAAATACCTTCCGATTTGTTACACCCTAAAGATAAAAAAATATATGTACAGCCGCTTAAAACGTTACTATTACCCTTTTTTATTTCTGGGCACAAAAACAATATCCGGATTTACAGCATGCAAATGACTAATAAACCCTGCTTTATCTTTTGGGGAAACTATAACCGTGCCGTCATTATAATATATTTGGAGCCTGTCTAAAGAGGCTGCCGGAGAGCTAATGGGGTTGTAAGTCTCCCCTACTTTGCTAATGGTTGTAATGCTTATTTTTTTATTAACGATAAATCCGCTTTGCACGCGCAGCGTGGTTCCGTCTATTGTATAACGTATTGTAGTTATAAGATGTACTACAAAAATGGTAACAATTATTAATACGGGCAAACCGTCATAGTTCTGTTTTGCAATTGCAGCATAAAAGACCGGCACCGCTGCCGTAGTTAAAATTAGCAGAAGCCAGACACCTATTTTAGATGGATATACTTTTTTCATAATCCATAATTTTAGTTTCGATGCCTTTTTAACCCTCATAAACAATAGCAGGGTTTATACTTTTTAAATGTTTTATAAAAGCCTCTTTATCTTTTGGCGAGATAACCACACTGTCGTAACCATTAAAGAAAATCTCTATCCTGTCATTTGATGCTGCCGGGGCAGTTATAGCACTGTTGGTCTTTACAATTTTCCTGAAGGCCTTTATATTAAAAGTCTTGTTGTAAAACAATCCTGATTTTACCTTTAATGTTTCGCCCTCTATTATGTAGTATGTAGTAGCAAGTGTGAATGCCACAAGGGCAAAAGCAGGAGTTATTACTACTATTCCCGGCCAGGAATCATCAAAAAGCATAAGGAGCGAGCAGGCTGTGTATACTACAGCAAGCACACTAACCATGCCCACCCCTATTTTTGATTTGTAAATCATTGCGTATTACTTTACCTGCTTAAGTATCCATCCGGATATCTCGGCCAATGCAGCAGGGGCAAAAGTTTCTTCGATATCGCCATAGTCAGACGGCGACCCTGTGGCACTCGTTTGGAACAGGTGATTTAACCCCGGGAATGATTTTATAGTTACTTTTTTATTTCCGCCTTTATCTGCTGCTCGCTTTATGGCATCAAGGTTAGCTTTAGAAGGCACCTGCAAATCGTTCTCGCCATTAATGGCCAGTATAGGGCATTTTACTTTCTCTAAAACCGGCGCAGGGTTATAACGTATAAAATAACTAAACCACGGCGACGTAAGATCGTTTACCTGCGATGTTATAAGCTCATTTACCTGGGTAACAGGAATACCTTTAGATATAAACACCGGCCTCATTTGTTCATTAAACACAGTCGTTAATTTAGTTTTCATCATTGCGGGATTCGTTTCCTGTTTTATAACAGCATATTCGTTTTTAAGGATAACACTCATTTTATTAAGCTCCTCTTCCGGCATACCATCAGCTTTGTTAATTAGGAAATTTTGCAGTAATAATAGTTCGTCGCCCGGTATACCGGTACCTGCCATAAGTACTATAAATGCCACGTTAGGGTTGTTAGCCGCAACTATTGGGGCAATAACGCCACCCTCGCTATGGCCTGCAAGGCCTATTTTCTTTTTATTTATTTCTTTACGGGTAAGCAGGTAGTTAAACGCAGCTTCGGCATCGACAGCAAAATCCTGTGTTGTACCTGTTTCAAACTGCCCGCCGGATGCCGCCGTACCCCTGTCGTCATATCTCAATACCGCAATACCATTACGTGTTAAATAGTCTGACAGCACAAGGAATGGCTTATGCCCTAAAAGTTCCTCGTCACGATTTTGTGGGCCGCTACCGCTTATTAATACTACCGCAGGATAGTTGGCACCCTCTTTTGTGGGCAATGTAAGTGTACCCGCAAGAGTAATTCCTGCTTTTTCATTTTTAAATGTTACCGCTTCCTCATAGTACGGGTAAGGCTTAACAGGCTCCTGCGGTCGTACAAGTGCTGCTACTTTAACCTCTTTACGGCCAAGTGTTAGTGCTATAGGATAGTTATTTTGCGTAAAAGTCCCTACAAACTCACCGTTTATAAGTTCTCCCTTATACTCAATTTTTCCGGCAGGTATGGCAAACGTAAGCGTATTGCTCATAAAATCTATAGTTGTAACCGGTATGTCTTTCGCACCCTGGTCAGGGCTATCCATAGTTGCCGCATAGCCGGTAGCCGGTTTTGTAATGTTAATATCTATACGCAGCTTGCCGCCCGGAAAGGTGAGCAGCCCATGCCATGCTCCGGTAATATCCTGCGCTGTAAGCACTGTACTAAAAAGAAGGACAAGTAAGAGGAATGATTTTTTCATGATGATATATTAGTAGTTAATAGAATACACAATAATTTCGGCAACTATGCCGGCAAAAAATATACTTACGCCAAATGCTATTTTATATGTGGTAGATTTTAAATTGGTAGCGGTTTTAAAGCCGTTATATAGTAAAGCTACAATCCATACTAAAAAACATATAGCGAACAAGCTAAAGAACAACAGGCCGGCATACTCTACCGGCGAAAAATTTGTAGCTACAGTATTGGCAGAAGCCGCGCTTTGCTCCATAGTATTTAAAAGGCCATTTATATTACCCAGGGTAAGCAAATACTGGGGCTGCGCCCTATAAGTACCGTATTTAAAATATCTATAAGCCTTGTTTTTTTATTAATGACGAGTCCTAATACATAGAATACTATGAACAGGGAAAAAGTAGCTATGCCACTATCTATAAACGACTGGGCTATGGTTACGTTTATTCCTGCGCCTATATGCAGCACACCGTCTACACGGCATTTAAGCAGGTAGCTTAACAGGCTGCCGCCAATGGTTAACGCAAGGCCCAATATAAATAGCTGAACCTCGGTAAATTTTTCAAAAGGGTTAATAATAATTTTTTTCATGAGGTAAGGTTGGTTTATTCTTGTGGCAAAATGGTTTTTAGTTTTGCTATAAGGTCGTCCAGGCGGTTGCGCACAGTGGGGTAGCTTATACCCAGCTGCGAAGCCATCTCTTTAAGGCTGCCGCTGGTTAAAAAAAACTGCAGTATAAAAGCCTGGTCATCTTCGGGCAGGCGCACCAATCCGGGCAGTGAGAACATCCCTGACACCTGTGTACTGCACGACGGGCACGTAAGCTGTGAAACATTAAGGCCGCTGCTGCAACTGGGACATGCAACAGGAAGTTTAGATAATTGCATAACACTTAAATTATATAACAACAAATATAAATAAAATTAATACAAAACTAAACAAAGTTAAACTTAATTTTAATATTAGACTATGGGTAATAATTAAAACTGCAGCAAAAAGTTTTATATTTGAATTTACTCCACAATTTCATGAAAATACTTTATCTATTTCAGCTCTTTTTATCTGCGTCATTGTGTAATGCGCAGGATACTCTTAGTTATTCCCAAAAAGATGCATCAATGTTTAGCAACTATTACTATCTGTATCCAAAAACAAAAACATTCGAACATAAATTTAGTACAGACGACATGCAACCTGGTACGGATACGGTACGTATACAATAAAAGGCAATAAAATAGCATTCGTATTTGGAGAATCTTATGACAGGCATACACAAAAAAGGATAAACCAAATTTATGATACTGCTAAAGCAAGTGATACATTAAAAATAACATTTAAAGACAGTGCAAGTTCACCTGCCTTTGCAACCCTACGATACAAGGACACATTTTATTACACCGAATCAGGCAACATTAAAATTCCTAAAAAAATATTTGAAGAAGATCCGAATCCATCAATAGCTATTTATGGATTTAATAAATTAGAGCTTAATAATTTGGCTCATTTAAAAGAAGTAGAAATTACAATGCATGACTTTTTTATAAGATACCATTATGAATCCAACTTTACTAGGGAATTAATTTATAAAGGGAACAGATTAAAATCGAAAGATTTTTATGGCACGTCCCGAAAAAGACGAGTTCAATTTTTGTTAGAAAAGAAATAAAACGACAAAACCGCCCCAGTTTCCTGAAGCGGTTTTTTATTGAGCCGATAGAGGGACTCGAACCCACGACCTGCTGATTACAAATCAGCTGCTCTAGCCAACTGAGCTACACCGGCGTTCTCAATACGGGTGCAAATATAACAAGGTTTTTTAATATTCAAAGCAAAATAATACTTTGATGCGATATTTTTTTCACAATTAATTAGCAACCATAAACCCCAACAAGTTAACTATTCTGATTTTTAGCAATATGCGATATTTTTAGAAAGAGCGATGTCTTTTTAGGAATTGGCAAAGTCAATATTTTTAACTTAAAACGCGCAAAATAACTATTTACATGCTGCTTTGCAAAGCTAATAATAGGAACTAAAAAACTATCCACGAAAAAATCACTTCAAAAAATCTATATCAACCTTAACCATATAAAAACCAAAAGCTACAAATGCTACCATAAGTGTCAGAGCGCTGTACATCCACCACGATGGCAGTTTTTTTATTTTTGTGTAACTTTATTTTAAGCTATCAGTAAAGGCTAACTTGTCATAAACAGCATTGCAATTTAGACAATTGGCTGCTGCCTCTTTTCCGTTAGGCCTGAAGGGTATAAAAAATAGCGTTGCATATTTTTGATATACAACCATTCTCATTGTCCCAACGCTGTTACACTTAGGGCACGATGCTTCTACCATATTATCGGCTAAAAGGCGCTTTTTTAACTGTATTAATAAACTTACTACCATATACTTTATTAAATAGCGGGCAAAAGTATACATTCTAATAAAATGTTAATGTGGCAATTAAATATTTAACATTGCATATTAGTTAGTTGGATAATTATATTCTTTGCATTTTGCTTACGTACAAATCAAATTTTTTAAATTTGAATAAATCCATACACTCATGAAACACCTTATATGCCTTCTAATTTTTCTAAGTTTTATAAATGCTTCGGCACAGGAAAAATTTAAAATAAAAGAGGTAGAGAGTAAAGATTATAAATCTGCTTATTACATTGTAAACGAAAAAGGAAAAGCCGTAAAGCAATTAGATACCACAAAATACTTAATGTGTTTTACACAAGAGAAATATGGCTACTTTGCTGTTTTTCTGATTAAGGGTAATAATGGCTGGTGTGCTATAGATATAAACGAAAAAGTTTTATTTAACGTTTATAACACGAGTTATGGGGAGCCGTCGCCCGATGCATTAAGGGAAAACAAAATAAGGATAGTTGATGAAAATGAAAAATTAGGCTTTGCAGACCACAAAGGGAATATAATTATTAAACCGCAGTTTGAAATTGTAACTTCTTTCCACAACGGCAAAGCAATAATAGGCGAGAAATGCAGTAAAGTACCCTGGGGCCCTCATGAAGAAGAAGGAGGATGCCACCATTACACTATTGACTGTACACGAGCCGGGTATATTAATACGGAGGGTACAATTATTGAAATCGGAGATTTTACTTTTGAAGAAATGGCAAAGAAAATAAAGTGGAAATCAGAGTATGAGTAATAATTAATATTTCAAAAAATCAACATTACTATTTACGCAAATAATCTTCAAAGTGACCAACTACATCAAATGCTATAGTTGCCCCATTTATTTTTTTCACAAATAAAGAACCCTTACCCTGCAGTTTATAAATAGAATCACCCTCTTCCACTTCTCCATAAATATCAAACCCAATTTTATAGGAAGTGCCCGAATTAAGGTGCAATTTAAATCCGCGGTTGCTACCGTCGCTCTCTTTTCTGGTAATCTTTCCAGAGATAGAACTCGCTAACTGTATATCGTAATTTTCTCTCGCTTGTTTTTCAGATCCATTATAAATGCAGCAATAAATAATTATAGGCGCTACCATTGATAAACTAATAATTTGTAGTGCCTTAAAAGGATCTTTAATTTCAGGTATTTTAAATTCCATAGATAATACGTTTATGGTTTCAAAAAATCTATATTTCTTGTCAGTCCCGCAAACTTGGTTCGTTTTACTGCAGAGTTTTTAAAGACGGCCCTAAAGGTATCTTCGGTAATTTCTTCCCAGTCTTTTTTTGTTAGCGATAATAAGTCAGGGTGCGGATTAAAGAGCGGTTCGCGGTGCGGTTTAGAAAAACGGTTCCACGGGCAAACGTCCTGGCACACATCACAACCAAAGGCCCAGTCGTTAAAACTGCCTTTCATACTTTCGGGTATGTTTTCCTTAAGTTCTATAGTAAAGTACGATATGCATTTGCTGCCATCCACCACATAAGGCGCAATAATAGCTTCTGTAGGGCAGGCATCAAGGCATGCGGTGCAGGAGCCGCAATGGTCGGTTACGGCATGGTCGTATTCCAGGTCGAGGTCTATAACCAGCTCTGCAATAAAAAAGAACGAGCCCACCTGTTTGCTCAGTAGGTTGCTGTTCTTGCCTATCCACCCGAGTCCGCTTTTTGCAGCCCAGGCCTTATCGAGCATGGGTGCCGAATCTACAAAAGCCCTGCCCCCTACTTCGCCTATATTTTCCTGTATAGAGTGCAGCAGTTCCTTCAGTTTTTCCTTAATTACAAAATGGTAATCCTGCCCGTAGGCATATTTAGATATTTTATAAGTGCCTTCCGGCTGCATTTCTTCGGGGTAGTAATTCAGCAGTAGCGATACCACGCTTTTGGCACCATCAACCAGTAAGGTTGGGTCGAGGCGCTTATCAAAATGGTTTTCCATGTACTGCATCTGGCCGTGGCGGTTTTCATTCAGCCATTTTTCCAGTCGCGGCGCTTCTTCTTCCAAAAAACCGGCTTTGGATATACCGCACGACATAAACCCCAAACGTTTGGCTTCGGATTTTATGAATTGCGAATATCTAGTTTCAGATTTCAGATTGTAGATTTCAGATTAAGTAAAAAACACACGCCCTATTAGTATAAAACTGAACATAAATAATATAAAACCGAGTACAAAATACTTTAGCACAGCAAATCTGCTACCCTTTCTATTTCTGTTTGCAAGGTAAACTTCTTTATGTATACTTTTTGTTTTGTAGTAATTGTACCATACAATAATAGCAAAAATAGCCATTAACGTGACGCTCGCAATTTTAGCCGACAGGTTAGTAAATGCTAAAACAAGAAAAATAAAAGGGAGTGTATATAGCGAGATTAAGTATGAAAACAGCAGTAAAGACATGCCATAATCATATCTGTTATTTTGCGTCATCAGGAAAATTACCCTGCTAAAAAGATTATAATATTTTTCTTTTATCATTACTCTCTATATTTTTTGTGGCTTTTATTATACCATCATAATCCTTTACATAAAGCAATCTAATTATGATATTGCTTCGTACCTCGCAATGACAGCTCCAGGGAAATTTATTACATGAAGCTCAATCAAAATCTGAATTCTGAAATCTCTTAAAATAGCCCTCCCTGTATTCCCGGTTTTATCTTCCCTAAATGCTTATAAGCTTTCTCGGTTACTTCACGGCCACGTGGTGTGCGCATTATAAAGCCCTCCTGTATAAGGAACGGTTCATATACTTCCTCTATAGTCTCGCTACTTTCAGACACGGCTGTAGCCAATGTAGAAAGACCCACCGGGCCACCCTTAAATTTATCAATTATAGTAGTAAGTATCTTGTTATCCATTTCGTCGAGGCCGTGTGCATCTACATTAAGCGCACGAAGCGAATAACGGGCTATCTCAATATCTATCTTACCGTTGCCTTTTATCTGGGCAAAGTCGCGCACACGGCGCAACAATGCATTTGCAATACGCGGTGTACCACGGCTGCGCCCGGCAATTTCTATAGCGGCTTCCATGCTTATGGGCATGTTTATAATCATGGCGCTACGCTGCACAATAGTAGTTAGCAACTCTGTAGTATAATATTGCAAGCGGCTCGATATACCAAAACGTGCACGCATGGGTGCCGTTAACAGTCCGGATCGTGTAGTGGCGCCTACCAGTGTAAACGGGCTTAAATTTATTTGAACCGATCGTGCATTGGGGCCACTCTCTATCATGATATCTATCCTGAAATCCTCCATAGCCGAATATAAATACTCTTCTACAATGGGGCTAAGGCGGTGAATTTCGTCTATAAAAAGTATATCGCGCTCGTCAAGGTTGGTAAGCAAACCGGCAAGGTCGCCGGGCTTATCCAGCACGGGGCCCGATGTTATTTTGATGCCCACGCCAAGCTCGTTAGCCAATATGTTTGCCAGTGTGGTTTTACCTAATCCCGGTGGCCCGTGAAAAAGGGTATGGTCCAGCGCTTCGTTACGCATGTTAGCCGCCTGCACAAACACCAGCAAATTTTCGAGCACCTGGTCCTGCCCGGTAAAATCGTCAAAGGAGAGCGGCCTGAGTTTTTTCTCAAGGTCGATCTCCTCCGGGTTAAAATTTTTATTGGTAGGGTCTAAATTCTCGTTCATGCCGCAAAGATAATTCAATTTGGGTTAAACCCTACATCCTGTAGCCGTCAGATAAAATTTCGTTCCACTCCTGGTGGTCGTTTACATAATTGGCAACAAATGTACACGACGGCACTACCGTTAGTCCATTATCTTTAGCGCATTGCAGGCTTTGTTTTACAAGGTCGGCGGCAATACCCTGCCCTCGCAAAGCCTCGGGAGTTTCGGTATGGGTAAGGTATATTTTTTCGCCTTCACGTATAAATTCTAAAAAGGCAGTGCCACCTTTTGTATGGAGTTCAAATTGGTTTTCGTCTTCGTTTACTTTAAAGGTCGTGGTGTTGCTGTTTTTCATAGTTTGATTTTTAATAAAGGTAAAAGTTTTGTCGATATCCAACACAGTTTTAAGTAAAGATTACATTTATCAGGAGTAATTACTAAATTAATGTTCTTTTGTCTTGAAACAAAAGAACCAAAAATTCAAGGCTCTAACTTCTTATGCTACAAATTATAAGCTTCGGCTAAATCATTTGAACTCGCTGCGCTCAAACTGCAAATGATTCTTAACGCCTCAACTTATAATTTGCTTAACGCAACAAAGTTTAAGGCCTTAGCTTCACTCAAACCTTCGTATAGTCGGAAAAAAAAGCATGTTTACTAAATCGAAAATCTAAAACAAATAAAAGTCGGCTCAATAGCCCTGACAGAGCCGGTATCCTGCCGACCGCAGGAAGGTAGATAAAGGCGATGGCAGGAACTACGATTGCTAAAATGCGCCTGCCTTTCGCTCCTGAGTAGTTTGCAGTCGCAGCCACAGTTTTCAGGCCGTCTTCGCTCTATAAAGCAAATACACTACACAATGTTAACTAATTGCTTTTTTTAAATATCTTTAGCAAAACAAACCAAAGTTATGACAGAAAACGAACACGAAGACAAACACTTAAAGCGCGAACTCGGCCTGCTGGATGGCACAATGCTCGTAGTGGGCTCCATGATAGGGTCGGGTATATTTATAGTGAGTGCCGGCATTATGCAACAGGTGGGCAGTGCGGGCTGGCTGACGCTTATCTGGGTCATTTCCGGGCTTATGACCATGATCGCTGCAGTGAGTTATGGCGAGCTTAGCGCTATGTTCCCAAAGGCGGGTGGGCAATATGTGTACCTTAAAGAAGCATATAACGAACTGATAGGTTTCCTGTACGGATGGAGTTTTTTTGCCGTAATACAAACCGGGACCATTGCTGCTGTTGGGGTAGCATTTGCCAAATTTGCAGCCTACCTGTACCCACCGGTAAGCGACCAAAATATACTTTATGAAATAGGCAGTTTTAAGCTGAATGCCGCGCAATTGGTTTCTATAGCTATCATTATTTTGCTTACTTATATAAACAGCCGCGGTGTTAAGAATGGTAAATACATCCAGACCATTTTTACTGTTGCCAAGATCGCTTCGCTGTTTGGGCTGATAATTTTCGGGTTTATCCTGGCGGCGAAAGCCGAAATTTGGGATGCCAATTGGGCCGATGCGTGGACTCCCAAAATATATAGCAAAGATACCGGGTCGTGGACAGTTATTGGCGGAAGCATGCTGTTTTCGGCAGTGGCAGCCTCCATGGTTGGTTCGCTCTTTAGTAGTGATGCGTGGAATGGGGTAACGTTTATATCGGGAGAAATAAAGAAACCGGAGCGTAATGTGGGTTTGAGCCTGTTCTTTGGAACGTTGATCGTGACTGTAATTTACATTTCGGCTAACCTTATGTATGTCGCCGTAATGCCGCTTGACGCTATTGCCTTTGCCCCAGGCGAACGTGTAGCTGTAGAAGCTTCACAATATATTTTTGGCACTACCGGAACGTATATTATTGCCATCATGATCATGGTGTCTACCTTTGGGTGCAATAACGGGCTGATACTTGCCGGTGCACGTGTATATTACACTATGGCTAAAGACGGACTTTTCTTTAAAAAAGCGGCTTCATTAAATAAAGCAAGCGTACCGGGATGGGGGTTGTGGTTTCAATGTATCTGGGCTTCAGCGTTGTGCCTTACGGGTAAGTATGGCGACCTGTTAGACTATGTAATGATCATTGTTGTGATATTTTATATACTTACTATTTTTGGCATATTTATTTTGAGAAGAAAAATGCCCGATGCCCCAAGGCCGTACAAGGCTTTTGGCTACCCTGTACTGCCTTTAATTTATATTATACTGGCAACGGCTTTTTGTGTTGCGTTACTAAAGGACAAAACCGATACCTGCGGATGGGGCGTACTCATAATGCTTGCCGGGATACCTGTGTATTATTTGAGTAAGAGGAAGGCGAAAATAACACGTTAGAGAGATTAAGTACATCCATATTTAATAATTGAATTACCACTACATAAATTAAAGAGACTGTCTAAAACACAGTCTCTTTAATATTTATAATTGTGAACAACGATGTTTTAACCCATATCAGAAATAATATTTTTCAGTCTTTGAATCTCATCAATTAGTTTTGGAATATCTTGCTTCGCGTTTGCAATAAAATCATAATCCTCAATTTTTCCTGCATAGATTCCAAATCCTCACCTCTGAGATTGTCTCCTGCAGTCATAATAAAGTGACTACCGCTCGTATGATCACGACCCTCTATAAATGCTTTCCATGGCCCAGGTGTTGACAATTCCCATCTCTTTTTAATTTCATTTAATTCTTTAACTGTAATCATAATATTTAATATTTAGACAGATTAATCAATTTCGTAATTTCAGAAGCTTATTACGTTGACAATTATCCACATAGATGACGCGTAATAACGTGTACTATAATCGTAAATCCCAAGCACAGGTTAAGCCCATATTTCTCTACTGTCATATTATATACACTACAATAAATATAGTTAACATGTATATATAATTGTGTACAAAAAAAGGCTACCCGTTTGGATAGCCTTTTCATATTTTATATTTACTAAGAGTGGTGTAGTTCTTCTTCACCCTCTTTCATAGGAACTGTTTGAGGAACAAAGTCGTCATCATGTCCCGGTTTGCTGTAGTCATAAGGCCACCTGTATACTTCAGGTATTTCGCCCGGCCAGTTACCGTGAATGTGCTCTACAGGAGTTGTCCACTCCAGTGTGTTAGCCCTCCATGGGTTCTGGATCGCTTTTTTACCTTTAAATATACTGTAGAACATGTTCCACAGGAATACTAATTGGAATGCTGCTCCTATAAGTGCAAACATTGTAATTACAACGTTAACATCGGCAAGGTCATCAAATAGTGGGAAGTTAGTGTTAGTATAGTAACGTCTTGGTAAACCTGCCATACCTACAAAGTGCATTGGGAAGAATACTCCGTAAGCACATATTGCAGTTACCCAGAAGTGAATGTAACCAAGCGTTTTGTTCATCATCCTGCCGTATAATTTAGGGAACCAGTGGTATATACCGGCAAACATACCGTATAGTGCAGAGATACCCATTACAAGGTGGAAGTGAGCTACCACAAAGTAGGTATCGTGAACGTTGATATCAAGCGTACTGTCACCAAGTATAATACCCGTAAGACCACCTGTAATAAATGTAGATACAAAACCTATTGAGAACAACATGGCAGGGTTCATTTGCAGATTACCCCTCCATAATGTAGTTATCCAGTTGAATGCTTTTACAGCAGATGGTATTGCAATAAGCAGCGTTGTAAAGGTAAACACAGATCCAAGGAACGGGTTCATACCAGAGATAAACATGTGGTGACCCCAAACGATTGTTGAAAGGAATGCAATAGCTAATATCGAAGCGATCATTGCACGGTAACCAAAGATTGGCTTACGCGCATTTGACGTCATAATTTCAGAAACAAGACCCATTGCAGGAAGGATTACAATGTAAACTTCTGGGTGGCCAAGGAACCAGAAAAGGTGCTCGAACAATACTGGCGAACCGCCTTGATAATGCAATACTTCTCCGGCGATATAGATATCAGAAAGGAAGAATGAAGTACCAAAACTCCTGTCCATGATAAGTAGTAAAGCAGCAGATAAAAGAACCGGGAACGATACAATACCAATTATAGCAGTTACAAACAAAGCCCATATCGTAAGTGGAAGCCTTGTCATAGACATACCTTTTGTTCTTAGGTTGATAACGGTAACAACATAGTTAAGAGATCCCATTAGCGACGATGCAATAAATATCGCCATAGATACTAACCAAAGTGTCATACCTAGACCAGAACCACCAATAGCTTGCGGAAGTGCACTCAATGGCGGATAGATAGTCCATCCGGCAGAAGCAGGCCCTGCCTCAACAAATAGCGAACATACCATGATAACGGCAGAGATAAAGAACATCCAGTAAGAAAGCATGTTCATAAATCCTGACGCCATATCCCTTGCACCAATTTGCAGCGGGATAAGAAGGTTACTAAACGTACCACTTAAACCGGCCGTTAGTACAAAGAATACCATGATGGTACCGTGAATGGTAACTAATGCAAGGTAAATATCGTTACGCATTACACCATCCGGTGCAAATTTATCTCCTAAAAGTATTTTAAATATCGTAAACGACTCCTCCGGCCATGCAATCTGCATACGGAATAAAAGAGACATTATGATACCTATAATACCCATAAGCGTACCAGTAAGCAGGTATTGTTTAGCGATCATTTTATGATCAAGGCTAAAAATATACTTTTCTATGAAAGTCTGCTCATGGTGATGATCGTGGGCATCGTGATTATCGTGTCCTTCGTGAGCGTGTATCTCGTCGTGTCCTACTGCTGACATATTTCTTTAATTTGAATATTTTAAGAATTATTTTTTTATAACCTGTGCTACAGTCATAGTGGCTGTAGAGTCTGGTTTTGCTGTATTAGTTGAGTCCTTAGCTGTTGCAGGAGCTGTTTCATTAGCAGCCGGGGCAGCAGGTTGTTTAGATTCTTTAACGGCAGCTGCAAGCGTTTGCTTAGCACCTAACCACTTGTTAAAGGTAGCCTCATCTTCAACAACAATTTTCATTTGCATGTTGTAGTGAGATGCTCCGCATATTTTATTACATAATAATAAATAATCAAAAGTATAAGGCTCTAAAGCAGCACCACCATCAGCAACAAGTTCTGCGCTTTTTTTAGATCTCAGCTCATTAATGTGAGCTACTTTTTTCATGATAGCAGGATCCTGGCGCATTTCATCAGTAGTAACAGTAGGTACAAAACCAAACTGTGTTACCATACCCGGAACAACATTCATCTGTGCCCTAAAGTGTGGCATGTATGCAGAGTGCAATACATCCTGAGAACGGAATTTAAAGATAATTTGTTTACCTTTTGGTAAGTGAAGCTCGCTTGCCTGGATATCATCCTGAGCATTAGCATCGCCCATGTCTACACCAAGTGTGTTTACACCTTCAATATAACGCACGTTAGCTTTACCAAGTTTGCCATCTTTACCGGCATAACGCACTTCCCAGTTAAACTGTTTTGCATATACCTCTACATAAATAGCATCCTCTTTAGCTTCTTCATCAATAAACATAATGTTAGTCCATGCATAAAGACCATATAAAATAAGACCCGCAAGAACGATTACCGGAATAATAGTCCAGATAAATTCAAGCTTGTCGTTATCAGCATAATAAAAAGCAACTTTACCTTTCTTACCCCTGTTTACAAAAGCAAAATAGTGAAGCAAAAATTGAGTGATAACCTGAACGATACCTATGATCCACATTGAGATGCTCATAAGGCTGTCATATTGAGGCCCATGTTCTGAAGCAGGGGTTCCTAACAATAAATCTCCCCATTTTATTATTGAATAAATTGTAAAGATGTAGATAAAGCCTAAAAAGCCAAACATCAGATAACCATTAACACTGTTATCTTTATCCGTAGCAACCTCAGGATTTTCATTATAAGTGGCAGCACCAACTTGTGTAAGGTGGAATATTTTAGTTAATTGCCATATTGCAATGCCTAATAAAACTAAAACTACAATTACCAATAAACTCGTCATTTGTTTATTTCTTTAAATATTAATAATGAAAATGCTTACTTTCTTCAATCAATGGGTTGCGTTTAGCAAGCAACGGCACTTTTGTTAATGCAGTAAACACTACAAAGA
>Ga0247806_10000211_pt1 | contig 40438 bp, 60 predicted proteins | sample UWRJL059202B1_FD_179935 | JGI IMG/M metagenome (GOLD analysis project Ga0247806, IMG submission 179935) | Plant litter microbial communities from Arlington Agricultural Research Station in Wisconsin, United States - UWRJ-L059-202B-1 | ecosystem: Environmental > Terrestrial > Plant litter >... | reverse complement strand
GCGGTAGTGGATGAATGCAACCAGGTAGTTTACAAGGCATGGCAAATTGTTAAATCCAGGATAAGGTATAAATTAAATGAATTTGATCTTATACCGAAAATGCTGGGCACATGCAATCCGGCAAAGAACTGGACTTATTCCCATTTCTATAAACCAAGTAAGGATAAAACACTACAACCTTTCCGGCAGTTCATACAGGCATTACCAACAGACAACCCACATTTACATCCATCCTACCTGCAATCTTTGCTTAGGCTTGATAAAAATAGCAAACAGAGGCTTTATTATGGTGATTGGGAGTATGACGATGACCCATCGGCTTTAATGTCAATTGATGATATTAATAATGTATTTACAAATAAATTCGTTAGAGGAGGTAAAAGATATATTACTGCAGATATAGCGCGTTTTGGCGATGACAGTACAATGATTGGGGTATGGGATGGGTTAAGGCTTGTAAAATACATTGAGTTGAATAAAAAGCCTACTACGTGGGTGGTTTCCGAGATAATGAGCCAGGCTCAACAATTTGAAATACCATTATCGCAAATAATTGTAGATGAAGATGGAGTCGGCGGGGGTGTTATGGATCAGTTGGGCTGTAAAGGCTTTGTAAATAATTCAAGTCCTTTGCATGGAGAGAATTTTAACAACCTTAAATCACAGTGCTATTTCAAATTAGCTGAAGTGGTAAGGGCGAATCAGCTATTTGTTGCATCGGATGATCCTGAATTTGTAGCCAGGCTTATAGAAGAATTTGAACAGGTTAAGCAAAAGGATATGGATAAGGACGGGAAAAAACAGGTAGTTCCAAAGGACAAGGTAAAGGAATTACTAGGCCGGTCCCCTGATGTTTCGGATATGATTATGATGCGGATGTGGTTTGAATTACGAAAGGAACTACAACTCGAATCACAGTTAGTCTAACTTTTTTGTTACTTAATATAAAATAACCTACTTTTACAAACATGAATAAACTGCAAAAGATCGGGGCCGCATTACTTGGTATAAAGGCTTATTACGCTCCAGGGGTAACGATGATGTTCGGTAATACGTGGGGATGGAGTTATAAAGCTAAGTCCGGGCAGTTAAGCGAGGGGTACAGGAATAAGATTGTGTACGCGGTTGTTAATGTTTTGGTCAGAAAACTGATCGAAGCTCCTATAATCGTAAGCAAGGTTACGAGCAAAAAAGATCTAAGAAAGGTTAAAGCATACAATTTCAGCCAAGGCAACGAAACGGGAAAGTACAATCTTTTACAGGCTAAGGCGCTGGAAGAATTAGAAGACCATCCATTAATAACTTTACTTGATATCCCTAACCAATATCAGACAGGTATTGAGTTAAGGAAAGCGTTTTGGTTTAATTACGAGCTTACCGGGGATGGTTATTTGTTTGTAGAAAGGATTGGTGATAGACCTGTATTTTTACACTGCCTGCCATCAGACAGGGTTGTTCCAAGGCGAGAGGGTAACGATTGGAGAAAGCCGATAACAGGGTATAAATTCAGTTCATGGACAGGCGAAACAATAGAGCTTCCAATGGAGGATTTAATGCACATGCCGAAATGGTCGCCTAATGACCCTTTGCAGGGCGGGTTCTCTCCCCTACAGGCTGTGGGTTCAAACGTAGCAAAGAATAATCAAAATGACATAGCGCAAGGCGCAGCGTTTAAAAACGGAGGTACGGGCACTATATTAAGTTCTGATGTTATTGTTGATAACGGAACGGCTCATTCTAAATTATCAGTTGAGCAGGTTAAAAGCATAAAAGAGACTATACAAAGAGATTGGACCGGAGTAGAAAATAATGGCAAGTTCCATGTTACCAATGGCCTTGTTAAAGTTGATAAATTAGGCGATACACTGGTTGATTTAAACGCAATCAATGCAGACAATCAGGACGCGGTACGTATTGCTGCAGGCTGGGGCGTTTCTCCTATCCTTATTGGCGATATGACAGGCGGTACAGACGCAAACGTTGCCGGGGCATATAAAGCATTAGTAACAAATGTTGTCGTATCCGAATTAAGGGAGTTTGACGCTAAATTTAGACAGTTTTCTGCTGAATGGTATAAAGGTGAAAGATTGCACCCTAGTCACGACTTAACGGAATTCAGTGAATTGGCGCCTGATCTGGTACAAATGAAAGCCGTTTATGGTGATGCGTGGTACGTGACAGGTAACGAAAAGCGCAAGATATTCAACATGGATGAAGATAGTAACCCGAATATGAATAAGTTTCTGGTACCGTCTGGTTTAATGGATCTGGATGCGGTGTTTATCGATGAATTAGACCCTGAACGGGGAGCGGAGGAATTGTAATATGGCAAGCCTGGAACTTATTATAGATTGCTCACTACTTATTGAGGCTTACAATAAAGGGGTAGAAGCCGGTTTTATTATGGCTACAGATTACACGGAGTTAGATAGTGAATTGAATTGTAACAGTATTGATACTGTAGATATTGAGGATAAAGACGATATTTGATTATGGACATAAAAAACGTAGTATCGCTTAAAAAAACCTTAGAAAAGGTAATATTTGACTCAATATCTGAATTTGAGAATAGAACAGGGCTTAAGGTTGAATCAATAGATTTAACTAAAGTAAATGTAACATCTAAATTCGTCAATACTCCAAATTATATTTTATCCGAAGTAAAAGCAACCGTTCAATTATAATGCTTAAAGAATTCCGACAAGAACGCATTGATTTTGCCCGGTTCCACAAATCAGCGGAAAAGGAATGCCGGTCAATGTTTCGTAAAGCCCTACGTAATTCCTATCAGCCCGTAATTGATGCTGTAGCTGGCGGAATGGATATGCGAAATATTCCGGTAGCATTAATAATCAGAACAGATGTTTGGCGTTCTGTTTACCCTGCTTTATATGAGCGAATAGGTATGCGTATGGCGCGTAAAGAATTCTACAGGCAAAGGACATTAGAGGGTATAGAATCTAAAGCCAGCGCAATTGACCTGCTTATTAATGTTTGGTCGTCATTGCTTAGGGACTACGCCTTAACCTACACTTACCAGATCGAGCGTTATTTAAATGATAGGACGATTGAGTTAATCACAAAAGCCCTGGGCGATTCCTACGAATTGGGAGTTGACAGATTAGGCAGAACACGGTTATTCAATAAATGGATTCGTGAAAACCTGCAGAAGCGCGGAGATACCATAACACGTACAGAGGTGACAAGCATGGCTAATTTGGGTAAGCGTATAGGTGCTGATTCATGGATAAAACAACAAGGCGGACAGGGATATAAATTATGGTTAGGCCGTCAAGACCCAAGAGAACGTAAAACGCACTTAGAAGAAAATGATACCATTCTAATGATTGAGGAATTGCACGTTGTAGGAGGTGAACAGTGTGAAGCGCCTGGTGATGTAAGGTTGACGCCTAAAGAGCGAGCTAATTGCAGGTGTACTGAATCGTATATGTCCGAAAACCGTTATAATGGATTAGTTAAGCGCGGACGAATTGTTAACGGTAGGGTTATAGGGGCATCGTAGCATAATTGTTACATTTTTATTTGCATATCAATTTTATTTATTACATTTGTTTCGTAACATAAATAATACATGGACTTAACTAAAGATTTCCAGTCAGAGGTAAAAGATTTAGACGATAAAACGGGCTATGTTGAAGCGTATGCAAATGCCTACAACAATGAGGATAGCGACAAGGATATTTCCGCTCCCGGTTCTTTTATCAAGTCTGTATCTGAAAATTTTAAAAAGATTCGTGTATATAAAAATCACGACACTACTTTAATGGTAGGCGTTCCTAAGAAAATAGATACGCAGGACAATTACGGTTTGCTTACTGGTACGCAATTTCAAATGAACACAGATTTAGGTCGTGATATGTTCAATGACGTTAAGTTGATTACCGATAACGGACAAGATGCCGATTTATCAATTGGCTACAGGGTATTAAGGCGTGATGCTAAGGATAGCCGTATTATTAAAGAGTACGGACTTAAAGAATATTCATTCCTTACCAGTTGGGGCGCAAATCCGTTAGCTGTAGTAACCGGGCTAAAAGAAGTTACAAACACAAATAAATTAATTGACCATTTAATGAAAATGTACAACCTGCCTTATTCAGATAGTAGGCTTTTACAGGTCGAAAACATATTAAAATCACTCACGATTGCGCCGCAGTTCAGCACCCATGAAGATGAGCCGATAAATCAAATTTTAAATCACTTAAAAAATTCCTTAAACTAACATGGAAATTAAAGAAGTAAAAGACGCGATTGACGAAGCTGCAAAAGCCTTAAAAGAGGAATCAGCAGGAGCATTACGCCTGGCAAATTCGGCTGTAGATTCGGCCAAGAAAGCAATCGAAGCATTAGGCGAAAAAGCCGACACAGAGGAAGTAACTAAGTTGAAAAACGTAGTTGAAGACCTGGAAAAGAAATTGTTGAAGTCTATTGACGAAGCAATTGTTAAGTTTGAGACATCCCGCAACTCGCAATCAGGTGAGAAATCATTTGGTGATGTTTTGGGTAAAGCGATTGAAGACGCAACAGACAACATTGAGAAATTTGGCCGTGGTGAGATCAAAAAAATCAGCCTTGACCTTAACGTTAAAGGCGTTAACATGAAAGCGGTTGGCGCAATGGGTATCAATAACGTAACCGGGGGCACTCAATGGGCAGGTATTCAGCGTCCGGGAATCATTACCAATCAGAACACCATGACACACATGCGTGACCTGATTAATGTGTTTCCTTCTGGTCCTGGTACAGACTTTTACTTCATGCGTGAAAACGGTGTAGGTGAGGGTTCAATCGCTCCGACAGCAGAGGCAACAAGTGCCGCAACTCCGACCACACAAGCAACCGGTTTAAAGCCACAGTTTGATTTGGATTTAGTTGAGTCATCGGTTAAGTTTGAAACCATTGCGGGTTGGTTACTGTTGTCTAAAAAAGCAATGCGTAACATTCCGGGCTTAATGGCGTTCCTTAACTACAGGTTGCCTGAAAAACTTTGGGATGTTGAAGATGCGCAAATCCTTTACGGTAACGGTACATCACCAAACCTTAAAGGTATTCTGACTGCCGGTAACTATGTTGCGGGTTCTGCAGCAGGCTCTACAGCATTGGTTGAAAAGATCATCAATGATATGTCATTGTTAGAGGACACTTACAAACGTTTAGCAACCGGTATCGCTTTACGCCCGGCTCAATGGTATAACCTTGTTAAAAACAAAGCTACCGGTTCAGGTGAATATGATTTGCCGCCAGGAGTTGATATTGTTGGTGGTATTCCTTACATCTTAGGTGTACCTGTTTCAAAAACAACTGCATTGAATGCAAACGACTATGTAGTTGGAGACTTCCAGCACGGCACTGAATTGTATGTTCAAGAAGCAATGCAAATTGAGTTCTTTGAGCAAGATTCAACCAACGTGAGGACTAACCAGGTTACTTGCCGTATTGAGGAAACTGTTGCTTTGCCAGTTTATGGCCCAGACTATTTTGTCTTAGGCTCGGCAGCTACAGCATAAAAATAATTTAGGTTTGGATTGTTTGGAAAGCCTCGGAGAAATTCGGGGCTTTTTTTATTGTAACTAATTAACTACATTTGATTAAAACAAAAACATCATGGCAAAAATTAAATTATCAAGACCACACAACGGGAAAGAGACCGGAGAAACTATAGAGGTTGACAATGAGCAGGTAGATTATTTTGAGCGAATTGGCTTGTCTGTAAAAGAAGAAAAACAGCCTTACGTTAACAAAAAAAAGAAACAAACTAACAATACTAAGTAATGGAAGTTAAAACAGTATCCGATGATTCGTCAGAGCCATTAACACTTGAGGAAATTAAAAACTTTCTTAGGATTGATGCAGATTATACATCTGATGATGATGATTTGATTGCTACTTGCCGGGGTGCCAGGGAAAAGCTGGAAAAGGAATTGAATTTAACGTTTAAACCAAAAGTATTAAAAATGCAATGGAATGGCGACCGAATTTATATTCCTTATGGCCCTGTTACGGAAGTTGTAAAGTTGACTACTGCATCAGACGAGGTAACGGAACTTACTTACAACATTTCAGGATTGGATTTTCCTATGATAGGTAACGACTATTGCGATAGCCATTATATAGTTTATCCTGTTGGGTATAACGAAAATTTCGGGCTGTTTAATCTTACCTATAATGCTGGTTACGATACATTACCTTATGGGCTGAAACAAGCGTTATTAATTCAGATAGATTACGAATACAAAAACAGGGGTATGCCCGTTTCTGATATTTCTGGACTAGCATTAAGCAAAGCATCACAGTACAGCCGTAATTTATTTATACAATGAAACTAAACAGTGGCGAATTAAACCAGCGTATAGACATATACCAGAATGCGGACACAGATAACGGTTCAGGGGGAAGTATTCCGGGTGAAGTGGTATATTGGGCTACATCGGCACAAGTAAAGCCGCTACGGTCATTAAGAACGGTGCAAGCGAATCAGGAAGAATTAAAGCCATCGTTCTCGTTTACGGTACGCAATAGGAATGATAAGTTCGTTGCTGAAGATATGTTTTTGAAATGGCGAGGTCAGGTTTTTACGATTACTAGTGCCGAGGTTGATTTTGTTTATAAAGAATGGTTAACTATTATTGCTAAATCAGTTCAATTACCCCAAAGATAATGGCAGCCCGCAACAATATAAATACTTTGTCTGCCCGGTTACTGGCTTTATCTGCTGCATTTGAGACAGAGGTAAAAGAGATTGTTGCAGTAACTTTAGGAGATATGGAGCAGGAAGCGTACCGAAATGCACCAGGCGGGGGAGACAGGATACAAACACAGGGCGGTAGTATTTCGCCTAACCAGATTGCAGAAAAAAGAAAAGGAACCAACAATGGTAATATTGCTGCAGCTATTGGGAATCAGATTGAGGCATCAGGATTAAAAGGGTCTGTTTATGTCGAGAAGTCAGCGGGTGACATTGCGGTATATGTTGAAATGGGAACCGGGCAAAGTGCTAAATCGTATTTGCTAACGGTTCCGCCTGAATGGCGAGCGGTTGCGCAAAAGTTTTATATTAACGGACGCGGTACGATAATAGCTAAACCTTACTTATTGCCAGCGTTCAATAAATACAGTGTTGTTTTTGTAAAAGAGCTGGATGCAGCTATGAAGAAATTAAAAATATGATAAACCCAAACTTAGCACTTCGCAAAGCATACGTAACAGCATTAGCGGGACTTACATATAAGGGCGTAACCATCCCTGTATACGAAGAATATTTACAACCTACAACTGCCCGCCCTATTGCGGTAATCCCTGTAGGATCGTCAAGTTTTGAGTCTTATATAATCCTGCTTAACCAGACCTCTAACGATATATCGGCTAAATGTCTACGTAACGACCAATTAGCCATACAAGTGCAGATCACAACCAAATGGCCTCTATTTAAGGGCGGTTCTGAAGATGCCGAATTAATAGGGGACTTAGTTGTTGGCCGTTTGCTTACAGATGACGGTTTATTTACCAAATTGGAACTACCACAGCCACTTAATTGCTGGAAAGGAACTCTTGAGGGCACAATAAATATACCATACACAACCGACACAAACAGCGTATGGGTAACACAATTATTATTCACTAATTCAGTATCGCAATGAAAATAGAATTGTTAATTAACTACAGAGGCGAGAAAGCCGGAACAAAGCACGAAGTAGAGGCAAAAGTTTACCGCTACATGAAATCTATTGGTGTGGCAAAAAGAGTGGTTACACCCAAATCAAAAAAAGATGACACTGGAACAACAAGCGGAGATTAAATACCCTATGCCTAAGACTAAATGCGTATGGGCAAGGCAACGAGTTTTGTTTATGAGGGAGAGGTGGGTTAAAGAGCAAAGTAGATAACATTTTGTAATATCGTTGTTACGTTGTATATTTGAAATAAAAAAAGACTATGGCATTTTTAAACGGTAGAACGGTATTACTTTATATCGACACTACAACACCAATCACTACAGATATTGAGGACGTAACGGTTGAAGATGCCGTTTTAGTTGCTTGTCTGACCTCTAATGGCTTTGATGGTACAACATCGGCAATCGCTACAACAACTAAATGTTCAGGCGGTTTTGCTGAATCATTGGACGGTGAAAAAGGCTGGACAATGTCCGCAGAAGGTCAGGCTCAATCTTTAGAGCTTGCAGACCCAAGAATTAACCACAACGCACTGTTTAAATTATGGAGATCAGGCCAGATATTTTGGGCGTTCATGATGGACACTGCAACTCCAAAAGTAACTATGCGTTACGGATTGGCTCGTATTGATTCGTTTAGTGATGGAGCGCCTGATAACGAGGCTCAAACCTTTTCTATCAGCTTAACAGGCGTAGGACAGCCCGGAGATCAAGACGACATTGCACCAATTACTCCATAATATGAGTACAGCAAAAATATCATTTGAAGTAGAGGGGGTAAAACATTCCCTCTATTTTGGTGTGCTTGCGTCCAGGTTATTCAGGGAGAAATTAGATGAAATTGTAAAGCGAAAAAAGGAAGCGGGCATTAACCCGGCTCCAGAATCAGAGCAATCATTTGCAGCCATTATGTACGGCGCATTGTGTAACCAGGCGGATATTGATGAAGTTCTAAGGCCGACATTTGCAAAGGCTTATGAATTAATGGAAGCGATTGCGGGTGATGATGAATTGACTATGCGCATTTACAAGGCATGGGAGGAAGCAAAACCAAATGAGGCTCTGATAAACCTGGTTAACGGTAATAAAAAAAAAGTAGAGGAAAGCCAAAGTTAGAAGACTGGAACTTAGTTAAGTCTTTTGCTTACTCTGAATTAGGATTAAAACCGTGGGAGTTTATAAGGTTGACCGATGCAGAATATTATACGATGATTTTAGGACACCGGAATAAGTTGCAAAGATTAGAACATTCGGAAAGGCAATTGAACTGGATGATTTATTCCAGCTTTGGAGACCCAAAGAAAATGCCTAAGTCAATGCAGCAATGGTGGCCAATTGAGGGAGAGCCGAAACCTAAGTTTAAATCTATAAGCCGGGCAAAAATAGTTAAGTTAGATACATTGTTTAGAAATTTAGGTAAGAAAAAAGATGGCTAACGTAGTTTTATCAGCGGAAATACAGGCGAATATGGACAACTTTGTCCGTAACATCACCGCTGCGGCAAGTAGTTCGGACAGGTTAACAAATTCAGTAACGGGGACTACAAACGCTATAAGTCAAACTGTGGGGGCGGCAAACGCCGCATCTAACGGAATGGCTGGATTTACAAAAACCATATCTACATTAGAGAGGCAATTATCTACTTTTAGAGAGGGGCTAAGGAATACTTTAGACCCAGCCAGGATAACAACTTTAAATTCCGCTATAGAGATAACCAGCAGAAGGCTTACAGAAACAAACAGGGCAATAAATTCTGTTAACCTTAGTAGGTTTAGTGTTGGAGCTAATCAAGCTGGCAACGCCTTAACCAATTTGGGCAGGGTGGCGCAAGACGCACCTTTTGGTTTTATTGGTATACAAAATAACTTAAACCCTTTATTAGAATCCTTCACAAGACTAAGGCAAGAAACCGGGAGTAATGCGGCTGCTTTACGCGCGTTAGGACAATCTTTTATTGGTCCTGCTGGCCTGGGTGTGGCTTTATCTCTTGTTACGGCTGCGTTCACGTTCTACACCATGTGGCAACAACGGTCAAACAAGGCTACCAAAGAGGCTAAGACCGATACAGATGCTTATATAAATTCACTGAACCAATTAGACCAGGTAAAGGTAAAAGGCGCGCAGAACGCACAAAAAGAGCTTACAGAATTACGTACATTATACAATGTATCTCAAGATGTAACTCTATCTTACAAACAGCGTGTTGACGCCGTTAATGAGCTTCAAAGTAAATACCCGGAATACTTTAAAAATATTAAGGACGAATCAATCCTTGCTGGTAATGCCTCAACTGCTTATGATAAGTTAGCCAACTCTATTTTAGCTACGGCCAGGGCAAGGGCTGCGCAGGATTTGATTACAAAGAACGCTTCTAAGCAATTAGAGGAAGAACAAAAGATAATCGACCTACGAGAAAAGCAGTTAGGTATTGAGGCAAGGATACGAGAGGCGAGGAACGCTAATTATATTGTCCCTGGCTCTGGTGGTGTGGCACAGGCAAACGGATCTTCCGAAATATCAAAGCAAACAACTCTAAACGTACTAAATGAAGAGTTAGAAAAAAACATTCTTAGCCAGATGGAGCTAAAAATGGGAATCAGCGGTTTAAATCAAAAAAACTTACAGCTTGAAAAGGCTATAACAGAACAGATTAAACAGGGTGCAGATATTACGGGTAAGGTAGGTAAAGAGCAAGCAAAAGACATAGACAAAATAGCCGAAATATATAAAAACCTTGCTAATGACCTAAAGAAAAACCCGCTTGCTTTTGGAGCGGATAAGTTCAGTATCGCAGAGGCTAATATTTCGTCTTACCAGACCGCCATAAACGGCTTAATAGATAATGGCTACAAGCCCGCTTCTACTGCCGTACAGGACTTAATTGATAAGCAAAATAAGCTAACTGACGCTTTGCAATATGGTGGGCAGAATTTACAAGCCAATCCGGCTGCAAATTTACCAGCGTTACCGGGCATATCAGACAGCCAATTTAGGATGGTTCCGCCTGCGGTACTTAAAGGCTTAACGGAATATGAGAGACTGATATTAGCAGCCGATGCCAGTACAGAAAAATTCTACTCATCAATAAGTGAGTTGGCCACATCGGGTTTTGGTGAGGCGATAGGTTCGGCATTTAGTTCTATTGGCGTTGCATTGGCAGAAGGCACAAGCGCAATTGATGCTTTTGGATCGGCAATTATACAAGCGTTTGCAGGGTTCTTAGGTCAATTAGGCCAGATGTTTATTAAAGAGGGTGTCGCGCAAATTGGTTATGGTATTGCCAAGAATTTAATTCTGCCCGGAAGCGGGGCGAATAACATTGCAGGGGGTGCAGGTATGATTGCTGCAGGTGCTGCTATATCGGTATTAGGTGGCCTGGCATCAGGGGCGAAAGGCAGAGGTGGTAATTCACATACCCCAGTTAACCAAATACCACAATTCGCAACGGGAGTAAACAACTTTAAGGGCGGCATGGCATTAGTAGGCGAACGGGGACCTGAATTGGTAAATCTGCCAACAGGGGCCGATGTAATGACAAATACCCGCACGCGCTCAATAATGGGCAGTGCACAGAATCAACCAGTAATAATTAGCAGTGAATTAGGAATAGAAATGGGCGTATTAGTAGCGAAAATAAGAACAGAGGAAAGACGACTAAATAGGTTAGGGTAATGGCTTGGGAAATAGATAGATTTTCAGGTAAGCGTTCCGGTTTTAATCAACCGCGCAGATACATCAGGATACTGGTTGATGACAATGGCATTATATCCACTGCGGGTGTAGAGGGTGAGGTTGATTTAAACCTAGATAGGTTGAGCGACTACAACAGTGTAGACAGGCGATATTTTCCAGGTGATCTAATAACGGATTTCTGTAATACCACAACACACACACATTATTATATCAGGGCACAAGATGAACGACCTTTCGCATACACTGAAACGGTAATCAATGCACCTGAATGCGGATATTTAGAGCCACTTCCCGAACCCGCCGTTCCGGTTAATCCGTTCGGTAATCCAGTTTATGTGCCGTACAGGGTAATGGACTTTTGTGATATTGACGGAGTGAATGTTAATGTGCTGATAAGTTCAAATAAATACAGTGGACTGCCATTACCAATTGAAGTAGGCGGAAAAAGTCCGGTTGTGTTGTCTTATAAAGAAGTTGAAAGATTTGATGTATTCCGGCCTGTTGAATGTAAATTATCATTTGTTGTTGAAAGCAATTTTGCTTTAGAGGAACTATATGCCAATGATGAACGGTCGTTTCAGGTTACAATTACTAAAGGAGGTCAGGTTAAGTTTAAAGGCTACATTATGCCATCGGGGGGGTCAGAGGCTTTTGTATCTCCGCCTTACGAGGTGAATATAAGGGCTACGGATTCAATCGGGGGGCTAAAGGCTGTTACATATCCAGTTCCTGTTGGTTCTACTACGGACATTAAGCAATCATTTAAAGATATACTAGCCTACTGCTTTGCTGTAACGAATCTTAACCTGGATATAATTACTGTATGCAACCTATACGAGGCGACAATGCCAACGGGCTTAAATGATGACCCAATGTCGCTGGCTTCAATCAATCCATTGCGGCTATCCAATGACAACGGCACTACTTTAACAGTTTATGATGTACTGGAAAAGGTCGCCCAGGCATGGGGCGCGTTCATTGTACAAAGGGATGGAGTTTGGTATTTTGTTCGTGAAAATGAATTGTCAAATCCTATTATTAGGTCACGCAGATATAACTATAAAGGTTTATTTTTGTACGGAGAGAATTTACAGACAAAACGGGTTATAGGGGGTGTATTATGATAATTTATAGTTTTACAGGTTACAGTTCAATGGGTTCGGATAACGTTAACATTGACTATGATCATGATACAGATACGGTATCAGCAAGAACAGAAAGCGGAGGGATACCCCTTGTTACTTATGATTCGTATTCGCCAAATCCAGGTTCTTATCAAGAGATATTTAGGGGTGACTTTTCAGGTGAAATAATACGTATAAGTTGGGTGCCGGAATACCCGTTTGCATATAGTGAATTGATTTTTATAACACCAAATCCGTCTGCCGTTGTAATAGATTCAATAGTGACAACTCCGGTAAACTACATAACCGGGGTATATGGTTCGGTTACAATAAATGTAAGCGGTGGAACTGCACCTTATCAATATAAGACATCAGCAAATGTATATCAGTCATCCAACTTTTTTGATAACTTCAGCGAAGGCACTTATATTGGGTTCGTTCAGGATTCATCAGGAACAGATCCTTTACTGTTTGAATTTACCATAGGCTCGGTACAGGAAGAAATCGTAATAACCCCAGCGGTAAAAGATGTTATTGCATTATCAGGCGCACAAATAGAAAGGCAAGACGGTTATAAAAGAGTAGATGTAATATCTGAATTCGGTAAAGTGCCATCCATACTTTATAATGGCAATTTTGAACAGTGGGACGGACGTAACTTTAACTTCTGGACCAGGTACGGGGGGTTAAACTTTAGCCGGGTACAGCGAACTGTTACGAATGCTGCAGGTGCTCAAATATCCATTCCTAATTATGCGATGCAATTTAATGAGCGTGCTAATTCCGGTAAGTATTTAGAATCCGCACCAATACCTGTTCAGAAAGGCGACAATATAAAGCTGCAATATTTCGTTAGCAAGATGCTGGATATTCAAGATTACAGCTATGAGGAAAATATTGGCGGTTTTATTGGCGTAACTATACTGCATAAAATAAGCGTTTACTATGCGTTTAAGATACGTATTGCATGTGTTGAGTATGTTAACGGCGTAGCTTCTACAACACGTTATCTTTACAATACAAATTACGGGAGTGACTATACATGGGTTAATTCACTTGCTACTGTAAATCATAGGGTGGCCAATAAAGATGGTAACATAAATAATTATTCTGTGAGTTTTTCCGCTCCGGAATGCCCTATAACAGGAAGTATATTTATTCAGATGTACGGCTTTGAAAAGGTTGTACAGGATTCATATGAAGCTATAAGGGGGGCTACTGGCGTAGGTACTAATTATAGCATATCACCAGAATATAACCCGATAACAATAGACGACATATCTATTTCAAAATCAAGTCAGGATAAATCAAACGACTATACCGGAATGACTTCGGTATCTGAATCTTTGGCGTATTATACCAATAAGCCAGACCCAATCAAAATACTGTTTGGGGACTATTTCAGTTCCACAGAAGGCAGTAGCCAATTAAGTCTACTGTATGCAATATACGTAGGCGAGGCGTACCAATTCAGTACGGGGTGGTATGAATATGGTACAACAAATAGCCCGGTAGCATTTGGCCTTGCATTAGCTAAGTCAATATTAAGGGCGCGCCAAAAACAGTACATGACCTATACAGGAGATTTTAAACTAAAAAATGGGGCCAATGAATTTGATTATCTAAATACATTCAGCTTTGATGTCCCAGGGGAGAGGAAATTTAACGATAAAACATTTTGCGTGTTAGGTTGCGATATTGACCTTAAATACAATACGATGAGCAACGTTAAATTATGCGAGGCTTTTAATAGACCTAGCAAATCAAACGACATAACGGTTCCTACTTACGAGGGTTCTAGTCCGCCAATTTTCACACAAGACCCTAATGGAACAAATAATAATGGTATATTTACGGAGCAATTTACAGAAGAGTTTAAATAATGATATATAACGATCAAATAGCGGCTTATAAAGTTCTGATTAACCAATTGGTAGGCAGTAAAGTTTCATTGGATTCAATTGACCCCACTGATGTTGTTAATATTGGTTTGCAATTAGCGGATTTGCTAAATCCAATCCTTAATAAAATTAATGATTTCGGAATTACCGGGGGTGTAGTTCCGCCATCAGACCTAAATGGTCAAGATCTTGACTTATACATTCAAGGTGGGTCAATGCTTAAATTCTGGCGCAAACGCTCTGGAACTTGGGTAAATGAAACATCTGTTAGCTTAGGTGTTAATATTATTGATGGGGCCATTACTGTGAATGTTTCGGTTGACGATATGACTGTAACCGTTTCTCCCGGAAGTTGGGCAATTAATAATGTGATCTACAGCAAAGCCACGCAGACACAAATAGACTTAACTGCCGCGCACGCTACACTAGACAGGATAGACACGATATTCGCGGACAACACGACCAACATCGGCGTCATAGACGGCAACCCGGCGGCAGACCCTGAACCTTATGGTATTTTTGATGATGCTATTATATTGTCATACATATACGTTCCTTCTATTGCTTCGGGAAATTTGCCTTATGTAGTAGGGAATAATCCACCTGCAAGTTCTGGTTTATGGAATCTTTACAGTGCTATTGCGGCTGCGCCTGTTACAGCTATTTTGGCATTAGGTGAAGATGGGAAATATCACCCTACTGATGTTGCTACAATAGTAGATTTCTTAGGTATTGATTCTGCCGCTTTCTTTCCTGCTGAACATTTTGCTTTGGCCGGTTCAGGCGGCGGAGGTGGAGGCTCTGATACATTGCAGGATGTGACTGATAGGGGTGCGACTACAACGCATCCAATTGTTATAACCAATAATGTAGATAACAATCTAATTTTTGAAAGCACCTCTTCCGGCGCAACGGTTAAATATTCACAGCTAAGAAATGGAACTGCAAATCCTTTAATTTTAAATGGGGGTTCAGGGGGTAACGTAGGTATTGGGATGCTTACTCCCACTGAAAAGCTAGAGGTTAACGGAAACGTAAAAGCCACTTTATTTAAAGGTCTTGCGGATGCCGCAACAAGTTGGGGCGGCGCAACCGCATTATTTACTTCTGGACTCGGGGAAACACTTAGCTCTTTGATTGGTTTTACTAATGAGGGTGTATCTAAAGGCATGAGCGCATCCTTAGTTAAAACATTCCTTTTTATTACCAACGTAGACAACACATCAGACGCTAACAAGCCAGTAAGCACAGCACAGGCATCGGCACTGGCTTTAAAGGCTAATATAGCATCCCCCACTTTCACTGGGACGCCTGCTGCACCTACAGCAACAGTAGGGACAAATACAACTCAATTAGCTACAACTGCTTTTGTTAATGCCGCAATGGCTGCGGGGTATGTTGATCTAACTACAGTACAAAACATCGGCGGGGCTAAGACATTCACTGATCAGAGCAAGTGGATTGCTTCTGGATTAACTGGATATAGCGGAGTGATGACAAGTACCGCAGTAATATTCGAGAAAAGCACAGGTTCCCCTCAATTGGGAATTTATGGATTAGATGAACTTAGTTATTTTAAAGACGGTTTTTATCAGCACTTTATACCTGCCGCAACCCTTACAGATGAAAGGACCATAGAGATGCCTGATAAAAGCGGAAAAATGGCCCTTCTTGATGATGTTAGGCCGTTCTTTACAAATATAGGCGCCACAACAACCCAAACAAGTGCTACGTTAAATACAGCCTATCCAGGCGCAGTAGTAGGCACAATGATCTCTATGCCTAATGTAGGTACTGGCATGATGTATGTTAAAAAAACAGCATCATCTGGCGGAGAATGGGCGGCATGGTCAACAACTAATATTTAATCCCTATAATTATGAAAATCACACTTTTTATTCTTGTTCTTGGTCTCGGGCTAACTGCAAAATCGCAGACAATGAACCATTACTTACCTTGGAATGTCCAAACAAATTATTTAAAAACATTAAACCTACCAACAGGGACAGCAACCGACAGCATAATTGTTAAGAGTGCAGCCACTGGATGGTTTGCCCGGGTGTCATCATTAAATTATGCTTATAACGCTGCTACGGTTGGCCTTTCTAAGGCGCAATTAAATGCTTCTTACCCAAATGTACCTATTGGCTACAGAGTACTTTGCCCGGCTATTACCCTTGGTGGTGCTATATATGTAAAAGCAACAGAGAACGGCAGTAATGATGTTTGGCAGCTTGTTTCCGCTCCACCTGTAATGTAACATAAAAATTACTTATATTTGACCATGAACAACCCAGCACCTTTTGACTTCCCGCCACATTACCGAGGTGATGCGCTTGGTACGATCAGAATAACATTGAAGTATCCTGAAACTGGTAATCCTATATATTTAACTGGCTCCATAATACGCATGCAGTTGAAAACAGGTAACAAGGTAGCATATGAATTTTCAAACTTACTAACGGGAGAAAATCAATTAACCATTCTACCTAATGGAGTTATTCAATTTCCTGTAATTAATTCATGGAATTTAGTAGCGGACAATTACGCTTATGACTTGCAGGTTACGGACGCAGCGGGTGAGGTTAGGACCTACCTTAAAGGTTATTGGTCATTTATTCAAGACGTAACAACAGCACCATGAGCGTAGATGTACAAGTGACTGAAGAGATAACAAACGTCATAGTTGAGGTAGCTAATGACATTACGGATATAATCGTAGAAGTTCAACAGCCTGTAACATTGATTGATGTTGAAGTTGACTTTAATCAGCAAGGGTATTCTGCTTATGAGGTAGCGGTTAAAAACGGATTTGTAGGTACTGTTCAGGAGTGGCTTGCTTCTTTACAAGGAGAGGATGGCTTGAGCGCCTACCAATTGGCTGTAGATGGTGGTTTTTCGGGAACTCAGCAGGAATGGATTGCTTCACTGCAAGGAATAGACGGAGAAAGCGCGTATCAGGTCGCTCTAGACAATGGCTTTGTTGGTACGGAATTGCAATGGTTAGCTTCACTAAAAGGCGAAAAGGGCAATACTGGTTCGGTATTATATCCGGCCTTTTACGTAGACAATACATCGCATCTTATAGCAACAAGCATCAACGATTTAGGCGTTGAATTTAAATTAAATAATAGCGGGGAATTAGTTTTAAATACAATATAATGGCAGAGGTAATAATTGGTAAGGTTGGTCATAATCCGAGGGGCGTTTGGAGTTCAACGGAGGCAACATATGAACGTTTGGATGAAGTATTGTACAATGGCAGTACCTATGTTGTTATATGGCCTTTTTCTTCTGGTAAGGTTCCGGCGGGCACGTTGCCTACAAATGCTACGTATTGGCTTTTATCTGCCTCTAAGGGTGATATAGGGGCGCAAGGAGTTGGTGCTGTTCAGGGCATAGCAACGCCGGCGGGCACACCAACAGGCACAAGGTTTATTGGTGAAACATGGACAGTATTGACCGCTAATTATGGAGCTACATTTACTAATTTCGGGAATCAAGTTGTTCCTGTAAAAGTAGGCGAACAATATGTATCAAATGCAAGGTTTGTGTGGAATGGTACGGCTTGGATTTTAAATAGAGAGTTGGTGGATTCTCCGGGAACCGTAGACGTAGGAGGTGTTTTGCAAAAAATAAACCTCCCTAATCTAGTAGCCCGAACAATTGACTTTTCCCTATTAACTTTAACAGGAGCTGTTTTTGGCGCTTATTATCATGATGACCAGGTTGCCACAGAGCCAACAATATTAGATACTTTCAGGATAAAGCTGGTTTCTGCAGGGGCGCTTGTAACTATACACGAAATGAGCAGGGTTCCAGGTTCACAGCCTGTTGTTGTTTACTCATACGCTCCATTTTACACAACCGCATTAGAGCATACAGAAAAAATATTCGATAAACACGTTTTAGCTACAGGTAACTTTATTGGGTATACTGCTGACGTTGCACCTTATTATATTGCTCAAACAGGGTTTGGGTGGAGGGTAGGATTTACGACGGCAACTAATCAAAGAAGATCATACGATGTTATTTTAAATAAGCTTCTTACAACAGGATTAGTTGACCTAATTAATAAGCATGAGTCTGTAAGTTTAGAACTTGGGTTAACTCCTAAATCCAATTCTATACCTATTGAATCTTACATACTTGACACTGCAAGTGTAGACATTATATTTGATATACCCTCGTCTCAGGTTACAAAGGAGACGTACGGGATAAAAACAAGAACTAAAGCAACGGTTGGTTCGGTTATAACTTTTGTGGTTGGTGTATTAAGAAATAATCTAAGCACCAACCAAGTGATGGAGATAATCCATTCCTATGCTCCAATTACAACAACATCAGTATTTCAGGTTCATAATATAGATGATGGATTTGTGATACCAGCAGGAGCTTACGTAGGATTGAGTTTAGCTACAGGATCAAGAATTTTTTATGTTGTAGGTGGCGCTGGATCATCAATGCTTATAACTAAAGGGACGCTTGCGGTTGCATCTACAACTAACACAATCAGATTTGCATACGATTTTACTGGATATGAAAGCGACCAGTATAAAGTATCAAATAAAATATCTTTAATAGAATCTGCCACCAAGTTAAACTTTTCAAACAAAAAAAGGACTCTAGACAGGTGTGTATTGTTTAAGGATGAATTTTCGGCTTTAACTAATTTTACAGCGCCTACGTGGTCGCTTGTTGCTGGAGGAGTTTCCCCTTCTGCTGTTGGTGTCGCTAACGCCTTGTTTTTAAATAGGAAATACCACGTAGATCAAAGGGATTTATTATTAGAATGTACACTTGCGTCTGACGATGTGCTAGCTATTGACTGTACCACAATAACTATGACGCAGGGCTTGGGCTCTGTCAGGATAGATGTTGCAGCCAACATCATTACAATACATAAAGGTGTTACAAATGTATTGGTAGCACAGCAAACACTACCTTTTACATGGATTGCAGGAAGGCGTTATGGTATTTACCTTAGTAGGGACTTTACAAAAACATACATTACTATTTCGGATTCAATCACAGGTGTATCTTACTCAATAAACTATACTCCATTTAGTGCAACATATATACAGGATTTCCTACATAACGAGGCTTATAAAATATATCTGGTATCTGGTAATACGGCAGGTTGTATAATTCATCGTTTCATGGTTTTTAGTAGAGAAAATCCTTTAGCGTGGTGGTGTGGTGATAGCATTACGCAGGGGCTAGGTATTAGTCCCGTGGACGCTGGATTGACGTATACATCATTGATAGATTCTAAAATTAACGGAAACCTTTTGGTTAGCGCAATGGCTTCTGAAAATATAGACGGAACTATACTTAAAATGACCACAGAGGCACCGTTTATAAAAGCAAAATACAATATGTTCACTATTGGAACAAACGGAGGCAATACTGAAGCTAAATTAACACAGCTTGTTACAATGGGGGCGGCTAACGGAAGTAAGACTATATTAAATCACATACCCGCTATGAGTAACGGGAACCATGTTGCTATAAACCAGATGATAGATAAGGTTTGCAGAGATACTGGTGCAATAAGGGGTATGCTGTTAGATGTTGCTACCTCAACCGGAGGTGATCCTACTGCTGCTCAAATTTCATCCTACTTTCAAGATGGAGTACACCCAAATGTAACTGGTTATGCTGCTATGGCTGCAAGGTTCGCAATTGATGTACCGTTTTTAATTCAATAAAACAATGATTAGATCACTAGAGATATACACCGTCAATCATCCCTATCCTCTGGCTTCATGAATCTGTACACCGGAACGCAATACAGTGAACCGATGCAAATGACTGCTATTGCCAGGACGAGCATAAGTCTGTGTTTACTATAAACCAGTCATTGGGACTTGTCCAAATTAAAAGGTTGTCATGTAACATGATGACCTTTTTGCATTCAATGAATGTGCCTTGCTGCATTACGCCTTGCTGAATGAAAACGTATGGTTGTTTGAAGGTTACGCGGTGCATATTAAAACGGCATTAAATTCTCAAACACATGCCATACAAATTCGCCTTGCTGAACTGTTGCATGGTGTTTAAATGCGTTTCCGGCAATAGCATAACCAACTTCTTGAGGGAACCCATTGCCTGTGCCTAAAATATGAAACTGTCTGCCAACTAGCATATCTTTGTCGTCAACAATTGCCCAAATCTGTATTTTGCCATCCTGTGATTGAATAGATAAAATTTCCGCATCATAAGGCATTTCAATAATGGGACTTAAACCTAATGGCAATTCGTATTTATATATATTTTTCATTTTCTTTTCTTTTAATAAAACCCCTAGTATCCATCCGAATACTAGGGGCTAATTCATCCTAAAATATTACGCCACTATGAAATGGTAATGCAATGATACGTCCTTTACTTGATATTTGCATATATGTAATTAGAATGTTACTTTTACAATGAACTAAAAAATAGTAAGATGTCAGAGAACGAAGAAGAAAACGGGCTGTTCCAAGATTGCGAGGGTCCTGCGCCGCATGGTATTCCAGGTGATGTACCCGGAGAATGGAAATGTATTAAGGGCGAATGGGTATTTATTGAGGACATCGGTGGTTAGTCGCAGCACTTTGATAGGGGTTATGGTTCTTGGCTTTGTCGTGAGCCATAACCTTTATTTGTATAATATCAGAAATTGCGGTCTAAGTTCGTTTGATAAAAAGACATGGTATAACATCGAGTTGTTTCTTTTTATTGCGCCTCTACTTAAGATGGGTACCTATCCGGATAAAACGCAACGGGAGATAGAATTCACAAAAATAGCATGGATAGTTCTTACTGCTATTACAGGAATAACGATATTTAATCAATTCGGATTAATTCCGGCGCCTGCTCTCCAGGTGTATTATTTTAACGGAATAACATTTGCGTATACATTGTATGCCCTGCTGTTATCAGATAAAAACGGAGATATTTAAAATGAATATAAACGGTACAAAATTAATGGCTGTGGAACTATTTACAATTAACGCTTTTTTTATAGGCTTCCCGCATCACGATTTAGCCTATGTACTTGCTTGCTCTGCTTCTGTAATATGCGGGTTTGGTGGCAGGATAGTGATATTACTAAACGACAAAGACAATAAAATAACTAAAAATGTTATTGCCCTACACGCTGCAGCAACAATTATCATTTCATATGTTGCATATCAGGCATGGCTTCAGATTTTTCACAATGTCGCTTTGTTTATGTTTTTCGGTATACAACTGTACCTTATTCTGTGCAGCTTTCTATCTGTATTCATAATACAGCAATTAGATAAGATGGGGAGAATGTCAATAAAGACAGCCTTACGGGGAATATTCAATAAATACTTAGCATCGGATGAGACAATTTCCGAAGCCAAAAAACAGGAGGATATAAAATGACACTATTCATCATACTATATTATTTCAACATATTGGCTCTTATAGGTGCTATGTTCGTACTGCTACATCACATTAGCAGCTTAAAAATGGAATATAACCTTTTAAAGATATTTTTCAGAACAATTGTTTTTGATTTCAGATACCTGTATTGGTTCAAGTTCTGGTTGCGATGCAATCCGTTCGCTTTTGTGGGTACCGTTGCTATGATGGGGTTATTTGCTTTGATTGTGCAGCTTACCGGATTGCTTGCGGATTCGCAGCTATTTGAGCGTAACGCATGGATGCTGGCAGCAAGTCCTATCGTGTGGTGCTGCATGAATTGGATATTATATTTTAAAACATCGGTTAAGTAACGTATATTGCACCCGCTTATTCACTTTTGATTTGTTTCCAATAACCCTGCGTTTAGTCCATTTTCGCAGGGTTTTTTATTTACCTTTGCCACATGGATAAATCAGAAATGATACGCGTGCAGTTTGTTAACGGTAAGCCAGTATTTACCACCCCAAAAGGAGAAGAAATAAAAGGCATATTTGGCTATAATATTCAAATGAACGAAAACACAGAACTAACGGGGATAATTAAAATTATGCTAAATGCAGATGTTTAGTTACATTTGTGTATGGCAGCATTACCAGAAAAATATAAATGGCTAGCAAAAGAGGGCGCGCCCAAAATGTTAGTCGAGGCTTTAAGGCATTACGGTGTATTAGAGATTAAAGGCAAAGGGAGTAATATAGACATTACAAAATGGGCTAAAGAAGTTGGTGTATCAGGATGGTATACAGACGATGATATTCCCTGGTGTGGCCTTTTTGTTGGGGTTGTGGTAAAACGATGCAATTACCCTTTTACGGCAGCTAAGCTATTAGGGGCTAAATTGTGGCTCGAGTACGGAAAAGTAATTCCAAAAGAACAAGCTAAATTGTGGGATATTCTCATCTTTTCAAGAGAGGGAGGAGGTCATGTTGGTTTTTATGTGGGAGAAAACAAAACGGCATTTCTTGTTTACGGAGGGAATCAATCTAATGCTGTTGGTTTTGCGTGGATATTAAAGAGTAGATGTGTTGGTGTTAGAAGACCGTCGTATACTGTAGGCGTACCTGCGAATGTTCGTAAAATAATACTCACAGAGACAGGGGAATTATCAACTAACGAGGCGTAAGATGGATGAGAGACATAAATTTCTTTACCTATTTTGGTTCTGCGTATTCGTATTTACGGTAAGTTTTGCAGCTATGATGGCTTTACTGTTCTTAGGGGTTCCAGTTTACATGCGAGAACAAGCAGCAAACGCACAGGGTTTTTTACAAGGCTCATTGATAATGTCTGCAGTTGGGTTCTTGTTAACTGGCAGCATTGCGAACAACATTGCTAAAAAGCAAGATGTTAAAACGACAACCGAAATAACGCCGGATACTACAACAATTACAACAGAACCGATAAAAGCCCCAACTGATGAAAAACCTACTACATAGCCTAATCTTGCTTGCACTGTACTGCGCCATTGCCTTAGTGGCTTGTGGTACTCGTAAAGTAGCTACCGAAATAACCGAAAATAAGGCCACACAGGACGTTAATATTAAAGAACAGGTAAATGAACAGTCCGGCGCTACAACTAAGGCCACAGACACGCAAACCGACCAAACTGAAAAGGTAGAAGAAAAGCAAGAATACAGGATAACGGAATTGTTTAATGAAAACGGTTCTTTGCGGTCCAGGATAAAGGAATTGCTCAATAGTAAGAGTACAGATAACTCAAGTTCGACACGAAATAGGACATTTGATGAAACCCGTTATAGGTTGGTAAATATGGAGCGGATGATTGATACTAAACGGACGGTAACATCATACGAAAAGAAAAAAACCACATCTAGTGAAAGATATGGTTTTAGTGTTATCGGGCTGGTGTTGGGTATTGCGTTTGGTATTTGGGGTTGGCCTGCGGTTAAGAGGTTAGTGTCCGTCTATGGAACTAAATAAGTATACCCGTTGACCTGTGCGTTTCTCACTTCTTCATCTGTGCGTAAAATGAGTACTTTGCTATAATCAAGAGTTAATTTATAACCCTGTACATCTACCCATCGGAAAAATTCATTAATTGAACCGCCAACTAAAATTCCTCCACTTCGTTTTGTTTCCTTGCACCATTGTTTGTAGAGATTTTCTATTACCATTACTTTCTATTTTTAAAATCATCAAATAAGCGTTCAATCTGAATATCTAAAATTGTTTTTTTTTCATCGTTGCTGATGCTTTTACCAATTTCTTCAAGAACTTTGTTTGTGATAATCATTTGCTTACAATCGAAATAATCACATTGAGAATTATATCTTTTGTACTTTCTTCTGACTTTCCATAACATATATTTTGCTGTCATTTCTGAACCTATAATTTTATTTAAAATCATAGTGAATGTAGAGGTATAAATATACCACATTAACACTTGTTCTACTGTTACTCTGTTCTGCATTTTTTATCTCCTTTTTTTCTGTGTTTGTTATTTAACATCTTCCCAATACCATATTAAGTTTTGCGTTGTTCCTCGGACGCAGCAATACTGCTTCTTTCCGCATATTTTACATGTTCTTATTCTACCTTGTTTAATATAAGAAATATCCCATAAATTATCCCATGAATGGAAACCAATTGAATGCCAAAACTTTCTCATAATTTAATTGTTAGTTCTTTCCCTGTTAAAGAAAAATATAGATTTTGGAGCTGATGTACGTACTTTATATGATGTATAGGATCATTTGAGTAATAAATCAACATATCTTTTATACTTAAAAACAAACCTATACCATCCTCTTTTGAGATATAGAATGTCAGCCATTGGTTTTTCAACATAGTATGCTTTTCAAAACCAATTTTTATTAATAAGGCCTCTGTTAAAGCTATGCCTGTTAGTTCCTCAAACTTAATTTCACCGCTCATACCCATATCTTGCCATTTATTAATGCCGCTGCTGGAAATTGTTTCTACCGTTGTAGGGTTGCGGCCAATTACCTTTATTATATTGCCTTTTCTTAATTCTTCTGGTTTCATTTCTTAAATCTTTCACTGTAAAAACTGGACTGTATTTCTGGTTTAAATCGGAATGTTAACGCGGCATCTAAAGCTATAATTCGCATCATCCTCTGTGCTGCCTGCCAGTGCTGGTTTAATCGTTGCGTTCTGGTCATGGCTTCGGGTTTAATTGTTCCTGCATCCATTTGTAAGACTGCCTTGCATCATTGTACGGGCAAATATTCCAAAGGTGTTCCATTTCTTCATCAGTGATAACTACGGCTTCTAATTGATATTGATCTGGTGCAGCGGGTAAAGGCTGCCAATGGGTAACTGTATTTAACTTCTTGTTACTTCTGTCCTTCCATCCATTAGTTTTATCAAACCATGATATATGTCTGCCTCTTTCTTCATCAAACGATAGTATCCAACTTCCGTTAACCGGCAGCCTGTCATCTATGCTTATCCATTTACTCGGGGCGTTATCAATCAGGTGCTGTTTGTATTTTGAAAGGAGTTCGTAGGGCTTCTCTCTTGAATCCGTAAGCCTATACACTTCTCTAATGTCAAGAGAATCTATGAAGTCGGCTTCTGTCTGGTATTCTGGTTTATTTTCTTTCATGGTTGTGGATTTTGTGTAAATGTGTTGGGAGGCAATCCTGTTTCTGTTGAAATGATTTTATAACCATTACATAAGTTGCATGTTACTTTTGGATTTGCGTTTGTAGAGTTAATATATCTATAGAACATAACCCATCCTTCGCCATTGCATTTTGGGCATAATTGCCAGTTTAACTTTTCCATATTTTTCAATCTTGTTTTAAGTTCCCGTTTATAGGATGGGGGTTAACTACCAATTACTGGCATTTCAATAAATTCACAATGTTTTGAGTAATGGTCGCCTTCTCCATTACTATATTTGTCGCTGTACCGTTTATCATATTGCAAAAAAGCAAGGATAGGCTCTTTACGCTCTTTTTCTGTATGAACCTTAGCTAATAGTATGCCCGCCTGTTTATTGAAAATTTGAGGTCTAACATCGAAAATAAATACTTCATCAGTAATGAATGATGTTTTCCATGGCCAATACCATTTACCTTGTAAGGATTGATTACCTGCTAATAAATCATTTACGGATTGTCTAAAATGCTTTTCAGTTCTTGACTTCTCAAAATCACCGTAGTAATCGTTTGATGTGGAACCTAAAAATTCAAGTTCTCCGTTTTTTCTTATGTAAAAATCTGCTCTTGTTGCCATATCATTTCTTTCGGTTAATTAGTAATACATTCTTCTGTTTAGGGTCTATGCCGTAGGAGCGGAGAAGGGAATGAAGCGATCTTACTGCGCTACTATGCCAATTAAGAGGTGTTTCATAGTCTTTATAAGCTCCCCAAGGCAACAACCTAACCAACACCTTGGCTTGCTCTTCTGTGATCTCTGGTGTAACTGCATGGATAGACCAATCACCTCTTACTGACCAATTCCAAGATTCCTTTTTATATGCATCCCATGTAGTAGGACATTTATAGGTAAGTACAAATTCTCCCGGGTAAAGGTGTTGTGACTCCTGCATTTTAAAATCATAGGAATCACTAGGTACCGTCACCACTAACACGGCAACCCCGTTGGTTTCAAATTGCATTTGGTCGGTCATGGCTTAATATTTTGAGTTAACTTAAATTGACCCTTTTTTATCTCTGTAAACATGCCTGTAGCAATTAATATTTCAAATGTGCTTTGGTAGAATGATTGAACATATGTGCTACCAAACTCATTGTGTTTACCTGTAGGGTCTATCATGCTTGCTTGATGCGCTCCATATGAAGTTGGCATAATGATCAAATCGGGATCATCTATCAAAAGAGAAACTATATGAGCTTGAGCTTTTGTTAATTTTCTCATGGTTTCTGTTTAAGTGCTTGTTCTGCTATTGATTTTAAATATTCGGCACTGTTGGCTATTTTTGACGCATTTACGCCGTTTAACGTGTAATTCTCATACCTTGCCCTTTCTTGAAGAAATTTAAGCGGATTAGCGATTATAGTCAGAGCCTCCCTAAGCGCCTTATTCTCTGCTTCCAATGAGAATAGGCTGGATTGCGGAGTATGACTAACAACTAAATTTTCATGATCGACTTTGATGGCTAGTTGCCCAACTAAAGAGGGATTAGTATTCATATCCCATTTTATGGGTTCGTAGACAATCGTCAGCGTATCTTTTTGGTAGTCATTCGGAATAAGGGGTAATCCCAGTTTTGTATCGGTTGAGGCTAATATCTTCCAGCAAAACTTTGGATTTGGTTTAAACGTGTCTTTAGTAATAATATGTTGTTTGTCTGTTGGATCAACATGATAATATGCGGGGTGACTCCAATCACATTCCCATGCTTCTGTATTGTTATTTAATACGTAAGAATTTTGATCTCTATTAGATAGTATTTTTACAACTCTACATTCTTTAGTAGCTGCGCTTTTGTTCTGTTCTTTGCTCATGGTTATGCCTCCTTTAAAAATGGTTTTACTTTTTCGAAGTTTGGTTCTGAATCCGACACATATATTTTGAAGCAGGACAGAATAGATAATACATCTTCAAATGTCTTTAATTTCTCAACATCTACCTCGTAGTTTTTAGGTATTCTTAATTTATGTTCTTCCATTACTCTACTATTTTTAAAATTAAATATTTGCCGTTTGTCAACCCCTCTGACTGCATTAGGGTGGCTAACCTGTCCCTATATCCAGATTCATCGTCTTCCTCTTGTTGGCAATAGTCACAGCGCCACTTTTGGTTATAGCCTTGATCAATGTATCCGTTTTCACACCATTGATTTGGACATTCAAATTCAGGCATAATTTCCAAGCACTGCTCTTCTGTTAGTTCAGTGGATATACCTAATAAGGTGTGTTTGCCCTCAACAAAGAAAGATGAGTTCCATTCATTCAGAGTGTCCCAATACATTATTCTGGTTCTGGTCTGATATGAATTGTCGGTGCCAAAGTTTCGGCTATTCTCCGGCACCTTAACTGCCAACAGCTTAACCCCTGGCTTTGGTTCTATTGTTTTGAAATCGGTCATGTCCGGTCAACTTTAAGCTTTAAATCATTTCCACAGTTAGAGCAATATGCTCTGGTACCAAATTTGGATGTGTACATAGAATCAGTATAGGCACCACCATCTACATCTCCATCTCCGGTATACATAATGGTATATCCTCCTCGGACATTATCCGTCACTTGGTACCCATATTTTAACCCGCATTTCTTACAGGGGTCTGGCATTACATCTCCTAGTTTAATTGTTTTCATTGCTTATTGTTTAGGTGGGTTATACATTAATATAATTAAACAGCCAATACGCTGCGGTTAGGAAGGGGAGTAGCAATAATAGATGTTTCATAACTTACCCCTTCATTTTTTTTATGTCGCCAAATATGGTAACTGTTGAAACTTTGTATTTTTTTGATAGCGTATTAACCAAAGTTGTTACCGCTAAATCTGCAGGCTTGTTAACGTATGCCTTGTATACGTAATCACGCCTGTCTTTTACTTTTTGTTTTGCCTGTGTTAAACTCATGCCACAAACATAGATATTATTTACATAAGAACCTAACAAAATATTTAATTAATATTTTTATTAAAATAAATTTGCAACTGTCAAATACATTCATCACCTTTGTCCTGTCGATAATAAACGGCATTTGAAAAATGGAAACAATAGTATATGTATTTGCGGCAGCATGTGTAATCTTAATTGGATGGGTTGTTAACTTCTATATTCAGAACAAATGCAACTAGAGGAAACTTGGTGGGAATACAAAGGTCAGGTAGGATTTGAAACTACGGCCGGAACATTTAGCGCAACCGTTAAAGAGATCAAGGAATACTGCGAATCTGCAGGCCTGAACAAGAAAGACCATTCTGGTGCGGAAATTCCAGCGGTTGACATTAACACTTATTTCGACGACAATTTCGATAAGTGTGCAGAATATTATTTTTATAACGTAATTCAGAAATAAGATGAGTAAGACATACGATTACATAACAGCGCGGATAAATACCTTATTAACCGCAGTTGAACTATCAAGGGAGACAAAGAAGAACGATGCTACGAATTGGGATTGGTCAGAAGCAAAGCGAATTGAGGATAAAGCATGGGCGGAGTACCTAGTTCTCAAAGACGTTCAGGATTTCATGTTAGCTAACGGGGAGGTTTAGGGATGAAATTAGAATTAAAACATATTGCCCCTTACTTGCCTTATGGGTTGAAATACCAATGGTGTTCTTGGGGTGAAAAAAATACAACCGAAGTTGATACTTTGGGAACTATAAAACATTTAGTTGGTTCACCTATAGGTGTTAACGATTGTATGACATTGGATAGGTGCAAACCAATCCTACGGCCTTTAAGTGATTTGACCCGAGATATTCTCGAAGATGCAGGTTTTGCGTGCTATATAGATTATTTAACTTATGAGTTTGCTGGATTAGTCGAACTGTACGGCCGCGAGTATGTAGTCAATGATATTCCATACGGGCACATGGTTTATTTACTATCGAATCTTTACGATATTTTCGGACTCATAGACGCCGGTTTAGCTATTGACATTAACACTTTGCAGGATGAAAAACAAACACCTTAAAGGCTTATACATGCACGAGGATAAGCCGGGCAGCCAGCCGTTAAATATCGTCCTTATATGGGCGGTAGTGGTTTTAATTTGCCTATTAATTTTAACAGTGAAAACAATTTGGTTTTAGAAAAGATGAAAAAGTACCAACTATTAGAAAAAGCAATGCGGGATTATCCTGCGGGGACAAAATACCACAGTGTATTGAGTCCAAATGAAACTGCCGTTAGTACGGGTAAGTTTTTTATTGATGGGTGTGATTCAGTGGCAGAATCACCTACTGGTTTTTGTATATATAGAGCGTCAGTAGAAAAATGGGGGGAAATAATACCAGCCGAACCCGAAAAAACCGGGTTGCTTGATGGTAAGGTTGCTATTCAGGTGAATAATGAAAGGGAGTTTAAATTGCTCATGGGGCATTACAAGGGTAAGGGGTGGGTGTGGTCATCGGGAGTTGATGCTGTAAACAGAAGGGGTGTTTATTTTCCGCTACCAAATGCAATAAAGTATCATGACAAATTTCAGCATTCATTTAATGGGGCTGGCTATAAAATAGTTCCCTTCTCAGATTTCGCTGCCGAATGCAATATTCCTGTTCCGGTATTCGTCATGAAGTCAGAGGACGGCGTACCGCTTTATGTTGGTGATTTTATTACGCCAGTGTACCGAAAATATCTAGGTGGTCAAAATAGAGGGGAATGGTACTTAGAAGATCCATTCCAATTACAGGCCGATGTTACATATACATGCATGGAACGTGAGTCTATAGATAAATCCAAAGCTTTCCATTCAAAAGAAGCCGCCCTTAAATGGATAGATGAACAGAATAAGCCTGTAGAAATAACCAAATCATTGTGGGGAGGAAAAACAGTAATAATAAGACAGGATACCATAACAATTATGCGTTTGAATGATGTACAAACGGTACTTTACCCATCAGATTTAGAAGATATATTGCATCACTACAATGTTACATTCAGGCAGGAAAAGAATACCTAAATTGCACCACAAACAAGCGCACTACCTTGTTAACCTAATTTCAATGCCCGTGAATAATAACCAGTGTAGTGCCTGGGAAATTTGAAGCGGGTTTTTTTAAAAAAATAAAATGGCAAAAGTTAAAACACAAGAATTATCAGTAATCGAGCAACCAGAATTTACAGAGGTTGTTTCAAAAAGTAAAATCGAATTATCAAAAGCACAACAACATGCGGTTGCGTTTGCTCCATCAATGAATCAGTACCACGAATTGGCTGCTGTGCTATCTGATTTGGATAAAGTTAGTCCAACAGCAGAGGACAGTAAAAAGGCTCGTGAAGCTCGTTTAAAAATGGTTAAAATCAGAACTGGCGCCGAAACAATCAAAGATGATTTAAAGGCTATCATTTTGGTGGAAGGGAATTTAATACAGGATCTTTTTAACGTTGTAAAAAACACATGCCTGTTAACAGAGGCGGAATTTACAGCAGTAGAAAAACATCAGGAGCGTATTGAAGCCGCTAAAAAAGAAGTGCTGTATACGGAACGAGTTGCATTACTTGAGCCGTACGGAGAAATTAACCAGTTTGTTGACTTACGGGCTATGGATGAAGAATCATTTGCTAAGTATTTAGAGAATGAAAAGCTAGCTTTTAACACAAAAATTGAGCAAGAAAAAGCTGCTGAATTGGCCCGAATTAAGGCAGAAAAAAAAGCAGAGTCAGAGCGATTGGAGGCTGAACGGAAACAAGCAGAAGAAAACGAGCGAATCCGGTTAGAGAATGAAAAACTGAAAGCGGAGCAGGAAAAGCAAGCGGAAGCAAATAGGATGGCTAAAATTGAGCAGGATAAAAAAGATCAGGAAGCTGCCAGGTTAGCAAAGATTGAGTCCGATAAATTAGCGGCAATTCAAGCCGAAAACATCCGTATAGCAAATGAACTAAAAGCCAAACAAGAAGCCGAACAGTTATCTATTGAGCAGGATAAAGCCAGAATTGAAGCAGAAGAAGCCGAAAAAATAGCCAAAGAGAAAGCTGCTTTACTTGCTCCGGACAAAGAAAAGGTGAAAGCCTACTTTGCTAAATTCGAGGCTTTACGTTTAGAGTTTCCAGATTTGCAAAGTGATCAAGGTAAGGCTATGAAGCTTCGGGTTGATGAAGCTATGGCATTGGTTAAAAAAATTATTATTCAGGATTCTAAAACATTATTGTAATGCCAAAAGAAACAAATATAGACTGTAGGAAATACAGGAAATCAACGCACTTAGCTGCTGCGGATTTAGATGCAATGTCAATAGAGGGTCGTCCTTTAATTTTTACCATAAAAGAAGCTTGGTATGATACTAAGGTTGATGTATCGGGGGAAAAGACAGACGGTTATTTTTGCTCATTTGTAGAGGACATAAAAGATATGGTTCTCAATTCAACTAACCGTAAAATTATATCTTCATTTGCCCGTAAAAGAGGTTTTAACGAAATAGATTGCTGGAACATTGGAAATTGGGGCGGCATAAGAATTGAGTTCTACGTATTGAGAGATATTAAAGCTTTCGGTAAAATTCAGGACGGCATTAGGATAAATCCAGTACCCCCAGCAGAAAAAGTAAAGCCGGTATTTTCAGAAGCTAATTTTGAAAAAGCGCATGCAGCAAAAGCAACCGTTGAAGCCATTGAAAAAGCATACCAGTTAACAGAAGAAGTAAAACAAGCTTATTTAAAATATGTCACAGATAATACAACAGCGTAGTCCGGAGTGGAGACAACAAAGATACGGCAAGTTCACAAGCTCCCGTATAAACGATTTAATGGGTATAAAAGGACTTGGTAAAACGGGCGAAACATACGCATTCGATATGGCTTGTGACATTGTTTTTGGCCAAAATGAAGATGAAGGTTTTACCTCATTTGATATGCAGCATGGTATTGAAACGGAGCCTTTAGCATTTGAGTTTTTTAAATGGCAAAAATCATTACAATTCTTAGAAGTTACTGAATGTGGTTTCTTTGCGTTAAATCAGAATACAGGCGGTAGTCCCGATGGATTAGTTTCTGATAATTCAGTTCTTGAAATCAAATGCCCCAAGCCCGGTAAACTATTCCGTCTTATAGCAGATGGAATAATTGATCAATGTTACATTGATCAAATGCAACATCAAATGTGGGTAACAGGAACTAAACAGGCGTACTTCTTAAACTATGCTATTTTTAACGGTGATATAGCTTCACATGAAATTATAGTCCCCAGAGATCAGGAAAGGATTGATTTAATGAAAATTAGGATTGATGAAGCCGTAATTATTAGGGACGCGTTTGTAGAAAAATTAATGGCTAATCGCCAATGGTAAAACCCCAAACTTTCCGGGTTCAGAATAGGGAAGTGTAAAAATTTAATTTAAATCTTATTGTATCAAACTGGCCGGGGTTATGTCCCGGCTTTTTATTGTTACAGAAATGTTACATTAAATAATTTGGTTGGTTAGTCAATTTTCCGTATCATTGTGCATGACAAAAGAACTATTAGCAATGGAGGTAGGCGAAAAGCGTCCGTTTCCATACGACAAGTACGACACCGTACAAAACATTAAATCCAGGCTTAAAAGGCTTGGTAAGGGAGAATGGCAAAGCTGCTTAGGCGGTATGGTATTAACAATTAAAAGGACGAAGTAATGAACCCACCTAGAGTATCAAAATCCGACATAGAAACTATCCGGGCTAATTACAACACGCTAACAATTCAGGAAATAGCTACAATGCTAGGCTTTGCGGTTAGTACTATACACAGAATAGCCCGTATTAATGGCATACAGCGAGAGAAAGATAAGAGCATGCTGTTAATATCAGTTAAGGCTATAGAGTGCTACGTTGGCCTTAAAATGTCCGTACGGGAAGCAGCAGAGGCCAGTGGTTTAAGTTATCCAAAAGCAGCGGCGGTAATTAGTCGTTACTTCAAGAAACCAACAGAAAATTTAACTTTAAAATCGAGAGTGTAATGGCTCTACCTATCCGAATCGACACCGGAACGCCAACAAAAATGGGTAGGCTTAATTACGGCCAACAGTTCAGGCATAAATGTTACGACACCATTTACACGGTCATATTCACCAATCCACTGCGGGTTAAACGTGATGATGGCTGGATATTTAACAGGAATAATAATTTAGAAATAGTAGTTTATTTAGCATCATAATGGACAATATACAATTAATAAAAGGGAGCTGCTTTGAACTAAACAAAGAAATAGCCGACGAATCAATAGACCTTATTGTTACAGACCCTCCTTATGGAATGAGTTTTGTTTCAAACATAAGAAAGATAAAACATAGGCCAATTGCAAATGATGATAATTTACTATGGCTTCCTGAATGGTTTAAAGATCAATTTAGGTTACTAAAGGATAACTCTCACGCGTATGTTTTCTGCAGCTGGCATAATATTGATGTATTTAAAATTCAGGCATCTAATGCAGGTTTTCAGCTTAAAAACATTTTAATTTGGTTTAAAAATAATGCCGGACAGGGAGACCTATTTGGCGACTACGCTCCCCAATACGAATTGATATTATTTTTAACAAAGGGAAGAAAATTGCTTAATGGTAAACGCCTATCAAATGTTATCCGATGCCCTAAAACTGGAAACGAAAACCATCCGACAGAGAAACCAGTTCCGTTAATACAGCTACTCATAGAAAAGTCTTCATTGCAGGGAGACTTAGTTTTAGATAATTTCTTTGGTTCTGGATCATGCGCAATAGCCTGTAGTAATTTAAACAGAAGATTTATAGGGCATGAAATTGATGAAGAAAGATTTAATGATGCAAATAAAAGGGTTCAAATGATTTTATCACAAACTAAACTATTTTAAAATGCCAGAACAAAAATACGAATTAAAACACGAGAAGGAGTTTTGCGAGCAGAACAACCTTAAGCAATTCTACTATGACAAAGAGAATCAGGATGAATGTATAGACGTTCATGAATTGCTACACGAATACCGCCAATACATGGAACGTAAGTCATGAAATACACCCTAACCATACGCCAACACTTCCAAAAATTACCGGAGCCGCATAGAACGAATTGCTTAAACTCAATGCCAGTGCATCATTTAGGACATTCTTACGCCTATGATGCGCATCATGCGGTTTGTTTAATTGACACTAATAACGGATTTTGTCCGCCACAATATTATATTGATTTGGCTTACGCACTTAAAACAGGTAAATTATGACAATCGCAGAAATTAAATCCATAAAGCAAAATTCTGACATCGTTAAAGTGATTGGGCATTTTGTAGAATTAAAACGTGATGGTGCAAATTATACTGCATCGTGCCCGTTCCATAACGAGCGTTCAAAATCATTTACGGTATCCGCATCCAAAAATATATTTAAGTGCTTTGGGTGCGGTAAAAGTGGGGATGTTATTGATTTTGTTATTAGCCATACTGGTAAATCCAAGAACGAGGCAATTAAATGGATAGCTGACACGCAAAATATAACCTTAGACCCTGGATTTGTAACCAAAGAATATATTGAACCGCCAACAGACTATTTGCCAGAAGATATATTTAGAGGTGCTTTACTTAAAGGGAGTAGATCAAATAATTTCCGTCAATGGCTTTATTCAATTTATCCTTTACATGATTTACAGCACCATATAAGTACATCAAAACATTGGCCGGGAGCAGTTATATTTTGGTATATTGATATAAACTGGAATGTTAGGTCCGGTAAGATCATGCAATATAACCCGGAAACAGGTAAGCGGGTAAAGGAGCCTAAGCCTTTAATAACATGGGTGCATAAAGTTTTGCGTTTACCTAATTTTAATTTTGATACGTGCTTATACGGAGAGCATTTATTAAACCGTTTCCTGGATAAAACAGTCTGCATAGTTGAATCAGAAAAGACCGCAATTGTGGCATCCATAAAATACCCTGGCTTTATATGGCTTGCATCAGGAAGCCTGACAAACCTAACCTACAAAAGGTGCCATGTACTAAAAGGTCGTAAAATTGTATTATATCCTGATGTTGGCGCGGAAGAACGTTGGCTTGAAAAAATGAACCAATTACAGGAACTAATACCAGGTCAATGGTCTATGAAAATGATACAATCAAAACCAAAAGGATACGATTTGTGTGATTACATTTTAGATAATTTGTAGTATATTTGTTTCTTATTATTCGAGGGCATGCATTTTGAAGTGAGAAGCAGGATGCGTGTTAAACACTAATTTCAAATTGCCGTGGCTAAACTTCTCACAGTCACGGCTTTTTTTATTTTATGACACCAAGAGATTACCAAAAAGATCAGGTAAATGCAATTGTACGGCTTATATCAAAAGGGCATAAACGTATTTGCGTTCAACTAGGAACAGGAGGTGGTAAAACCGTTGAGTTCGCTTATCTATTATCGAGGTACTTAAAGGCAAATCCAGATCATGTCTGCCGTATTTTAGTACACAGGGAAAATTTACTTAATCAAGCAGCAGCCAAGCTGGAAAAATTCGGAGCTGGTCACGTGCCTGTGCATATGGTTTTAGGGTTTGTTAATCAGCTAAAAAAAGGTAATTATTTAAATACAAATTTGATTATTATCGATGAAGCGCATCGTGGTGAAATGAAAAAAGTATTTGAACATTTCCGTGACTCGGTTATTTTGGGATTTACGGCTACACCTATCGGGGCAAGTAAAAAACATCCTATGAAAGCTGATTATGAGCAAATAGTTGTTGGAATTTCTACTCGTGAATTAATTGAAATACATCAAAGAGATCCAACACAGGGACTTGTAAAAGCTCATCACCATTGTCCTGAAAATCTGCTCGATAAAAAGGCGCTTAAGAAAACAGCGGGGGATTACAATTTAAAATCAATGTCCGACCAATTAAGTAAAACCAAATTAGTTGATGGGGTTTTGGCTAATTACGTAAGGATAGGTGAGAACCTTAAAACGGTTGTGTTCAATACATTAATCGAACATAGCCTAAAGGTTAACGAATGCTTTGTATCTCATGGCTACGAATCCAGACACCTAGACGGATCTATGAAACAGGGCCAAATAGATGAAATTTACGAGTGGTTTAAAGAAACCCCTAATGCTATATTGCAATCTGTAGACATGACTACAACCGGGTTTGATGAGCCAAGTATTATAAACGTAATACCAAATCGCCTTACTACTTCATTAGCCCTATGGCTTCAGATGATTGGCAGGGGTTCACGTCCTTATCCCGGAAAAGAGTATTTTAATATTATTGATCAGGTTGGTAATGTTGCGCAGCATGGTTATTTTCAGCATAGGCATGACTGGCATAGTATATTTCATTTTCCAGATAAGCCTGGTGCCGGGGTAGCTCCAATGAAAGAATGTCCAAATCCTAAATGTGGCTGTATGATTTATATGTCTTGTACGATTTGTGAATTTTGCGGCCATTTATTTCCGCGTGAGGTAGTTTATTCGGATATGGTTATAGCTTTACAACTTGTACCAGACACTTTAATTGTACCAAAAAATAGCCCGATAACGATGGAAAAAACTATAATATCAATAGCCGAAAAAGTCAAGACGAAGCCATTAGATTTATACGAACAGCGTAAAGTCATGGAGTCGGCAATAAAGAAATTACACACACAATCAAGTCAAACAATATCACCAAATATGGCAGTTCACTTATCAGCTAAATTCATATGAGCGCAAAAATGTCAATTGCTCACATAGCAGCAGAAAAAAAATACAATCACTTTGATTTATATTCAACAAACGGGCAGGGTAAATGGGAAATAGATTTCGTTAACTTAACAGCATTTTTTGTTGAACGCGGTTATTTTGTCTATAGTGATGGGGATGGTAAATATTCTCCTATCAGAATAATAGACAACATTGTACGCGTAGTAGATACTAAAGAGTTAAAAGATGAAATTATAAACTTTATAGTAGATTCTAAAGAATCCAGGCACATGCATCAATTCTTTCTAAAGAATATCGCTAAAGCAACATCATACGAGTTTATAGAGACTTTACCGGAAAAGAAAATTGAGTTCCGTAAAGACCGTAAAAACGCTATGCAATTGTATTACCAGAACTGCATAGTTAAAGTTACAGAAGGAAAAATAACTACTCATAAATACTCTGATTTGGATGGTTATATTTGGGAAAGTCAAATACTTAGCCGAAATTACAATGAACCTGAAGATTTAACTGATAGTGATTTTAAAAAGTTCGTGTATAATATCAGTAATCAAGACCCTGAAAGATATAAATCAATTTGCAGTGTATTAGGGTTTTTGGTGCATAATTACAAAAACCCGGCATATTGCCCGGCGATTATTCTGAATGATGAGGTTATATCTAACAACCCGGAGGGCGGAACAGGGAAAGGCATATTGATAAAGGCAATAGAGCAATTTATAACAACTGTTACAATAGAGGGCAAGACATTCAATTTTGATAAGAATTTTGTGTACCAATCTGTAAATCCTGACACTAAGTTGTTGTCATTTCAGGATGTTAATAAGTCTTTTGATTTCGAGCGGCTATTTTCTGTACTTACCGATGGTATAAATGTAGAAAAGAAAGGAATGCAGGCTATACATTATAGTTTTCATGATACTCCAAAAGTAGTTATAACTACGAATTACGCCATAAAGGGCGCAGGTAATAGCCATTTTAGGCGTAGACACGAATTAGAAATAAGCCAGTACTATAACCGTAGTAGAACGCCTTTTGATGAATTTAAAAAGATGATGTTCACTGATTGGGACGCTAATGAGTTTTATTTGTTTGACGCGTTTATAATTGAATGCTGCCAATTTTATTTAAGGAACGGACTTGTACATCAAGAGCTTATAAACTTGCCTGAAAAACGATTAATAGCTGCAACAAATATAGATTTCATAGATTTCATGAAGGATTTTGAATTCGTTACGATACCCAGGGCTACGCTTTATAATAATTTTGTTAATCAGTTTGATGAGTACCTTACCCAAAAATATTTCAGTAAGCAATTATTTAGTAAATGGGTTATTGCTTTCTCTGAATACAATGGTTACGAATGCAAAGATTACGTTTACCAGTCTATTCGCCACTACCAGTTCACTAAGAAAATTACAAACATTGATGCCGAAATTACAAAGTAATTACAAATAAATTACAAAGTTTGAAAAGTTAAAAAACACATTATCAAACGGTTAAGTCTAAAATTACAAAAATTACAAAGTTAAACCTTATATATATACCTATTTTACATCACACACGTAAAATATATAAAATGTTTGTAATGTTTGTAATTTTTAAGCTAATTATACTAATTAACAACAACTTAGCATTTTCAACTTTGTAATTTTTTGGCAAATGTTTGTAATTTTTACCCTAAACTTTGTAATTTTCATACCCAACTTTGTAATTTTTACACTTAAAACCATTTAAAATGACGTCAGAAATTCAAATACAAGCTAAAATATTCCAGCACTTCCATAACAACCATCCAGAAACAAGGGGATTAATATTTCACGTGCCAAATGGAGGAAAGAGATCAAAAATAGAATCCACGCAATTAAAGGCTTCTGGTGTAGTCGCAGGCATTCCTGATCTGTTAGTATTGCGTCAGGGCAGATGTTACGGCATAGAGCTTAAAACCGATATAGGAAGGGTAAGGCCGGAGCAGATTAAAATACATGAGATATGGGAATCGAATGGTGTCCCTGTACACGTTTGCAGGTCGTTCGAGGAAACTGTTAAAATAATTAATTGTATATTTGGGATAAATGACTAGCTTTGGGTATATGCTTGAATTCAGGAAAGTAGGTAAAAGTGTAAGTGGAAAAACTGAAATATTTTATGTATATTCAAATAAAACTAAATTAGGAAAAATATGTTTCTTCGGAAGGTGGCGTAAATATTGTTTTTATCCTGACACTGACACTTTATTTGATTATTTATGTCTAAATGAAATATCATATTTTTGCAAAGCTGAAACAAATAAAATATTTAAACGTGGGTAAACAATACTAAACATGACCGAACAGAGAAAGAGATTTTGTGATAGGTATTTTGAAACATTAAACGGCTATCAATCAGCTATATATGCAGGTTATTCTGAGTTATCTGCAAGGTCGCAGGCCAGTCAAATACTGGATGAAGACGAAATACAGGAATATTTACAAAAACTTAGGGAAGAATACAGTATAAAACACGGGGTAAATAAAGACCGTGTTATTGACGAATATCGTAAGATTGCATTCTCTGATGTTCGTAACGTTTTAACTATTGATGGTGGTTTAAGAAGCATTGATGATCTTGATGATGATACGGCTGCGGCCATATCTGGTATAGAATCTTTTGATGAATTTACCAGGGAAGGTGAAAAGCTTGGAACAAATCGTAAGATTAAAATGTATGATAAATTGCGTGCATTAGAGGCTTTAGGTAAACATTTAGGTCTATTTGAGAAAGATAACGAGCAATCTAAACCACAATCAACAACCATAATAAATTTAGGCGAGGGAGTAAATCCAAATGAAGCTACTTCTTAAACAAAGCCACGCGGTTTATTACCTTAAGGATAAAGTTACAGAAGAAGTGCTGTATGGAGGTGCCGCGGGAGGCGGTAAGTCTGCTTTAGATTGCCTGTACCTAATTGAGCAATGCCAGAAATACAAAGGTAGTCGCTGGTTAATGGGTAGGTCAAAGCTTAAAACACTAAAGGAAACAACCTTAAACACATTTTTTGAATTGTCATCTATCCTGAAAATATCAGATCAATTCAAGTTTAATGCACAGGAGAACGTTATTCATTGGAAAAATGGAAGTGATATTTTACTTAAAGATTTATTCCTATACCCATCAGACCCTAATTTTGATGCTTTAGGTTCGTTGGAGATAACGGGCGCGGTAGTGGATGAATGCAACCAGGTAGTTTACAAGGCATGGCAAATTGTTAAATCCAGGATAAGGTATAAATTAAATGAATTTGATCTTATACCGAAAATGCTGGGCACATGCAATCCGGCAAAGA
>Ga0247806_10000210_pt1 | contig 40464 bp, 72 predicted proteins | sample UWRJL059202B1_FD_179935 | JGI IMG/M metagenome (GOLD analysis project Ga0247806, IMG submission 179935) | Plant litter microbial communities from Arlington Agricultural Research Station in Wisconsin, United States - UWRJ-L059-202B-1 | ecosystem: Environmental > Terrestrial > Plant litter >... | reverse complement strand
TCCGTTTGCAACAGAAGCAGTACCTGTGATGTTTACGCCAATAACTCCCATCAATTCAGAATTAATATCTACATTAGTCTGATCAACCGTAAGCAAAGCCATTCTTTTGTTGAATTGGTCTTCGTTTGATAATTGGAACTCAACCAATGTTTTAGCCGTTTCATCGCCTACTTGAGGTACGTAAGTGCGTGTGTTTACCATTGAAGCGGTCAAGCCAATAAAGCTTAACCCGTCCGCTGATGTTGCGCCTACCAAAGTCCCTGCTGAATCCACAAGCAATACATTGTACTGGTTGAATGAATTTTTAGAATAGGCCGCTTTTTGAAATCCAATTCCGTTGTCAAACTCAAAAGAGTATTGAGGCTTTCCGTTTCTAATAACAGACATAACACCGCCGGTATATTCTTTAGTTGTCGGATCAGGCGTGTTGTTCACGAATTCAACGGCGTTTAAAAAAGGTTGCCAAGTATCATCCTGAACAAATCCTACCATCTGCGTGTACGTCAGCGTAGCTAATTCTGCGATCGATAATCTCCAACTTTTTGGAACAAGGATAAAAGACTTGAAATCTTTCAATCTTGCCTCACATTCGACAATTCCCAATCCGAGATTGTCCTTATTGCAATTTACTGCATTGATTAGTGCCATAATTTTTTAGTATTTAAAATTGCCCAAGCAATTATTTGTTATTTTTAATCCTTTAAATTCTAATTTCAAAGCATCCCAAATATCTATTGTGAAGTTTTTCTTATCACTTTCATTATTGTTTTCTCCGCCATAGTTTGGGTAAGGTGTCTTTTTAAATTCATTATCCCAAACAAACATTGGGGATTTTTTGAATAAAGTTTCAATATTTTTAGCCAATGGAAAAAGTATATTTCTATAACTCATCGCCCAACGGTTTTCATTTAGCAAATCCGTAGCCGTTACCCTTGTAGCTAAAATAAGAACTAAATCAGTTGTCGTATAGTTTTTTCTTGCGTCATCCGAATCAGTATTTGAAAGCTGATAGATTAATGGATAAAGAGAACTTCCCTGCTCATTGAAAAGCTTTATCTGCTTTATTAAATGCGCTTCATTTCCCCATTTGTAAACAGGCTGAAAAGCATCTACTGCAGGCGTTGGAGGTTCTTCTATTTCCGGATAACCTCCCAAAGTTGGCAACGTACCGAATGCTTTTGTTAGCTGTTCTTCAACAATGATCATAAGTTCCAGGCGTTTATAATGGTTTCTCTTTTAAAGAATGACAAATCATAGTCTTCAGGATAAGCAGAAAGAAACTCGTATAGGCTTACTTCATTAGACTGCCCGTTGCTTCCGTTCCATTGCATACCTATTCCGTTCCAATTTTGAAAGAAATTATAATTTCTCCCGCATAAGTTAGATCCGTTGTACATCTTTACAAATGTATTCCAAGCTTCTGACTGTTTTTGGTTAGGTGTCTGCGTTTCGCTGTTTTCAGCGTTTGCAATCTGAATTCCTGTAGCTGTGTATGTTGAAAAATCCCCGCTTAAGAAATAGAAATAAACGTAATAGGCGATAATGCTTATTTTTTTACTTCCATAACTATATCTAAGTCCATTCCAACGCTTGCCATTTTCAAGTGTTTTGCCTTCCGTTAAATATTTCCATTTCTGCAAAGCATCCGTTTTCCAAGAACCGTCAGTATTAAACTGCTCTGAAAGCTCTTTATGCTGCTCAAATCCTAAAGCTGATATTAATAACTTCGCCTCTTTCTCGTCTATTTCCTGTTTAAGTACGTCAGTTTTGTTCGGGTTATTCCCCCCAATGTTTGGCTGATTAACCACATTGGGGATGAATACCGATTTATTAAGAAAGTATGAAGTATCTATAATCATTATTTAGTTTTTGGCTCTTCGGTCACAACAGTTTCAACTTCTCTTTGCTCAAGCTTTGCGTCTTTTACTTCGGTTGCTTTCTTGTTTTTAATAAGCCTGTCAGCTTGCAAAACATGAAGCAATCTTGTTTTTTTTGTTGCATCGCTATTAAGATAAACTACCTTGTAGTCTTCTTTTTTGTCGAATGTAGCTTTGTCTACTTGTTCTGACTTTCCTTGTTTAATATCAAATATTGGCATAACTTTTAATTAAGGTGTTACTACTGTGATGTCTTCTCTAACCGCGTCAAGGTCTAATACCATCCAAGCAGGTTTTTCGTTGTTTGCAATTCTCAATAGTGAGAAAACTTCCCCGATAGCTGTTTTCTGATTCTTGATAAATTGATCGTTATAAGTTCCTACTCTGAATATAAAGCTTGAGTGCCATTCACGGTAAACGCTTGAATCCCCAATCAAAGCCGTACCCTGTGCAATCTTATAAGATGAGAATACTCTCATCCCATTAATCGAGTAAGAACCGTTGTTGTTTACAATGTAAGGCTTCAATTCTGAACGGCCTTCAGTATCTTGCGTGAACATTGCTGTAAAAATGTCGCTAGGATTCATAATCACGACGTTAGGCGTGAAATACATTCCTTGTATAACTGACTGACCGGCAATAACCGCTAAAGCGTTATCTGCTTTTACGAAAGTACCATCAAAAACAGATGACGTGTAAGCAACTGCATTTGTTTGAATAGTTGCAATGATTCCGTCTTGCCACGCTCTTATAACTTTGTCTTCGAACATTCTGACAATTTCAGCAAAAAGCATTTCGTTATCCATTTCGAATTCTTCTGTCCACTCTATACGCCCAGCGTATTTTTTACGAAGAGTTCTATTTCTGATGAAAGTATCAGAAGTCAAAGGCTTAGTTCCTCCCTCTGCAACAACTGCAACTGCTCCTTCCTCAGTAGCCTGTTCGGTTCTGATTACTTCGCTAGGCACTTTTGCAATCTGTGTGTTTGGAATTACGTCTAGAATAAAGTTTTCCGGATGTCTGATAACAGCAATGTCATTTTCAACCAAGAAATTTTCAACTAATGGAAGTCCTACACCTGTACCATTCGTAACGGCTGATGTAGTTGTAAACATTGCGGCGGCTTTCAAAGCTGTGAATTCCATTCCTGGCAGATCCGTACCGTTTTTAATAGCGTCTACGATTGATTTGTGATTCTCACGAACATACTTTTTTAATTGGAATTTTTCTTTTTCTCCAATTAACGTAGTGTTTTGCTTTTCGATTTTTTCCAAAGCTTCAGCTACATTTTTCAATTGCGTTGCAAACGGCACTATTTTACCTTCCTCGTCTTTTTCGATTGCGCCCATTTGTTCAGCCAAAGCCGCTTTAAATGATGCTGAATAAGATTCGTCTGTATCTGCCTGACGTGCCTTCAAAGCTTCGTCTAGAGCGTTCAAGAACTTTTCTTGATCCGTCTCGATAGTCGCTCCTGATTTTTTTAGAGCTTCCAATAAACTGATGTTTTTTCCGTTCATCTTTTTAGTTTTAAATAAATGTAATTTTGTTTTTTACTTCTGTTTTTGGAGTGGTTTTACCCGGCTCTTCTTTTTGTTCTTCGTTTTCTTCAAGTGATTTCTCGGCTTGATTTATTTTTATCTGCCCTGTTGAAGAATTGCTTCCAAACACAACCAAACTAGATTCTTTTACGTTCTTAGCTTCTTTTATAATATAATAATAATAAATATAATCGTAGTCAGACTTATTGGCTATCATAGGCAAATATTCATCGTAGTTTTTCTTCAAATCTACATCTTCAGGCGCATTGCTGTCCATAGCAAATAATACAGTTACGTACTGCATTCTAACGCTTCCTTCTATTGAATCCCCGCTATCTAGCCAGTCTTTTACTGTTTCGTCCTTTACCTTGTCTTTTGCTACCTTGTAAATAAGAACTTCTGTATCTCCTTCATACGGCTTTCCAATTAATGAAAAAGGAACTTTTGCCGTGAATATCTCAATATGTTCTTTTCTTACTATTACAGACTTTATTGATAAATCATGATCTACAACTAAATAGTTTTTGCCCTGTTGTTCTTTTATTGATTTCTTCCAAATACCATCAACGTGCAAATCATCGTGAGAATCTAATATCCTTGTAGAATTAACAGCGATGTAGTAATAATTATCATCAATCTTAATTCCCTTTAATTGATCTGTAAACTTCAATAAGTCAAGTGATTTGCACATTACAGAAATACCTTTGTCGCATGACTTTTGAATAAGAGCTTTTTTAGATTCAATAATGAAATCTTTATTTTCTCTCAATTCTTTAAAAAGTTCCTCTTTGGTAGAGAAAGTCTTATCTGTAAAATAGTTGCATTTTATCATTTCTTAACTTCTTTATTTCCTTCAAGGATTCTTTTTTTTTCTTCCAAAGACTTTTTTAAACCATCAGGCAAATCTTTTTTCTCCAACATCTTATTAATGTCATTCAGATTATCCATTGTATTTTTCTTTTAAATTATTAAAAGCGTTTTTCATATCCTGTCCTGCTTCCGTCAATTTTACCAGGTTGTCAATTTCAATAGAATCAGATTCCAAAGATGTTTTCTTATCTTCCTGCAAAGCCTCTACTTTTGAAAAGTCGGGATAAAACTCTAATTCCTCCGGAAGATAAAAAACCTTGTCTAAATCTTTAGCCTTGTCTTCGCATATTGATTTTACCACATTCTGCCAAAGTCCTTTTTCTGCATCGTTCTGATTTGTAAAAGTACTGCTTCCTTTTCTAGGAATAAGTTCTTTGTTTACGCCATAAACTCCCGCTATCTTAATTGCATTTTCTTCTGTTTCTTCGAACGGCTGCAACTCTTGTATAGTTCCCAAAGTTTTAATAAACTGAAGCGGTATTGCTGAAATTCCAATAAAGTTTTTATTTCCAGTTATCCCGTTTCTGTTATTAAGGTCGTTCAATATTTCATCCCTGCTTGCAGGATCTAACGCATCCTGTATTGATCCGTTGCTGGACGAAGGTGCTTTGCTTAATATTCCTCCGTTGCCGTTCTTTGCATAAACGTTAAATCTTGCCTGATAAACAGCAAGAATATTATTAATGTTTTTTCCAACTCTTGACAATGGCGAAAGTCCGCATCCATTTTCATCTAATCCAAGAACTGTTCTGTGAAGAATGTATCTTGGCTCAATATCATGCTTTATTAAAAAGAACGTCTTGTAATATTTTATAAAATCCTTTTTATCTTTCATCAAGAAAGGATTAGAAATCTCTTTTAAAAGAATAGGCTTGGTTACGTTTGGCTTTAATACCCAAATGTTGCTTATGTTGTCAATAGTCGGGTTTTTAATACTGTCAGGCGTTTTTGTATATATGTAACTGTTACCGTCTGAAAGTTCGCTAAATACCGACTGGTACACGATATCGCTCATCCTTGATAAAGGATTAGGATTATCAACCAATCTCTTTAAATTTCCTTTTGGCTCGTAATCTTCCTGCGTTTTCTTGTTTCTTATTTTATATTCTATTGAAGCGGCACGATCTGCAATTGCGTCAATCGGGATGAATATTTCAGCTATGGTACAGGCTAGTTCGTAAGCTTTTGAATTTTCATACTTCGGTATCTCTCCATTTAATGAATTTACGTACTGATTGAAATACTGCATCCATTGCCCTGAATTGTCCTGTTCGGCAAATCCGGTTACTTGCGTCTTTTTTGATTTAGCAAAAGGATTCCAATTCATTTAGATTAAACGTAAAAAATCCCTGCCTATGTTTCCATAAGTAGGGATTAAGTTATAATTTCTGTTAAAGGTTCTACGCATCTTCACATAGGATATACTGCAAATATATGTAAATTTAATTTAGGTTTTACAAAATGTTTATTTTATTGCATTTCCACTTGTATTTAGTATTTGAATATATTTTGTTGTTGATTACGTCATTTCTCCATTATAGAGATATTCCTTCATGATTCCAATCAAAATATGATCCTAATGGGCAATATATTATTGTATTTTTCATAATTATTATTTTTTAATTGTTTGAATTTTGCAATAAACTATCGCTTATTACCGTGTTTATAATTTAATGCTGTTTGAATATTATAATTATCCGTAAAGAACTGATTTATATTTTACTTTCAATATCGCCGATGCGCTGCACAACGAATCAATCGCATCTTTTTTATTCTTGTTTTCCTTTTCTCCGTCCTTTACATAGCCTGTCAAATCCTTTATGAAAGAATGATATTCCGGATTCGACTTATAATTTTCATCAAATATGAAATATTTCTTAACGAATTCAAAATTGCTCAATATCCTTGTTTCTTTAGGTGCGGTCGATGTGAAAGGCTTTACTTTAGAATGGTTTGAAATATCTTTCTTAAGTAGGTAATAGGCTGCTACGCCTACGCCGTTTACCTCTAAAAATGTTTCTTCGATAAAGTTTAGCCTAGACTTCATAACTGCTCTTTCAACGGTTACTTCAATACCATCTTTTGAATGTATCACATCTTTAACGAAACAGGCTAAAACACCCTCTTTCATTGCTACATAGATAAAAGGAATAGAGAACGAATCCCCTCCCTTGTCTGCAGGATCTCCAACAGCAAACTTAAATACTATATCTTCTTCCGGTATAGAATCAATATTAGCGAATCTTAATTCAGACATAGGCAAAAGAACACCTTCAATATCTGTCTTCCAACCTCCTAAAACAACATTGTTGTATTCCTGTTCGTTTTCTAACTTAAGCCTTTCGTAATCACGTATGATGTTGTCAGGGATAAATTTTGGATTAACGTCTAAATAGCTTGAATGTATGTACATGATATTGTCAACAATTCCGCAAAATCCGTCTTCAATTTCTTTTTTTTCAAAGAACTCTTGATAAATCCAATGTTCTTTTGTAGTAGGGTTAAGAATCAATATTGAAATGTTTCTTTTTTCTACTGATCTTATAGAATAGAAAACTTTTTTAAATGTTTCAAAACTTGGTATTTCTTCCGCTTCGTCAACAACAAAACAGTTGAAACCGGATAAAGATTTTAGATTGGCAGTCTGTCCTTTAGAACCTGTCTTTATTCCCTTGAAAGAAATGAATCCTTTACCGTTGCTTGTTTCTATGCGATATTCATTGTCTGTTACTTTCCTCTGATATCCTAGAATCTCAATCTTATCGGAAACTTCTTCTTTGATAGAATCTTTAATAGATGTATTTGTAAACCTGGAATAGAGAACTTTCCAATATTGTTCTACTACACCTATAAGACAAAGAACGGCTACATTAAATGATTTTGAAGATGCACGGCCACCTGTTAATATTATAGTATCAACTTCAGGATATTGGCTGTCGTTTAGCAATTCGAATAAGGGTTCGAACTTATAAGATATTTCTATCTCATTACTCATTTTCTTTTTTGAATTTCTTGAAAGATATGGTAGTAGCTGAAGGATTATTAATCTCTCCGCTATGTTCTGTCTTGACGGTATCGTGCCAATTGAAGTTTTTAAGAACGAAAATGTTTCCTGTGCATTTATCTCCTCCGGCTGTCTGTTTTTCGTGGTAAGCCTCTATTTTAGTAAGAGCCTTTTTTATCGGGTGGGAAAACCCGTCCTTTTTTCCGTAATCATAAAGTGTTGATTTATCGGCAAAACCAAGGTGCAAAGAAAGCATTGTCACTAAAGGCGGATCAAAACTTTCTTTGTCTAATGTTTCAAAATAAGAATCGCAAAGCTCCGAAACCTTTTTATAGTTTTCTTCGTTGCTTTCATATATTGGAGGTCTTCCGCCTAAATTTGGAGTTTCCATTATTTACATTGGTATCTATACATATTTCCGTTTCCATCGCTTCTTAAAGCTTTATCCCCTGTGCATTTTGATTCGTCAACGGGTTTATCGTAAAGGAATTGTATGCTGTTGTTATAAACTTCTTTTCTGCAGTTGCAGGTGTCGTTATCTGAAGAACAGGAGAGAATAAATAATCCGATCACGACAGCTAAAAATAGCCAAAGTGCATTTTTTATTTTTCGTTCTCTTTTTAGTCTTCTTTGGATAGTGTTATTCATTTTTGTTTTGGTTTTTAAAATTCAAAAGTATCAAAAGCTATTTCTAATAATCCGATTTGTAATAACATTTCCTCTTCTTTTTCTGAATATTTATTTACAATTGATTGTATGACGGATTTTTTGAATTGTATTTTTTGTTCTTCTTCGGTCATTTCTGGAAACAACATATTGCCATTTTCCTTAAGTTCCACTAAATGCTTTAATTTTTCTCCAATCATTTTGTAATATCCTTCTTCTCCATGATTTTGGATTATAAATGATTTAGTCTCGTTTTTCAATTCTTCTAATTGTTCAATTTTCATAAGCAAATATAGTTAATTATTTTTAATTTAATGTAATACAAAAAAGCGGGAACGACCCCGATTTGATGATCGTAAAATTCATACCGGATTTAAAAATTGTTTTAACTTCTCGGTGGGTGTTTGGCTGTTGTTTACATGATTTCTATTTTTTATTTACTTTCTTTTACCCAAAAACCCCGCTTATATGAGCAGGGTGTTTGGTTTTTATTTATTTTAAGTTACTATTCGTTTTTAAGTGTTATTGGTTCGGTGCATAGTTTGAAACATTCCTTTAATAAATCATCTGAAAAATCTCCCACTTCAAAACCATTTTCATTTAATTTCTTAACACAAACACCTGTAAAAACTACTTGGTTTTCTCTTTTATGTTTTTGTGTAATCATTGTTTCATTTTCTGATTCGACAAACTGCCCTGACTTGCTCCAATCAATTTCAGTTTCTTGTTTTTTACCGAAACGTTCTCTGTATTCTTGGATTGAGATTACTTTTTTATTTTTAACAATTTCATAAACTCCAAATTTTTCATGTTCATTAATTAAAAAATATTCATTTGGAAATTCGAAACACATTGAAAACTTATTACCTATTGATTCTCCACACGCCTTAGCAATTTCAGCGCATTCGTTAGCTTGTCTTTGTGATGTTACTTTTACTTGAACTTCTCGTATTGAAAGCGGTTTTTGGGATTCATCTAGCATTTTTTCAACAGGTGTTAAATCATCTTCTTTCAATACCCATTTTTTGAACTGATCGAAAGTTATTTCGGTATAACCTTCTGGAATTTTAAATTCTAATGCTGATTTATCTGAACAAACATATCCTTTATCTGTGGTGAAAAGCGTTGTTGGTTTTTTTAAAGTATTAAACCAATCATTAATAACTAATGCTGTTTTATAATCTCTGCATACACACCACTTTTCAGGCAGTTCTTCCAACTCTTTTGTAGGCAAGTCGAATTTTAAAGGCTCTCCTTTTAGTGCGAGTGAAATCATATCTTTTTTTATTTTTAAAGATTCTTTTGGCGTAATTTCAGAAAGTAATTTTTCTAATAATTCGATAGGATTTTCATTCTTACGTTCTTCTTCCAAATTGTCCAATCTCTTCAAAACATCTTTTTTGAATGAATTATTCAGAATGTCTTTTGCTTTGTGGATGGTAAATCTCTTTTCTGAATGCCCTTTTCTTGTAGTCCAAACTTTATCATAAGGAAAAAATAATAATCCATTACTTTGTTGTTTTTCAAAATTAATCCATGCTAAGTTTTCTTTTGAACCAAACATTTCAATAATCGAATCCCATTGGTTCTGCGTCTTACACCAAATGGCGTCTTTTTCTGTTAGTTTTTTCATTTTGTTTTATTTTTGTGAAACTATTTTTGTGTGCTTAAATCTAAAATCATGTAAATAAAGTTCTTGATTTATTCCAACAGCATAATAAAAGCCTTTTTCATTCCATTTTACTATATAAGTTGGAGTGTGTTTTCTGTTAAAAATATCTTCTTCAGTCCATTCTGGGAAGTTTTTTTTATAAAAATCAAAACTGAAGAAATCATCAAAATTGTCAGATGTTAATATATTCCCTTCCTTTATTTCAACTCCATCGAAATCTACTGGTTTTTCAATCCCTTTACCTCCTTTAAAGTAAATTTCCATAATCTATCCATTTATAGTTTTAACTGCGTTTTCTGTGAGGGTTAATTTCATATGTACCAAATCTTCAATTGTTTTATAATCATTAACCCTAAGCCATTTATTCTTTTCATTTACAAAAACATAATTTTCGTTGTTTGTAATAACACTATAAGATATTTTATCATGCTCAATATCTCCTAACTCAAACCCTTCAAATAAAACATTTGATTTTGCTTTGTTGTATTCAATCGCTTTTTCAAGTGATTTATCCATCAATAAATTACCAGTTGGATAATTATCGATTAAGCCTAAATTGTGAGGTTCTTCCAAAGGCAGTTCATTTTCATCACACGGCACGAATTGCGAAAGCTTTAAAGGCTGTGATAGGAATTTAGCGTAGTTTCTGATTCGCTCAATTGAAAGTAATTCTTGATTGATAAATTTTTTTTCATCGGAACTTACGCTTTGTTTTTGCTCCAATACGTAATCCAAAAGCGGAATTAGTTTTTGTGTTTTCATAACTATTTAATTTGGTCAAGTGGATAAGCGTTTAGTATTGATTTTTTGTCGTAATCTCTTCCCTCAATTACCTGTTTCAATGCTTCTGTTACGTGCATCTTGGCGAATTCGATAATTATTTCTGAAGTATTACAAATTGTACCGAAGTAATCAATTTTTTTATTCTCTTTTATAAATTCTTCTGCTGTTTTCATTTTTTTAGTTTAAGTGGTTAAATTTCATTTGAATTTATAGATAATACAGATGTCATCTTATAATTTAATCCAAAAAATAAATTGTTTGATTTTTCAAGTCTTGTAGAAAACGTCTGTCCTAATGAGTTTTTGAAAATAAAATAATCATTTGTATTAAAATAATTATTATTCCTGTGTTTTAGTTTTCTAACATTTTTAATTTTATCTAAATATATTTGTTCTTGCTGTTTTTCGCTAACCCATGCCATTTTACTTTTGTTTTAAAATTATAAGTTTTCCTTTGATTAGTTTTGATTCGTAGGATTGCCATTGTTTGTGTTCTATATCATCTAATATATAAACGTCTTCATCTGTAAAATTTTATTTTCCCATAGGATTTTTGAAATACAATCCATTAGACTGCAATAGGCTTCGGAAACTTTCGTTTTTATCAAAAGTGTTTCCTGAAGGCAAATCCGTATATGTTCTAAATCTATGCATACCATTAATAAATACAGTATCATTTTTTAAATAAGGCTCAACATCGAAAGATACCTCAGTATCTGTAACTTCGCCTAGAATTTCGAAATCAAAAGGAATTAATTTTGCGTCATAAAATGAATTTCCTTGTATAAGCCATTCCAAAGAAAATCCCGTTTCTTCGTCATCGTGTTCTTTTAAATCAAATTTTTTGATTCTAATTGCATCTTTCGGTACTTCCACCGCAATAAGATTTGTTGGGGTTAGGGTTTTCATATGACTTGGTTTTTAATGGATTTTAGTATTCGATGCAAATCTTTTAAGTTCCATTCTATAAAGTCACGCAAAGCAAAATTTGCCAACATTCCATACGGAAGATAAATTTGATTAGAACATTGTTTTTTTATTATTTCAAGTTCATCAATTTTATCTTCAATTAGTTCCTTTGTGCTTCTCATTTTCTCTGTTTTTTAAAAATAAACTATACTCTGTGCATTTTTTTAATTGATTAGAATCCATCCCTTTAAATGCGTTTGGATGTGAAATAAAATGGTCATAGTATTTTGGTTTTTTCATAATTAATTATTTTTTAGTTATTCTGTTGCTGACTAAATTAAAAGTATTTGCGCAAAAATTAGATTGAGTTTCGAATAATTCATCAGGAAGTACTGCTTCTTTTAATAATCGTTACATTTTTATTTTCCAATTTCGCCAATTGATTCTGAAGCTGTATTAACTTCTTTTCTTTGCGTTGTTCAGCGTCTTTTATTGCTGCGGATTCTGTATGGAAAAAATCCCCCTCAAAATAATATACTTTAGTTTTTAAATCTCTCGATGTTACTGAATTTAAAATCTTTACGTCGCACAACAAAATACCTCTTGTCAATGCGTACTTGGTTACGTAGACTTTCATAAGTTAATTATTTTTAATCTAGTTATTAAATATGCTTTATTTGAATCAACTATATTTTCTCTTTCATACTTTCGCAATGCTTCTAATTTTTCAGAAACTCCAATTTGAAGAAGCAGAATAGGTTTGCCATTTATATTTTTTGCCCATAATTCTAATAAATATGTATAACTCATAACTACTCTTTTTTAGATTTTAAACACTCCTTTTCAACATTTTCTAAAGCTTGGTTCTGAATCCTTTTAATCAATTCTGATTCAGTTTCGCCTGGTTTCAAATGATACTTCTCTACAATTGGTTTTATTTCTTCCATTGTTTGCAATTCAAAATCAGAATTAACATTAACATTAATCCTTTTCATTTTACCATCCGGAAATAATTTTCTTCTACCCATTTTATATTTAATTTGCCCCGAACTTAATCGGGGCGTTAATAATTACTTTTTTAATTGTTTTTCGGCAAGCTCTACCGATTCTAAAATTTCTACCGCCGACCTGTATCCGTAAACCTGTGCCGGTTCGCCTTTCAATTTAAGCGTAACGGTTTTTTTGTTGAATCTGATAGTTTCTACTGCATTGCTTGCTGTAAGCAGTCTCAATGCGTTAAATGCGTCTTGTAACATAATTTTTGGTTTGATGTATTGCCTACTCTATTCAGTTTTCGGCTTACCTGTTTTATTATTATGTTGCTGATTTAATTAATACACTTTTTCTTTTCTTAAAACAATTTCTCTTTCTGTTTTATACCAATTACAATTAAATCCTTGTTTTTCAAGAAATTCAATTATATAGTCCATTGATACAAATCCTCTTTTAAATATAAATTTGTGGTCAAAAGCAAAAACCACTCCTTGTCCGTCAATATTAGCATTATCTTGAAACCCTTTTGCAACAAAATAATCCGTGGTAAGATCTATTATTTCAGATATATTTACATCTTTTTTCTGACCTGAATAATAAATAGAAACTTCATCATAAGTACCATGAATGTTTATGAAAGGGATAAATTGAACTTCATCTACATTCATTGGGACTTCATCTAAATAATGATCTAAAACAGATTGGTATAATTTCATATATTTACTCATAACTAAACTTCTTTAATTGTTGTTACATTTTTATTTTCTAACTTTTCAATTTGGTTTCGCAATGGATTATTAATTATTTGTAAATATTTAGCCGAAAAATAACCGCTGAAACCTTCAAGGAAAACAACTTCCGATTTGTCCCGTGCTAAAAAGCTATCAGTTTCACAAGTCCAAATTTTACCTTTATAAATTGGCAATGTAGATTCATGACAGGTGTGCATCACAACCTTATCGTTTCTTTTAAATAATTTAGTTTTATTTTTTTGTATTTCTTCGTCTGATGTCATAACTACTCTTTTTTAGATTGTTAATTGATTTAAATTAGTTTCCCGCCCTCAATTCTATTGTATTAAACATTAATTTACTGGAATGGAAAATGTTTTTATTTTTCTACTGTATTCAGTTTTCGAATTCCCTGTTTTTGTTTCAAATCTTGGTTTAAGCAATCCTCCAACATAATAAGATTTAAAAAAATCAGATAACGGGGATTTTGTAATATTAAAGCAATTAATAGCGTCTATTCTGTTTTTAAATTTTCCGCTTGAAATGTGCATCCATCCCGAATGCACTTTCTTATATAATTGAAATCTATCCATTAGGAAGGCATTATTAATTCTTTTCTATATCCAAGATTTTTAATGCTTACGTACTTTTCGTAAACTTTTTCAAAGCTAAATTTTGGAACTATTTTTTTTACCGATGAAGGCAATTGCAAATAAGTTCTTAATTCCCTTGAAACTTCATTGAAAAATATATTCTCTGTAGATTCTAATTTTTTCAATCCTTTTCTAGTAGCGGGTAAATTTTTAAATTCTTGAAGTGTCATAATATTGTGTTTTAATGTTGTTGTTATCTGTGTACAAATATACATCATTTAAATTAATAACACATCAATTAAAATAATTATTTTTGATGTGTTTTAAAACTTTAACATTTACAAATAAAAAAACCTAGCTGTTACGCTAGGTTAGAATAATGTTAATTGCTCTGGAATCTGCCATTTTGCCAAACCTGTTTTGATATTTATTAAATCTTCAAAAACATTATCAGTACACCAATGACCGCATTTGAAATAAGCGCTTCCATTTTTACCGAAATGAGACAGTATAAAAACTTGAGTTGATACAGGATATTTATATTTACCTAATTCCATAATTAAACCAATTTATTATATTTTCAAATTCTTTAATCTCAATATCGTATTTGTCTGTCTTCTCTACTGAACGCTTTACTTTTAAATTGTTTAGTTTAGTTTGGGTTTCGGATATTGTAGTTATAGGTAGTTTTTGTTTTGACATTTATGAAAATAAAGTTGCATTGCTTTTTTCAATAAGTGTTTTTGCAAATCCAAATTCCTCAATATCGCTTAATTTTTGAAATTCTTCATCAATCCAATGTGAAGCCAGTTTATGAAAAGGTTTTTTAATTTCAAAACCAAAACATTTTCTTTTTAATTCTTGGCCGGCAATTAAAGTGCTTCCACTTCCTGCACACGGATCAATAACTACATCTCCTTCATCTGTAAAAATAGATATTAATGTTTTCAATAATTCTACTGGTTTTTGAGTTGGGTGTATTTTTTCACTTATATTATCCCTTGGCCAATCAATACAGTTAAATATCATTTTGCCTTTATTTCTAAATTTAGGCAGTTTATCACGATAAAGTATTAATCCATATTCGCAATTACCTACTACTTTCATATTTGCCTTTAGGACTTGTGCAGAAAAATTCTTTCTAAAAACAAGATTTATATAATTATTTAATCCGTATTTTTTAGCTAATTCTATCAAATACATTTGTTGATCAAAAGCACAAAATATAATCATACATGGCGCATCACTTTTTTGTCTTGCCTCTCCATCAACTTTTATTTTTTTTGTTTCAGGTCTTAACATTGTACTGCAAAAGTGCATAAATTCTGCTGGTCTAAAATCTTCATCTGTATCAAAAAAACTTTTTCCTGCCAAATCACTTTCTCCATTTGAATTGTCCCCGTCTTTATACCATGCAGGATTTGAAGCATAGGCGTTATTTCCAAGATTATAAGGAATATCAGCTATTATAAGCTGTGCTTTTGGAATAGCATACGTTTTAAAGTTCTGAAAGTGATTGTTAAATATTTGTGCTTTTTTCATAATACAAAAATTCCCTCCCCTGCTTACCGCCAAGTAAAAGCAAAGAAAGGAATTAAGTTAATTTTTAAATCTTGGCGGATTTTGTGTAAATGTAATAAATTCTAATTGTAAATTCCTAAAGTTTCATTGAATTTTTTACGTAATTCTAAACGTTCTTTTGTTGTGAATTCTCTATTTTGAAGATCTAGCCATTTAACAATACTTATAGCGATTGATATTTTTTCCTTGTATTCGTGTATATGAAGTTTCAAAGTAGGATATTTGGAAACAATTTCAAACTTAACATACTCCCAATATTCTTTTCCGTATCGTTCAATAAGTCCTAAATCGTATTTGTGTATGTTTCCGCCCTTTTCGCAGTTGCAGTTATAATCTTGCATATGCAAGTTGTCTAAGTTGAACCTGATTGCTCCATTCGATTGTACCGTATGGTAATGACCTGCTTGCGGTGTTGTAATTCCATTGCAAGATATACAACCTGCATTTTTATCAATTAAGCAGCATATTTTGTTTATGTATCTTTCAAGGTCTTTTTTAAGTTCCGGAATTCCTTTGATGTTTTCTTTGATACTTTTTTTCTGTTCTTTCCATTCCGATTTAGATTTTTTCTCTTTATCCGATTTTACTTTCTCCATTGCTTTTTTAATCAAAATATTCTTTGCTTCTGTTCCTGCTTTTTTGCATTCAGGAGTAGATTCGCAAAATCTGTAATTAAATATTTTTTGGTCGAATTTCTTACGGCAGAATTTACAATTTGCTATCATATTTTTTATTTAAGAATGCCAACGTGAAAACTCTATACTTCTAACTTTATAAACTTCTTTTGCTAATTTTTCAATTTCTTCTTTTGTTTCATATTTTCTATCTTTTATAGCTTTTACAAATTTATAAAACAGTTCATCTTCATATGTGTGTGCCATTTCATCATCATTTTTTACTGTTTCAATTGTTGATATTTTTTCTTTAATTTGTTCTAGTTTCATAATACTATTTTTAAAAATTAGGATTGCTTTTGTTGTTTACTTTTTTATAAATATTTAGATAATTTGTCTAAAATATAATTTGCATAAACAGACATTTTTTTATTAATTCCTCTTAAAGCTATTGCCATTTCATATCTTCCAACAACAATAGGTGGTTGTTTATATATCTTTGGATTTTTATAATAATCAATTATAACCATTCTTTCATAAAAATCGAATAATATTTTATTTTTCATAATTTCTAAATAAATGAGTTAGTATAGTTTTCTGTCATTTTCAATAAGTCGATGCTTTCCGGAATTAGCTTATTGCATTCGAATAGCTTTGAAATAATTTCTTCTATCTCTTTTTTCAATATCGGATAAATTGTCATTTCAATTTTGATCTTATTTCTTCCGTGAAGATATCTAGAGTGTTCACGGTTTACCGTTTCGCTTATCTTCTCATTTGTTAGTTCCGTAAATTCCCCGCAAAGGTAAAAGTAAACGTGTCTTGCCTTAGCTATATTTTTATTTCTTAAACTGCTTTTTATAAGCTTTTCTTCAATATCAAAATAACTGCATACAGTATCTAATATTTTAGTTGTTGGTACATTAGGTTTCATCTTTTATAATTTTAATTTCATATCCGATTGCTTCGGCTATCATCAAGAAAGTTAGTGCGCTGGGTTCTGAAGATTTTCTGTTTATGAATCGCCACACATTTGGAGCCGTAATGCCTGATTTTTTAGCTATTTCAGTATTGCATATTTTGTTTTTAAGCATGAATCTTTTCATTTTCAATATTTCGTAATTTAAACGAATTGATGCTTTTTGTTTTTCAGGACTCATTTTATCTTGGTTCTTTTTTGTTTTAAATAATCTAAGTATGGTTTCATTTCTTCTTTTGAAGTCCAGTCTAAAATTGTATCTTCTAACATTTGCCTATCCATATTCTCGCACATTTTATCAATTTCAGCCTTTGCCTTATCTTCTTTTTCCTTTTGCGCTTTTTGTCTTCTAATTTTAGCGTAATACTGCTCTACTGCATTATCTGAATTTTTAGAATTTATTTCGGATATTTCTTTTTTCTTTTGCCTTTCAAATTCCTCATATTTTTTTTCTAAATATTCTGGAAACCATTTTGTCATTACGTTTTGACCATCCAACTTATAATCTTTTCCATCTCCTAAAATTCCCTGACGAACCATTTTAAGCATTAAAACAACATCTTCAATAGTTTCGTAAGGATATTTTTCTACAATATCAGAAGCTAATAATGCTGATTGTTCTCCTGTTAGCTTTTTACCAACATTGAAGTTAGTATTGAATCTGTTTAATAAATAGCAAATAGCAGTTATAATTCCAAAATCTCCAATATGCCTTTCAAGTTTTGAAAGTTTTGTACCATCAATTGCATTTGAAACTGAAATATTTTTTTCTATAACAACTAATTTTGAATCATTGCGTTCTACCAAGCAACTTAGCAACTGCACTGTAAGATTGTTCTGCAAGTTCATCAGTTGTTGGGGTTGTATTTCCACTTTTATAATTTCCTGATTTTCCATTTTCTTGTGATTTTAATAATAATTGCTGAAATTTTTCTCTCAATTTGCTGGTTGATAAAATATTTGATTTCCAAAATTCCCCCTCAACACTTCCTAAATATTTGTAAACCAAAGTCAATTGTTCTTTTGTAACTCCATCACTAGACATCATTAGTCGAATTGGTGTAACGTAATTTTTGTAAGTGGCTTTTTCTTGATTCGCCGCTGGTGCGTTTTTTTCTTTTAGATTTTTAATGAAAAGCTTTTGATAGGCTAAAGCAATTTCAAAATATTGAATCTCATTAATTTCTAAGTCTGAAATTTTAATTTCAGATAAAAGACTTTTTTTTGTTTCTTTTTTTAAAAGAATATCATTAACACTTACATTATCATTTACACTAACACTTACATTAACACTATCAGTTGGATTTGTTGGCACTTGTTCAACACTTTCAACACTTGTTGAATTTGTTGCGTTTGTTGCGTTTTGTTCTTGTGATTTTAAAGCTCTAAGTTCCGCAGATTTTTTACCAGCATCACTTCTTTTTATCTTAACTTCCTCAAACTTAACTAAATCCCTTTTTAAAGATAATTCAATAGGTTTCCAAGCTGTAAGTATTAGCCTATCAGTTAAAATTGGTTTAAGGTCGTTAACATACTCTAATAAATGATTAAAAAGTATTCCTTTTTCTTCATTTGTTAGATGTTCAATGCTTTGCAACATATCGGAGTAAAGCACAAATGATTTTTTACCTTCTGCCATAATTATTGATTTAATTCATCATAGGCATCAATCATATCGTAAATATTAGAATACACAATATCGTAAGATGGCTCAAATCCATCTGGAATCCATCTTTCTCCGTTCTCTAATATTTGCAATGTCAAGAATCCGGCGCATTCTTTTGAATTTTCTCCAGCATACATTTCTCCTGATTCTGATTCTTCGTCTAATTCTGTAGTTTTATGACAAGGAAAAGTATTATATGGATTTTGAGCGTGGTAAGCTAATTCTTCGCCTCTTTCAGGCGTCAAATAAGGCTTTACATCATTCCTGTAAGGACAATGTTTACAAGGTTTTTTACAAAAGTAAATCATAATATTTAAAAAAGAGAAAAGCCTCTAGGAGCTACTACACATCCTAAAGGCTTTCTCGGTTAGTCGTTAGACTAAATATCTTAAGCAAGTAGTAGATTGCTGAACAAAAATACGATAATATTTGAAATACACAATCAAATCATGTAATTTAATTTGCTTTCGACAATTTCAAATTTATATTTTTTGAAAACAATTGAATCTATTATACAGTGAACTTTATGGCGCGACACTCCTGTTTTTTTTTGTATTTCAATTACGGTGTTTTCTTTTCCTGATAAATAGCAATCTGTTACCAAAACTATTTCTTCGTGGGTTAAAGTTGATACTGCCATTACTCAATATGGTTAATTGCATTCTGTACTTCTGACGAGCTTAAGTTTGCGTTTACAGCATCTTCGATAAGCTTGTTTTTCTTCGATGTAAGAGATTCATTTAGAACCCTGCGAAGATTATTAAGCACTTGTACTTTTTCTAGGTCAGATAAGATATATTCTGTTTCTGAATTCAAGACAACAAAAAGCTCTAAAGTTCTTCTGTTTACTTTCTGTTCCGATGTTGGTACAGGAAATAAATATTTTAGTAGTTTTTTCATATTTATGAATTAAAATTATCGCTAAAGTATGATTCTCCCGTAAAAGGTGAATTAAATCCGGAATCGTGAGCATCAATAATCTGCTGTTTTTCTTTTTCTAAAAATGATTCCGCATTTTCAATACATCCGTCAATTGTTTCGGTAATTGTATTTTCTAAATCAGAATCACATTTTTTATCTAAAACCATTTGTCTTATTTTATACAAATCTTCGATATGTAATTGCATTGCTGTTTTCATTGTTCAAATAAATTAAGTGATTGTTCTTGTTTTCTGTTTTGTTGCTGCTTAAGCCGGAAATTAAGAGATATATAAGTTCTCATTAAACGGCCGTGAGCTACTTTCTCCTTTGCCATTGTAGTTCCGTGAGGAAAAATAATTTTTTCTGTTATAAGCTTTTTAAATACCGCGCCAAATATTTTAGGTTCGCGGGGCGGTAAATTTCATGATTCGTAAAAATCCCTTTTAAATTCTTCTGAGCTGAATTCTTTAAATTGTTTTTCTACCCAATTCCTGGCGAAACACAAAGCTGTTTCATAATATCCTATGTCCCCATTCTTAACGCTTTCAATTGCTTCTTCTTTTGTTTGTGTCTTTTTCATCTCTAAAAATATTGGGTTACATTTTCAATAATATCATCACGATCAAAATTAAAACACCTAACTATCGTATCGACAACTCGGTTATAAAGCTCTGAAAATTCGATTTCATCCATATTTGAAAAAGAAATGCTTTTCGCCTCTTTTATTTCTTCTCCGTGGATTCCGTATCTGATTTCGTAAAAACCTGATTCAATAATCAAATCTTTTCTCAAATATTCCAAGTTATTATACTGTTCCTGATTTTGGTAAAGCATATTTACCAATGCAAAAAACTTTTTATGAAATTTGTAATTTCTAGGTTTGGAATACTTAAAAACAAAAGGCTCGTTTAAAGCGATCTTTTTTGCATTTTCATAGTCACTATCATATGCGGGTTTAAAAACACCTGATAAAGTCTTTATTAGAGTAATTTCCATTATACTAATTCATTGTAAGTTAATATTGACCAAGCGAAAACTTTTTTACAGGTTACTTCCGAAAACATTCCGATATGCGTATATTTATCAGGTATTTGTAAAAATTCTGCTAGCTGTTCATAAGCAGAATCACGATCAATTTTTTTATCTTTCCAAAGCATATCAAATTTATCGTGTGCTTTCTTTTTCCAATTCCTTAGTTCCTTGTTTGCCAATCTGCCTAATGTTTCTCCATTTTCGTGAGTTCCTACATAGCTGTCACAGTTAGGGAAATTAACACAGCAAATAATGCTTCTTCCTTTATATTCCTTTCCGTAAATTTCGGTTTCAGTTGTTATTCTAGTTCCTGATTTACAGTAAGTGCATATTTTAGCGTTTATAACATCTAATTGATAAGGTGTTAGTTCCATTAGAAAGTAATTGTAACGGAACTTTTTCTTGGAGTAGTAGAAACCTTTGGAACTTCGTTTCCGTAAGTATCTAAAACTTCCTGCTTTTGAGCAAGCTTAATAAGTTCCTGTCTTGCCTTTAGGTCTTTTTCCAATTGCACATAAATTGGATCTTCGGAATAGTTTATGGTATTTCCACCATTAAAAGGAGTAAAAGTAACACCGAAGCATTCTGTTTTTTCTTGCGGCAAGTGTTTTCTCAATTCCGAATCAGCTGAATTGATAACTTCTTTAAGCCTTGCCAAATTAGCCATTACTTGAAGCTTGTCGGTTTCTCCACTCTCTAAAAGATTATCAATCATTTTTTTTCCTGTTGCAATAGCTTCTTTTTTTGTAAAGTCTTGAGCGTATAGGTTTGATAATTCGCCCGCTCTTAATTGCAAAAATTGTTCTGAATTTGCTCCCATTTTTATTGATTTAATATTGATAATTGGTTTTCTAATTCTAAAATCTGTTCTGTTGTAGCGATAAGCCTTTTTTCAGTAATTGCTTTCAAAGTTGCTGAAATGCCTTTTTCATCTGCTCCAAGTGCTTTATTAAAGTTTTCTGAAGTAAGTATTGGTGTTTCTTTTTTCGGCTGTTGTATAGCTTTGTTTCCGTCATCATCTTCTGCGCCAACTCCGCAAATAGATTGCAACCCGTAACGTCTTGCATAAGTTATTCCACTACCTTGTGCCTGTGCATCGTTGGGTTTTGAAAATAATATTTCTGTAAATCCTTCTAACCTTTCTCCGCTTTCGTGAAGCAAAACAGTATTAACAAAACTCTTTCCTTCGATAAAAACAGTTGGCTGAAGTATTGCTATTCCGTTATTGTGTAAAGCTTCTAAAACAGCCTCTAAAACGCTATTCAAGTCAGCATATTTTGATTTAAAAAAAGGGTTTGAATTACCTTTCTTTGGAGTTCTCATTTCTGATTGTGCTTTTATAAATGCTTTTGCTATTTCTGACATAACTATATTTTATTTAATTTATGGTTAAAAAGTTCTCTTAATCTGATGTATTCCGATGTATCTTCAAATCCTTTAGGACAAGATAAGTAAATGTTATTTTCGTGATAAACCCTCTGCATATTTGCATTTATCTGCTTCAGTTCCTTAATTGACATCCTTAAGTCTTGGATTTCTTTTTGATCGTCGGTAAGTTCGATTACTTCGATTTCGTTTGCCGGATGATTAGGGTTTTCTACCCCTAATTCTGAATTGTCGTAATTTGTCATGATTTTTTTATTGAAATTTCAATATCGTTTAATTTTATATCAGTTCTAGTAACTTCATGAATTCCATCGTCTTTCCAATAAAATCCATTATCATAAATGCTTATTTTCTGTTTTTTAAATTCAGGGTGAAGTTCTTTATAATTTAGTATTACTGACTTGAAATCTTTAAGAAATCTATCTACATTTTCCTCGGTACAATTGTCAAAGATATCTTGTATTGAATTTATTTTTATATGGCCTTCCATAATTTTACTGTTTTAAAAGTTCTTTGAATTGTTCTAGTGTTATTTCTTGGTCTTCTTCATATTTGAAACCTAAAAAGAAATCTTGGTGTATTTCAAAATATTGAAAATAATTTATATCAATTAGTTCTGAAAAATGAAAGTTACTATAGTCGATAGAAAAACCTTTTTCTTCTACAATTTCTGCAATTTCAAATAGTGTTTCTTCATCCTTGATGAACAATACCTTGTTTTCAAATTGTTTCATAGTAATTCTGGGTTTTCGTGAATGTTTCCTACTATTTCGTTTTCAAAAGCAAACAATGGATAATGCTCTTTTCCGACACACCATAAACCATTGATTTGTTTTACTTCTCCTTTTACTTGTTTCCAGTCTGAAAAATAAAGATGCTCGGATTGGATATTTTGAATTACTATATCTCCTCCATAAATATCTTGTGTGTGTTTGTCTTTAAAACCCGTTAATTGTCCAACTGATTCAGGTTTTACTTCATGATACGAATAGTCATAATCATTTTCTCCTAATTCCATAACCTGTATTTCTGGTATTGGGTTGTAAGAAATTAAGGAACCGTAAACAAAGTAATTAAGTTCTAAATCTAAACCTCTAAATTTAATTTCTCTATTCATAATTCAATAAATACATTTGTTAGAAAATGGCAAATCAAAAACTTCATCAAACTGATTAATTTCGCTTTGCGTTTCTGTTGGTGTTTCATCATTGATGAACTTTTCAGCAATACTTAAATTGTGCTTATTTGTTATTTCGTGTAGGCTCATTTTATGTGATTTTAAGAGTTCCTGATATTTCGCATCCGTAATCAAATCCGTGAAATTCTACTGATTTTTCCCCTGTAAGCTTTGCGTATTTGCTTATCATTTCCAGTCCGTTTGCGCGTCTGTAATCACGGCTTAATACGTCTTGTCTTACGTTTGCATCTTCTGCAAGTTCTTTTCTCTTGCCAAAAGGGTATTTTGAATCTACCCAATTTTGAAATGTTGTTTTTTGTTCCATATTATTGTTTTATTTTACGTTATAATTTTGTGAGTTATCTGCTTTTTCGCCTGTTTGTTGAAAGTGGTTAATTTTTTCCATATCTCGCTCCCATTGAATCATAGCATTCCCTTTTGGCGAAAATGATATTAATAAAATAATTGATGAAAGAAATAATAAAATTCCAATTGTTGCTTTTAATGACGTTTTCATAATATTATATTTTAATGTTGTTGTTATTAACTTGTACAAATATACAACTATTTATTAGTTGTGATATTGTAAATATGTTAAAGTTTCAAATTAAAGCAAACAAAAAACCCTAACACTTGTAAATGCTAGGGTTTAAGATTAAGATATTTTTGAATTGCTATCTTATTTTGATAAGTTTTTCGCTATTTCTGATATAGATATGCTATTTTTATTGATGGTTTTGTACATTAAAAATAAAGCGATTCCACCTAAAATAGTGATCATTCCGAAACCGTATAAAATCCAGGTTGTGTTGACTTCTTCTTTTTTAACGGAATCCTTTTCCTTGATGAATTCCTTAATTTCTCGGTTTTCCTTTTTAAATTCCTCTATAACCGATGCAAAACAATCTATTGATGTTATCTGACCTTGCGTGTTGTAAACGGTCTTTAAAGTTGTTCCCTGTCTGTTTGTGGTGTATATTGTGGTGTCTTTATAAGTTATTTTGGGAACTATATAAGTTACCGTATCTCCTTTTCGGAAAGTCTTTGTTTCTATTTGTTCTTTAAATTCGGTGTCTGTTTTTGACTTTGAAGCCTGTTTGTAGATGTCGCAGGATTGAAACATTAAAGCTATTAGGAATATTTTAAATTTTGATTTCATGAGTGAAAATTTCTATAGTAAGCTACCTTGAATAACTTAACATCGTGTTTGTGTATTTCCGGAAGTCCTATAATATTTACTCCAATATTAAAATACAAAGTCATAAATATTCTTTTAGTTTTTTTCATCAGACAAAATTATATCGGCAAATACAGCCATTATTGAAAATAGATTCGCAAGTTCGTAGGTTGATTCTGCACCATTAGCTATTAACTTCCCGTCTGACCAAGCTTTATAGCAATAGGCTAAATTATTTTTTACTGTTAATATTTCTATGTCTATACATTCCTGTTCTCTAAGGTATTTTTTTACATAAGAAACTTGTACAAATTCTGGAATATCATCAAAAATTTGTTTGTATGGAGCAAGTTCTTGCTTGTCTAGCCAATTTAAAAAATCTTCCTTTAATTTTGATTTAGGTAAATTCATAAAACATAATTTAAAAATTAATCCCCGCCACTTCGCTACAAAATGACGGGGATAAAAAGTTTAGTGTAGCGATTGTAAATATAAACAAAAAAACCCGATGTTGCTATCGGGTTAATTATTAACTCAAACCATTAAGTTATGAAAAACACATTCAAATATACAAATTATTTCTATACAGAAGTGCCTCCTAATTTATTTCCGTGAACTACATCACCGTACCAAGTGTAATTTTTCATTTTATTTGTTTTTTAGTTTAACCTTCCCAAGAGTGACCTTTTTTATTTTTCATGTTTTATTTATTATTTTAATTCAAAATGCGCCGGATCAAAAAGAGTTTTAAAATCGCCTCCCCAAGTAATTCCAATACCTAAGCATTTTGCAACTGCTTTGATATGTACAGAAATTAATTTAAGCTTTGGAATTACTTGTTTATCCGATAACTGTACTTTTCCATCGTAAAAAGGAAATAAGTCAACAGCGTGTCCGTAACCGTCTGATTTTGCCTGATGGTTTGACTTCTTTTTTACTCCGTCGGCGTTGGTTACTATTTTGCCCTTAGCCGTTCTTCCTTGCGCATATAGTGACTGCTGATACTCTATAGTTCTTACTCCTTGAACAATTGTAAAGTCAACAGGACTTTCTTTGATTGCTTCGGTCATTAATTTAATCAAATTCGGATGAACTCCTTTTAAAGTATCTAAACTTCTTTGTGAAAATTTATTCATAATTATTTACGTTTAAAAAAATTAACTATGCTGTCCTGCGCAACATTTACCAATGAAGTAAGAAAAATGTCAACGTTAAATTTATAGATGATGAATCCTGCTATATCTTTGCTCAACATAGCAATCAAAGACAATACTCCAGGCACATATATTTCTTCGATGTGCTTATAAACTACCGCGCTGAAAGCATAAACTATCCCTACTGCAATTATAATTGAAAGCAGAACATTTATATACGATATTTTTTTATTTTCCCTTTGCATTTCTACAGCTATTTTTATACCGACTCCAATAATTGCGGGGACAATTATCTTTGTAAAAAAAGCTAAAAGCTCATTCGATAGGTTTTGTAGTCTTTCTGGCATATCTAAGGTATGTTATAATTATCAAAATTAAGGCAAAAAAAGCCTCATTTAACCCAAATTTAGTATTATCGAAAATTGTTTCATCTAGGAAATTATTTATAGATAAGCATAAAAGTACGAAACTAGCGACATATCTTTTAAAGTTTAACCAAATAAAAACACTTAAAAGCAAAAAAGCCAATGAATTACCGAAATAATAAATCGGTATTCCCGTTTTTTCTTTGATAATATCCCAAAACAGAAAAGCTATTACCGATACGATAATAGCTGTCCATAGTATTATTTTGTTTGACTTATCCACGGTCTTTAGGTCGTGTTCCGATAAGTTCCAAGCCTACACGCCCTAAGACTTCGTTAGCATCAGCAATAGCCTTGTCAATTGCTACTTGGTCAATTGGTTCGTCCCCTGTGTTTCCTCCTGCCATTTTAAATATTTTTTAGGTTAGGTGTAAAAGTAATGAAAATATTTTATATGTTTGCAATGTAGTTCACGACCTACGGAAAAATATAGCTAACTTTTTTAGCAATTAAAGAACCCTGCATCGTGTCGTGACTTTGCAGGGTTTCTTTTTTAAATTATTTTATTATGAGTAGAGAAATTAAATTTAGAGTATTCGATCAGATTACAAAAACTATGAATCCAGTAACTTCAATGTGGGGATTTCCTGAAATAGAAACGGTATGCGTTCCTTTTGGAGACACAGTAAACACTTTGTTTCATAGTTTCGAGTTAATGCAGTTCACAGGATTAAAAGACAAGAATGGAACTGAAATTTACGAAGGAGATATATTACACAAGCCAATGCAAAGCGCAGTACCTAAATTTATAATTGAATGGAATGAATCTCAATGTTTGTTCGATGAAATACCTAGACATGGAAATGGAAAATCAAAGGCCGATGAATTTACTGTTATAGGAAACATTCACGATAACCCAGAATTATTATGAAATTCGACAAAAGATATGCCTACACAGTATTGCTAACAGCTTATTTAATTGCTGTTTTAGTAGTTGGGTTTTTATTAAAATGTAATTTAGAGAAAATATGAAAGCAAAAGAAAAAGCAAAGGAATTATTAGAAAAATATCAGTCAGAAAAAGTAATTACGTATCAAAGATCTTCTTCAAGTCCGATTGAAGAGTACGAATTAAGCGACTCAGAGGCGAAATTTTGCATTAAAATTTTGATAGATGAAATAATTAAAAACAATGAAGAATTAGGTAAAAAAATGTTTTACGAGTTGGGAACAGATTCTTATTCTTCAAGGTGTTTAAATCAAGACAACTATTTCTTTTGGTTAGAAGTTAAATCAGAAATTGAAAAATTATGAAAGCAGAAGAATTAAGAATAGGTAACGTAATTTCTACTCCTTATGGAGTTGGAAATGTTTATGGAATAAATCACGAATGTGTTCAAATAACGATTTTAGACGATAAAACAGTATTCGATTTTGATTTAGAAGAATGTAAACCAATACCTTTAACCGAAGAATGGCTTTTAAAGTTTGGTTTTGTAAATAGATATAGCAATGTATGGATGAAAGAAGATAATGAAAGAGAAAACGTATTTGAATTTGATGATAATAATCTTTATTTTACAGCAGAAGAGGGTGTAAATTATTCAGTAGCCATTAATAATATACATCAATTACAAAATTTTTATTTTGCGCTAACTGATACAGAACTTACAATTAAATAAACTAAAACCTTTGAAGTGATATAGGGAACTTCTAAATTAATTATGATTATATTTTTAATATTGATTGCGCTTACGTCAGCAGGGTTGCTTATAACTTATAAAAGTTATGATTATGACATTATAGGACTTATAATGAGTATGATTTTTGGTTGCTATCTAATAATGCACACAATTATGTGGTCAGTTTCTAGCTATGGATATGAGATTTTTATGGTTAAGAGACAGGCTTTTGTTGAAACTTTAAAATATGCTAGGGAAAATAAAAATATGCTGGAATTAGCTTCAATTACAAAAGATATTTCAGAATGGAATCAAAAACTTTATGAGGCTAAATATGACAATAATGTTTTTTTATTAAAAGACTATATAGACGATAGGGTTGAAAGTTTAGAACCAATTAAATAAAAAAAATCCCCTGTCGAATCAACGCAGGGGATTTTTCATTTTAAACATATAATGCTTAATTCTTCTTTGACAATTCATTTATAGAATCATCTTTTGTTGCTGAACTTTTAGAACTTCCGAAATAATATCCCAAGACAACGCTCATAAGCGAAAATAAGCCTATCCTATCTGCGTCATTTACTTTTGTGAAAGTAATTATAGACATTCCTCCAAGAACTACTATAACCGCTATTACAGCCTGTATTTTTATTTCCGGAAACTTCATGTCAATAAGTTATTTCAGTTCCTGTCACATAATTAACGCTTGCGGTTCCCGTAGTTGCCGTTCTTATCCTCACTAAAGCATTTGCTGGAATTACGCCCGTCAATGTTCCTGTCTGCGTATTTGTCAATTGTATGGCTACCGTTACGCCAACACCGCTAGAGTTACCGCTTTGAGAAGGAGTAAGCCACGTTGTACCGCTGTTTAATGAATATTCTAAATAAGTCGTTGCAGTGGATGTTCCGATTAGCAAAGGATTGGTAACAGTACAGCTTACTGCATAAGATACTATTGCTGGTTTAGTAGTCGAAATGGTAAAGTTTGAATTTAATACTTTTGAAGTTACAACCGTTACTGTTGGCTGAACTACGGATATAGTAAGATTTGGAGAAGTACCAGTTATTACTATTCCATTTCCGGCGGTGTAGTTATTTGCTACAGGAAGAGTTACGCTGTTCCCGTTTGATATGCTTAATAAATTACCCGATAGGGTTAAATTCTGCAATTCATTGGTTATACTTCCGTCAACTTCAGAAGTCAAGTAATTTGCGCCATTCGTCAATTGGTTATTGTTTGTGGGAATCAAAGGCTTTCCTGCTAAATCTGTGTAGTTGCCTGAAGTGGCTACTGTTGAAAGCCCTGTAATTTGATTGGAAGAAAAAGACAATTCTGTTTTCTTTTTGCTATACCATTTTGCATTATATTGCCAAAGTGTTCCGATTACAATTGATGAATCAGGTTCAGCATGAACTACTACATAATCAAAGTTATCTGCTTTGAATTTTGTTCTTGCAGTTTGATCCTCAGTGTAGAACCATTGGGCATTAGAAAATAGTGAAAAAGAAAGCAATAATAAAGTTAAAATTTTTTTCATTGTGTTTTGGTTTTTAATTATTTGGATTTTGCCAATATGGCATTGGGTTTAATTTCTTGTATCAATTCTCTGCATTCTTCTCTCAAAGCTTGCCTTTGCGATAATACAAATTCAGGTATTGGAGTTCCTTCAAAGAAATTCTTTTCTATATAAGGAGAAACCAATCTGCTTATTTTTTCCTTGTATTCTGCATCTATTTTAGATATTTTTTCATTATCTAAAGTTTCTTTTTCAGAATCTGTAATTTCTATATATTCAGGCGTATTTTCTTTTACCCAATATAAAAAATCACAATATTCTTTAGTCGAATCATCAGGTATTATTTCTATATCATTTAGATATATATTACCGCTAAAAGAACTTATTTTGTACATAATTACCATGTTGTTTCTAATTCCACCTTGCTAACAGATACTGTTGTTGCTGTTGTATTTAGTCTATTTCCTGCGTATATAGACCATGAAACAGAATCTGTTGCCCCCGTAGCCGTAGAAATATTAGTTGTTATTAATCCTGAAACTTGCCTATCAAATTGATCTAAAACAACTTGACCATTTATTGTTTTTGAAATCATTCTTATTGCAGTATAAGATACTTGTCTTGAATTTGAAAGTGTTGTTAATATCAGTCTATAAGAGATATCGTCAGTAAATACAGCAGGCCAATCAGATCCAAGTGCTATTTTAGTACAAGTCCCTGTACCGTCATTGTGCATTATCTGCATTTGCGTATCTCCTGAATCTGCGGCTAATTGCACTACGTTCAAAGAGGTTGATGGTTCTATGTTTCCTTTCGCTCCACCAGCGGCTTTTATTCCTGCGGAAACTGCACATCCCGAAGCTCCTGTAAAATTAAAATCAAATATCCATTTGAATCCATAAGTATATGAGGCAAATAGTATTCCGTCACTACCTGTATATATTTCGGCTGAACTTCCGGCTGTTGTAGTAGATTGTCTTACATTTCTAATTCTAGCAACGTAAGATGAACTGTCAGGCGTTATTTTAGTACCTACATAAATTTCAGGCGTACCTAACCTAACACCTATTTTTGTCAATGTAGTTTCTCCATAAGATAGCCACATTTGTTTCTTTTTATATTGATCTCCTGCAACTGAATTTACATAAGCTATTACCGCATCCATATTCGGATAATCTGTAGCAGAGGCGGCAACTGTATTTTTCTTATTAGCTGAATTTTCAGCAACGTAACCAAAATTATGTTCGGTAACTACCCAATTAGATGAAGTCTGTCCGGGTGTATTAGATAAAGCTCTAACAACATCGCCAATTCCAACTGATACGCCACCTAAAGTTCCTGCAACTGAAATAGTCCACAAATCGCCTTTCAATACAGATCCAGAAGCTCCGCTTCCACCCGTAGCAGGAAACAAATTTGTAGAAGCATCATAATTTCCCCTATCGTCTAACAAACCAACTACTAATCCGTCCGCATATGATTTTGCGTTGTTTTCAGCTGTTGTAGCGTAAGATTGAGCGACTGCAGGCGTTGCAACGTTTAAAACAGGATTTGAAGGGTCTGAATTATTTACAGCTAAAGGATTTCCTGCAGTTACCGTCTGAACTCCTGATGATCCTGTACCTCCAAACGTTCCTAAAAAATCAAATTCTAATCCGTATTCCTTTAGTTTAATTACTTGCCCAGGCAACAAGATAAAATCTTCTCCATTGTGAAAATTAAATCCTGAGCCATCGGTTATGATAACATTTGTTAGTTGGCTGTTTCTTATCGCTAATTCTTTGCCTTTGTAAAGCGAATAGGCTGCTGTAATCAATACGCTGTTTAATCTTGTAACTCCTGACACTAAATCTAAAGCGGAATTTATACCATTTAATGGATAATCAGTCAATATTCCATCGCCTGTTGCGTTAACTCCTTGATATTGGTATTCTACCTTATTTACATATTGCCCGTCTGAAATTGGTATTGTAGGCTCTGAAATTGCATCTTCATAAATATAAACGGTTGTAAGCAATAACTGATCACTATTAGGTATAGGGGCAATTGCATTACCGCTACCTGCTGACGGTTCTCCCTGTATTAACGAAAATGTGCCGTCAGATTCTGCTACAATAATATCTACCCTAGAATCTCCTGAATCAGCATCTTCAATTGTAAAATCGTAGGCTATAGTATTTCCTAGCTGTATTCCGTCAATAATCCAAAGGAATCCCGTAGATACGTTTATTTCATTTCCTATCTTGGTAACTGTTCCAAGTTCTAAATACCCATTAGCCGGTATATTATTTTCAGTTGGAAAAGGAACGGCCGACCATCTTTGAATTGTCTGATCACCTTCTGTAATTGTAACAACTCTTAAAATATGTCCTGAAGGAATGTTTTGAACTGTTTGTAAATTCGTATCTCCAAGATCAGAAAGAAATTCATTATTTGCTATTGTTTTCGAATCAAGTACGTTTCCATTGATATAAACTACTTGACCATCTCGACCTGTAAAGCTTGAAAAGGCATCCGCAAGCTGTTTAAACGTATCAGCGCCACCAGATCCCGGCGTTGTACTAGCGTCGAAAAAACCGACTTCCTTTAGTTTATTGTGCAATGATATTGCCGAAGCGAAAGAAGCAACGCTTCCACCTCCCGTTTCATCAACATAAGAAACTTCCGAAAAAGGAACATTTGCAAAAAGACGTGCGCCGTTTTCTGACTTAAATGTAAACAATCCGTCAATCTGCGTTCCGCTCCATTTGCTGTCTGAAATAAAGATCAAATTATCTTTGACTATCTCAAAAACGCCTTCCGCTTTTTTATAAATTATGTATTCTGCCATGATTATTAAGAATTAGTTTGCGCCAAAACGGTTATGCTTGATGAATATCCTACTATCGAATCAGATATATTAAATGTTACAGCCTGTCCTGTTGTTATGTTAATCGTTTTTACTATTCCGGTTGAATTAGATTCCGTTGTAACTACTGTACCGCTTGGCGTGGTTGTCGTTAATGTCAAAGTCTGTCTTGATCCAATTTCTGTAAAGAAAAGCGTAAATTTGTATTGTGTTTCAGATACTTTTTCTTGAATCAATCCGAATAATTGATTTCCCGTAAGGATATTTGCCAAGTTTTTAGAATATAATCCCAAACCTTCATGGAAAAGCCTTAACCTATTGTAATTGCCTGCTGTTACTCCCAAATTAACTACTCTAGGTATATCGATACCGCCAGTATTTGAAACATAAGAACCGCCGTTTACGCTTGTCTGAACTGCAACATAGGTAGGCTCGAAGTTTTCAAATCCAAAAAACATATCGTAATTTCCAGGTTCTCCGAAAGTCTTTCTTAAAAAAGTAATTTCCATAACAGGAGGGTTTTCAGGAATAGGAGGAACTGGAGGAATCGGAGTAACGTAATTCGGATCGTACACCTCTGATTGGTTAAATGTAAAGCTTATATCCGACTGCACGAAATTTTCTTTTGCTTCTATTCTTGGAATCTCAACAGGCTCAAATATTGAAGCTCTTATAAGATTTAAATAGGTAAACCTGTAATCAAATGATTCAATTATTTTAGCTAAAATTAATTTGTCAATCACTTCGGTTCGGAATATTTCAAATCGCTGTGATTTTATCGTATTTGTCTGCGTGTTTTTTGTGGAAACTTCCCAGTACTGCGTGTATTCTTTTGAAATGTCAAAATCGAAATAGTACATGTTCACCTGAACGGACTGCATGCTGTCTGTTGACTTTTCACGGTAATCGATTCTAGAGGTAAATTCTCCTCCGTCATTGGTAAGCATGAAAGGACTTGTATAAAACGTTTCGCCTATTTCCTGTTTTACTTCCAAATATATCAACTGCTTACCGAAATCAAAAGGAACGTTTAAAAGCTTCCAAGTAATTTGAGGCAATCCCGTATCAGGGTCTTGGAAGTTATTTTCTACAAAGAAATAATCTGCAATATTTGCCAATGTCTCCCCGCAGGTTGATTTTACATTTACTTCGATATAATCTTCTAACTCAATTCCATCATTGCTTTTGGTTGTCTGCATATAAGGATAGATGTTATTTGGCAATAGCTGAATGCCTCCAAAATCATAATATGAAGTGTCGGGCGATGTTTTTTGGTACATCGCCTTTTCCAAGCTATTTTCCAACCTTATGAATGCTTCCAATTTATAAGTTATTTAAAGATTGTTCAAGTAAAAATTTGTTTTCAAATAGGCTTCCGTTTACGCTTACCCTGTCATATAAAGTCTTTGTAAAAAGTAACAATCCTGTTTCGTCAAAGATAAGCAAATATCCGAACTCGTCAATCGTCCAAGACAATTTATCAACAGAAATAAAATCATTTATCCTGATTATCCCTGTTTCATTGTCGGAGAATATTTTTAATACTTCAGGCTCATACTTGACTTCCATAGTGCAAGTTAGTAATCCGGTATCGTTCATTCTGTTTACAAATTCCATTTTAGAAGGATAGCCGCGTGTTACAACTCCATTTGCGTCTATATATCGCACATAGCCTCTTAAATCCCTTACTTTATTTTCTAGAGCAACATAATCTTCAAATGTCATTGAAAATTCGCATTCATCCTGATATGTTGACAATATAGGATTTTCAGGAATAAAATCAGATCCTTCTACAACGGTAACACCTTCATATGTCGTCTTTGCTTCGGGATTGTTTTTATAAAGCGTTTTTTTAATAGGCTGCGTTTTTCTCCATAAATTTGCCGTTGCAAGAAATTGGCTGAAATAATTTATAATATTTCTCTTTACGGTAAATCTCAAATTTGAAAAATTATTTCCACTTGCTATATTTGATATTTCTGTAAATCCCTGATCAGTCCAGTTTGTGTATTTTACAGTTTCATTGCTTACATAATACTGAAATTGCGTATCTGATTCCCCGTTAAATGTTGGGTTTGTTCCTGTCAAAGGAGAAAGCTTTATCAGATTGCCCGTAACTTCCAAAACATTGTATCTTCCTGCATTTTGACTCCCCGACAATATAGTGAAAACATCGCCTAATGCTATTCCCAAAAGCTTGAAACTGAAATTTGAAGTGTTTTTTAATGTTAGAAAACTATCCAAAATGCTATGCTGTAAAAAAGATGTTGTAATAAAGTTTCTTTCTCCTGCCGTCAAAAATCGGCAGTCTAAAACAAATTTCTTATCATCGTCCTGCGTTGCAGTCGTATCTGAAATATCATAAGCTTTTACCCTGTTTTCTTCAATTAAAAAAGGATCTCTAGCTGTCTTAATTTCTATTTCTCTTTTATTTTCAACTTTTTTGTTTGCAAACAAAGTTTCTATTTCTCCATGAACAACATCTATTGTGTTTTCAATTTCTTTTTCTTTCTGGGACTGATAGGGGTATTTATATTTGAAACTTATTAATTTATATTTTTCGTTGAAATTTCTTTCGTAGCTTTCAAATTGAATGGCTTCGATAACACCTGCTTCTATATCTGTATAAAAATCAGGGTAGTTTCCAAAAAATACAGAATCATTTGTCTTTATCTGAAAATCCGCATCTGTTTCTTTTATGAGGTTCTGTATTTCTTCAAAATTCATATAAAACCCCTTGTCGGTAATACCTCTTAAAAAATTTCCTGTAAACAAAAACTGATCATAAAACTTTGCATTTGCCATATAATTTGGCGCATCTATTTCCATCCCTGAAACAGATTTGCAAATGTATCTCATAGCGTCATAAAGCCTAATAGCAGGATTAACAGTATTATATGCTACTGAAGTTCCAGTAATTGAAATTTTTAGTTTAGTCAACGAAACTATTATCGCATAATAAGCAGGACTTCCTCCAACGGGTCCGTCCATTTCTGCAGAAGCATTTGGATTAAAATAAATCCAAACCCTCTGGCCGCGTTTAATTAATGGAATCGAAAGTTTTTGCATTTCTGAAGGAAAAGGGTTCGCTGTTCCTATTCCTGAATTGAAAGGGGTTCTTACATAATTATAACTTTTTGAATATAAATTATAAACAGTAGTTTGCGAACTTTCAATATCAAATCCTACTCGTACCTGTAAAAATACAGTTCCCGAACCTCTTGTTATTATTGTAGGAGCGGTAGGCGAATTGAAGTTTATGACGTCCTGTCTTGAAAATCCAACTATATCTTTTATGCTTATTTCAGCATTTAAAATATCATCCTGAGCTTCCAAAAAAGTAAAATTATCTCCATTGTCTGGAATACCGCCAAGAGAATTTATAAGGTTGTAAGTAGGCGAAATGAAGGAAAGTGTATCTTTCAAACCTTCCTTAACAACAACCTGCGCGTTGTTTGTTCCTGCTCTAGTCTTAAGATAAGGATCCATAAAGCTTGTGCCTCTATAGTTTATCCTTGCAAATCCCTGGCTAGCTGTTGAAGTGCTTTCAAATTCGCTTATACCGACAATCGGTTTTGCTTTTATAAGTACATTTTCTACCGCACAAGGAATTATTGGATTTCCGTCTAAATCTTTATTTGATAGCAAATCTACATTAACATCTCTTCTCCTTTTTAAAAGTATCTGTTTTGATTTCTGAACTGCCTTAAAAGTAATTTTTGTCAGTTGATCCGTTATCATGGATGCAAAATCAACATCATAAGTCAGATTATTTCCATTGTAGTCGATTATAAGTTCTACTTCGGATTCAAATCCATAACGCATAAGGTAAACCTGCATAAGGTCGAAATGATGTTCAGGACGTTGATATATTGAAAAATTAGATTCCCCGCCCGCAAATACAACATCACGCCCATATCGGTTATTATCCTGCTCCAAAGAAAACTTTGAGGCATCAAATCCGGTAAGCTCTTGGATTTCTTTCTTTCCTTCGCCCTGCGTTATGAAATTGAAATAAAATTTTATCATTTTAATTTTTGAATGTTAATCCTTTTCCTCGAACTTGACTGTTCATCAATTTTACTCTTGAATTTCTTTTGGTAATCGAGGCTTCAAATCCATTTTTATCAAAGGTAAAATTATTTGTAGATAAATCAGAAAAATATTTACCCATGATTCCGTCCATATCATCTTTGCTTAATCCATTAGTTTCTAATTCGATATTAGGCACGCCTCCAAGCATCGCACCGCTGTTTTTCAAGAAGCTGTTGAAATCAGGAAATACTTTAGATCCTTTTTCCAAATCCACCAATGTATCTGTTTTAGGCGTTACTGAAAAGCCTTTAGACGGCTGATAAACAATTTCATTTTTGCCACCATCACCAACGATTGCCAAACCTCCTGCGTGGTTGTCTGTTCCTAAAGCGTATTGAGGGACTTGTGTGCTTGATATAATTGCGATTTGTGCCGCTCCTATCACTCCTGCTAATATTGCTCCTGCATAATTTGCTTCTGCCAAAAAAGCAACTACTGCTTGGGCTGTGTCGATTATCGCATTAAACAAAGCCGTTTCTTTTTGTGCCTTTGCTTTTCTTCGGTCAATCTCTCGTCTTCTTTCTTCGTACTGGCGTTCAATTTCTTCTTTAGCAGTAGCTGAATCTCCTGCAAAGCTTATTGCAAGATCTTTTTCTTTTGACAATCTTTCATATTGAGCGTCAAATTGCGCTTGCTGTTGTTGGTTTATAAATGCAAAGGCTTCTTGAGCAACCTCAGATATTGCCGTAAATGCAACAGCAAATCTTTCTTTAGTTGTTTTTGCCCCTTCCCAAAGTTTATCAAATGTAGACTGCATTTTTCCAGTAAGAGGATCTAAAGTCTTATCGAAAAATTTTGTAAGGCTTCCAAGTCCTGCGTTCTCAAAAAATCCTAAAGAAAAAATTCTTAAATAATCCCTAGTTTCATTTTTCAAAGATTTTGTTCTTTCCTCTAATGCAAGAGCTTTTTCAGCCTGCCTGTCAAACCATTCATTCGCTAATGGATCTGTTTCGAATTTTAATCCCTCACCTGAAAATTTAGATGCCCATTCTTCAAATTTAGCATAATTATCTTTTTTTAATTCAAGAATCCTATTTTCATTTTTATTTACAATTTCATATACTTCTTGATTATATTTTTCCCACGCTATCCTTTGAAGCGTTAAATTTCCTTTAGCCAGTCTAATGCTTTCTTTTCTTGCCATGTTTGCAAGGTTTATCTCTTCATTGTATAGGTCTAAAGTCAAATTAAGCCTTTCCGACATATATTTCTTATCATCTTCTAATAAGTCTTCAAGGGATCCTTTCTCGGATTCCCTTCTCATTCTATTAAGAAGGTATTGATTTTTTAATTCTTCTTCCCTTGCCCTTCTTAAAGCTTCAAGCTGTGCTTTTGTCAAAGCAATAGATTCTTTTTCTTTTGGATTAAGATCATCAAGAACTGATTTTATCGCCTTAAGTTTTCCTTGTCTTATTCCTAGTTGGTAATTGAGACCTTCTATTTCTTTAGCATTTTTATCGTATTCAGAAACTTTACCGAAAAGCTTTTCAATAGGATCTTCACCCATACCTTTAGCTTCAAGTTCTTTTTGCTTTTGGGTAAGGGCATTAAGTTTCTTCATTGTTTCTGTCATAAGGAAAAACTGATCCTCCTGCTCAACTGAAGCGGCATATCTACGCTGTTCAATATCCTCTATCTCCAATAGATATTGTTTTTGTTCTTCGAATCCTTTCGCTAATCCTTTTTCATTGAAATTATTCAATAGGCTGTCCCTGCTTTGTGCCAATAGCCTAAATCCGTCTATAGCCCCACCTAATCCCCTTATGAGAGATATAAAGAATTGCGAAACAACACCATTACCGGAATTTAATTCCCGTATAAATTCACTCCAAGTATTTGAAAGTCTTGATGTTTCTGCATTTAATGTTTCTACTCTTTTTAGATTCTCAACACCATATGCTTTTTCAAGTTCTTTTGCGAAAGCAGGAAGAACTTCGGCAGCCAAAACTTTTCCGTCTTTCAACATTTTGTTTAGCTGTGTTTCAGTTACCCCCATAGATTTGGCAAGTATTCCGAATGCACCTGGTAATCTTTCAGCTAACTGTCCTCTTATTTCTTCAGCCTGAACCGTTCCTTTAGATATCATCTGTTGCAAAGCAAGGAATGCACCTTGCTGTTGGTCTACAGAAAGACCCATTGCTCCAGACGCTTTAGAAACACTTTCAAAAATATCTTGTATCTGCTGTGCTGTTATGGCACCTGATTCAATTGCGTTTTTAGAAGCTGCATAAAATCCAGTATAAGATTTAGTAAGTCCTATTAGTTCGATTCCATATTGTTCTGAAACCCTAGACAAAAAAGCCTGAGATTGTGCGGCTGCCTCTGAACTTCCCATTACTTGCTTTAAGGCAAGATCCATTGCCTGCAACTCACGTGTAGTATTGAATATATTTTTTACAAGTGCCGCTATAGCCGCTACGCCTCCAACAACACCAAAAGCACCAAGTAGATTTCTAATGCCTCCTATGGCTTGTTTTGGGTAATTACCCACGTTCCTATTAAATCTTCCTACTGCTGAATCAGCCGCTAAAACACGCCTGTTTAAAGCATCAAATTCTCTTTGCGCATTTCTTAATTCCCTGTTGTATTGTCTTTGGGTCTGTTCCGCTCTCCTGCCTCCTGCTATAAGGTTTTGAAGGTTTCTAGCAGAAATAGCCTGTTGTGCTGATAATCTTTGGTATGCGCCACCTAAAACAGAAACAGAACGGGCGTATTGATCCGCATTTTGCCTTAAAGTTCTTTGGTTTACTATTTCTTCAGCAGATAGTTGGTTAGCTCTTTCACGAACGGTATTTAATCGCTGATTCTGTTGGGTAATTTGGTTTAAATTATTAGCATTGTCGCTCGGAAGTCTTGAATTGTTAAGATTCCTGTTTATATTTTTAATCTCATCAGCGACCTTCTTAAGGTTTTCGATTAACTCCTGTACCTTTTTATAGGTTTCGCTTGATGCTATTTCAACTAATCCGTCGTTATTTGCCATTTTTACGCATTGATTTTTTGTTGGCTTCTGATTTTTGTTTAGCGGACTTTACCGCTTCACGGAAATAAATTAAGGAAACATTATCCGGCAATGGTCTCATAAGAATATTTTCAACGGCTACCAAGTCAGATTCAAAAGTTCTTTTTATGCTTTCCTGCTTTTTAGGTTCTGAAGCAATAAGCATATTTAATTTGTTTTTCATAATTCCTAAATCAGATTTAAGAACTCTATGGCATTCTTCTACAATGTCTTTTTTAATGTCAATTTTTACGCCCAATTCTTTCAATATAGTTGCTAGTTCTTCTTTTTGACTTTCAGAAGTTGGCGTGTAAAGCAATACCTGCATATTGTCTTTTATTGCTTGGATATTCAGTCTTAAATATTCAGTCTTGCATTGCCTATCCAAATACTGCTTTATTTTAGAATTTTCTGAAATCTCAAAATCTTCATCGACAATTTTAGACCACGCCTTTTCTCTTTGTTCGTCATTTTCGCCACCTAACAATGATAAGTCATTAGTTTCAATAATCTTGAAGTAAATCTTTGCGGGTATTTCTGCGCTGTCCCAAATAAATGCACTCATTGACCTATTTTTTGTTTTATTAATTTTACTAATTCAGGCGCATAACGTTCTTTTTGCGCACGTTCAAAAGTTATAATGCTCAGCCCTCTCAAATCTTGACCGTATTTATTAAATAAATCATCTGACTTGCTGTCTGTGCTGTCGAAAAAATAACGCTTGCTTCTTCTTTCGATAAACAAATTATTTGAAAAAGCACCTGTTAATATTAAATCAACATAACCTCCCGCTAAAGGGTTTAAGCTGGATTTAAATAAGGAATAAGAATTACTTCTATAAGTGCCTATTTCTGATCCGTTAGGTCTATCGCCCCTTTTTAGTTCCTGAATTTTTTCCTGCTTTAGAATTGGATCCGATGTTATCAAGATTTCCATTTTTTGCTGTAACTCCTGTTCCGTTATCCTCTGAAGCTTGTTTATCATTTCCTGCGCTGTCATAAGGCACTTTTTTAAGTAAAACTTTTGCTCTTTCCTCGTCTTTCGGATTTAGCATATTTGATAATTTTTCAATCTGTTTTTCTTTGGTCAAGGTCTTGAAATTTTCAAATCCCTCTTTGCTGAATGATACGTTGTCGAATTTCATAGTATGTTGTAATAAAAAAGGGCAGGCGATTAACCCACCCTTTTAGGTTTATAATTTTTGTTTTTACTTAAGCTCCTGCAATCATTGGTGCTGAAACTCCTTTGTAAAGCTGATTCGTTCCAACCAAAGCAACGTTAACCGGAGGCGTAGCAGTTGAATCATAAGTTTCTAAAACATACGTTGCAGCCAATGTTGGTGCAGTCGTAGTGTCAATTGTGTAGTTGCCTGGATTTGCTCCGGCTACAACCGTGTCAATTGCTAAAACAGTATTGGTTGCTGTGTTTCTGATTCTAAAATTAGTTTCGTCTAACGCTTCAATTCCGAAAATAGTGTTATTTACCGCTGTAACATCTACAACAAATCCGTTTGCAACAGAAGCAGTACCTGTGATGTTTACGCCAATAACTCCCATCAATTCAGAATTAATATCTACATTAGTCTGATCAACCGTAAGCAAAGCCATTCTTTTGTTGAATTGGTCTTCGTTT
>Ga0247806_10000209_pt1 | contig 40619 bp, 45 predicted proteins | sample UWRJL059202B1_FD_179935 | JGI IMG/M metagenome (GOLD analysis project Ga0247806, IMG submission 179935) | Plant litter microbial communities from Arlington Agricultural Research Station in Wisconsin, United States - UWRJ-L059-202B-1 | ecosystem: Environmental > Terrestrial > Plant litter >... | reverse complement strand
TGCCTGCGCACAAGCCCGCATTCCAGCAGCAGCTCTATCGTGTTATACAGCGTGGCGCGGCTTACACGGTAGTTTTTGTTTTTCATTTTAATATAAAGCGATTCTATATCAAAATGCTCAAGGCTGTTGTATATTTCCTGGAGTATAGCATAGCGCTCAGGGGTTTTCCTATGCCCTTTGTCTTCAAGAAATTTTGTGAAGACATTTTTTACAATATCCTGGTTTTTATTATTTTCCATGGTTTATTAATCAATGTACAAAGATAAGCTAATTTTTTTTAAGTGAAAGATTAGTTGGTTAAAAGTCGTACACACTATTTTTGAAGAAATTTAAAATAGACTTTTCCAAAACTTCGGTTTATTTTTACGAATTAGGTTTAGTACTGTAATTTTAGTGTCAGATTGATTATGATTTTTTTCGTGTTCAAATTGTGCGTAAGCAGGATCTATAAACGATAAGTCAAAGTCTCCAACAAAACCATAGGGGCTTTTGTTTTCAGTCGAATATTCTATATCACAATGTATTGTAGCTACTTTTTCTAAAAGGTGCTGAATGGATTTGTGTCTAATAGGTAAATACCACTTTATAACAGGTTGATTATTCCACGACTGGTAATTGAGTATTAAAATTTCGGCTTTCTCAAAATCTTTACCGGTTGGCTTGTTTGCTTGATGAATTCTTGTTACAGCAATTAAAGAGTAGCCAAATTCAGTATCCTTTGTGGCTTCAAGAACAACTGCCCCGCCATAATTACCATCAGCTAATTTAAAAGTTAAACAGTCACCTTTGTCAAAAGGAGGCTGCCGGACTATTTTTTTTCGTCTTGCTTTTGCTTTGCTTTTTTCTTTTTGTAAATCATTTAAAAACTTTTCAATTACAACCTTACGTTTTTTAATATATGCTTCGCTTGCATCAAGTTGTTTCCAAATACCAAGATCTGCATCTGACAAAATTATTTCTTTGACCTTATTAAAAATCAAAGGATCAAGTTGTTTGCATTCCCATTGACATTTTGCTAGTGCAAACCAAAAATTATTATAATCAGCAGTATTCTCAATGATTTCTTTATTATTTAAAATCAACTTTTCTGAAATCTCAAATACATCAATACCTTCATTATAAAGTTTAAAAAACTCGCTATAGATATCAGCATAAGTATCATTAGAAGATACGGCTATACCCCATGTTCCCATATATGATAACTTTAACTATTATAAATCCGCGTTACTTTATCTATCCCGTCAATTTTCTTAATGGCCTCTATAAGTTTTTTAAGCAGGGCATTATTTTGCACCACTACGGTAAGCTGCCCGTTAAAAATACCGGCATCGCCGCTTAGCGATATACTTTGTATATTAACATGCATGTTGTTACTAATAACCTTGGTAAGCTCGTTAGTAAGCCCCAGCGAGTCCATACCCGTAATTTTAAGAGTAGCTTTAAACTCTTCCTGAGACGAGTCTATCCACTTGGCAGGCATAATGCGGTAGGCATAATTGCTTTGCAGCCTTATGGCGTTAGGGCAGTCTTTTTTGTGGACTTTAATGCCCTCATTAATAGTTACAAAACCAAAAACATCGTCGCCCGGTATGGGGTTGCAGCAGCTCGCCAGTTTATAGTCCAGTTTATCTTCGTTCTTGCCAAAAACAAGCAGGTCATAATTGCGGCTTATCTCGTCTTTCTGAATTTGTTCCTGCGGCAGGTTAGGTGTACGCTTAATTTTACCTTTAAAGAAATTCATAAAGGTATTGCTCTTAAGTGCGGCATAATCTTTAAGCTGCTGATTATCTATAGAGCCTACGCCCACACGGTAAAACAGGTCGAGGCTGGTTTTAAGCTTAAGATAGCTTACCAGTTCGTTAATCGTAGTCTCGTTAAGCGATATTTTAAGATGGCGCAGCTTGCGGGTAAGAAGTTCTTTACCGTCTTCGGCTATTTTTTTAGTGTCCTCGTTAAGAACGTTTTTAATTTTATTCTTGGCGCGCGACGTAGTTACATAATCGAGCCAGTGCTGGTTAGGCTTTTGGTTTTGAGAGGTTATAACCTCTACCTGGTCGCCGCTGTTAAGCACATGGTTTAGCGGAACAAGTTTGCCATTTACACGCGTGCCACGGGTACGGATGCCAATCTCTGAGTGGATGCTAAAAGCAAAATCCAGTGAGGTAGCGCCCTTTGGCAGCGATTTTATTTCGCCCTTAGGGGTAAAAACATAGATCTCTTTTGCATACAGGTTCAGCTTAAAATCCTCTACAAAATCTACCGCATTGCCCGACGAATTTTCCAATGCCTCCTTAAGCAGATTAAGCCAGGTTTCAAGCCCGTGCTCCTCTGTATTAGCACCCTGTTTGTATTTGTAGTGAGCAGCATAACCTTTCTCTGCAACCTCGTCCATACGTTCGCTGCGCACCTGTATCTCTACCCAGCGGCCTTTAGGCCCCATAACGGTAATGTGCAGTGCCTCATACCCGGTAGATTTAGGCGATGATATCCAGTCCCTTAGCCTGCTTGGGCTTGGGCGGTAATGGTCTGTTACTATAGAGTATATTTTCCAGGCCAGGAACTTCTCGTCATGCTGACTGGCACTTTTGTAAATAATGCGGAGTGCAAACTTATCATACACTTCATCAAAGCTAACGCCTTGTGCCAGCATCTTGCGGCGGATGGAGTAGATAGATTTTGGCCTGCCTTTTATGGCATACTCAATGCCTTCGCTGTCAAGCGATGTTTTCAGCACGTCCGATATTGCTTTTATATAAGCATCCTGTTCTTCTTTGGTTTCCTTCATCTTGCCCACAATATCGTGGTACACTGCCGGCTCCGTGTACTTAAGGCCCAGGTCTTCCAGCTGGTTTTTTATATTGTATAATCCCAGGCGGTGGGCAAGGGGTGCATAAATGTATAAGGTTTCAGATGCTATTTTGGCCTGCTTATATTCTACCATGCTTTCCATAGTCTGCATATTGTGAAGGCGGTCGGCAATCTTTATAAGTATAACACGCACATCATCGTTAAGGGTAAGCAGCATCTTACGGAAGTTTTCTGCCTGCATGCTTATTTCCTGATCGGTCTTTACCTGTGCAATCTTGGTAAGCCCCTCAACAATCTGTGCAATTTTAGGGTTAAACATACGGCGAATGTCGTCTACCGTAATATCAGTATCCTCAACCACATCATGCAGCAGAGCAGAGGCTATGGATGTTGCACCAAGCCCAATCTCCGACGCTACAATTTTAGCCACTGCAATAGGGTGAAAAATATAAGCCTCACCACTTTTGCGACGCTGATCTTTGTGGGCATCTACAGCCACATCAAACGCTTTACGTATCAGTTTCTTATCTTCCTCTGTAAGAGTTTGATAGCTAATTCGCAGCAATTCCTTATATTCTTTGGCAATCGCCTTGTTTTCCTGTTCTATATCAATCTCTACCATAGCATCTTTCATGTGCTTTAAAAGTAATGAAATTTTTAGGATATTCATAGTGTAAAATAAAGATTATGTCTATCGTAGTATAAGAAAATCATTATTTAATAGATCTTAAATTTTATTCAGAGCGGTTGGCTAAGCGCATTTTTACAAACGCCGGTCCCGCTTTCGCCTTTATCCCTTTGCTGCGCTGCAGGGGATACCGGCTTTATCGGGGCTAAGGGCCAGCTTTACTTGATATCGGTGATGATTACTCTTGGATATCGTTTAAAAATAATCTCTTATTTCATTGCCGACCTCACCCCCAACCCCTCTCCAAAGGAGAGGGGAGTAGCAACACTCAAACTTAATGGCAAAAGATTCTGTTAAGTAACTCCGTCCCAAACGCCCCTCTCCTTTGGATAGGAGCTGGGGTTGAGGTAAATAGGGTTATATAGATGTATCACTTGATATTTCCAAAGGAGAGGGGAGCAGCTGCACTCATGCTTAATATTAAAAGTTTCTCAGAAGTAACTTCATCGTTGGCTCCCCTCTCTATAGAGAGGGCTGGGGGAGAGGACACTAATTAAGTATTAAAAAATATATATCTTTCTGAGAGTTCAGGTGGGTAAGGTTCACTAAACGGTAGATATTTCACAAATTTATTCATATTGGCTCGATCCGCTAAATCCGTGTCATACGCATTCCATTAAATAAAAAAAAGGCAGGGAAACAACTCCCCGCCTTTTAACGAACTGGATTATAAAACGATTAATTATAAACCTCCCGACGCGTTTACTCTTTGGCCTGTAATCCACCCGGCATCGTCTGATGCAAGGAAGGTTACAATACCGGCAATATCTTCCGGCTGGCCTAAACGGCCCAATGGCGTTGTAGCTACAAGCTGTGCTTCAAAATCACTGCCTATTACTCCGGCGGTATGTGTACCTTCGGTTTCTGTAATGCCCGGCGATACCGTGTTTACCCTTATTTTTTTAGGGGCAAGTTCCAGTGCCAGTGTTTTTGTAAGTGTATCAAGCGCGCCTTTTGTAGACGCATATACTGCTGCATTAGGGCTCGGGCTTGTGGCTATAACAGAGCTAATGTTAATGATGCTGCCGCCCGTTTCAGGGAAGTGTTTTAATGCTTCGGCGGTGGTAAAAATTGGCCCCAGCACATTGGTATGAAACTGCCTGTTAAACTCTTCTGTGGTAACATCCTGTACCGCATCAAATTTATAGATACCGGCATTGTTTACTACAATGTCTATATTGCCGAAGGCTTCTTTTGCCTGGGTAAAAATGCGAGCAATATCTTCGGTACTGGTTACAGACCCCTGAACGGCAATGGCATGGCCACCTTTAGAGGTTATTTCGCTTACCGTTTTATCTGCACCGGCTTTATCCGATGCATAGTTTACCGCAACTTTTGCGCCTGCGTTTGCTAAATCTTTTGCTATACCGGCTCCAATTCCTTTTGAAGCTCCGGTTACGATGGCTACTTTGCCTTCTAATTTTAAAATCATCTTGTGTTGACTTAAACTTTTAAAACATTTATATATTTAAATAAATCAATGTATTTTAATATAGCTTTTTGCTCTTATCTAAATACACTACAAATGTATATCTATTAATTTATATATTTATATTTTTCTATATGTTTTTTTTTAAAAAACAGAAATTTACTGTTTAAGGGTGCTTAAAAAGGTAATATAGCCATCAAGGATTTCGCTGTCTATAGAGTATTTTATATTGCGGCCTTCCTTTTCGGATATAAGGAGTCCGGCATCGCCCAGTTGCTTAAGGTGATGCGAAACAGAAGGTTGCGCAAGGTCTACAAGTCCGCAAATATCAGCACACTGCATCCATTCCCGTTGTTTAACTTCCTGGAGTATGCGCAGCCGGGTAGGGTCGCCCAGCGCTTTCGATATGCGTTCTATATCTTTAGCTTTCATAGTAAAATTTATATATGCAAATTTATCAATTTAAATGACACGAAACTGTTAATGTGTTTTAGCCACGAATTACACGAATTTTCACAAATAGCAAATCAATTTTGCGTTTTTTGGATTCTAAAATGATTAGTACAATTTGTGTAATTCGTGGCCAAAAAAAATCGTATCTTTGCAGCCACGGATTATAACTGTAATTCGTTCAATACTTCCCTACAATCTTTCCACCGATATTTGCCATACACAAAATTTATGTGTTACGCACCACAACCTGTTACCCGCAAAGTATTCGATTATAATGCCTACATACAGGGCCGCCTGCGTGGTGAATATGTAGTTATTTACCATACTGTTGTAGAAGAACCTGAAGAAATTAATGCTGATATTCATGTGGATATAGCAGTAGTTCCAGTTCCTGATACAAAACCTGATATACAGGATAGAGTTGCAATTTCTAATGCACTGCCTGAAAGCAAAACATTGCCATCTTTAATTTGGAAAAGTACCATTTCCTGCAGTGTAACCATAGTTTACTACTACTATGATGCTCTACATCTCATTCCGTTCAATAAAACAACTTCCGCTAATTGCCGGGGCGCTCCACAAAAATTGTATAATGGTTTTAATTTTTTCCGCGGCTAAAAACCGGGGCTGGTTTCTGTTGTCTTAACCGTTCTTTGACATTTTGAAATATTTATGAGTGCACATGTAGCTGAGCCCCGGCGGGGCGAAATGTTTATAGCATCACATAAACTATGATTTTTTGAGTTCCGGAGGAACGGAATATAAATTATGCCGCTCCTCCGGAGCTCTAATCCGTACGATTAGTAATTTTCAATAAACATGCCGTTCCTCCGGAACTTAATTTATATTGAATTTTTATCTGAGTGTAGCTGCTCCCTCTCCTTCGGAGAGTCCCTATAGCTATCGGGAGCGGTGGGGTGAGGTCGTTACTCACAATACTTTTCCAGCAAATCCTTTTCGACACCAAGCTTTACCGCCCGTTTATAAAACAGCAGCACCAACGGCGAAAATAATTTAAAAAGCGGATTGGTAAGATGTGTATCGCCCAATTTAAAAACTACGGCAATATGGTAAATGTTTCTCGGGATCTGGTTTTTGGTAATGGTTTTGCCATCGTTTACCAACCCAAACATTACCTTTAAAAAATTCTCAAAATCTGGCTGCCCTTTGGTAAGCTTTACCCTGAAAATTATAGTGTCAGGCGAATCATTAAAAAAACGGTGATGGTACCCAACAGGAACCAGCGCACTTTCGCCGGGTTTTAGGTATGCAATAGCTTTACCCTTTTGTAAGCCCAGCAAACCTTTAACGGCAAAAAACTCCTCGGTAAATTTAGTGTGGTAATGCAATGGGTTGCCACCTCCGGGAGCAAGGCTCACTTCAAAATGGGTGTAGGCACCATTAGTATCGCCAGAGCTTTCCAGTATTGTGGTGTACTCTCCATTTATAGGGTTATAGTAGGTTTTGGGCTGCATTATTTACATATAAAATGGCACTCTATACTCTTTAATTTATTGTTTTTAAAGAAAAACCACCACTCATAATTTTCAGCAAGATCTGTAGGGTTCAGGATAATGCGCTTTAACTCCTCGCCATCTTCCGTTTCATAATCTTCTATAAATTCTGATTCTTCCGGATAATTTTTAGTAAAGTTTTTAAGGGTTGTGGTATGGTCAAACCAGTCAATAGGGGTAGACAGGTACATGCTGCGGCGCTTAGAAAAATCGATAGCCTTAAAGCTCAGCGTTTCATTATCCAGTTCAAAAGTTACCCCCTTGTAGTATATCATTTTTACATCGGGGTTTTTACTGCACGTTTCGCCGGCATAGGGCGTTGCGGTGCTGTCGGCAGCTTTGTAACGGTTTATAAATTCGGCGTAAGGCAGCGAGAGTTTTATCTTATCGTTTATGCGTGCCTCTTCCCGAGATATGGTTTCCTTATTCTGGGCAAACATCGATAAAGAGAAGAATAAAAAGAGGCAGGTAATAATTTTCATGCTGATAAACTTAAAATGTAAAGATAAGCATTGCTGACCATATACTACAACGCAATTATAGGGTTATGGTGTGCAGGCTTAGCACGAAAATTTACATTCTATGGCAGCAAGTATGCCGTTTTTAAAGTAAAAAAGCCATTCGCTCTCGTCTCCGGCTTCGGCAGGATTCAGTTTTAGTGTTTTATATACTTTGTCTTCACTGTCTTCTAAATCTGCTCCCGCGTTTGGGAAAAGCTTTTGCACATCTGCAAGTTTTGTGTTACCCGTAAAGTTAATTCCTTTATACACAAAATATAGGGGTGCTTTCGGGGCAGTGCTTAGTGTAATATACCTTAAATTCATGATGCCGTTATCCATTTCAAACTTTAGGCCTTTGTAATAAACATATTCAAAATTACTATCAGCATCGGTACCGCAAATTTTAGAGTAATCAGGCTTTATAATGCTGTCGGCTTTTTTATAAATTTTGTCAAAATCTCTTTTAGCAATAGTAAGGGTAAGTTTGTTGCTTATGGTTGCGTTGTCCCAGGTTATGGTTTCGGTTTGAGCAAAAGCAGATAAAGAAAAGAATAAAAGTAGATAAGTAAAAAATTTCATGAATGGTATAAAGTATGGTTTAAAATCCTCTTTGTCTTTTGGCTTCAAATAGTAGTATGGCTGCCGCTACAGATACATTCATAGAATCTATCTCGCCCTGCATGGGTATTATAATATTTTTAGCAGATGCTTCGCGCCACGGCTGGGTAAGCCCGGTAGCCTCTGTACCCACAACAAGAGCGGTAGGGGTAGTGTAATCCTGCTCATGGTAATATGCCGAATCCTGCAGGGTAGCACAGTATATGCTAATGTTGTTGTTGTTAAGAAAAGCAATAACCTCCTGTGTTGTGCCGGCAGCTATCTGGTTGGTAAACAGGCAGCCCACACTAGACCGTACAATGTTAGGGTTATAAAGGTCGCCTTTTGGGTCGGCAATAATAACAGCATCCAGGTTGGCAGCATCGGCAGTGCGCAGCAAAGCGCCCAGGTTACCGGGCTTCTCTGTAGCCTCTGCAACAAGTACTAATGGGTTATCGCCCAACGCAAGGTCGTTAAGCAAAAGGCTTTTGCTTTTTGCTACAGCAATAACACCCTCTGTAGTATCGCGGTATGCCAATTTTTGATATACCTCGCGGCTAATCTCTACCAGTTCTGCCTGCCTGCCGGCTAATGCGCGTACCTCAGTTTCAGATATAAGGTCTACAACAAAAAGTGCTGTTTCTATTTCATAACCGCCTTTTCGTGCCAGTTGTAGTTCGCGTTGCCCTTCTATTAAAAAAGTACCACTTTGCCTGCGTGCTTTTGCTTTTTCCTGCAGGAGCACAAGCTGCTTTACATAAGGGTTTTGGGCGCTGGTTATTTGTTTCATGTAAATAATAAAGTTGCAAAGTTACAAAGCCGCAAAGTTACACATGTTCTACAATTTACATCAATAGATTGTTGCTATAAACTAAAGAACATTGTTTAAAATAATTAACGATAATCAGGAGTAGTATCGGCAATTAATTTAGCTATAAGTTTATCCTGTTCTTTTGTTACTGCTTTAGTAATCTCATCCTTTGTGCCTTTAGTTTCGGTAACAATTTTTACTAACGCTGTTGTGGGGCTCGACGGATTGGCAGCTGTAAAGGCAGCAAATTCTTTAAGGTTTTCGGGGTAAATGGTATTGTCTGTAACCTCAATAGTTGGTGTATTATCTTCACCCAATAAAAAGCCGTGCTGGTACATCCTGTAATAATCTATGGCTTGAGAGGTTAAGGAGCTGTAAGGGTACTTAGCGATGAATTTCTCCCAATTAAGCACGCGCTTGCCAACGGCATTAAACGATATGGAAATACCGGCATCTGCCGAATATAAATTTTCATCGTCTTTAGCCAGCAGGGCAATAAAATCTTCATAATCTTTAGTAACGTGGCCTTTAAATAGCGACAGGTAAAAATTGGCTACTGTTCGAATTTCAACCATGCCTTCGCCAATTTCCCAAAACTCAATACCTGCATTTTTAAGCAGGGCTTCTTTTTTAGCAATAGAGTCGGGCGCAGCTTTAGGGTTTCCACGATCGTCAGAATAATATTCGTAATAGTGCTCTAAAATATTCTGCTCGGTATGCTCAAGCAAGCGCATTGTGCTATCATTTTCCTGCTTGTAAGCCTCATATAATTTATTGGCATCTTCGGCAGATGATGATGTAAGCTTTATTCTTACATCTTCTTTTTTTGCGATAAAGGCAGCAACGAGTGCAGCAGTTGTAGTTGTTGTTTTTGCTGGTATTAAAGGGGCAGTTTCTTCTACAGCCGATGGTGCAGTTTCTACAGTTTCTGTGTCTTTTTTGCACGAATATAAAAGCAGGAGTGCTATAGTTAAACAGATTGTTTTCATGAGCCGGAAAATTTTAGTGTAAGTTGTTTTTTTATTTCGAGAATGCTTATATGGTTAAGCGGGAACTCTAAGAGTACGTGCCCAAAACTTAAGATGTAGAGCCAGCTAAGCCCTGTTTTGTAATCGTAAATGTACAAGGCTACAGAGGCTATCCAGATGGCAAGTATTATAAACAGGTTAAGCTTTTTAGTGTTATGCCATTGTATTACAGATGTTTTAGAGAACCAGTTGAGGTAATGGTAGGTATATGCAAAGGCTATAAAACGCATAATGCTTATGCCCGTCTGCGAAAGGTAGACCGGTACTTCCTGCTGCGAAATGTACGACGGCACGTTCATATCTGTACGGATGTCGTTGCTGTGCAGTAAATTAAAAAAGCCTATAAGTATTTTATTTAGCCGTATAAAAGTATGATGGCTGCTGTATATGTATTGCGATACCACATTGTTATTAATGCCAACCCTAACAAATAAGGCAGCACAGGCACAAAGTGTAAATAGGACTACAGATGTAATGCCTACAGCACTTTTAGATTTTAATGCACCAAGCAAAATAAAAAAACCTGTAAAAATAAATACGTGTATTATTGTGGGTAAAAGGCTTGAAAACAATATCCTGAATTCCTTATACGAAAAATAGTATAATGCAAGCCCGCCTAAACCGCAAATAATAGCAAAGATAATTTTAGGTTTAAGTTCTTTAAAAAAAACCATACCAAAGCTTGCCGCAAATATAAAAATGGTGAGCAGCGGCACATAGATCTTATAAACCGATTTTGTGAGTATAAGTGTGCTGATGAGCACTATAAAAAAGATAATTATTGTATAATCGTACTTGTTATTAGTAAAATACTGTTTTTTATGCAGCCAGTTAATCTCTGTTAAATAATGCAGAGGACCTAAAAAGGCATACACAAATAAAAATAATTCAAACGGAAAAATAAACGCAGCAATGAGCGACAGGATCATGAGACCTATATTTATTGTATCGATTGTGTGGGTGGTTATTCTGCTCATTTTTACAGCTACCTTTGCTGTACTTTATATACAATTGTAAAGGTACTTAATTTGATATGGAAATTTATCGCTAAATTTTGTTAGCAGGACAATAGTTTTAATAAGCAGATTTTTACCTCATTATAAAATGCAATTCTTGTTACTTTGTAATAAGAAGGTAAAGGCAGGAACATAATTAAGCCCCTGCTGCCAGTAGCAAAATAATTATAGAACTGTTTTTACTACCTTTATATAAATTTACACGATGAACAATATAGAAGATCTTCGGATGGCTGTTTTAATAGATGCCGACAATGTGCCTTATGCTAACGTAAAAGGGATGATGGCGGAGATCGCTAAATATGGTACACCCACATTTAAGCGCATTTATGCCGACTGGACCAAGCCAACCGTGTCCGGATGGAAAAAGGTGCTGCTCGAAAATGCCATAACGCCCGTACAGCAATATAGTTACAGCACCGGTAAGAACGCTACAGATAGTGCTATGATTATAGATGCCATGGATATTTTATATTCGGGTAAGGTAGATGGTTTTTGTATAGTTTCCAGCGACAGCGATTTTACCCGCCTTGCCACCCGCTTGCGCGAAGCCGGTATGAAGGTTATAGGTATGGGCGAAAAGAAAACCCTTATTCCTTTTATTGCTGCCTGCGATAAATTTATTTACCTTGAAATATTAGGTAAATCGGAAAAAGAGCATGAAGATGAAAAGGAGCATGGAGAGGAGAAGGGAACTGCTGCCGCGCCAACTGTACCTAAAGAAACTATAAGTGTTATAGATAAAAAATTAATAAAGCTTTTAAGCCAGAGCATTAATGACCTTGCCGGTGAGGACGGCTGGGCATTCCTGGGCGACCTGGGGAATTTTATCCTGAAAAAGCAACCTGATTTTGACCCGCGTAATTATGGTTTCCCTAAAATGATTGCGCTTATAAAAAGCATTGACAGGTTTGAAGTAGACGAACGCGATACGGGTAAAAGCAACCGTAAGCACGTATTTGTTAAAAATAAATAACTAAAGAAAATTGCCTTTAGCATGAAGAGGAAAGTTAATGAGGAGATATTAAGGAAAGACAGCTCTGTTAATAAAGTACAGTTTGACAGGGAGTGGTTTTACTCCATTAAGGATATGGCCGATTACCTGAGCGAAGATTTAACCGGTGTAGAATATGTTACCCTGCCTATGGTTATAGATGAGCTTACTTATAATGTAAAATGTGCTACCTGGGAAGATATTACACGCTTTCTTCAAAAAGAGCCGCTTGAAGATTTTAGGGGGAGCGTGTTGAGAAACAAAAGTTTGTTAACGGCTAAACCTTCAAAGGGGAGGAAGAAGAAGTAATTTATCATAAAATATTTGATACATCCTTTAACCTTTTGAGAGAAACTACACTCTTACGGATTAGATTGATTAGTGATAATGTGTGAAATTAGTGTCTAAAACTTTGTGCATCTTTGTGCCTTCTTTGCAAATCTTTGTGTAATAATTCTTTACGAAAGTATCTACTCTAAAAAGTCTATAAACGTTAGCCCAAGTATTACCCCATTTTTTCCTCTGCTGTTGCCATTTATTGAGTGAATATAATCTATGCGCAGCAGCCTGAATTTACCCCATCCCACATTGTCTAACCCTATAGTAGTTTCCATGTAAGGTTTTTGTTCCGGTATTGCCAGGAAATGGTAACCTGCTACAAGATAGTAGTTCAGCTTTTCTAAAACAGGTATAGAGTTCGTTAAGTAGCCTTTAAAGTTATGCTCTAAATGCGCTTCAAAATATTGGTCGTTAGTACTGTGTGTGTAGTAAGGCAGGAGGTTAAATACATTTAAGTACCGCTCTGATTTACCTACGTAGGTCTGGTTACCGTTAAAGTGCCTGTAATCTGTAAAGGCAATATTTTTGGAATTAAAAAATTTACCGGCTCTTAGATTTACACCCAGTTCTCCCACATCGCCCATGGCAAGGTCGTAGGTTACGCGTGTAGAAAGATGGTCAAAGTTATAATCGTTAATGCTGGCAGCAAAGCCTTTCTCATACTTAAGGTAAAGGCTTGGGTATTTGTCGTTAGTAATTGTCTCCCTGCCATCCGGTCTTGTGCGGTAGGTTTGGCCAAAGTTAATGCGCGTAGCTATTGATGCTTTAAGCATATTGTGCTTTTCAAAAGCAGGGGCATCATGGTCTTCCGGTAACAAGGGGTTATTAGACAGGTAAGGGTCATAAAGGTCTTTAAGCGTACTAAAGTTAGTGTTATTAAATAACGATTTTTTACGGGTATACTCAAAGCTACCAAACAATTTAATGCCGTTTAGTACCTCTTCCTCATACCTAAGGCGTACAAAATTATTATCGAACAGCTTCATGTAGTTGTCTTTAAAAAAAAGGCTGCTAATACTGTTTACAATTTTATTTATAGGATTTTCGGGGTTAAACTGCTCAATGCTGCTACCCCCTGTTAACGTAACAATACGTTTGCTGAAATTGTTGAACTTATGCGAAATGGTACCCGTTGCCCTGAAGCGCTTTTCGGCAAAACCATAATTAAGGTCGGTGCCAATGGTAGTGTATGTATTGTTAGGATGAAATTTAGTATAGTAAAAACCCGGTGCAAAGGCATAAGCCTGTACGGTATTAAAGCTTAAACGGCGAATAATGCCTGTATAGCTTGCCTCCCAGTTTTCGGCTGTATTGTGGTAGGTGTATCCCACAGGTATAGATGTCCATTTAAAACGGTTACGCTGCCTGTCGGTACTATCCTGGTAGGCTTTTGTACTGCGCAGTTCTTCCAGTTTTTCTTTCCTGAAATAATCGTTCCTTTCCTGTGCCGTCAAAGGTATAGGGCGAATGGTGTTCCAGTAAGCAGCAGGTTTTTTATTTGACTCCGGTTCAAAATATTGTATTTCGGGGCTAAACCAGTTTCTTTCAAATCCCGGTTTAAAATTGTAATTACTGTATACATAGCTAAACGTACCGTCAGACTCTACACCCAACAGACCTATGTGGAAGTCTATAACCTGAACATTTTTACTCCACAGTTCTTCTTTGGCATTGTAGCCAAAAGTCTGCCTTATGTTTATACGGTCTAATAGGGGCTGTTTAATGGCGCTTCCGGCAATGCCAAGTTCTGCTGCCGATATCTCTCCGGTGCCTTCTACAATATAAATATAACCGTCTAACGATGCCTGGTTTTCGCGCTTTGGCGTAACCTTTATTTTATTGATGGTCTGTCCGCCGGCATCGGTAAAAGTGCTTTCAAGGGCATAGGTATAATAATCAAAAGCATTGTATGCAATAGGCGATATAACACTTACTTCAAACGGAAGGTAATTAGCGTAAAAATCAAAGTCGGCGGCATCAGCATTGTTGTAACTAAACTCTCCTGCTTCTCCACTTACTTTACTGGCAATAACGCGCTCATTTATTTTACCCGGGCGTTCGTATTTTATTTTAGAAACAGTTTCTGAAAGATATAAAATACCATTGCCGCTGCTATCTACCGATGCCCCAAGGTCGCCTATTTCCTGTCCCAGTATTTTTTTAGGTAAATCTTTAAGGGTTACCACACCGCGCGAATAAAAGTCAGCTTCATACAATGCCGTTTTTTCTGCGTTTGCAGTACGGTTCTGTATTGCGTTAGCAATAATAGTATTTGCAGGACTGCCCTGGTCTATCACTAACTCTTTAAGTTGGTAATTTTCGGGATCGAGGGTAATATTTTGTGTTTGTGCAGCACCGCTAACATTAACTGCCACCTCTTTAGTTTTATAGCCTATAGACCGTATTATAAGCGTCTGATTGCCTTTGGCCACAGTAAAACTGTACTGGCCGTATTGATTAGCAGATGTACCTGCATAAGTACCCTCTACTGTAATTGATGCAAAAGCAACAGGTTCGCCGTTTTTAGCGGTTACCTTACCCTTAAGCTGCGCGAAAGCAGGCAGGGCAAAAAGGAACAATATAATAATGGCGAACTGTTTCATGTATAATTTTATAAAAATGACTGTAATGCAAGCTCGTAGCTTTTAAGCCCAAAGCCAATGATAACCCCCGCAGACACAGGCGAAATAAATGACTGGTGCCTAAAGGTTTCTCTCGAAAAAGTGTTAGATATATGTACTTCTATAACAGGCGTGGTAACTGCTTTAACAGCATCGCCTATACCTATAGAGGTATGGGTGTAAGCCCCGGCGTTAAGTATAATACCATTATAAGTAAAACCTGTTTCCTGTATTTTGGTAATGATCTCGCCCTCTATGTTGCTCTGAAAGTAATGTAATTTTATACCCGGAAATTTTAATTGAAGCTCTGCAAAGTAATCTTCAAACGTGCGGCCCCCGTATATTTCGGGTTCTCTTTTTCCTAAAAGATTAAGATTGGGCCCGTTTATAATAACGATGTTCATTTAGTATTTAATTTAATGTAAAAGTAGGTATTAACCTTAAGCTGTGTATATGGCTTAGTAAAAAATTTAACATATAAGCTAATAAAAAAACCGGTTTTATCTTAAAGACAAACCGGTTTTTTATATATTGTTTAAAATTTTTAGAAAAAGTATCCTACAGATAACTGAAATACACCATTCTTAACATCGCCTCTTACCTCGCTGTCATTAACGTTGGTAAGGCCAATGTTATAACGCGCCTGTGCAAAAAGGCCTGCAATAATTTTTAGCTCTAAGCCACCAGAAGCGGCAAGGTCAAACTTTTTAGTTTCAAAAATGTCATCGGCATCGTTTACAAGGAATGAGAATTGTGGCCCTGCAGTAATGCTTAACGTATTAGGCAATATGTAAAATTTAGCCAGTACCGGTACCGATATATAATCAAGTTTAATATCTCTGGCTACACCTACTACACCATCTGCTTCGTATTTAGCTTTACCACCCTGAGAAGAGAAAAGTCCTTCTGCCTGTACAGAGAATGTAGGCACAATGTTAAGTTCTAATACTGCACCGGCATGAAAGCTGGTAATACCGTCAGTGTCAAGATCGCCCTGAAAGTTAGAGAAGTTAGCTCCGGCCTTAATACCAAAGTTTAATCCTTGTGCCTGCGTGGCAAATGTGCCTGCAAGTAATGCTACTGCTAAAAGAAATTTTTTCATGGTTTTAAAATAGTTAAGTTAGTTTATAGTTAAAAAATAAAACCTAAAGATGCAGTTACAACTGTATTTTTAAGGTCGGTATTATTTGTTACGTCTTTAGCACCCTGGTAATAACGTGCCTGCACAAACAGGCCATCGGTTACAAAGTATTCGAGTCCGCCGGTAAATCCAAAATCAAATGTTTCACTATTGTATCGGCTAAAATTGTCCGATTCGTTAAGCAACATCCCAAACTGTGGGCCCGCCTGCAGGTTAAACCCATCTGTAACATATATTTTTAGCAGTACAGGAACGCTAAAATAGTTAAGCTTTATTTCTTCATTGCGCACCTTTGCTCCCTGTGCAGAGTATAAAAACTCCGGCTGTATGCTAATAAAACTATTTAAATCGGCTTCATACAATACTCCTATATGCCAGTTTGTAAGAACATTAAAATTATCGGGGCCATCGCCCTTTAGGTTAGAGAAATTAAACCCTCCTTTTATTCCAAATTGTGCCTGTGCTGTAAGGCCTGCAAAGGCTAAAAAAATTGTAAGTAGTATTTTCTTCATATTTGTTGCCACGATTACAGAACAAAAGTAGAGAAAAGTAGTATTAAATATTTCAATTTTAATTTCACTTTAACCATTTTAATTTAATCTTCATTTTAACCATATAATTTTATTATAACGTAAATATTTGTTAAACAGCAGGTAGGGTTTTTATTTTTAAAAATGTTTAACATACAGCAACCAAACAATCTCTCTTATGAAAAAACAATTACTCCTGCTTTTTGCCATGCTGGTAATGGCTACAAGCACATTTGCACAGGCAACGGCTTACCCTGTGCCGGACCTGGTACAATGCAATTATGAAATTTTTGACCTTACCGTACAAAGTAGTATTGTTTTAGGCGATCAGGATCCTGATATGTATACTGTTACTTATTTTACCAGCCTTGCCGATGCCGAAAACAACACCAACCCTATTGTAAATGCAACGGAATACGTACCTAACGGCAGTCCACAAACCATTTATGTACAGGTTATGAATGGTGCTAACGATGATATTGATGTAACATCGTTTAACGTGGTAGTTAACAGTGTGCTATTGCAAAGCTTTCCGGATGTTCATGCTTGTACTTCATACACGCTGGCTCCATTAAATCCCGGAAATGAGTACAGGACTGCCACAGATGGCGGGGGGTCTCAATTATATGCCGGCACTCAAATTACATCTTCGCAAACAATTTACTTATATAACCCATTATGTGGCGAAGAGTCTGTCTTTTTAATTACTATTGGGGCTATAGCATTGCCGGTGATAGAAAATGTACAGGCCTGCGGATCGTATACCTTACCCTTACTTGCCGCAGGTAATTATTACACGGGCCCCAACGGTACAGGCACACGGCTTGCCGCAGGAACAGCTCTTAGGACTACACAAACCATATACGTATATGCACAGGAGGAAACCTGTACTGCACAGGAAAGTTTTACCGTTAGCATCTCGCCTAACATGGCAATAGACCCCGAAAATGTAGCCGTATGCGGTTCTTATACCTTACCCGATGTAGATGCCGGTGGATATTATACAAGCCCGGGCGGACCAAATGGGAGTGGTGAACTGCTTCCCGCCGGTACAGTAATAACTACTTCGCAAACGCTATATTCATACCTTATTTATGGTGCCTGTACGATAGAAGGTGAGTTTGTTATAACCATACTTACAAGCGATACCATAGAGTTAACACCGATATCAGGCTGCGGGAATGATACCGGCATGGCAAATTTTGATCTTACACTCGCCACTGCACAAATACAGGAAACTATACCTAATGCCCGAGTGCAGTTTTTTACAACCGCTATGGATGCCGCAACAAATACCAACCCTATTGTAAATGCATATGCTTATAATGCTGTTGCGTCTACTGTATATGCAGGTGTTACAATACCAGACAATTGTTACTACACTCTTGCGCTCGATCTGTTGATTACAGAATGTACAGACCCTGTTCTTACCGGTGTGGTGCATTATGATGCAGATACTAATGGGTGCGATGTTAATGATGCAGGATTGGCAGGAATACAGGTTAGCTTAAATATGGCTAATAGTACTTATTATGCATTTACTAATGCTGCCGGAGAATATGCCTTTTATAATATTATGAACGGTGCTGGTTATGTGCAGGTAAACTTAAACAATAATGTTTATGATGTTTCACCTCCTTCTTATGATGTCGCTATCGACGGTCAATTAGTTACTGCAAATTTTTGTATAACTACTGTAGATCCTTTTACAGATGTTACCGTAAACGTATGGCCTTCAACCTCGGTAGTGCCGGGCTTTGTAGCCGGATATTACATAGATATTTATAATAATGGCACAACTATAGAGAGTGGGCAGGCTACCTTTACGTTTGACAGTTCTAAATTTACATTCTTGTCGTCTTCAAGTCCGGGAATAGTATCTGGTAATACCATAACATTTAACTACACTAATCTTATACAGGGGCAGCAGCAATACATTTTTGTAGAATTTACTGCCGCCCAGCCGCCGGTACTTAACCTGGGTAATGAGGTTACAGTGAGTGCTTCTGTAACTCCGCTTGCTAACGATATGTATCCCGATAATAATGCCTATTCGGTTACGCAAACTGTTGTTAACTCTTACGACCCTAACGATATAACTGTAGATAAAGGCGAATTTATAACTTTAGATCAGGCAACAGGCTACTTGCAATATACCATTCGTTTCCAGAATATGGGTACTGCAAATGCTAATAACGTGAGGATAGCTACCATATTAGACCCTAATCTTGACTGGAATAGTTTCGAACCTATAGGGGCAAGCCACGATTACCGTGCCAGTCGCACCGGCCAGGATATAATCTTTAATTTTGATGGAATACAACTGCCTTATGAAAGTGCCGATGAGCCCGGCAGCCACGGCTCTGTAAGTTACAGGATAAAGCCAAAGACCAATATAGCGTTGGGAGATGTAATGACAGCGCAGGCAGGTATTTACTTTGATTTTAATGAAGCTATAATTACCAACACCGCCACAACAACGGTAAGGGCTGTTGCAGGCTTAAATACAGTAAGTAATAACAGTTTTAAAATATACCCTAACCCGGCAACTGGCGCAGTAACCCTGCAACTCAATACCGCTGTAAACAAGACTGATGTTATCATTACAGATGTTTTAGGTAAAGCAGTACTTACAGATGTTATTACCGGTACTCATGCTACGGTAAATATAACATCGCTAAAAAGCGGAATGTACTTTGTAAACCTTAAGACAGACGACAGGCAGCTAACAGAAAAATTAATTGTAAAATAAATATTTGTGTGTTTTTAATTTTCGAAATGCCCCTTGCGAAAGCAAGGGGCATTTTTATTTAGAGAGCAGTAAGCAGTCCTGCCATATTAATATATTTACCTTCGCGGCCTGTAATACGATATTCAAAAGTATAGGTAAGGTCGCCATCAAAAAAATCTTTGTAATAGCGGGTGTCGTGTATCATGCGTTCATGATCGCTAATATCTGGTTGGGGCAGGGTAAGCTCTGTATTACTAATGCCCTCTACAATAAACTCGTAAGTATCTTTTTCAAAAGTTTTTATAATGCCAGATAGTTTAAAGTCGTCGCTATCGGTATTGTTATAAATATCCATATCCAGTTTTATAGCATGCTCTTTATACTCGGCAGCAATGCTGTGCTCATTTTCTTTAAATTTAAAATGGCCATCAGCTTTAAAGAATTCCTTAAAACCGTCAAATATTCTTTTTATTTCTTCACGCTTCAGTTCTTTACGTTTAAACTCGTATTTCCTTTTATACGCGTCGTGTTCGGCTTTTATATCAATTTTTATTTTTAAGTATCCTAAATCCATAGTAAGGGTAATTTAATTTTAAAGTTCAACAACTTTAGGTTTGTAAAAATTTACATAAAAAAACGAATCAGGATTAACGCTTGCCTCTACTACTTTAGCCTTAACTAATTCTGTTTTACCCGCATCATGCCCTATTTCAAGAAAAGTAACAAACTCAGCAAGGTTAGTAAATTTAAAGCTCAAATCAGTATTAAGTGAATATTCTGTAATGCTGTATTGCGCTGCAGATACCTCAATGCCCAACTTTTTAAAAGCCTCATGTATAGTTTTTAGGTTTTCGTTCATGGCAGGTGTGTTTTAAGCCCGGGTTAATTAATTTGTTTCTGTTTCTCAATAGTAATTATTGTACTAAGAATCAGTCACAAATTATTAATTATATTTTAATCAGGGTCTTAAAATAGCCATAAAGTTTAAGGGTTGTTACCGCTCTATTTCTTTAATAAAGTATCTATGGTAAGTTGCATGGCAGCAATAGTTTGCTCTTGTGCGGCAATGGTTTTTAATAATGCTTCCTTTTCGGTACTATAATCAGCAGGGGCGGGTTCTGTAATGGTAGTATATTGTGGTGTAGCTGTATAGCCTTTGTTTTTAAGATAAAGGTCGAGATTTACAAATTCGTCGAGGGTAAGGTTATATTCCTCACAAATTTTTTGCATTATTTCAACCTTCGGATATGATATACCACGTACGTAAGTTCCTACAACACTCTTTTTAAGGCCAAATTTAGCACCAAAGTCGTCCTGCGATAAAAAATTGTTTTCGCATAAATATTTAATATTCAGACCTATGTAGTTTTTAGTTGGCATACCAATTATTTATAAAAAGAATTTTATTTGTTTTTACGATTTAAATTTTTATATTTAACTTTATAAATATACAGAAAATATTTGCAAAATTACCAAACCATGACAGTTAGCGAATTTTTGAAAGAGAGGAACACAAAAATTATAGAACGTTATAAACAACTTAAAGGCAATAAAATATCATCGGTTAAGGCAAAACAAATCATAAGCGATGAGTTTTCAGGTCTCTCTGTACACACTATTGGTCAAATAATTTACAACAAACAATACTCTAACAGCCCACACAAAAATAAGCCATAAAAAAAGCTCTGGGTATGTACCCAAAGCTTCTTCCTGAATTAATAAGTAAGAAGATATGTTTTTACAACTTGTCTGTTTCTACTATTTGTAGTTTACCAACCGGTACAGTATCTGTTGTGTCTTTAAGTAACAGTACCCCAAATATGTTTAAAGGGATATCTATGCCCTCGTCAGAGTTGCGTATTTCTTCAACTATAGTTTCATAGTCAGTAGGATTAAGCACAAGAGAATCCCCTTTATCTATTTTTTTAGCTAAAAGATAATCCCTAAGTGAGGCTATAGAAATACCGTGCGCAACGACTACAAATTCTGACATATTAGTTTGTTTTATAATGCTAATTTAGCATCATAAAATCTAATTTTGTACAAGGTTTTGTTAAATTCAAAACATTGTAATTATCCAAAAATCAAACAATCTGGCTATCTAACCGTCTAATTAAGCTATCTTTGCACAAAATTAAAATTGCAATGGCCACATTTACAGACTTCGACTTACCAAAATCGCTACAAAAAGCCCTTGATGATATGGGTTTTGTAAACCCTACGCCCATACAGGAGCGTGCTATGCCGGTAATATTAAGCGGCCGCGATATGATGGGTATTGCGCAAACAGGTACCGGTAAAACCTTTGCTTACCTCTTGCCAATATTAAAACACTGGAAGTTTGCTAAGATACATGTACCCCGCGTGGTAATTATTGTGCCAACGCGTGAACTTGTGGTGCAGGTAACCGAAGAAGTACAGAAACTTACTAAATACATGTCTGTACGTACTGTGGGTATTTACGGTGGTGTAAATATAAATACCCAGAAAACCCGCGTCTATGAAGGTGTAGATATATTAGTAGGTACTCCCGGAAGGATGATGGACCTTGCCCTTGATAATGTTTTGCGCTTTGATGAGGTTCAAAAACTGGTTATAGATGAGTTTGACGAAATTCTTAACCTTGGTTTCCGTACCCAAATTACGGCCATCTTCTCTATGATGAAAGCCAAAAGGCAAAATATACTTTTCTCTGCTACTATGACAGAGGATGTAGATGATATGCTTAGCGATTATTTCGATTTTCCGGAAGAGGTTTCGCTTGCAGCATCGGGCACACCGCTGGACCAGATAGAACAGTTGGGCTACAATGTACCTAATTTTCTTACCAAGATAAACTTACTTAAAAACCTGTTGCAGGACGAAAGCATGGATCGTGTACTGGTTTTTGTAAACAATAAAAAAACTGCCGACCTTGTTATGGATGCTCTTGAAGAGGATCATGACGGGCAATTTGGTGTTATACACTCTAATAAATCGCAAAACTACAGGCTTAATACAATGGCGTCTTTTCAGGCAGGAGAGATTCGCGGTATTGTAACTACCGATGTTATGGCACGTGGCCTTGATATATCTGATATATCGCACGTTATTAATATGGAGTTCCCAGAGGTTCCGGAGCAGTACATTCACCGTATAGGCCGTACAGGACGTGCCGATAAAACAGGTATAGCGATAAGTTTTATTGCGCCTGGCGAACAGGAAATACAAATTGAGGCTGAAGTACTGATGGAAAAGGAACTTGAGTTTCTTGAGCTTCCTGAAGGTCTTGAAATAGCCGAAAAGTTGTTAGAGTTTGAGAAAGACAAAAAGAAAATGAAAGTGTTGCTGCGTACACCTAAAAAGCCAAGCGACGGTGCCTTTCATGAAAAGAAAGAGAAGAATAAAAAGGTTAATATGGGTGGCCCGGCTAAAACAAAACCCCGCAAAACCAAGCCAACAAACCGTGGTATAGAACGTACCCGCGACGCTAAACGTAAAAAGAAGAAGTAGTACTTGTTACTTGTAATAAATAAAAATAAGCCAAGAATTACACTAATTTTCACCAATTTAAATTGGGAGATTTTTGTAATTCGTGGCTTGTCTTTTTGATGCTTTCATGCAGATTTATTGATAATTTCAGATGTAGCAGAGTCGTTGCAAAGTACGAAGCAATTTTATAATCTGCTGTGAAATGAAATGTCAACTCCATTTCAACAAGAAAAAAATATCAGGAGTGAAGCTAATCTAAAGTCTAATATCTAACATCTAATATCTAAAATGTCTATTTATTTGCAGTAAACACTAAACAAACCGGAGAGCAAAGCTCAATTTTCTTTTTGGTATCGGTAAGCATGCCGGTGCTTTTGTCTCTTTTAAAAATAGTAATGTTATTAGTGTTTTGGTTAGCAACCAGGATGTAACTATCTGTAGGGTCTACGGTAAAGTTGCGTGGGCCTGCACCCTGAGTGCTTATTTGCTGAACAAGGTTAACCAACCCATTGGCATGAACCCTAAATACCGATATGCTGTTAGCATCCATCCTGTTTGTTGCATATAGGTATTTGCCGTCATTACTAAAGTGAATATCGGCACTGCCATTTTTAGCCATAAAACTTTCGGGCAGGCCTACAGTGCTTACCTGTATTTGTTCCAGCTTATCATTCATATAACTAAATACGGTAAGCGATCCGTCCATTTCGCCAAGCAGGTACATAAATGTTCCGTTAGGGTTAAAAACAAGATGGCGAGGGCCACTGCCCGGCTTTAAAGATGTAGTACCTTTTAAAACAAGGGTTTTATCGCCGCCGGTAGGGTTGTAGCTGTACATATAAACCTTATCGGTACCCAGATCATTAGCAAAAACATATTTTTTGTCGGGCGAAAAATACACCATGTGCACATGTGCTGCCTCCTGGCGCGATTTATCGGGGCCGGTACCGGTGTGCTTCACCACCTGTTTGGCATCATTAAGGCTCCCGTCGGCTTTCTTTTCAAAAACAGCAATAGTACCGCCGCTGTAATTAGCAACAATAACATTTTTATCGTCGTTAATTATATAACAAGGGTCGGCACCCTTAGAGTCTTTCTTGCTTAAAAAATCCAGCTTACCACTTGCCGGGGCATATTTAAAAGCGCTCACGGCACTGTTCTTACCGTCTTCGTTAACACTGTATACAAACTTTTTATCGGCACTAACAGTAAGGTAGCTTGGGTTAACCACGCTGCCATCGGTGCTGGATTTTAGTTTAAAATCGAGTGTATTGGCATTAAAATCATATACATAGATTCCTTTGCTGGTACAGGCATTAGTATACGTGCCCACAATAAGGTTGTAATTATCCTGTGCAGAAACATTCATAAAGGTGAGTAATAATAAAGCGAATACAGATTTCATATAGTGCAATTTGGTATCTACAAATGTATAATTTTTAAGTAGTATCTAAAATTTATAGCCTCCATTTGGGGTTTTATTTACAATAAAATTGTGTATTTTTGACAAACTTTCAAACGAATGCAGTTTAAACACCCGGAAATCCTTTACTTTTTATTCCTGCTGGCAATCCCCATCCTGGTACATTTGTTTCAATTGCGCCGTTTTCAAAAACAATATTTTACTAATGTGCGCTTCCTTAAGGAGCTAAGCATGCAAACCCGCAAAAGCTCTGTCATAAAAAAATGGCTCCTGCTTGCTGTGCGTTTATTGCTGCTTGCCTGCCTTGTGGTAGCTTTTACACAGCCTTATTTTAAAGCAAAAGATAACGAAAACACAGGTAACCAAATGGTTATCCTGCTCGATAATTCGTTCTCTATGCAGGCTAAAGGCAGCCGTGGCGAACTGCTTAAACGTGCCGTACAGGATTTATTGGAAAATACGCCCGAAGGTCAACAATTTTCGTTGATAACAAATACTAATGCTTACTGGGATACCGATATTAAATCGATACAAAAAGACCTCCAGAATATTACATATACGGATGTACCTTTCCGACCTGGTTTTTTACTGACAAAAGCTCAGGCTAAAAATCCGAATACGGGCAAAGATGTAGTGCTAATTACAGATGCCGTGAACCTTGACAGTAAAGATGTAAGCAAATTTGGCGCCGACAGCCCTGTATATGCCATAACATCTGGAGCAGAGAATAACAGAAACATCGCTATAGACAGTGTTTATATATCGCAAACTATGGATAACTTTTATGAGGTTAAGGTAGATATGCGTGCCTATGGAAAATTTGAAGATGATGTGCCCATTGCTTTATACAATGGCAAAAACCTGACGGCAAAAACACTGATTAAATTTGATACCGAAAAGAAAAGCAGCACGTTTACTATTCCTAAAAAAGATTTTCATGGCTATGTAACCGTTACAGATGGTAGCCTTGATTATGATAATACGTATTATTTTAGTATTTCGAAACCATTAAAATCTAATGTGGTTGTTATAGGCGAGCCGGCTAAAAATCCATTTTTGTCGCGTATTTTCACATTAAACGAATTTAATTATACCGATACCCAGTTAGCCACTTTAGATTATAACAGCCTCGAAAAACAAGATGCTATTATACTTAATGAGCTAACCGAAATTCCACAGTCGTTAATTACGACCCTCAAAGATTTTTATGCCAAGGGTGGTAATATAGTTATCATACCATCGGTTCAATCGAGCCTTCAAAACCTTAATGCGCTATTAAATACTTTTGGCAATACGGTTTACAAACCATTTACAACAGGCGAGCGGTTAATTACTAAAATATCGTTTAGCCATCCGCTGTACCAAACGGTATTCGAAAAGAAAACGGATAACTTTCAGTACCCAAAAACAAATGCCGGGTTTACGCTTAGCGGTAATGCGCTGCCTATATTGTCTTATAATGATGGTACGCCATTTTTAGCTTCGTTAACTAACAGGCTGGGTAATGTGTATGTGTTTGCTGCACCTGTAAATAAAACGAATAGTAACTTCCAGAACTCGCCGCTTATTGTGCCTACGTATTATAATATGGCGTTAAGCAGTGGCAAAATGGGTATTAGTGCTATAACTATTGGGCAAAACCAAAGTTTATTGTTAGATGTTATACTGTCTAAAGACGAGGTGCTAGCCGTTAAAAATGATAAGACCGATTTTATACCCATGCAACAGGTGCTGAATAATAAAGTGAAACTTTCTTTTGGTGACTATCCTGAAGTGGCGGGTAACTACGGCATCTTTAAGGGTAACGAAAACTTAAAAAACATAAGCTTTAACCATGCCCGTACAGAGAGTAACCTTAGCCTGCAAAACACTGCTGTACTAAGCGACTTTACCAAAGCTGATTCTGTAGCTACGGTATATAACGATATTAAAAGTGGCCGCACCGCCAGCGAAATATGGAAGTTGTTTATTATAGGCACACTTATTTTTTTATTACTTGAATTATTTATACAAAAATTTGTAAAATGAACCTGATATTTAAAAACGCCGTTATTATAGATGCCAACAGCCCGTTTAACAAACAGGCTGTGGATATTAAATTGGAAGGCGGCATTATAAAGAACATAGGTATTAACCTTGAAGCTGATGGCTTTGATGTAATTGAGCTTGATAACCTGCACATATCTAACGGTTGGTTTGATAGCTCTATAAGCCTGGGAGAACCCGGTTATGAAGACCGCGAAACTCTCGCTAACGGACTTAATGTGGCTGCAAAAAGTGGCTTTACCGATGTTGCGCTTCAGCCTACAGGAAACCCAATTGCCGATAAACAGGCAGACATTGCCTTTCTTGTAAATAAATCATTGCATGCTGCTACGGCAGTACACCCTATAGGCGCACTTACAAAGAACAGCGAGGGCAAGGATATTGCCGAACTTTATGACATGAAAAATAGTGGTGCAGTTGCATTTGGAGATTATAATAAATCATTATCTGATGCTGCAATCCTAAAGATAGCATTACAGTACGTTCAGGATTTTGATGGGCTGGTTATTGCCTATTCGCAGGATGATAAAATAAAAGGTAAAGGTGTGGTTCATGAAGGGGAGGTAAGTACAAAACTTGGCCTTAAGGGTATCCCTACACTTGCCGAAGAATTGCAAATAGTGCGCAACCTGTATCTTTTAGAGTATACTGGGGGTAAACTGCACATACCTACTATATCTACTGCAAAATCGGTACAGTTAATTAAAGAGGCTAAGGCTAAAGGGCTTAATGTTACCTGTAGTGTTGCTGTACACCATCTTATTTTTACCGATGATGTGCTAACTGATTTTGACAGCCGTTATAAAGTTGCCCCGCCATTGCGCCCTGAAACCGAAAGGCAGGCGTTAGTAGCTGGTGTGCTTGATGGTACTATAGACATGATAACATCAGACCATAACCCTATAGACATCGAAAATAAGAAACTGGAATTTGACCTTGCCAAAGATGGTACAACAGGTTTTGAAAGTGCTTTTGGAGCCTTACAAACGGTACTGCCTTTAGAAGTTATTGTAGAGAAACTTACCGCCGGTAAAGCAATTTTTGGCCTTGCAGAAACTACAATTACCGAAGGTGCTGTGGCCTCATTCACGCTTTTTAATCCTACTGCAAAATGGGTATTTACTAAACAGGATATCCTTTCTAAATCTAAGAACTCAGCATTCCTAAAACAGGAAATGAAGGGTAGGGCTTATGGCATTTATAACAGAGGTAAATTGGTTTTGAGGTCTTAATTATAGTATATTAAATTGCTACGCACTGCGTATCATATTCAAAAAATAAATGAATAACACAATTGAAGAAGGAAAAAGCACGGCTATAACCGCTTACATACTTGTTGTAGGGGCATTAATTGCTATGTCTATGAATGCCGAGCATAAAAACGCTTATGCATCCTTCCATATCAGGCAGGCAATGGGTTTATCGATACTTTTTGTAGCCATAGGCTATTCTATAAGTGGTTTTGGCGACCCAATGATTACTTATCCTTTCTGGATATTTATGGCAGTATTGTGGAGCTACGGCATTATAACTGCCATTAAGGGCGAAACAACACCTGTACCGTTGTTAGGTAATTTTTTTCAGAAATTTTTTAAAAAGCTGTAAGCAATGGATTTGTCATTATACCACTTAGTAAGAGAGCCTAAAGTAAAACGGGATAAAAATCCGTTGTTATTATTGCTTCATGGTTACGGCAGTAACGAAGAAGATCTTTTTGGTTTTGCAGGGCAGTTGCCCGACGAATATTTAGTAATATCTGCGCGTGCACCATACAGCCTTCCGCCGTATGGCAATGCATGGTATGCTATAGATTTTGATGCCGATATGAACAAGTTTACCGATAACGTTCAGGCAGCAGAATCGCGCGACGTTATTGCCAAATTTATAGATGAGGTTATTGAAGCTTATCCTGTAGATGCTGCTAACGTTACGCTTCTTGGTTTTAGCCAGGGCACTATTTTAAGCTATGCAGTAGCATTAACCTATCCGGAAAAAGTAAGCCGTGTGGTAGCCCTTAGTGGCTATCTAAACATGGATATTATAGAGAATATAAATAGTAGGGATATATCTAATCTTAGCTTTTTTATATCGCACGGCACTGTAGACCAGGTTATCCCGGTAGAATGGGCGCGCAAAGCCCCTGAATATCTGGAGGCAAAGGGCATCCCTGTTGAATACCATGAATATCCGGTAGGGCATGGGGTAGCACCACAAAACTTTAATGATTTGGTTAACTGGCTCAATAAATAAATTTTTTCACCACGAATTTCGCGAATTTCCACAAATTGATTCGTGGCTATTTGTGAAATTCGTGGCGAAAATTTATCTGTTAGGATTTTGCTTTATGTACACCTCTGTAGCGCCAAGGCCATATTTTTGGTAATCTGCATCCCTAAAGGTTATGCCTTCATAACGGCCTAATAAAAAGTCGAGTTCGGCTTTAAGCACGCCCTCGCCCACACCATGAATAAAAACCACTTTCGGCATTCGGTTTTTAATGGCAAACTCCAGTTGGCGTTTTGCGGTATCGGCCTGAATGGTAAGTATATCATAGTTGCTCATACCGCGTTTATTAGGTACAAGTTTTTCTATATGCAGGTCTACCTCTAATACAAAGCCATCGCCTTTTTCTTTTTTCTCCCTCACAAAGCTGCGTTTTTTAGGCAGTTCTTTTTCCCTTAAAACAGAGTTTACGCTTTGATTTGCAAAAAATGCGCTCATGTCTTTTGTATTGGCAATAGCAATAAGCTCATTTTCATCAAAGGTCAGGTCGAAGCCTTCAGTGGTTTCAATTAAAACCTTACCATTTTTATATCCTTTAACCTTTCCGTTAAAAGAATCATCCAGAACCGTAACAGTATCGCCAGCCTTAAACTTCATTATCATTGTTGTTAGAGTCGTTTTTGCCGGGTACTTTGCTCATTAACTTCATAAGCCCCAACATAAAAATAATTATTGCAATAACCATTATTATAATATTGGGCTTAGCCAACGATTGCTCATAAAGTGCTACAAAAGCTGCAGCAAACAGTAGTATTATATAAATGGTTTTCATGCAGTAAATGTAGTAAAATAGTATAAAAAATCCCTCAGTGTTTTACAATGAGGGATTGATATTTGTAATTAATACGTATCTGTAAAACGATTGACCGTTATTTTTCGAAATCCTTTAACGTTCTTGTTATAATACTAACGCAATCCAGCAGCTGCTCTTCGTTCATAACTAACGGTGGCGCAAAACGAATAATATTACCGTGAGTAGGTTTAGCAAGCAGGCCGTTTTCTTTAAGGGCCATACAAATATCCCATGCGGTAGAGCTGTCTTCGCTGTCATTAATAACAACAGCATTAAGCAGTCCTTTACCGCGCACAAGTGTTGCAATGTTGCTTTGGGCAATATAATCATTCATCTTCTCACGGAACAGTTCGCCTAATACAGTAGCATTTTCGGCAAGGTTTTCGTCGGTTACAACTTCAAGCGCAGCTATGGCAACGGCAGCAGCAATAGGGTTGCCGCCAAAGGTAGAGCCATGCTGTCCCGGCTTAATAACACTCATAACTTCGTCGTTAGCCAGTACCGCCGAAACCGGATATACTCCGCCCGAAAGTGCTTTGCCCAGTATTAATACGTCCGGCTGTACATTTTCGTGGTGTACAGCAAGAAGTTTCCCGGTGCGGGCAATGCCTGTTTGCACTTCATCGGCGATAAAAAGAACGTTGTGCTCTTCGCATAGTGCTTTGGCTTTTGCCAGATAGCCCCCGGTAGGAACGTAAACTCCTGCTTCACCCTGAATAGGCTCTACAAGAAAACCTGCTATATTTTTAGACGATTTTATGGCCTGCTCTAAAGCGGCAATATCATCATAAGGTATTTTTATAAATCCGGCAGTGTAAGGGCCAAAGTTTTTACGGGCATTCTCATCGTTAGAGAAAGATATAATAGTGGTAGTCCTGCCATGAAAGTTATTTTCGCACACAATAATCTGTGCTTCCTGCTCTGCAATGCCCTTGCGCTCGTAAGCCCACTTGCGGCATAGTTTTATGGCGGTTTCTACAGCTTCGGCACCGGTGTTCATAGGGAGTACTTTGTCGTAGCCAAAGTAATTGGCAACAAACTCCTCATACCTGCCCAACTGGTCGTTATAAAAAGCACGAGATGTAAGGGTAAGTGTTTGCGCCTGATTTATAAGGGCATTAATAATTTTTGGGTGGCAGTGCCCCTGGTTAACTGCAGAGTAGGCCGAAAGGAAATCGTAGTACCTTTTACCATCGGTATCCCAAACATAAACACCTTCGCCTTTGGCTAAAACCACGGGTAGTGGGTGGTAGTTGTGGGCTCCGTATTTGTTCTCTAACGCAATAGCATCTGCAGCATTTAATTTTTCTAAAACCGACATTTGAATTGTAATTTTATTTTCACAAAAAAGCAATTCCTTCTTATGGGAGAGAAATCATCCCTTTAAAGCATGCAAATTACTAAAAATAAATGTACCTGCTGTTTAGTTTGCATTAAATGCAATTATAGCACCCGTTTTTAGAATGTGTTAAATTAATGTTTTGCGTTTGCACTAATAATTATAAATATTCTAATAGTCAACATATTAATTTTAATATATTTGAGGAAAACCAATAAACATTAAAATGCTAAAAAAATTAATACTTATACTCCTTACATTTTATATGTTTCCTGCTCTAAGCCAGGAAAAAGAGAAACAAGCTATCCTGGCCGAAGCGAAACTGCTTTACAATTCTGAACGTGCTTCATGGCATGGCACCGATATTTTTATGGCAAAATTCCCTGAGAAAAAAGATAAAATAGGCGGCTATTTTTCTTACTCTGTCGGTAAGTTGCATACCTGTTTGTTTTTTGATAAAGATCCTTCGCCTAACGTACTTGCAACTATTGCTTTTAACGATTCTTTTGTTGTAGAGGCGGCAGAAGTTAACAGTAATAGCAGGAAGCTTAACACATTAGAAACTGATTATTATACAATAAGACAAAAAGCATTGGCTCTTGCCCAAAACGATACTCTATTTAAGGTTTATAATAACACGAACCTTAATTTTATACCGGTTGTTGCTGGCAGTTCAAAAAAAGTATATGTGCTTACCGGGCCATCTGTAACGGGTGTAGTTGTTTTTGGGAATGATTATCTTATAGAGTTTGATAAAAAAAACAGCATCATATCTAAAAAGGCACTGCACAAAAACATTATACCTATAAATTACGCTGATAGCGAGAACGAGATAGCTACAATGCACAGCCACCTGCCGGAAACTGGAGAATTTATTACTGCTACAGATGTTTGCACACTAATGCTTTATAGCCAGTACACGCACTGGTCGCAGCATTATGTATTGTCTAAAAAATATGTATCTATATGGGATTGTGATAAAGAAAGTTTAGTTGTGCTTACTACTGAAGCATGGGAGAAAATTGCAGATCAACAGGAGGGTAAAAAGTAAAAGATAAACAAAAATAAATCATGACTTTAAAGAATTACCTGTTTATTTTGTTGCTGCCACCGCTCGTGTCGTTTACAGGCGTTAATGACGTTTATATTTGTAAAAGTAAAGGTGCGAAAAAATACCACCTTATTGAAAACTGCCGTGGACTGAGTAACTGTAAGGCTGAGGTAGGTAAAGTAACGTTGAAAGAAGCTCAATCGCAGGGTAAAGATTTGTGTGGCTTTGAAAAGTAAGTGTAGAGGTTAGCCTTTTAATTAAAACTAACTTCTACAAATGTGGTGCATTTTACTTTATGCTTATTAAGTAATGCAGGTTGCCACCCGGTTAGTGCTTCAACTCTTTTTTTGATTTCTTTTTTTAAATAGGGCAGGTGCTTTTCATTACTTTTTTTAAGATTGTACATATAAGAATTTGCAACACCAGTGGCTTTGCCTAATGTATCTACCACAACTTCAATCATAATATATTGCCTGCTGTACGTGTCTTCGATAGGTTTAAAATCCCAATTTTCAGGATGAGGCCAATCTTTAGAAATATAAGCACCAGGCGATTCTATGTCGTCATTTAAAAATCTAATATTCTCGTCTACTTCATCAAAATTATAAATTTTTGTTTCCCATCTTGAGTCTGACAATGCATGGGCTTTTATTGTAATGTCATTTAAAAAATCTTTTCCGTATTTTTGCTTAATAAGGCTGTCCATGTAATACCCATAGCAATTTTGCTCTCCTGTGCAGTTTTCTCCTAATGGTTTATATTGTATGCTCTTTTCTTTAAGGAGTTCTTTTATCTCGTTATGATGTTTAAAGTCTATGCCAGTATAATTAGTACATACTAAAATGCCCTTTCCAGCATCATTTGCCGCCCTTTTAAATTCTGTAATACACTCTGGGTTGTTAACCTCAATATAAAACTCCGGCGGTAAAGAAACAATGTCTACCACCTCCATAAAGTTTTCAGTATTTTTCTGGTTTTCATTTTTGCATGCTATGGCAAAAAGAGAGAGCAATACTATGTAATAAATGTATTTCATAATATAATTGTTACTGCAATGTAGATTATTTTATGCATTGTGTGCAAAAAAAAGCCCAACATTTCTGTTGGGCTATAGTATTTAAGTGTCGGTTTTAGTACAATTCGGCAAGATAGTAAACTTGTTTATCTGTGTAAACCTGTTCGTCCCTGCCTTTATTTGCAGAGCAGTTATAAGATACAGAGCCATCTTTATTATGATTGATTTTCCAAACAGTTAGTGCTGTTTTTAAACCAAATTTACCGGCCTGGTAAACCTCGTCATTAATGCTAAACTTTATCATTTGTAAGTATTTATGTAAAGATACGCATAATTAAGACAGTAAACCGCCAAACAACGATTTATTATAAGGCAGGCTACATAAAGGCAATAAAAAAGCACGGTATAAACCGTGCTTTCTTTCTATTCAAAATAAAGTCAATTATTTAGATAAACCGTATAAGCCTATGCATACAACTATAATAATAAGTGATGCAACGCCGAGTTGTATGTACGTCATAATGGTGTCTTTTCTGTTAAAAGACTGATAATGCATATATTTTTGTTCTCTTCCCTGTACATTATCAAAACTGCTCATAGTTTGTGATTTTTTCATAGCTCATTCAAATTTATAGAGTAAAGTTATATATTGTATGGCAAAAATTAAAATTGTTTAACAAATGCTTATGTAAATATAGTTTATTTATATTGATAACGTAATAATTAAATTAAAATTATGATATAATGTACTTAAATTAACTATAATTAGGTTGTTGTTCTCAGTCCTAATAATAGCTTGTAAGATATTTACTGTAAAATAGTATTAACATGCTGTATTTTAAGATAAAGGAGGTTCTTAAATTTACTTGTGGGTGTAATACGTTTAAAAAAAGCAAACTGTTTTTTATTATCAGTAATCTTTAATTAAATTTGCCGCTTATACAAAAATTGTGGGCAAGGAAATTGTTGTACTTATAGGCGGACCCGGATCGGGCAAGACCACGTTAATAGAGGCATTAACAGATAAAGGGCATACCTGTTATCCTGAGATTTCGCGCGAAGTTATACACCAGGCGCGGGAGCAGGGTATAGAGCAGCTTTTTTTAGAAAAACCACTGCTTTTTAGCGAGTTACTTTTAGAAGGGCGCAAAAAACAATACCATACTGCCACACAGGATATTGCAACTACTGTTTTTATAGATCGCGGCATACCCGATGTTTTGGCATACATGCACTATATAGGCGATAGTTACCCAGCGTTTTTCGACCAGGCGTGCCGTGACCATTTGTACACAAAAATATTTTTCCTGCCACCATGGGAGGAAATTTATACTGCCGATGATGCCCGTTATGAAAACTACGAGCAGGCTAAGCTTATAGCAGTACACTTACAGGAAACCTATAGAAATTTCGGCTACGATTTAATAGAAGTGCCAAAAGACACGCCCGATAACAGAATTCTTTTTATCTTAGGGCATCTTTCATAAAACTTATGCAGCAACAGGCGCTCGATATCCTGAAAAAATACTGGCAACACGATACCTTTCGCGACCCGCAGGATAAAATTATCCAGTCGGTGCTAAATGGTCAGGATACTTTTGCACTCATGCCTACGGGCGGGGGCAAATCAGTCTGCTTTCAGGTTCCGGCCATGATACAGGAGGGGCTTTGCCTGGTAATATCGCCATTAATAGCATTAATGCGCGACCAGGTGCAAAATCTCGAAAAGCGCGGTATAAAAGCCATTGCGCTTACAGGGAGCCTCTCTGTAAACGAAATTAGCGACCTGCTGGACAACTGCCGTTTTGGTAATTATAAATTTTTATACCTCTCGCCGGAACGCCTTCAGGCCGACTGGATAATAGAACGCATAAAAGAACTCCCTATAAATCTTGTTGCGGTAGATGAAGCGCATTGTGTATCGCAATGGGGGCATGACTTTAGGCCGGCATATTTAAAAATATCGGCACTAAAAAAGCATTTACCCCAAGTACCTTTTCTTGCATTAACGGCATCGGCAACGTTAAGGGTGCAGCAGGATATAGTGACCCAGCTGGATCTTAATAAGCCGGTACTTTTTAAAAAATCATTTTACCGGGAGAATATTGCCTACATGGTTTTTGATACCGAGGATAAGCTGCACCGGCTACAGCAAATGCTTACTAAAAATGCTGGTCCATCTATAATATATGTGCGCAACCGCAAGTCGTGCCACGATGTATCGCAACAATTAAATTCTTTGGGTTTTAGGGCAACCTACTATCACGGTGGCCTTAAAGAAAAAGAAAAGAATGCCAATATGCAGGCCTGGCTTAACGAAAAGGCGCAGGTTATAGTGGCAACAAATGCCTTTGGTATGGGTATAGATAAGCCTAATGTAAAAACGGTTATTCATATTCAGTTGCCCGAAAATTTAGAAAACTACTATCAGGAAGCCGGCAGGGGAGGGCGCGATGGGCAAAAGGCTTTTGCGGTGCTGCTTGTAAATGCATCTGACATAAGGGTTACCCAAAGCCAGTTTATAGATGTATTGCCCGATAAAAAGTTTTTAAAGGAGGTATATCTTAAGCTTAATACCTATTTGCAAATAGCGTATGGAGAGGGTATGGGCGAAACGTATCCTTTTAATTATAACGATTTTTGCCATAAATATAAATTCCATCCGGTTAAAACTTATAATGCCCTTCAGTTTTTAGACAGGCAGGGAATACTTACCCTCTCTAAAGAATTTACAGAGAAGGTTAATTTACAATTTATTATTCCAAGTAAAGAAGTTGTGCGTTACATAAGCCTTAATCCGGCAGAAGAAGAGCCAATACTTACTATACTTAGAAATTATACCGGTATCTTTGAGATGGAAACCGTTATTAATACTTCGCTTATTACTAAGAAGGCTGCTATTACCGAGGCTGAACTTATTGCACTGCTGCAAAAACTGGAGCAAAAAGGCGTGGTTGCATTGCGAACTACCGGCAACGACAGCAGTATAACGTTTAACGAAATAAGGGAAGATGAGCATACTATAAACCGGATTTCTAAATTTTTGGTACAGCAAAACGATATTAAAGTAAGGCAGTTTGAAAGTGTAATACAGTATGTAAATAATACTACGCGCTGTAAAAGCCGCCTGATACTGGATTATTTTGATGAAGAAAATACTACAGATTGTGGTATTTGCTCGTATTGTATAGCAAAGAACAGGAAGCCTAAAAGCCCGCTGGAAACGGCAACTGCTATTATGGAATTGCTGAAGGATAAACCACTTGACTCCCGCGAAATAGAAAGCAATTTAAGCCTTATGCCAGATGAAACGGTGTTCGCTATACAGTTGCTGCTGGAGCACAATAAAATAATAATAAATACAAACAACCAATATACTCTTAAGTAAAATGGAACAGTTGCGAATTGTTTTTATGGGTACGCCCGAATTTGCAGTGGGCATACTCGATGCTATATACCAGCAAAATTATACCATAGTAGGTGTTATTACCGCCGCCGATAAGCCTGCAGGCCGTGGGCAAAAAGTAAAATACTCTGCCGTAAAAGAATATGCGCTCAAAAAGAATTTAAAATTACTGCAGCCTACCAATCTAAAAGACGAAGGTTTTCTTGCCGAATTATGTAGTCTTGAGGCTAACCTTCAGGTTGTGGTGGCATTCAGGATGTTGCCAGAGGTTGTTTGGCGCATGCCTAAGCTGGGTACGTTTAACCTGCATGCATCGCTGCTACCACAATACCGCGGTGCTGCCCCTATAAACTGGGCGGTTATTAATGGTGAGGATACCACTGGGGTTACTACATTTTTTATAGATGATAAAATAGATACCGGTGCTATGATATTAAGAGCAGAGACCGGGATTGGCACTAATGAAAGTGCAGGAGAGCTGCATGACCGCCTTATGGATCTTGGTAAAGATACCGTTATAAAAACACTAGCGCTTATAGAGCGTGGCAATGTGCAAACAACAATTCAGCCTATGGATAACGATATAAAAACGGCTTACAAACTAAATAAAGACAATTGTAAGATAGACTGGACCAAACCCGGGCAGGAAATTTTTAACCTTGTGCGTGGCCTTAGTCCTTATCCGGCGGCATGGTGTTTTATAAACGATAAAGATGAAGAGTTGAGTATAAAAATTTATGAAACTAACTTTATTGCTGAAGAGCACAACCTCTCTGTAGGGGCTGTAATTGCTGACAAAAAAGAAATTAAAGTGGCTGTAGCAAACGGTTTTATTAAGATTATTAGCCTTCAAATGCCCGGAAGGCGCAAAATGAGTGCTAACGAACTGTTAAATGGTATGGCGTTTACTGAGAATGCTGTAGCTTTGTAATACGAAAACTTCATTTTATTATAATATTATTACAAAATAACGATGATTATTAACATAATAAAAAAAGTTATCAACAATTAAAATGAAAAATGCAGAAAAAACTTGCATGGTTTGTTATTCCTGTTAAATTTGTATAACAGGAAATTAGAAAAACAATAATTTTTAACCAAACAATTAATTACAGGTATTATGAACAAATCAGAATTAATCGACGCAATAGCTGCAGATGCAGGGATATCTAAAGGAGCTGCTAAAAAAGCACTTGAATCTTTTGTAGAGCACGTAAGCGGAGCGCTTAACAAAGGTGGCAGAGTTTCTTTAGTAGGTTTCGGTTCTTTTTCAGTTTCTAACAGGGCTGCAAGAGAAGGAAGAAATCCTCAAACCGGCGATTCTATAAGTATTGCTGCTAAAAACGTAGTTAAATTTAAGCCAGGTGCAGAGCTTGATGCACATGTTAACGGAAAATAATATAACAATTGTTGTTTTATAAGTTAAAGCTTCTCGATTATGAGAAGCTTTTTTTTTAAATCTTTGTGAATATTTTTGGTGGCGATGTTTTTTTAGTTAAATTTATTTCAAATTGTAAGAAGATGATTTCACTTAAACCCAAAAAAGGCCATTTGCTTGTTGCAGAACCTTCTACTATCGGAGATCAGTCTTTCAACAGGTCGGTGGTATTGCTTGCCGATCATAACGACGAGGGCTCTGTAGGTTTCATCCTTAATAAACCATTAGGCTATTCTATAAATGACCTTATACCAGAGATAAGGGCGAGTTTTAAAATATATAATGGTGGCCCTGTAGAGCAGGACAATTTGTATTTTATACATAATATACCAGAGCTTATACCCGGCAGTATAGAGATATCTAACGGTATTTACTGGGGCGGCGATTTTGATTCTACCAAAGATCTTATAAACAACGGGCTTATAAAAAAGAACAACATACGTTTCTTTTTAGGCTATAGCGGGTGGAATGCTCACCAGCTTGAAGATGAACTTGAAGAAAATTCCTGGATAATATCTGAAAACAGGTATAATAACAAGATTATAGGTAAATCGAGCGCATCTTTCTGGAAAGAAAAAATAATGGAACTTGGGGGCGACTACCTTATATGGAGCAACGCGCCAGAGAATCCTGCTTTAAACTAACTAAACCTTATTTTTGCATTAAGCCTCTTTAATAATTCGGCAGCAGTTGCATTGCCAAATTCTTTTTTGCGGTATTTAGTTACAGGCTGTATGCCGGTAATTACGTTTGTAATAAAAAGCTCGTCGGCTTTTTGCAAATCAAAAGGCGATATAGATGCTTCAGTAATTTCCAGTCCCTCTACTTTAGCTGCCAGTGCTAAAATTTGTTTACGCATGATTCCGTTAAGGCATCCGTCAGATAATGGTGGAGTAACAAGTTTATTGCCTGTAAGCATAAATAAATTACCCTGCAGGGCTTCTACCACATTTTTATCGTCATTAATAAGCAGGCAGTTATTGTAACCATTTTCGTTGGCAAATATACTACCGGTTATCTGCACCATCTTATTAATACTTTTAAGCGTAGAAAGCAGTTGTTTTGTTACATAGTAGTCTTTAAACAATTCTACCTCATAAGCGGCTGTATTAAGCGTGTAAAGAGGTGTGTCTATAGCTTCGGCAGTAACAATAAACTCGGCATCGTTTGTAAGGGGCAAATAGCGGCCGCCCTCTTTCCTGAAAAAAGTAATGCGGGCACGAAACGATGCAGCAGGAGGTAAGGCGTTGATTAAATTTATAACCTGCTCCTCCATGTACTCCAAGGTAAAATTCATGGGTATTTCTATGCGCACAATGCGCAGCGATGCCATAAGACGAAAATAATGGTCTTCAAGAAAGAGCACCTTATTGTCTAAAACTTTAAGCGTTTCAAAAATAGCGTCCCCATAAAGGAAAGCCCGGTTTTGATGTATAGAGATATAAGTTTCGGTAACAATGCTACCGTTATAATTGATCATAAAAAAAGCCCTGAAAAATTCAGGGCAAATATACTGTAATTAAATGAATGTTTTAAACAGAACCTAAAACATGCTTTAAGTCGGATATCTGGTTTTCCCATAACTGTTTAGACTCGCGCATATCATCTTCTATAGCAAAGTCTACTACCATTAAAGATACATCTTTAGTAATTTCGTCTACAAGAATACGCAGTTCAAAATAATAATCGCCGTCATTATTTTCTTCGTCAATCCAACGGAACTTAACTTTCTCCCCGCTTTTTTTAGAAGACAACCTTGCTTTCTCCTCGGTATCATCCCAAATAAAAGTAAAAAACTCTCCGCGGGAATTAACGTTGTCTGCAAACCATTCGGATAATCCTGAAGGAGTTGATATATATTGATATAAAAGCTGAGGCGATGAAGTTATCGGGAATTCAAGTTCGTACTTAATTTTTTCGTCCATTGGTGTAAAAATTTTCGGAAATATATAATAATTAACATTCTAAAAAAAGCATTTGATAAAATAATTTTTTTTGTAAAATTTTATTTGCAGATTTTAAATAATGTTTTATATTTGCACCCGCATTGAGGCGCAGAATAGCTCAATAAAATGGCGAGGTAGCTCAGTCGGTTAGAGCGCAGGATTCATAACCCTGAGGTCACGGGTTCAACTCCCGTCTTCGCTACTACAGCAAACCCCTGCTCCCACAGGGGTTTTGCTTTGTTTAAACCACTTTTGAGATGTGTAGTTTTTTGATAAACGTCATGGTAACCGACATGGTAAACCTGTAACAAAAAACTCACTGTTATGACCGAAACTTACTTTGGTTGCTCCTTTTCTGAGATGTGGGCAGCCCCTAAAAACTGGAAAGAAACTACCGCAAAAACTGCTCTCAAGAAGAATTGGTATGTAGAGTGTACTTTCTTTGACCCTAAATATGCCGACCAGTACCCTGAGGGGTTCTCCTACCGCAGGAGGCTCAATAAAGGCAAAACGCTGGATGAGCGCAAAGCAGCTGTAGCCTTTATGCTGGAGGAAATGCCGGCAATGCTTAAAGAGGGCTATAACCCCATTACCAAAACTTTTATGACCCCACCGCCAAAGCCTGATGACAATGGCCCGCAGGTGTATAATAAGTCTACACCGTTATTTAGAGCATTAGACCTGGCGCTATCTACCATAGGTTATGAGGGCGATCATTTAAAAACTGTAAAATCTGTACTTTCCAAATTTAAAGTTGCCGCTGAGGCCCTGCATTATGACGGACTGCCTATAGGCGACTTTATAGGAATACATTTGAAGCAAATTTTTGACCACCGGCAAAAGACGGATGACACCTTTACTGACAAAGCCTATAATAAACATGCTATATACCTCTCGCCGCTGTTTACACTCTTAAAATCTAATGGCCTGCTTACTGCTAACCCAATGGACGGTTTTAAAAAGAAAAAAACGCTCCAAGATAAGCGCGTGGTCATGACGCTGCAGGAACGCCGTAAGGTTGACCGGTACCTAAAAATGAATTTTGTAAGCTTTTGGGTTTTTACAAACCTGTTCCACCATAGCGGTGCCAGGGTAATAGAATTACTCAAGACAAAGTATGAAGATGTAGATCTGTTTTCGCTTACGTTAACTGTCGTGGTTAAAAAGGGTGGTGTTATAAAGAGGGTAGAGCTGCCTATTAAGCAGAT
>Ga0247806_10000208_pt1 | contig 40722 bp, 23 predicted proteins | sample UWRJL059202B1_FD_179935 | JGI IMG/M metagenome (GOLD analysis project Ga0247806, IMG submission 179935) | Plant litter microbial communities from Arlington Agricultural Research Station in Wisconsin, United States - UWRJ-L059-202B-1 | ecosystem: Environmental > Terrestrial > Plant litter >... | reverse complement strand
GTAGAAAAATTGACTGCAGCGCAAATGGGAGGTTTAGAATGCGGTAAATGCCACTATTAATCGAATTATTAAGATTTTAATATTTATATACAATGTCATCAAACAAAAAATACTGGAAAAGTGTTGAGGAACTAGAAAATAGTTCTATTGTTGAGGCGCTTAGAAATAACGAATTTGTTGAAGAAATTCCTACGGATGAATTTTTAGGTAATGCAGATGCATTAGCTTCATCTGGAACTTCACGTCGTGACTTTTTAAAGTACGTAGGGTTTAGTACAGCAGCTGTTACACTTGCTGCCTGCGAAGGTCCTGTTCACAAGTCTATACCTTATGTGTTACAACCAGAACAAATCATTCCTGGAGTTGCAGATTATTATGCAACTACTGTTTTTGATGGTTTTGACTTTGCTAACTTATTAGTAAAAACTCGTGAGGGTCGTCCAATTAAAATTGAGAACAATACTATTTCTGGAGCTAAATTTTCAGCCAATGCAAGAATTCATGCATCTATCTTAGCTTTATATGATAGTATGCGTTTGAAAGAACCAAAATTGGATGGTAAAAATAGTAGCTGGTCTGCTGTTGATTTAAAAATTAAATCAAGTCTTGCTGATGCAAAAGCAAAAGGCGGGCAAGTGGTATTGTTGACAAATACTTTAGCAAGTCCATCTACAGAAAAATTAATTGCTGAATTTATCGCAAAAAACCCAAATGCAAAACATGTTGTATATGATGCAGTTTCTTCATCAGAGGCATTAGATGCATTTGAAACAGTTTACGGTGAAAGAGCTTTAGCTGATTATGATTTTTCAAAAGCTTCATTAATTGTTTCTGTTGGTGCTGATTTTTTAGGAGACTGGCAAGGTGGAGGATATGACGCTGGATATGCACAAGGTCGTATTCCTCAAAATGGAAAAATGTCCCGTCATTTTCAATTTGAATCAAATATGACATTATCAGGAGCGGCTGCAGATAAGCGTGTTCCGATGACTACTGCTGATCAAAAACAAGCTTTAGTTCAAATATATAATATTGTTGCGGGTGCTTCTGTTCCAGTTTCTTTGGAAGCTAAGTATAAAACAGAAGTTGTTAAAGCTGCCCAACAGCTAAGAGCTGCTGGTTCTAAAGGAGTTTTAGTATCTGGAATTGAAGATAAAAATGCTCAGTTATTAGTTTTAGCTATCAATCAGGTATTGGCTAGTGAAGCTTTTAATACGGCTGGTACAAGACAAATTAGAAAAGCTTCTAATGCTATTGTGTCTCAATTAATAAAAGATATGAATGCTGGAAGTGTTCATACTCTAATCATGAGTGGAATTAATCCTGTTTATACATTGGCTGATTCAGCTTCTTTTGTATCCGGATTGAAAAAAGTAAAAACTTCAGTTGCTTTTTCTTTAAAGGAAGATGAAACTGCATCTGTTACTACAATTGCTGCTGCTGCACCTCATTACTTAGAATCTTGGGGAGATGTTGAAATTACTAAAGGTACTTATAGTTTAACTCAGCCAACTATACGCCCGATATTCAATACAAAACAATTTCAAGACGTTTTATTATCATTAAACGGAGTTTCCGGAAGTTTCTACGATTACCTTAAAGTTAATTCAGCGGGTATTACTGCTGGTTCTTCTTGGAATAAAGTTCTTCATGATGGTGTTTTTGTAATTGGTTCTACTGCATTGGCTAGTGGTTCTTTTGATTATTCTGCTGTTGCAAATGCAGTGTCAAAATCAAGATCTACTGGAGATTTCGAATTAGTATTATATACTAAGACAGGTATGGGAGATGGACAACATGCAAACAATCCATGGTTGCAAGAGTTTCCGGATCCAATTACAAGAGTTTCTTGGGATAATTACGTTACTGTTTCGAATGCAGATGCTAAAAAGTTAGGATTGACCAATGAAATAGTTGCTAACGGAGGATTAAACGGAAGTTATGCTACAATTACTACTGCTGATGGTCTTAAATTAGAAAATGTTCCGGTAATTGTTCAGCCAGGACAAGCTGTTGGTACAGTTGGTTTAGCTGTTGGTTATGGTCGTAAAGCGGCTTTAAAAGAAGAAATGCAAGTAGGTTTAAATGCTTACGCTTTATATAAAAATTTTAATAGTGTTCAGTCTGTTTCTATTGCGAAAGCAAATGGAGAACATGAGTTTGCTTGTGTTCAGGGACAAAAAACATTAATGGGTAGAGGAGATATCATTAAAGAAACTACTTTGGAGATCTTCAATACAAAAGATGCAAAACACTGGAATGAGCAACCAATGGTGTCATTAGATCACCAGGAAGTTGAAGCTACTACGGTTGATTTATGGGAATCATTTGATCGTTCTACTGGACATCACTTTAATCTTTCTATCGATTTGAATGCTTGTACAGGATGTGGAGCATGTGTTATTGCTTGTCATGCTGAAAATAACGTTCCTGTTGTTGGTAAAGCAGAAGTAAGAAGAAGCCGTGATATGCACTGGTTGCGTATTGACAGGTATTATTCTTCTGAAAGTACTTTTGCAGGTGATAACGAAAGAAAAGAAAATATTGCTGGTTTATCTAGTTCATTATCTACCTTTAATGAAATGGAAAAACCTGGAGATAATCCACAAGTTGCTTTCCAACCTGTAATGTGTCAACACTGTAACCACGCACCGTGTGAAACAGTTTGTCCGGTTGCTGCTACATCTCACGGTCGTCAAGGTCAAAACCATATGGCATATAACAGATGTGTTGGTACTCGTTATTGTGCAAACAACTGTCCATATAAAGTTCGTCGTTTCAACTGGTTCTTGTATAACAAAAACAGTGAATTCGATTATCACATGAATGATGACTTAGGGCGCATGGTATTAAACCCAGACGTAAATGTTCGTTCTCGAGGAGTTATGGAAAAATGTTCTTTCTGTATCCAAAGTACACAGGCTGTTATTCTTGAGGCAAAACGTCAGGGTAGAGTTGTGGCAAAAGATGAATTCAACAATGCTTGTGCATGTTCTGCAGCTTGTTCTTCTGGAGCTATGGTGTTTGGAGATGTAAATGATAAAGAAAGCGCAGTTGCTAAATTAGCAGAAAGCGAAAGAATGTATCATTTATTAGAGCATGTTGGTACAAAACCGAATGTTTTCTATCATGTAAAAGTTAGAAATACTTAGTAAAATTATTAATAAGAAACAATATAAAGGATTATGTCGTCTCACTACGAAGCACCCATTAGAAAACCTTTAGTTATAGGTGATAAATCTTATCACGACGTAACAGTAGATGTAGCTGCACCTGTTGAAGGGCCTGCAAACAAACAATGGTGGATTGTATTTTCAATCGCATTAATAGCCTTCCTTTGGGGATTAGGCTGTATAATTTACACTGTATCTACCGGTATCGGAACATGGGGATTAAATAAAACAGTTGGCTGGGCTTGGGATATCACTAACTTCGTTTGGTGGGTTGGTATTGGTCACGCCGGAACATTAATTTCTGCGGTATTATTACTTTTCCGTCAACGTTGGAGAATGGCAATTAACCGTTCTGCAGAAGCGATGACTATTTTCTCAGTAGTTCAGGCAGGTTTATTTCCAATTATTCACATGGGTCGTCCATGGTTGGCATATTGGGTGTTACCTATTCCAAATCAATTTGGATCTTTATGGGTAAACTTTAATTCACCATTACTTTGGGACGTATTTGCAATTTCTACGTATCTTTCAGTATCACTTGTTTTCTGGTGGACTGGTTTATTACCTGACTTTGCAATGCTACGTGATAGAGCAATAACACCTTTCAATAAAAGAGTTTATTCTATCCTAAGTTTTGGATGGAGTGGAAGAGCTAAAGATTGGCAGCGTTTTGAAGAAGTTTCATTAGTATTAGCTGGTTTGGCTACTCCTCTTGTACTTTCTGTACACACGATTGTATCTATGGACTTTGCTACTTCTGTAATTCCAGGATGGCATACAACAATTTTCCCTCCATACTTCGTTGCCGGAGCGGTATTCTCAGGATTTGCAATGGTAAATACTTTGTTGATCGTTATGAGAAAAGTTTCTAATCTTGAAGCTTATATTACGCTACAGCATATCGAATTGATGAATATTGTAATCATGATTACAGGTTCTATCGTGGGTGTTGCATATATTACTGAGTTATTTGTAGCTTGGTATTCAGGGGTAGAATATGAACAATATGCATTCTTAAACAGAGCTACCGGACCTTACTGGTGGGCATATTGGTCAATGATGACTTGTAATGTTTTCTCTCCACAATTTATGTGGTTTAAGAAATTAAGAACAAGTATCATGTTCTCATTTATTATTTCGATTGTAGTAAACATCGGAATGTGGTTTGAAAGATTCGTAATTATTGTTACTTCTTTACATAGAGATTACCTTCCATCTTCGTGGACAATGTTCTCACCAACATTTGTAGATATTGGAATTTTCATTGGAACAATTGGTTTCTTCTTTGTATTGTTTTTATTATACTCAAGAACATTCCCTGTAATTGCTCAGGCGGAGGTTAAAACAATTTTGAAAGGAACAGGAGATAATTACATTAGAGAAAGAGCAAATAAAGATTCACATCATGAGTAATAAAGTAATATACGCCATTTATAATGACGATGATATTTTGATGGATGCAGTAAAGAAAACAAGAGCTGCTCATCATCATATTGAAGAGGTTTTTACTCCATTCCCAGTTCACGGATTGGATAAAGCTATGGGTTTAGCACCAACAAGATTAGCAATTTGTGCTTTTTTATATGGATGTGTTGGTATTTCTGTTGCAACGACAATGATGAGTTATATTATGATTCACGATTGGCCACAGGATATCGGAGGAAAGCCAAGTTTTAGTTTCATTCAGAATATGCCATCTTTTGTGCCGATTATGTTTGAAATGACCGTGTTTTTCGCTGCCCACTTAATGGTAATTACTTTTTATATGAGAAGTAGATTATGGCCATTTAAGCAAGCTGAAAATCCTGATGTAAGAACAACAGATGACCATTTTTTAATGGAAGTTGCTGTAAATAATAATGAAGCTGAATTGGTTTCTTTTTTTGAAGGTACAGGAGCTGTTGAAGTTAAAGTAATTGAAAAGAATTAATTGTAGCTATGAAAAGGATATATAAAATAACACTTTTAGTTGGTATAACTATTTTAGTTTCTTCTTGCCACAATAATTCGGCACCAAACTATCAGTATTTCCCTAATATGTATGAATCTGTTGCTTATGAGCCTTACACAGAATCAAAAATATTTAAAGGAGGAAAAGAAGGACAACTTCCTGTAGAAGGAACTATTAATAGAGGATTTGAACCTTATGAATATGAAAATTCAACAGCAGGTTACGAATTAGCAAAAGCTAATTTAAAATCTCCTTTGGATTCTATTGAAAAAAATTCAGGAAAAGGAAAAGAACTTTTCGAAATTTATTGTATTAGTTGTCATGGTGCAACTGGAGACGGTAAAGGTAAATTGGTGGAGAGAGAAAAATTTCTTGGAGTGCCTAGCTATAAAGACAGAGTTATAACTGAAGGAAGTATTTTTCACGTTGAAACTTATGGTTTAAATGCAATGGGTTCACATGCAAATCAATTAAGTGCCCATGAACGTTGGTTAGTTGCTGACTATGTTCTAAAACTAAAAAGCCAATTATAATTGTTGAACAAACTGATCGTAATAGATATGTATACATTTTCAAGTAAATTAAAAACTTTTTCTATCATCTTGATGGCCATTGGTATATTAGGAATTGGATATGGTTTTTTAACTGCTCCTAAAGATATTCAAGAAGTTGAAAAAATTCTTGCTGCAGATGCTCATGGTTCTCATGGTGCTGCACATGAAGAAGCTGCTGAAGCTTCTCATAAAGAAGCAGGACATCACGAAGCTGCGGAAGCTTCACATGAACCACATAAAAGCGGCGAACATACAGAAGTTAGCGCTGCCGATGAACACAAAGAACATCTGACACATGTATTACACCAATTGCAAAACAAACCTTGGTCTGCTTTGTACGTTGCTTGTATTTTTTTCTTATTGCTTTCTATGGGTGTATTAGCATTTTATGCTATTCAACAAGTGGCTCAGGCAGGTTGGTCTCCGGTTTTATTTAGAGTAATGCAGGGAATTACAGCTTATTTACCTGTAGCTTCTGTTATTTTCTTTATTATTTTAATTCTTTGTGGATTGCATTTTAATCACATTTTTGTTTGGTTAGGAGAAGGGGTTACAGATCCTGCCAGTGCAAATTATGATGAAATTATTGCTGGAAAATCTGGATATTTAAACTTTCCATTTTGGATTGTTAGAGCTGGAATCTTTTTATTAGGATGGAATTTATACCGTCATTATTCAAGAAAAAATTGTTTAGCTCAAGATGATGCTAACGATGATCTATATTACAAAAAGAACTTTAAGTTATCTGCTGGTTTCTTAGTTTTCTTTATTGTTTCGGAGTCTATTATGTCTTGGGATTGGATTATGTCTTTTGATCCACACTGGTTTAGTACTTTATTTGGATGGTATGTTTTTGCTTCTTTCTTTGTAAGTGGAATTACGGCTATTGCATTAGTAACTGTATACTTAAAATCTAAAGGATATTTAGAATATGTAAATACAAGCCATATTCACGATTTAGCTAAATTTATGTTTGGTATAAGTGTTTTTTGGACTTATTTATGGTTCTCACAATTCATGTTAATCTGGTATGCTAATATTCCTGAAGAGGTAACGTACTTTGTAACAAGAATTCAATTATATAACTTGCCCTTCTTTGGAGCTGTAGTTATGAACTTTGTATTTCCATTGTTGATATTAATCAATACAGACTTTAAGCGTTTAAGCTGGGTTATTGTAATGGCAGGTGTTATTATTTTATTAGGTCACTATGTGGATTTCTTTAATATGATTATGCCAGGTACAGTTGGAGATAAATGGTTTATTGGAGTTCCTGAAATTGCATCTATTCTTTTCTTCTTAGGATTGTTTATTTTTGTTGTATTTACCGCATTAACTAAAGCTCCTCTGTTAGCAAAAAGAAATCCTTTCATAGAAGAAAGTAAACATTTTCATTATTAATATTTAAAGAAATAAACAGATGACAAGTTTGTTGGTAATTATAGTTTTAGTTTTATTAGCAGTTGCATTATGGCAATTGACCAAGATATTTGATCTTACTCAGGTTGGATCATCTTCGGACGATTCTCAGGTTGCATCAGATAATGATAATAATATTCAAGGGTATATTATGTTTGGCTTCTTGGCATTCATCTATATATTTACGATTTACGGTCTACTAAAATGGGGTGGTCTGGCACTTCACACTCCCGCTTCAGAGCATGGACTTTTGGTAGATAATTTAATGAATATTACATGGGTTTTAATTTTTGTAGTTCAATTTATTACGCAAGGTTTATTATATTGGTTTTCTTTTAAAAATAGAGGGAATAAGGATAAAAAAGCATTATTCTTTGCAGATAGTAATAAATTAGAAGCAATATGGAGTATCATTCCATCTGTAGTTTTGGCATGTCTAATTCTTTATGGATTGTACGCATGGAACAACATCATGTTTGTTGATAAAGATGAAGATGTAGTTGAAATAGAATTATATGCTCAACAATTTAAATGGACTGCAAGATATGCAGGTCCTGATAATGTTTTAGGAAAAGCTAATGTTCGTTTGATCGAAGGTATCAATACATTAGGTGTGGATATGTCTGATCCTAATGCACAGGATGATATTATTGTTTCTGAATTACATATACCAAAAGGTAAAAAAGTTCATTTCAAGATGCGTTCTCAGGACGTATTACACTCAGCTTACATGCCTCACTTTAGAGCGCAAATGAACTGTGTACCAGGAATGGTTACTGAATTCGCTTTTATCCCAACTTATACAACTGCTGAATACAGAGAGTTGCCATTTATGGTTGAGAAGGTATCAAACATTAATAAACTTAGAGCTGAAAAAAGTACTGAGTTACTTGCAAAAGGCGGTACAGCTTTAGATCCTTATACATTTGATTATTTATTATTATGTAATAAAATTTGTGGAGCTTCTCATTACAACATGCAAATGAAAGTAGTTGTGGATACTCCTGAAGATTATAAAAAATGGTTAAGTGAAAAAACTACTTTGGCTCAGGATATTAAAGCGGCAGCTGCTGCTGAAAAGCCGGCTGAAGGAACAGAAGCTGCAACAGATAGTGCTGGTACTATTGTAAAAGATACTGTAAAAACAGTTATTGATACTGTAAAAGCAGCTGTAGCTAAAGTTGCTATGAAATAATATTTATTAAGAAAATTTAAAGTACACATATATGTCAGCAGAAGCGCACGATCACGATCACGGACACGATCATCACGAGCACGAACATCATCATAAAGACACGTTCATTACTAAATATATTTTTAGTATTGATCACAAAATGATTGCTAAGCAATACTTGATTACCGGTATTATCATGGGTATTATTGGTATTGCAATGTCTTTGCTTTTCAGAATGCAATTGGCTTGGCCTGAAGAGTCTTTTAAAATTTTTAATGTTTTATTAGGAGATAAATTTGCACCTGATGGAGTAATGGCAAATGATATTTATCTGGCCCTTGTTACAATTCACGGTACCATTATGGTATTCTTTGTACTGACGGCTGGTTTGAGTGGTACATTTAGTAACTTACTTATTCCGCTTCAGATTGGAGCGAGAGATATGGCTTCAGGATTCATGAATATGATTTCATATTGGTTGTTTTTCTTGTCTGCTGTAATAATGTTGTCTTCTTTATTTGTTGAAGCTGGTCCAGCTTCTGCAGGTTGGACAATTTACCCACCATTAAGTGCTTTACCACAAGCGATTCCAGGTTCTGGAACAGGTATGACTTTATGGTTAGTTTCAATGGCTATTTTTATTGCATCTTCTTTAATGGGATCGTTAAACTACATTGTTACCGTAATCAACTTAAGAACTAAAGGAATGTCTATGACTAGGCTTCCACTAACAATCTGGACATTTTTTGTAACAGCTATTATTGGTGTTATTTCGTTTCCGGTGTTATTATCAGCTGCATTATTATTAATTTTTGACAGAAGTTTTGGTACTTCATTCTTCTTGTCTGATATTTATATTGCAGGTGAGGTTTTACATTATCAAGGTGGATCTCCGGTATTATTCGAACACTTATTCTGGTTCTTGGGGCACCCTGAGGTTTATATTGTAATCTTACCAGCGATGGGACTAGTTTCTGAAATTATGGCTACGAATTCTCGTAAACCAATCTTCGGATACAGAGCGATGATTATGTCAGTTCTTGCAATTGCATTCTTATCGACTATTGTTTGGGGTCACCATATGTTTATTTCAGGTATGAATCCTTTCTTAGGATCTGTATTTACCTTTACTACTTTGTTGATTGCAATTCCATCTGCTGTAAAAGCGTTCAACTGGATTACAACTTTATGGAAAGGTAACTTACAATTTAACCCTGCAATGTTATTCTCTATCGGGATGGTTTCAACTTTCATTACTGGAGGTTTAACTGGAATCATTTTAGGAGATAGTACTTTAGATATTAACGTTCACGATACCTACTTTGTAATTGCTCACTTTCACTTAGTAATGGGTATTTCTGCACTTTACGGAATGTTTGCTGGTATTTACCACTGGTTCCCTAAAATGTACGGAAGAATGTTGAATAAAAACTTAGGTTATGTTCACTTTTGGGTAACGGCAGTTTGTGCTTACGGAGTATTTTTCCCAATGCACTTTATTGGATTAGCAGGTTTACCAAGACGTTACTACACAAATACAAACTTCCCATTGTTTGATGATTTGCAAAATGTAAATGTTTTAATTACAACATTTGCACTTGTAGGAGGTGCTTTCCAATTAGTGTTTTTATACAATTTCTTTAGTAGTATTTTCTACGGTAAGAAAGCAGTTCAAAATCCATGGAAATCAACAACATTAGAGTGGACAACTCCGGTAGAGCATATTCACGGTAACTGGCCAGGTGAAATTCCTCATGTATATCGTTGGCCATATGACTATAGTAACCCAAATCACGATGTAGATTTTGTTCCGCAAAATGTACCGATGAAAGAAGGTGAAGAAGTTTTACACCACTAAAAAGATATAACAAAGACCATCTGAAAAGATGGTCTTTTTTTTTTGAAATAGATCTGTGAGAAAGAAATCCAATGTTTTAACTTCCAAATTCCAACAATATCAGTTTATTGGATTTGGGATTTTCTATTTATAATGAAAATATTGGAATTTTTGTTCCTTTATTTAGGAATTTATCTTTTTTACAAACTGATTACTTTGTCTATCTTTGTAAAATGAATGAGAACCTAGATCCCACAACAAATGGGTACAATTCGGAAGAATTAGATCTTGAAAAAAGATTACGTCCGCTGTCATTTGATGATTTTGCAGGACAAGATCAAGTTTTAGAAAATTTGAAAGTTTTTGTAGCCGCTGCCAATCAGCGTGGTGAAGCTCTTGATCATACTCTTTTTCACGGACCTCCGGGATTAGGAAAAACTACTTTGGCTAATATCTTAGCAAATGAATTAGAGGTAGGAATAAAAATTACTTCTGGACCTGTTTTGGATAAACCTGGCGACTTGGCTGGCTTGCTAACGAACCTGGATGAAAGAGATGTTTTGTTTATTGACGAGATTCATCGTTTGAGTCCTATTGTAGAAGAGTATTTATACTCTGCAATGGAAGATTTTAAAATTGATATTATGATTGAGTCTGGTCCAAATGCCAGAACAGTCCAAATTAATTTGAATCCTTTTACGCTCATTGGCGCTACAACACGTTCAGGATTATTAACTGCCCCGATGCGCGCGCGTTTTGGAATTTCATCTCGTTTGCAGTATTATACCACAGAACTTTTAACAACAATTGTTGAAAGAAGTGCTTCTATACTCAAAATGCCTATTTCTTTAGATGCTGCGATAGAAATTGCAGGTCGTAGTCGTGGCACACCACGTATTGCAAATGCGTTATTGCGCAGGGTACGTGATTTTGCTCAAATAAAAGGAAACGGAACTATAGACATCGAAATAGCACGATATGCTCTTAAAGCATTAAATGTGGATGCCCATGGACTTGATGAAATGGATAATAAAATTTTATTGACGATCATTAATAAATTTAAGGGTGGCCCAGTTGGACTTTCTACCTTAGCGACCGCAGTTTCTGAAAGTAGTGAAACTATTGAAGAAGTGTATGAGCCCTTTTTAATACAGGAAGGCTTTATCATGCGTACACCTCGCGGACGTGAGGTTACGGATAAGGCATATAAGCATTTGGGAAAAATTAATACAAATATTCAAGGCGGTTTATTTTAACAATAATAGCAATGGCTGAGAATAGAAAATATAATTATCCCAATAAACTTTCAATATTGAGGTTCTTTTTGGATGCTGAAGCAGTACGTAGAAATCCCATTCCTTATCATAAAAGATATTTCGATCAATTTGGAGACTCCTTTTCTCTTAAAATTGGTATTTCAAAACATATCATTTTATCGCGGGATAATGAAATTGCTCAGTATATTTTACAGAAGAATCAAAAAAATTACCATAAGTCTAAATTTCAATCTGTCTATCTTTCCAAGTATTTAGGAAAGGGACTTTTGACCGTTGATGGAGATTTTTGGTTAAAACAAAGAAGATTGATTCAGCCTGCTTTTCATAAACAAAAGATGAATCAGTTGGTTGAGAATATGAACGAAACTATTGCTTCAGAATTAAAAGATTTAGTTGAAGAAAAAGCAATTGATCTTTTTCCTGTAATGAGTCAGTTGGCCTTTAATGTAGTGGCGAAGTCTTTATTTCAACTTTCAATTTCAGACGAAAAATTAAATAGAATAAAATTTATTATTGAAGAAGTTCAGAACTTTCTAATCAAAGAAATTAGGCTTCCGCATAAAGCTTGGTGGTTTTCGTTAAGCGGTCAAGTAAAAAGACATCTTGAACTGGCAGAAGAAAATAATCAAATCATTAGGGAAATTATTGAGGAAAGAATGACTTCAAAAGAAGAAATTAATGACTTGCTCAATATGCTATTGGAAACGAGATACGAAGATACCTGTGAGGGCATGTCGGTGAATCAGTTAGTAGATGAAATTAAAGTTTTGTTTATAGCGGGGCATGAAACCACAGCAAACGCTTTAACATTTACACTTTATCTTTTAGGAAAACATCCTGCTGTTCAACAAAAGATTTTTGATGAGATTATCGAAATTCATTCTCAAACAAACGACATTATTGAACAGCTCCAGAAAATGCCCTATACAAACGCAGTTTTAAGCGAATCAATGCGTTTATATCCACCAGCATGGATTACGGACAGACAAAATGTTACCGATGATACAATTGCTGGTTATCATATAAAAAAAGATACTTTGATTGGCGTTTCTTTTTATGAATTGCATCGAAATCCTAAATATTGGGAAAACCCGGAAGAATTTAATCCGGAACGATTTATTGGCGAGCAGAAAAAACAATCTATGCAATACTTTTATCCATTTGGTGCAGGTCCCAGAATGTGCATCGGGTCGGGATTTGCTATTTATGAAATGTGTTTAACTGTTTCTCAAATTGTAAAAAAATATGTGATTAGATCCAATGGTGATACAATTGCATTTAATCCTCTAATTACATTAAAACCGGTTGGTATAGAAGTTTCATTTTCTAAAAGATGAGCATTAATGCAAAAGAAACATATTCGAAATTTATAAAATCTGAAGCTAATAGGCTCGGTTTTCTTTCTTGTGGTATATCCAAAGCAGGCTTTCTGGAAGAAGAGGCTCCGAGACTTGAAAATTGGCTTAACAAAAACCATCAGGGTCAAATGGCCTATATGGAAAACCATTTTGACAAACGTCTAGATCCAACTTTACTTGTAGAAGATGCAAAAAGTGTTGTCTCTCTTTTACTAAATTATTACCCATCTGAAACTCAAACGGAGGAAAGTTTTAAAATATCAAAATATGCCTATGGTCAGGATTATCATTTTGTTATTAAGGAGAAATTAAAAGAACTTCTATTTTCTATCAAGGAAAATATTGGAGATGTTTCGGGACGTGCCTTTGTCGATTCTGCACCCGTTTTGGATAAAGCCTGGGCGGCTAAAAGCGGTTTAGGCTGGATTGGAAAAAACAGTAATCTGATCACGCAAAAAGTGGGTTCTTTTTATTTCATTGCAGAATTAATTCTCGATTTAGACCTGGAATATGATCATGCAACTACAGATCATTGTGGTTCCTGTACAGCTTGTATCGATGCTTGTCCTACGAAAGCGATAGTAGCACCTCATGTGGTAGATGGAAGCAAATGCATTTCCTATTATACTATAGAATTAAAAGAAAACATTCCTTATGATATGAAAGGCAAATTTGATGAGTGGATGTTTGGTTGTGATACCTGTCAGGATGTTTGTCCCTGGAATCGATTCTCAAAATCCCATTCGGAACCATTATTCAACCCAAATCCCGATTTACTTTCTTTTACTAAAAAAGACTGGCTTGAAATTACCGAAGAAACTTTTCGTACTGTTTTTAAAAATTCTCCCATAAAAAGAACAAAATTTGATGGGTTAAAACGTAATATTAAGTTCCTTCAATAAAATCCTGGAACTAGCTCGGACAACTAATTCTTAAGTTTTTTCCTTTATTTTCTTTTAGCAATGTATTTTTTTAAGTGCTACAGTTAAAAATACAGCTATAAAAAAGTTGTAAGTTAATTTTCTGTATAAAATTAATATATGTACCTGAAATTTAGATAATTAAATGTAAATATGTCTTATTTTAATGTAAGGCTAATTTATGAATTTGTCATTTTTTTCCTTAAAAACACACTATTTGATAAAAAATTAAGAATTTTCTGCAATAATATTATCAAATAGTTAATTTTTATAAGCATTTAGGTTAATTTTTGTTGACAAAAAGTGTTGTTCAACGTTTATTTGGGTAGTTTATCGGCGAAAGTATTTAGAATAGAGCACTTTATATAATTTCGCGCCTCCAAAACTACTAATTTAATCCAAAGACAATTTATTCAGTCTAGAACCTATTGCATTTATGGTCCAAACGCTATATTCTTTTTTGATTGATTTTGAAAAACCTTTTTTATGTTTTTCAAAATCCACTTTCTCCTTTTTATCGTATCTCTCGTATATGTTGAAAACAGGCTTAAGTATTTTTTCAGCTTCTAATATTTCTATTTCTCAAATTACAATTATCTATGCGTAACTTTACTCTTAGAAAGTTTAATACACTTAAACTGTTTAGTTTTATTTTATTTTTAATGTTTAGCTTTAATGCTTCTGCTCAGTTTTATACGAAGCATTATATCGCACCAGCACCTTGGCAGTATTTTAGTAAAGCAAATGAAATTGTTATTGCAACTAATTCTGTTTCAAGTGTTTCTATTACCATTGCAAAAAGTGATGGTACTGTAGTTACTACTTTATCAGCATCAAAAGGAGCGCCTGCTGTTTATAGGTTTACGCCACTTCCAAAAGAGACGAAAGCGCATGCATTGAATACAGTTTTGAATGCGGCAGGTTTAATTGTTACTGGTAGTGGGCCAATATCAATCAATTTACGAAATGTTGCTTCTGATGCTTTAGGCGCAGAAGGATCTGAGCAGGATATTAAAGGAAATGCGGCATTAACTAGTTTTGGAGATGCGGGTATTGGAATAAGATTTAGAGTTGGTTATTACAGAGATGGCTCTTTAGGAAATTTTAATAATTACGGTGATCAACGTCCAATTTACACTGTAATGGCAATTACAAACGGAACATCAGTAACTATTGCAGGTGTTGTTACAGCTACTTTAAATGCTGGACAAAGTTACTTATTCAAAGCACCAATTGGTACTTTGGTAGAAACTTCAAATCCAAGTGTTATGAATACTTCTGCCGCAATTGATACACCAGGGGGGTGTGGAGATGCTGCTTTCAATCAAATTCCGCCAGAAGCAGTTTTGGGTTCAGAATATTTTATAGAGAGAGGTAAAGGAAATGATACAGCAGAACAAACTACTGTAATTGCTACAAAACCAAATACAAAAGTAATAGTGGATACTTATTCCGTTACTGGAGCTCTCGTATCAACAAAAACAACAACATTGGCCACGGCTGGAAGTTTTTTTACTTTTTTAAACGGAGTTTCAAATACCAATTTTTCGGCATCAAGAGTTTCTGCAGATAACAATGTTGTTGTTTATTCAGGAACAGCTCAATCTTGTGAGGTAGATATTTCTACGATTGCTCCAGTTTCAGAATGTGGCGGATCTAAATTTATAGAAACAGCAAAATTTAGAAATTATGGCACGGGTTCATTGCCTTACTTTGGATATGTTCTTTTAAAAGATGCTGTATCAAAAGTATACGTTAATGGTGTAGATATTGAAACAAAAACCGGAGTTAATGCACGTCATCAATTGGGAACAACAGGCTGGTATTTGATCAATTTTGAAGATACTCAGATAGGAAGCCCTAATATTCTTTCTATATCAAGTGATGCTAAATTAACAGTCTCAATTGTGCAGCAAGGAGGAGGATTTTCTATGGCAGGTTTCTTTTCAAATTTTGCCGTTCAGCCAGAAGATCCAACTTTTTCATATATCTCTGGAGGAGGTTGTACGAATAGTTCAGCTATGTTATCAACCCCAACAGGTTTCGCTCCTTACCAATGGTATTTAAATGGAACAGCTATAACTGGCGCAACCTCAAATACATATATTGCAACCAAAACTGGTTCTTATTCAGTAGCTTCAACTTTAACATGTGGAGCTCAGACTCAGTCAAAACCAGTGTCGGTTACATTGTGTACAGATTTAGGTGTTACAAAAACAGTTGACAATGCAACACCATGCGTAGGAGCCAATGTTGAATTTACCGTAAAATTATCAAATTTAGGAGTAAATAATGCTACAGGAGTTTCTGTAAATGATTTATTACCTTCCGGTTATAATTTCGTGAGTTCAACACAATCAGTAGGAACTTATAATTCAGGAACAGGAGTTTGGAGTATTGGAGATATAAGCGGAGGTGTTGTAGCAACATTAAAAATTGTTGCTAAAGTAAATGCCAGTGGAGTCTATACTAATACTGCAACAATACCTGCATCTATTCCGGATACCAATTCAGCAAATAATTCAGCTAGTATTTCAACTACGCCAAATTCTCTCCCAACAGCTTCTATAAACGGAACGTTAATTGCATGTTTTACAACTACATTGACAGCAGTTACCGATGCAAGTTCTCCTGCTTATGTTTGGTATAAAGATAATGTGGTAATTTCTGGACAAACAGCATCGACATTAGTTGTTACAGCTGATGGCGACTATAAATTTAAAGTTACCAATACTGTTACAACTTGCGAAAATAATTCGGCTGCTTCAACAGTTAAAGTTAGCGATACTCAAAAACCAACAATTACATGTCCTGCAAATGTTACGGCTGTAGCCGATGCCAATTCATGCGTGGCTACGGGAGTTGTTTTAGGGAATCCAACAACAGCGGATAATTGCACAGGAACCATCACCGTTACCAATAATGCCCCATCAAGTTTTCCAATCGGAGTTACCACAGTAACCTGGACTGCGAAAGATGTTGCAGGAAATACACAGACTTGTACGCAGACCGTAACAGTTAGCGATACTCAAAAACCAACAATTACATGTCCTGCAAATGTTACGGCTGTAGCCGATGCCAATTCATGCGTGGCTACGGGAGTTGTTTTAGGGAATCCAACAACAGCGGATAATTGCACAGGAACCATCACCGTTACCAATAATGCCCCATCAAGTTTTCCAATCGGAGTTACCACAGTAACCTGGACTGCGAAAGATGTTGCAGGAAATACACAGACTTGTACGCAGACCGTAACAGTTAGCGATACTCAAAAACCAACAATTACATGTCCTGCAGCTGCTACGGCTGTAGCCGATGCCAATTCATGCGTGGCTACGGGAGTTGTTTTAGGGACACCAACAACAGCTGATAATTGCATAGGAAGCATCACCGTTACCAATAATGCCCCATCAAGTTTTCCAATTGGAGTTACCACAGTAACCTGGACTGCAAAAGATGTTGCAGGAAATACAGAGACTTGTACGCAGACCGTAACAGTTAGCGATACTCAAAAACCAACAATTACGTGTCCTGCAAATGTTACGGCTGTAGCCGATACCAATTCATGCGTGGCTACGGGAGTTGTTTTAGGGACACCAACAACAGCTGATAATTGCACAGGAAATATCACCGTTACCAATAATGCGCCATCAAGTTTTCCAATTGGAGTTACCACAGTAACCTGGACAGCAAAAGATGCTGCAGGAAATACTCAGACTTGTACGCAAACCGTAACAGTTAGCGACACTCAAAAACCAACAATTACATGTCCTGCAAATGTTACGGCTGTAGCCGATGCCAATTCATGCGTGGCTACGGGAGTTGCTTTAGGGACACCAACAACAGCTGATAATTGCATAGGAAGCATCACCGTTACCAATAATGCCCCATCAAGTTTTCCAATTGGAGTTACCACAGTAACCTGGACTGCAAAAGATGTTGCAGGAAATACAGAGACTTGTACGCAAACCGTAAAAGTAGTAGGTCCAATTAAAGCAAATGATGACATTGTATATTCATTTAATGGATTTTCTGGAGGAGTTGCTATTTTAAATATTTTAAGTAATGACCTTTTAAACTGTAGTGCTGTAGTTTCAAATGATGTAAATCTTGCTTTAACCAGCACTTTACCTTCTGTTTTGACTTTTAATGTTACAAACGGATCAGTAACAGTTAATCCTCAAACTCCTGGTGGCACTTATTCATTTGATTACACAATTTGTGACAAATTAAATACTACTAATTGTAGTACAGCTTCAGTTATAATAACGGTGGTTGCTCCAACAATAGATGCCGTAACGGAAACGACCACAGAAATCAACGGAAACATTGGTGGAACTACAACTTCACTAATAAATAACGATATTTTAAACGGATCTCCGGTTGTTATCGGAACAAATCCGGGTGAAGTAACCTTAACGGGAATCAAAGTTCCGACAGGATTAACCTTAAACGCAGACGGAACAGTAATCATTGCAGCGAATACTGCAGCCGGAAATTATAACGTAGAATATAGCATTTGCGAAGTAACGAACACTACAAATTGTGATGCAGTAATCTCAGTTGTTGTTGTTGGAAAGCCAGTCATCGATGCCGTAACGGAAACGACCACAGAAATCAACGGAAACATTGGTGGAACTACAACTTCACTAGTAAATAACGATACTTTAAACGGATCTCCGGTTGTTATCGGAACAAATCCGGGTGAAGTAACCTTAACGGGAATCAAATTTCCGACAGGATTAACCTTAAACGCAGACGGAACAGTAATCGTTGCCGCGAATACTTCAGCCGGAAATTATAACGTAGAATATAGCATTTGCGAAGTAACGAACACTACAAATTGTGATGCAGTAATCTCAGTTGTTGTTGTTGGAAAGCCAGCCATCGATGCCGTAACGGAAACGACCACAGAAATCAACGGAAACATTGGTGGAACTACAACTTCACTAATAAATAACGATACTTTAAACGGATCTCCGGTTGTTATCGGAACAAATCCTGGTGAAGTAACCTTAACGGGAATCAAAGTTCCGACAGGATTGACCTTAAACGCAGACGGAACGGTAACGGTTGATGCCAATACAGCAGCCGGAAATTATAACGTAGAATATAGCATTTGTGAAGTAACTAATACAGCAAATTGTGATTCAGTGACGTCTATAATAGTAGTTGGAACACCAGTTATAAACGCAGTAGAAGAAACAACAAAAACCGAAGTTAATGGAGTTGTTGGAGGAACAACAGAATCATTAGTTACAAACGATACCTTAAACGGAAATCCGGTTATAATTGGAACAAAACCAGGAAATGTAACACTTTCAGAAGTAACGCTTCCAACGGGTTTTGTATTAAATGCAGACGGAACGGTTACCGTACCTGCAAATACTCCGATAGGAAATTACAGTGTTGAATACAAAATTTGTGAGGTCAACAATCCAACAAATTGTGATAGCGCCAATTCAGTAATTGCGGTTACGGGCCATGGGCTTAAGGCAAATCCAGATATAGTGACTTCAATAGTTGCAGTAAATCAGCCACAAACCGTTGTGAATGTTTTTGTGAATGATACAAATAATGGTTTACAGGTTAAAGCAGATGATTTGAATCTTACAGTAGTAGAAGCAGATCTAACAGGATTCTTAACATTAAATCCTGACGGAACAGTAATTTTAGGTGCAAACACGCCGGCAGGAAACTACGAAATTGTGTATCAAATTTGTGAAAAACTGAATCCAGCAAATTGTAGTTCGGCTTCAATAAAAGTAGAAGTTAAAGCGGGTGTTATCAATGCAGCACCAGAAACTACAACAACTATAGTTAATGGAGCTGTTGGTGGTACAACAGAGACATTATTGGCAAACGATACTTTAAGTGGATTGCCAGTTGTTATTGGAAAAAATCCAGGAGATGTAAAACTTTCTTCAGTAACACTTCCTGGCGGATTCATATTAAATCCAGACGGAACAGTAACAGTACCGGTAAATACTCCGGCAGGAAATTATAATTTAGAATATCAGATATGTGAAATTAACAATCCAACAAATTGTGACAGTGCAATTTCTATAATTGTAGTAACAAATGGAGATCTTCATGCAAATACGGATATTATTCCTTCAGTAGTAGAATCAAAACAGCCGCAAGTTCTTGTGAACGTTTTTGATAATGATACAAATAATGGAGCAGCAGTCGTACCAGGTGATTTAAACCTTACAATAGTAACTGCAGATTCAACAGGATTCTTCACACTGAGCCCTGACGGAAGAGTAACATTGGGAGCAAACGCGCCAGCAGGAACTTATGAACTTACATATCAAATTTGTGAAAAACTAAACCCAGCAAGTTGCAGTCAGGCACTTGTGCGTGTTAAAGTAAATGCTGTTACTCCGGTTACTCCAACAAGACCCATTGTTGGTAATAATGATGGAGAAATTTCAGTAGACGGAATCAACGGACAGTTAGAATTTATCAACATTTTAGACAATGATTTATTAAACGATTTACCGGTAAATGCATCAGAGGTTGTGATTTCAAATACGCCAAATCCTTATTTTGAATTTAATTCAGACGGAACAGTTAATGTATTACCAAATACGCCGGGCGGAAGTTATGCATTGGTATATCAAATTTGTGAAAAAGCCAATTCGACAAATTGTACGACAGCAACATTAAATGTTTTTGTGGAAGTTCCGTCAATTGCAATCATTAAAACAGCAACTTTTAATGACGAAAATAAAAACGGATTTGCAAATGCGGGGGAAACAATTACATACAAATTCAAAATTACAAACACAGGAAATGTTCCATTATTTAAAATCATGGTAACCGATCTTTTACCTGGAATTGTATTTTCAGGAGATGCTATTGATTTAGATGTAAACGAATCTGATGAAAATAGTTTTACAGCGCAATACAAAATAACTCAAACGGATATCAATTTTGGAAGTGTAAGCAATCAGGCAACTGTACAAGGAAAAAGTGCAAGAGGAATTATTGTTGTAGACAAATCAGACGATACAAATAACACAGAAGATAAACCTACTGTTTTACCATTAAATGGTTGTTTGATTGAAGTATTAAATGCTTTATCTCCAAACGGCGATGGTAAAAATGAAAGATTCCTTATCCGCGGTCTAGAATGTTATCCTGATAATACCGTTGAAATTTACAATCGTTGGGGAGTTTTGGTTTTTGATATCGATCATTATAATAATGATGACAGAGCTTTTGTTGGATTCTCAGCTGGACGCACAACTATCAAGCAGTCTGAAGGATTACCAGTTGGAACTTATTTCTACATCTTGAAATACAGAGACAGCGAATCGAATCAGCACGAAAAATCAGGTTACTTATATATCAATAAATAAAAAAAGATATGCGGTTTAGTTGGCCTAAGCCGCTTTTAAAACTTTTAAAATGAAAAAATTAATTTTAGTTTTTACGTTTTTTACAATTATGTGTTCGGCGCAACAAGATGCTCAGTTTACACAATATATGTATAACACAATAGAAATCAATCCGGCTTATGCTGGTTCGCGCGGGGTATTGAGCGTTTTTGGTTTGTACCGTACACAATGGGTCGGACTTGATGGCGCTCCCGAAACAAGTACTTTTTCTGTAAACACACCTTTAAACAATAATAAATTAGGATTAGGAGTTTCGTTGGTCAATGATAAAATTGGTCCAACAAACGAAAATACTTTATCTGCTGATTTCTCGTATAGCATTCAGACTTCTGAATCGGCTAAGCTTTCTTTCGGAATAAAAGGAACGGCGAATCTTTTTAATCTTGATGTCAATAAACTGAGTTATGAAGATCAGAATGATCCACAATTTCAGGATTTGCAAAACAAGTTTACGCCAAATGTTGGAGCCGGTGTTTATTGGCATTCAGACAAAGCATATTTAGGATTATCAGTTCCAAATTTTATCCAGACAAGTCGCTATAATGATGATGATGTTGCTATTTTTAAAGATAGAATCAACTATTATTTTATGGCAGGTTATGTATTTAATCTGGATCATTTAGAATATATAAAATTTAAACCGGCAATATTAACAAAAATTTTGGAGGGCGCGCCTTTACAGGTTGATGTTTCGGGAAACTTTATGTTCAACGATAAATTTGTTGTTGGCTTAGCCTATCGATGGAGCGCTTCGATAAGTGCATTGGCAGGCTTTCAGATTACAGATGGTTTGTATATAGGTTATGGTTACGATCATGAAACTACGCAGTTAAGAAAATACAATTCAGGTTCGCACGAAATTTTCTTACGTTTCGACTTTTTTAATAATTATAATAGAATGACATCACCAAGATTCTTTTAATTTATTTAATTATGAAGATTAAAAATTTAGTTTATACCTTTTTGTTTTTCTGCTTTTTTATTCATGCAAAAGCTCAAAATTCAAATACAAAAATGGCAGATAAAAAGTATGATAGTTATGCTTTTGCAGATGCTATAAAATTATACGAAGGAGCAATAAAAAAAGGGCATCACGATGAAAATATATTTCAGAAACTAGGTAATTCCTATTACTTTACAGGCGATCTTACAAAAGCCTTAAAAAGTTATCAGGAATTATTTGCGATTAACCGAAATCAGGAAGCAGATTATTTGTACCGATATTCACAATGTTTAAAATCGGCAGGAAATTATTCTAAAGCAGATGAGATTTTGGATCTTTTTAGCGAAAAGGCACCCTTGGATAAAAGAGCAATTTTATTCAAAAAATACAGAACTTATTTAGAAGATATAAAAGCAAATTCTGGCCGATATGAAATTGCCGATGCCGGAATTAATTCAAAAGATTCTGATTATGGAAGCACACTTTTAAATAATAAACTAATTTTTACCTCTGCCAGAGATACCGGCTCAATCGTAAAAAAGAATTTTAAATGGACAAATAAAGCGATTTCGGCTTTATATTCAGTTGATTTAATGCCGGACGGAAGCATTAGTAATCCTGTGTTTTTTCATAGAAAAGATTTAAAAACACGATTTAATGAATCGACTCCTGTTTTTACAAAAGACGGAAAAACGATGTATTTTACCAAAAACAATTCTGTAAATGGTAAAAGAGGCGAAAACGAAAATAAAGTAACTTTGCTAAAATTGTACAAAGCCGTTTTAATCAATGGCGAATGGACAAGTATACAAGAACTTCCTTTTAATAGTGACCAATACAGCGTTGCGCATCCTGCATTAAGTGTTGATGAAAAAATATTATTTTTTGCGTCAGATATGCCGGGAACTTTTGGTTCATCTGACTTGTTTAAAGTAAATTTAAATGCCGATGGGACGTTTGGAAAACCGGAAAATTTAGGCGTAGATATTAATACCGAAGGCAGAGAAACATTTCCATTTATATCAAATGATAATGAACTTTATTTTGCCACTGATGGTCGCCCGGGTTTAGGAGGACTTGATGTTTTTGTTTCGAAGATAAATAACGATGGTTCATTTGATGAAGTTCAAAATCTTGGCGAACCGATAAATAGCAAACAAGACGATTTTGCTTTTATCATAAACAGTAAAAATAGAAATGGTTTTTTCTCATCAAACAGAGAAAATGGCCACGGACTTGATGATGTTTACCGTTTTACAGAAATTCGAAAACTAATTTGCGAGCAGGATTTAATGGGAACTGTCACTGACACAGAAAGTAATGAAACGCTTTCGAACGCAACACTTTCATTATTTAACGAAGCATCTCAATTTGTTGCAGAAGTTGTTTCAGATCAAAACGGAAATTATTTTTTTCCAAATGTAAAATGTGGCAAAAAATATTTCATAAAAACAGTAAAAACAGAGTACGAGATAAAAGAAACACCAATCGCATTAAAAAGATTTACAGGAAAAACAACGTTGCCAATTGCGATTCAAAAGAAATTCAAACCTTTAGTTGCAAAAAAAATTGTTGTTAAAACAACAAAAGTTAATCCTGTAATAATTAAATCAATTAAAGTGGGAACAGATTTAGCAAAATTGCTTCATATCCCTATGAACTTTTTCGATTTGGGTAAAGCAACAATTAAAAAAAGTTCAGAGCCACAATTGCAGAAAATTGTAGATATTTTAAACCAGTATCCAACATTAAAACTTGATATCCGTTCGCATACTGATAGCCGACAATCCGATGCAAGTAATATGTTTCTTTCAGAAAAAAGAGCGCAGGCGACTAAAAATTGGCTGGTACAAAAAGGAATTGATGTAAACAGATTAGCAGCAAAAGGTTATGGAGAAACAAAATTAGTAAACCACTGTGCAGATGGCGTAAAATGTAACGAAAGTCAACATCAGCAAAATAGACGAAGCGAATTTATAATTACCTACTTATAAATGCATTATTTTGCTTAATCCCCTTTCTAAAATTAGAAAGGGTTTTTTTATAGCTTGTAGCTGTGCTTTGCGTAAATTCGTTTGCCATCCTGAGCTGAGTTAAAGAAACGCAAGTAGCTCTGCAAAGTAAGTTACCAATCGTTGTCGAGCCACTTGTGTTCCTTCGACTCCAAAAAACCCTGCACTTTTCGCAAAAAAGTATTAAAATTCATTCATTTTTTTAAAGTAAAATTTCTATAAATTAAAAATCACTTTATTATATTCAAAATGAATGTGTTAAGTTTTAAAAAATCGATTTCGTAGTTGTGTGTTCTCATTTTTTTCTAACTTTATAGAACTAAAATTTTCAGCTATGACAGTAGAACAAATATTAAATGCAAAGGGAAGAAATGTCTATTCAGTACGTTCAACAACAACTGTTTATGAAGCATTAAAAGTAATGGGCGAAAAAAATATCGGCGCCATTCTTGTAATAGACGGATCTGATTTAAAAGGTATTTTATCTGAGAGAGATTATGCTCGAAAAATAGTTTTAAAAGATAAATCATCAAAAGAAACTTTTGTTCATGAAATTATGGAAAGCTATGTGTACTCCGTAAGGCTATCCAACAATATTGATGATTGTATGGAACTTATGAGTACAAAAAGAATCAGGCATTTACCGGTTTTAGAAAATGAAATTGTAGTTGGAATAATTTCGATTAGCGATGTTGTTAAGGCTATTATAGAAATTCAGAAAGACACAATTAACCATCTCAATTCGTATATTTCACAATAAAAAAGCAAAATAAATAAAAGCAAAAAAATAGTCCAACATAAATTTGGACTATTTTTTTATTACCTCATTTTTTCTTTTAAAAAAAGAAAGCTATAAAACACGCCATTTTAAGCGAAGACTTATATCTTTGTAAGCTAGAATAAAAGCAAAAAAACAATGAACAAAGAGAGTAAAAGAAGAGAGGCGTTACTGTACCATTCAGAACCAACTCCAGGAAAAATTCAGGTAGTTCCAACAAAAAAATACGCAACACAAAGAGATTTATCCTTGGCTTATTCGCCCGGTGTTGCAGAACCGTGTTTAGAAATTGCAGCAAACATTGACGATGTTTATAAATATACAGCAAAAGGAAATTTAGTGGCCGTGATCTCAAACGGTACAGCTGTTTTAGGATTAGGAGATATTGGCCCCGAAGCTTCTAAGCCAGTTATGGAAGGAAAAGGTTTGTTGTTTAAAATATTTTCTGATATTGATGTTTTTGATATCGAAATCGGAACAAAAGATATAGAAGAATTTATTCAGACTGTAAAAAATATAGCTCCAACTTTTGGAGGTATAAATCTTGAAGATATTAAAGCACCGGAATCTTTCGAAATTGAAAGAAGACTGGTTGAAGAATTAGATATTCCTGTAATGCATGATGATCAGCATGGTACGGCAATTATTTCTTCGGCAGCCTTAATTAACGCACTTGAAATAGCAGGAAAAAAAGCAGAAGATGTTAAAATGGTAGTTTCAGGAGCAGGTTCGGCTGCGATTGCTTGTACTGATTTATATGTTTTATTAGGTGTAAAGGTCGAAAATATAATGATGTTTAATAGTAAAGGACTTTTAACAAAAGATAATCCTTCATTATCAGAATTGCAATTGAAGTACGCTGTCGATGGCGCAAAAATTGAATTGGCCGAAGCTGTAAAAGGTGCCGATGTTTTTATCGGCCTTTCTTCAGGAGATATTTTATCGCCAGCAATGTTATTAACAATGAAAGACAATCCGATTGTTTTTGCAATGGCAAATCCAAATCCGGAAATTGATTATAATTTAGCGGTAGAAACTCGTAAAGACGTTATTATGGCTACGGGGCGTTCTGACTTTCCTAATCAGGTAAATAATGTTCTGGGTTTTCCATATATTTTTAGAGGAGCACTGGATGTTAGGGCTACCAAAATTAACGAAGCTATGAAAATGGCGGCTGTAAAAGCTTTGGCTATTTTGGCAAAAGAACCAGTTCCGGAGCAGGTAAATGTGGCGTACGGAGCAACAAAATTAGGTTTTGGTCAGGAATATATTATTCCTAAACCATTTGATCCTCGTTTGATTACTATTGTAGCGCCTGCAGTTGCAAAAGCAGCAATGGAATCAGGAGTGGCTAAAAATCCTATTACAGACTGGGCAGCCTATGAAGATGTGCTTCGCGAGCGTATGGGGAATGACAATAAAATGGTGCGTTTAATGACAAACCGTGCAAAAATGGATCCTAAACGAATTGTTTTTGCAGAAGCAGATCAGTTAAATGTGCTAAAAGCAGCGCAGATTGTTTATGAAGACGGAATTGGTTTTCCAATTTTATTAGGTGACAAAGAGGTAATCTTAGGACTTAAAAAAGAATTAGGTTTTGATGCCGATCTTGAAATTATTGATCCTAAAACTACCGAAGAAGAAGCAAGACGAAATAAATTTGCAACTGCATATTGGGAAGCAAGAGAAAGAAGAGGAGTTTCGTTACTTGATTCTCAAAAATTTATGCGCGAAAGAAACTATTTTGCTGCAATGATGGTAAACTCGGGCGAAGCAGATGCCTTGGTTACTGGTCATACCAGAAGCTATCCAAGTGTAGTAAAACCAATGTTGCAATTAATTGATAAAGCGCATGGAGCGTCACTTGTGGCAACTGCAAATATGATGTTAACCTCTCGTGGTCCAATGTTTCTGTCAGATACAGCAATAAACATAAATCCATCGTCTGAAGATTTAGTAAATATTGCCATTATGACTGCTAAAACTGCAAAAATGTTTGGTGTTGAACCCGTTATTGCAATGGTTTCATTTTCAAACTTTGGATCGTCTACAAGTCCTGGAGCGTCAAAAGTGAGAGAGGCTGTAGCATATTTGCATAAAAACCACCCTGAAATGATCGTTGATGGAGAAATTCAGGCCGATTTTGCTTTGAATCCTGAAATGCTGCAGGAAAAATTCCCTTTTTCTAAATTAGCAGGAAAAAAAGTTAATACCTTAATTTTTCCTAACTTAGAATCAGCAAATATTACTTATAAATTGCTAAAAGAATTATATAAAGTAAACTCTATCGGTCCAATTATGATGGGTATGGGCAAACCCGTTCATATCTTTCAATTAGGAGCGAGTGTGGAAGAGATGGTCAATATGGCAGCAATCGCAGTAATTGATGCGCAGGAAAAAGAAAATAAAAAAAATAAACAGGCCAAAGAATTAGTGTAATTAAATTAACAATAATTTTGTCGTATTTTTATTGCATTATTATTATATTTGGTTCCTTTAAATTAAATTATGATAGCACATTTGCAGGGAAAATTGGTGGAGAAGAATCCCACCGAAGTTGTAATTGATTGTGGCGGAGTAGGATACCATATAAATATATCGCTACACACCTTTTCATTACTTCCTAATGCTGATTTTATAAAATTGTATACGCATCTTCTAATTAAAGAAGATGCGCATACTTTATTTGGATTTGTTGAAAAATCAGAACGTGAAATATTTAGAATGTTATTGTCTGTTTCAGGAATTGGGGCAAACATTGCAAGAACAATGTTGTCATCAATAGAACCAAGACAAATTATTAATGCAATCGCCTCTGGAGATGTGGGCGTAATACAGTCTATAAAAGGAATTGGAAACAAAACAGCACAAAGAGTTATACTTGATCTAAAAGAAAAAGTGTTAAAGTTGTACGATTTGGATGAAGTTTCGGTAGTTCAGAACAATACAAATCGAGATGAAGCGTTATCTGCTTTGGAAGTTTTGGGTTTTGTTCGAAAAACTTCAGAAAAAGTAGTAGAAAAGATAGTAAAAGAAGATCCGGAAGCTACTGTAGAAACGATCATTAAAAAGGCGTTAAAAAGCTTATAAACTCATTAAGTTAAACTAATTCTATGCGTAAAATTTGTATTTTTTTACTTGTTTTGTTTTGCGGTAATGTTTTACGTGCGCAAGTAAATCAAACAGTTCAAGATACAACTAAAACTCAATATTCTACGGGTAAAGTTGAACTCGACGATCCTCCAAGCATTCTTTCAGCTTACAAATATGATCCAGTTACTGATCGATATATTTATACAAATTCTGTAGATGGTTTCTCTATTAATTACCCTATAATACTAACACCAAAAGAATACGAAGATTTAGTTTTGAAAGAATCAAGAAGAGATTATTTCAGAAAAAAATCTGATGCTATTGATGGTAAAAAGTCTGGCAGTGAAGCCGCTAAGAAAGATTTATTGCCTAGGTATTATATTAATTCAAGTCTTTTTGAAAGTATTTTTGGCAGCAATACCATCGATGTAAAACCTACAGGTTCTGTCGAAATGGATTTAGGTCTTCGATACACTAAACAGGACAATCCTTCATTTTCGCCAAGAAACAGATCAAGTCTTACTTTCGACTTTGATCAGCGAATCAGCATGAGTTTAATGGGTAAAGTAGGTACAAGATTAGAAGTAAATGCTAATTATGATACACAATCTACATTTGCATTTCAAAATCTGTTTAAGCTGGCCTATACCCCTGATGAGGATGATATAATTCAAAAAGTAGAAGTAGGTAATGTCAGTATGCCACTAAATAGCTCCCTAATTCGTGGCGCTCAGAGCTTATTTGGTGTAAAAGCACAATTGCAATTTGGGAAAACTACCGTTACCGGAGTTTTCTCAGAACAAAAATCTCAAACCAAGAGTATAGTTGCAGAAGGTGGAGGAACAGTTCAAAACTTTGATCTTTTTGCCTTAGACTATGATAATGACCGACATTTCTTCCTTTCTCAATACTTTAGAGATAAGTACGATGCTTCTTTAAAGGGCTACCCTTTAATTAAAAGCCGTGTTCAGGTTACAAGATTAGAAATTTGGGTAACAAATAAGCAAAACCGAGTAAATACAACAAACAATAACTTACGAAACGTTATAGCACTTCAGGATTTAGGTGAGGCGCAACTAACGGGTATTCCTGAGAATGAAGTTGTCGTTACTAACCCCACAACCGGTTTTTTTACTAAACCTATTGACTCGCCAACAGATAATAGTAACAATAAATATGACCCTGAACTTATTGGACAGGCAGGCTCCTATCTAAATTCGAATATTAGAGAAATTGTTACAGCAAAATCTGGTTTTGTTAACGCCGCAACTGTTAGTGAAGGAACAGATTATTCAGTTCTTGAAAACGCCCGAAAATTAACTGCTAATGAATATACTTTTAATTCACAATTAGGATATATATCGTTACAGCAACGTTTAGCAAATGATGAAATTCTGGCTGTAGCTTACGAATATACTGTAGGAAATGAGGTTTACCAGGTTGGAGAATTTGGTAGTGATGGGGTGGATGCAACTATAGTAAATGGAGATAATTCTTCTAATCAGGCTATTATTACACAAAGTTTGATTTTAAAAATGCTGAAAAGCAGTTTAACAAATGTCAACAATCCAGTTTGGAATTTGATGATGAAAAACGTATATCAAATTCCGCAGGCTTATCAAATCAAACAAGATGATTTCAGATTAAATATTTTGTATACTGATCCATCTCCTATAAATTACATATCAGCGGTTCCGGGAACTAGTTTTCCGGCAAATCCTTCACCGGATAATCAGGTAGAGCAAACTCCGTTATTAAATGTTTTTAATATAGACCGATTAAATTATAACAATGATCCCCAAACGGGCGGTGATGGTTTCTTCGATTATATTCCGGGAATAACGGTCGATGTTCAAAATGGTCGAGTTATTTTTACAACTAAAGAGCCTTTCGGGGAACTTTTGTTTAGTAAACTACAAAATTCAACTGCAGAAGATTACGATAATCCAGCTTCCTATAATGACAATCAGCGAAAATACGTGTATAGAAGCATGTATCGAACTACGCAATCTGCAGCTTTGCAGGATAGTGATAAAAATAAATTCTTACTTAGAGGAAAATATAAGTCTTCAGGAAACAATGGTATTCCTATTGGGGCATTTAATGTACCTCAAGGTTCTGTGGTAGTTACAGCGGCAGGAAGAGTTTTGGTTGAAGGCATAGACTATAGTGTAGATTATCAATTAGGACGCGTTCAAATTCTTGATCCTTCTCTTCAGGCATCAAATACACCAATTGAAGTTTCACTCGAAAATAATTCAATTTTCGGACAGCAAACCCGACGTTTTATGGGTTTCAATGTCGAACATAAAATTTCAGATAATTTTGTTGTTGGCGGAACTTATTTAAAAATGACCGAAAGGCCGTTTACTCAAAAATCAAGTTATGGTCAGGAATCTGTAAATAATACGATTTTTGGTTTTAACGGAAACTATTCAACAGAAGTTCCATTCTTTACAAGATTAGTAAACAAATTACCAAATATAGATACAGATGTTCCTTCTAATTTATCTGTTCGTGGAGAAATAGCATTTTTAAAACCAGATGCTCCAAAAGCAAGTGATTTTGAAGGAGAGGCAACGATATATATTGACGACTTTGAAGGATCGCAATCTACAATCGATATGCGTTCAGCATATGCGTGGAGCCTGGCATCTACACCGTTTGTAACTTCTATAAATGATAATACTTTTAATGCTAATTCAGCTACTATGGATTATGGCTTTAAAAGGGCAAAATTATCATGGTACACTATTGATCCTATTTTTTATTCTTCAAAACCATCAGGCATCTCAAATGATGATTTGTCTTTAAATACAACAAGGAGAATTTACAGTAAAGAATTATATCCAAACACAGATATTGCACAAGGTCAGATACAGGTTATTAATACACTCGATTTAAGTTATTATCCTTCAGAAAGAGGTCCGTATAATAATAGTCCGACTTTTAATTCAGATGCTCCGGCTTCAAATTTTGGTGGAATTATGCGCTCTCTTAATTCAACTAATTTTGAACAGGGAAATGTTGAGTACATACAATTTTGGGTTCTTGATCCCTATGTAGGAAACGGTGAAGCACAAACAAATAATACAGGAAAAATCTATTTTAATTTAGGTGAAGTTTCTGAAGATGTATTAAAAGACGGAAGAAAACAATATGAAAACGGATTAGGTCCGGATCAGGTTAAGGTAAATCCACAGCCAATTTGGGGAGATGTTCCTGCATCGCAATCACTGATTTATGCATTTGATACAAATGCAGGAAATCGACAAAATCAAGACGTTGGTTTAGATGGTTTGCCAAACTCAAGTGAGGGAGCTGTTTACAATAATTATGCAGGAGAGTCCGATCCTGCTGCAGACGATTATACTTATTATTTAAATACTGAAGGAGGAGTTTTGGATCGTTATAAAAAATACAATGGTATGGAAGGAAACTCTCCTGTAAGTATCGATGATCCAAATCGTGGTTCTACAACTTTGCCGGATGTTGAAGATATTAATCGTGATAATACAATGAATACGATTAATGCTTATTACGAATACAGTATTGATATTAGACCAGGAATGCAGGTTGGGCAAAATTATGTTACTGATATTCGTGAGCCAGGTGATATTGGTCCTGTTGAATTGCCAAACGGAAGTACAACTGCAGCAAGATGGATCCAGTTTAAAATTCCTGTTTCTGCCCCTCAAAATACAATAGGGAATATTACAGATTTCAGATCGATTCGATTTATGCGCATGTTTATGACTGGTTTTAGTGATCAAATGACAATGCGTTTTGGAGCTTTGGATTTAGTAAGAGGAGAGTGGCGAAGATATACCGGTACGCTTGATGCAGATGATACCGATACTTCTAATGACGGTACAGATTTTGACGTTTTAGCAGTTAATATTCAGGAAAATGGCACAAAGTGTCCTGTAAATTATGTAACTCCACCAGGAGTACAAAGAGAGCAACTGTACAATAATAATACAATTATTAATCAAAATGAACAATCATTAGCATTAAGAGTATCAGGGGCAGGATTGCAATTGAATGACTCAAGAGCTGTGTTTAAAAACGTAAGTGTTGACATGCGTCAGTATAAAAAACTAAAAATGTTTTTGCATGCTGAATCTTTGCCAAATGAAAATACATTGGCAAATGATGAAATGGTTGGATTTATTCGTTTTGGAAATGACTTTACCCAAAACTTTTACCAAGTCGAAATTCCTTTAAAGGTTACTTCAGCAGGTGGTTCTTGTAATATAAGTGCAGATCAGGTATGGCCGGAACAAAATGATATCAATTTGGCGCTCGACTTATTGACCAGAATGAAAATTAAGGCAATGAGTATTGACATAAATTCAGATAAGAGAGATATTAATGGAGTTTATTATCCGGATGATGATGATGCCATTGACGGAGGAGATGGAGATGATAAATTAAGATTAGGAATAAAAGGAAATCCTAATTTCGGTTTGGTTCGAAATTTAATGGTGGGAGTTAAAAACGGTACCGACCACAAAGATTTAAAGGGAGAAGTTTGGTTTAATGAACTTCGTATGTCTGATTTGGATAATAAGGGGGGTATGGCAGCGATCTTAAATGTCGACACCAATATGGCTGATTTTGCAACTATTTCGGCAACTGGTAAAAAGAGTACAATTGGCTTTGGATCTTTAGAACAAGGGGCTAATGAAAGAGATCGTGAAGATATTCAGCAATATAATATTGTAACTAATTTGAATTTAGGAAAACTGCTTCCTCCGAAATGGGGAATCAACCTGCCATTCAATTACGCTATTGGTGAAGAAGTAATTACGCCGGAATATGATCCTTTTAATCAGGATATTAAATTAGATCAACTTTTAAAAGAAACTACAAACGAAGCTGAGAAAGACAATATCAGAACTCGTGCTGTAGATTATACAAAGCGAAAAAGCATCAACTTTATTGGGGTTAGAAAAGACAGAATGCCAGAACAAAAACAACATGTTTATGATGTAGAAAATCTGACATTTTCGCAATCTTACAATCAGGTAGAACGCCATGATTATGAGGTAGAATCTTATGAAGATGAACAATCAAACACGGCAATAAACTATGCTTATACTTTTCAGCCAAAAGAAGTAGTGCCATTTAAACAAACCAAATTCATGAAAAAAAGTGAATATTGGAAACTGTTAAGTGATTTCAACTTTAATTATCTACCATCAAATATTACATTTAATACGAATATTTTAAGACAAAGCAATCGTCAGCAATATAGAGATGTCGACGTGCAGGGAATTGGTCTTGATCCGCTTTACAGAAGAAATTTTGCTTTTAATTATCAATATGGTTTTGGTTATAACCTCACTAAATCATTAAAATTAAATTACACAGCATCATCAAATAATATTGTTAGGAATTTTTTAAATGACGATAATACGCCAAAAGAAGACTTTACTATTTGGGATGACTATTGGGATATTGGAACACCAAATCAGCATGTGCAACAATTAGTATTGAATTACGATATTCCAATTAATAAAATTCCAATATTTAGTTTTGTAAAAGCAAGTTATTCATATACTGCAGATTACAACTGGCAACGTGCTTCAACAGCATTTTCGCAATATGAAGAAGAAGATGAGAATGGAAATATAACTGTAGAAAATTTAGGAAACACGATCCAGAATGCCAACTCAAATACATTAACAACAACTTTCAATATGACTACGTTGTACAAGTATTTAGGTTTAGTGCCTGGAGGTAAAAAAACAGCAAAACCAAAAGCTGCAGCGCCGCCAAAACCTGGAGAAAAAATCGTAAATACAGCAAAACCGGTAACTGCCAGCAATCCATTTTATGATGGTTTAATTGGTGTTTTAACAAGTGTAAAAAATATTCAGGTAAATTATACTCAAAATAGTGGTACAGTTTTACCGGGATACACACCGGGTGTTGGTTTCTTGGGAACTTCAAAACCAACTTTAGGATTTGTTTTTGGAAGTCAGGACGACGTGCGATATGAAGCTGCCAAAAGGGGATGGCTAACCACTTATGACGAGTTTAATCAAAATTATACGCAAGTAACGAGTAAGCTTTTAAAAGTAACAACTAATATTGATTTGTTCCCGGATTTAAAAATCGATTTAACAATGGATCGTTCATATTCTGAAAATTCATCAGAACAATATAATGTTACTGATACAGGTCTATATCAGCCTCTTTCGCCATATACATACGGAATGTTTTCGATTTCAACAGTGATGATAGGAACTGCTTTTTCAACTAGTGACGAAACTCAGTCCGCCGCGTTTGATAATTTTAGAAGCAATCGTTTAATTATCGCAAATCGTCTTGCAGAAGATTATTACGGACCAGGAAATGCAATACCAAGATATGATGTTAGCGATGTTCCGGCACCGCCAACAGATCCTACAGTAGAAGATCCGTTTAAGAAACAGAGAGAAATTTATCAGGCAAATCAAGGATATCCAATAGGTTACGGAAAAAGTAATCAGGCGGTATTATTGCCGGCTTTTCTTGCCGCCTATACAGGTGGGGATGCAGAAAAGACATCCACAGGAATATTTAGAAATTTTCCAATTCCGAACTGGAGTGTAAAATACAATGGGTTAATGCGCTATAAATTCTTTAAAGATAAATTTAAGCGTTTCTCTTTGCAGCATAATTACAGAGCATCTTACACAATTAATCAGTTCAGGTCTAATTTCGATTATGATAAAGCTATATCGAATCCTGCAGATAATCCTATACAGGATCCAAATAATTATAATTTTTATAATAAAACGATAATGTCCAATGTCAACTTGGTAGAGCAGTTTAGTCCGCTTATCAGAGTAGATTTCGAATTAAAAAGTTCGTTGAGATTACTTACTGAAATCAAGAAAGACAGAGCATTATCGATGAGTTTTGATAATAATCTATTGACAGAGGTAAAAGGAATGGAATATGTAGTTGGACTAGGATATCGTTTTAAAGACGTAATTTTTTCTTCAAGACTGGCAGATACTCCAACCGGAATTATTAAAAGTGATATCAACATAAAAGCTGATTTTTCTTTTAGAAACAATGAAACTTTGGTTCGATATTTAGATTATGATAACAATCAATTAGCAGCAGGTCAAAACATTTGGTCTTTGAAACTTACTGCAGATTATTCGTTTAGTAAAAACTTAACGGCCATTTTTTACTATGATCATTCGTTCTCAAAAGCAGTAATTTCAACGTCGTTTCCTTTAACTAACATTCGATCAGGCTTTACGCTTCGATATAATTTCGGAAATTAATTTTAAGTTTCTAAACGGGATTTCATTAGAAGATTATTACATTTGTGACTAAATTATTAAATTATCAATTTTCAAACATACTATTATGAGCATACCAGCAAATTTAAAGTACACAAAAGATCACGAATGGGTTAGCATCGAAGGAGATGTTGCAACTGTAGGAATTACTCATTTTGCTCAAAAAGAGTTAGGAGATATCGTGTATGTTGAAGTAGAAACTTTAGATCAGACACTTGATAAAGATGAGGTTTTTGGAACAGTTGAAGCTGTAAAAACAGTTTCGGATTTGTTTTTGCCTTTAACCGGAGAAATTATTGAGTTTAATGAAAGCTTAGAAAGTGCGCCTGAAACAGTAAATTCTGATCCTTACGGAGCAGGATGGATGATTAAAATAAAAATTGCTGATGCATCAGAAATAGATACACTATTATCTGACGAAGCTTATAAACAACTTATCGGTGCCTAAACAATTCCTGCTTCTTTGGGCAATTATCTGTTCAGGGATTATTACTTATTTTTGTTTGACAGATTCAAGTAACATTCCCGCAATAAATTTTCCGAGCATTGACAAAATTGTACATTTTTGCTTTCATTTTGGATTTACGATTTCCTGGATTTTATTCTTTAAAAAAGAACTAAAAGGAAAAGCGCCTGATGATTATAAAGCGTATTTGATTTCGTTTATATTTTCTGTTTTTTTTGGAATTACAATCGAAATTCTACAAAGCGTTTTTACAATAACAAGAGCAGCGGATGTAACAGATATCTTGGCTAATACAATAGGAGCAACGATAGGTATTTTTACAGCAATAGCTTTTAAAAGGCAAATCGATAAAATATAGAAAACAAGACCCACTTCGGTGGGTTTTTTTATTGCTGAAAAATCAAGGTTAAAAAGAGGTTTTTTTTCTGAATTTTAAATGTATTTTTGTCGAAATTCCACATGTATCTATAAGTCATGAATATTAAACAATATTTAGATTCTACTTACTTAAAAACTGCTTCTCAAGCCGGACTTTCGGAAGAGGAAAATACTGCTATTGTTAAAAATGCAATTTCTGAAGCTATTGATGAAGGTTTTAAGCTCATCATGATTCGACCGGAACATGTAAGTTTAGCAAAAGAGATGATTTTAAAAGCAAATTCCGTTTTGCTTATCGGAACAGTTATTGACTTTCCGGAAGGCAATTCAGACATCCAAACAAAGATCAGGGAAGCCAATAAAGCCATTGAAGACGGAGCTGACGATTTGGATTTTGTCTGCAATTATGAGGCTTTTAAAAACGGCGATATTGCATTAGTAAAAAACGAAATTTTATCAGGCACACAAATAGGATTGGAGCACATTAAGACAGTAAAGTGGATTATTGAAGTGGCCGCTTTGACAGATAAAGAAATTATTCAGATTTGTGCTTTGATAAAAAACACGATTATATCAAATTTTAAAGAAGAAAATTATGCTTCGGTTTTTGTAAAATCATCTACAGGTTTTTTTAAAACCGAAAATGATTTGCCAAACGGAGCAACAATTCCAACTATAATTATGATGTTAGAAAATGCTTCACCGTTGCCTGTAAAAGCAGCCGGAGGTGTTCGAACATATAATGAAGCGATAGAAATGATTCGTTTAGGAATTAAACGAATTGGAACATCGGGAGCAAAAACAATTGCGAACGGAGAAAATACCACAAATCAATATTAAATGAAAACCAAATTTTACATCGTTAAGGATCTTTTATCTTTAATTCTTATACTGTTCTCTACTGTTACATTTTCTCAGGAAACGTATAATAGTGCTGTTAAGCCTGGTTTTGCGACAGAACAATTTCCGGTTTTTCCTGCGTGCGAAAATTTGCAGTCAAAAAATCTTGAAAATTGTTTTTATAAAGAAGTTCAGGATTTCGTTTATCATAATTTCGAAGTTCCTGAAAATTTAAAACAGTCAAATTATAAAGGTGAGGTAAAAGTTCTTTTTGAAGTAGATGTCAACGGAGAGTTTAAAGTAATTTACGTAAATGCAGAAAATGAAGCGTTATCAGAAGAGGCTAAACGTGTTTTTGGTAAATTTCCGAAAATTAAACCTTCCACTTACAGCGGAAAACCAACTTATTCTAAATATACAATTTCAATTGCAATTCCGCTAAAAAGTGCCGATCAAATGGCTGCCGAAGCTTTGGCAGCAGCCGAAATTGAAAAACCAATTGAAAAACCAATGACGGAACTGGATAGTATTGTCTATAAAAAGTACAATAACCCGGAGTTCGAAAGTCATTTGAACATTCCGTTCTCTCATAGTTATTACGCACAGTTTGATGGTGCTATGAATCAGGTTGGGAGTAATAACCATACGGCATCAAAACCTTATACTTATGCTGAGGTTTCAAAATATTATAATCTGAAAGCAGTAAACCGGTCACTTCAAAAAAATGTTTCAACCTGGTTAGGAAGGAAATGGTGGAATGAAAATATGGTACAGATTCAGGGAGAGGATTACTGGCTGGTTCTAAATCCAATAGTAGATTTGCAACTGGGTAAAGCGTCAGACCTTGATGCTTCCTATAGTTATGTAAACACGCGTGCCCTAAATTTTAGAGGAGGTTTAGGAAAACAAATTAATTTTACAACAACTGTTTTTGAAAGTCAGGGCCGATTTGCTGGTTATTATAACGATTATGCAGAAAGTTTAAAACCTTCTGGAGGAAATCCGGCGATTATTCCAGGAATGGGAATAGGTAAAGAATTTAAGACAGATGCTTATGATTTTCCTTTGGCAGAAGCCAACATTACATTTGCACCCAGCAAGATTTTTGATTTTCAATTGGGTTACGGAAGAAATTTTATTGGAGACGGATATCGCTCTTTGCTTGAAAGTGATGGAGCAAGCCCCTATCCATATTTTAAGATCAATACGACTTTTTGGAAAATAAAATATACAAATACGTATATGTGGCTTAAAGATGTTCGTCCGGATGTTACCGTAGAAAGAACCTATGCCTCAAAATTTATGGCCAATCATTACTTAAGCTGGAATGTCTCGAATAAATTAAATTTTGGATTTTTTGAATCAGTTGTCTGGACAGATACCAATAACCGTGGATTTGATGTTAATTTTGTAAATCCAATTATATTCTATCGTGCAGTTGAGTTTGCATCTTCTTCAAGAAGCGGAAATGCACTTCTGGGAATTACAGCTAAATACAAATGGAACAACGATGTAAATTTATATACGCAGTTCTTGATCGATGAATTTTCAGTTTCTGATATGGGAGGAGGAGAACAAAGCTGGAAAAATAAATTTGGCTACCAACTGGGTGTAAAATATTTCAACGCGTTTAAAATTAAAGATTTATTGTTGCAGCTGGAGTATAATCACGTGCGTCCTTATGTGTATTCCCATAGTGCGGTAATCACTAATTACGGACACAATAACCAAAGTATCGGGCATCAATGGGGAGGTAATTTTGAGGAATTAGTAGCAATTGGCCGTTATCATAAAGGCCGTGTTTTTGCAGATGCAAAATTCACAATGGGAACCAGAGGTTTGGATTTTGATACAGCACAAGATAGCTTTAACTATGGAGGAAATATTTATAAAAGCTATGACTTAAAACGTCCTTATGACCAAGGAGTAAAAGTAGGGCAGGGTAATAAAACAAGTGTTTTTATTGCTGATATTCAGGGAGGATATTTAATAAATCCGATGACTAATTTAAAATTATTTGGAAGTTTTATTTATAGAAATTTTGATCCAACCCAGGAAACGGCAACAACTTTTAAACAAAGTACAACCTGGTTTACTATAGGATTGCGTTCCGATATCTTTAATTGGTATTTTGATTACTAGTATTTAATAAGATTTTTCGAAATAATAGTGTTAAAAATGTGCAAGTCCTTATTTTGTAAAGGTTTTATTGAAAAAAATCTATTTTTATAGTTCATAATTCTGCAATCTAATTTGTACATTTGCACCACTCAAAAAAATACAAACAATTAAGGTTTGAACGCTACAACAAATACAATTTCATTAAAATCAATATTTCTGGATTTCAAAGAGATCACTAAGGCAGGTTTGGCCATTAGTGTTTTGTTTTCGTCGATTGCAGGATATTTACTGGGTGTTAATAATGATCATCCATTTCAATGGAGTGCTTTGGTTGTGCTTTCTATAGGTGGATATTGTATGGTGGGAGCGTCAAATGCTTTTAATCAGGTTATCGAAAAAGATATCGATTCTTTGATGGATCGAACAAAAAATCGTCCGGTTCCTTCTGGGCGTATGTCTCCAAAAATGGCTTTATTTGTAGCGAGTATGCTTACTATTATTGGTATAGCATTGCTTTATACGATCAATGCAAAGTCGGCAATGTTTGCAGCAATATCGATATTTTTATATACGAGCATATATACACCTTTAAAAACAGTAACTTCGTTATCAGTTTTTGTAGGTGCCTTTCCGGGAGCAATTCCGTTTATGTTAGGGTGGGTTGCAGCGACGGGAGAATTTGGAATAGAGGCAGGAACATTGTTTTTGATTCAGTTTTTCTGGCAATTTCCTCATTTTTGGGCAATTGGCTGGTTTTTATATGAAGATTATGAAAAGGCAGGAATTTTTATGCTTCCAACCGGTAAAAAAGACAAAGGAACTGCTTTGCAGATTATGTTATATACGATTTGGCTCTTAATTGCTTCATTACTACCTTCTTTGGGTTATACTGGGCAATTGTTTATAACACCTATTGCGGCAATTTTAGTGTTTTTATTAGGATTATGGATGTTATTTTATGCAGTGCGATTGTATCAATTCCGAACAGCAAAAGCAGCCAGAACATTAATGCTGGTAAGTGTTTCGTATATTTCTTTGCTGCAAATTGTATTTATATTAGATAAATTTTTAAGATAGTTATGGAAATGACAATGACAACAAGTGAAGAACAAGCAACAAAATCAAAATCTGCAAAACTGATTTTGCTTTTTGCAATGGTAAGTATGACCATGATGTTCGCCGGACTTACAAGTGCTTTTGTAGTAAGTAAATCACGAGCAGACTGGTTGAAGAATTTTGAACTGCCTGTTGCGTTTTATTATAGTACAGTTGTTATTATAGGTTGTAGTGTTACTTTTTATTTGGCTAAAAAAGCCATTCAGAAAGACAACAGAAGTGCAACAACGGCTTTGCTTTTAGGAACACTGGCATTGGGTATTTTATTTGTGGTTTTACAATTTGTAGGTTTTGGACAAATAGTAGAAAGTGGGTATTATTTTACAGGAGAAGGTAGTTCGATTACTACAACTTTTCTTTATGTAGTAACGGTAACCCACTTATTACACTTAGCCGGCGGTTTAATTTCACTTTTAATTATAATTTATAATCATTTTAAACAAAAATACAATTCGACTCAATCTCTTGGTATAGAACTAGGTGCGATGTATTGGCACTTTTTGGATTTATTATGGGTATATTTATTTTTATTTTTATATTTCTTTAAATAAGAAAAAAACGTAAATTTGGGAACTTTTTAACGAATATCTTTTATGGAA
>Ga0247806_10000207_pt1 | contig 40855 bp, 34 predicted proteins | sample UWRJL059202B1_FD_179935 | JGI IMG/M metagenome (GOLD analysis project Ga0247806, IMG submission 179935) | Plant litter microbial communities from Arlington Agricultural Research Station in Wisconsin, United States - UWRJ-L059-202B-1 | ecosystem: Environmental > Terrestrial > Plant litter >... | reverse complement strand
ACAATTTAAGAACAATTGTTGCCAGGAAGCCGTCAGCACGTTTAAGATCTCTACGGATTTTCTGCATCACTTTTCAACACTTACCTGGGCGGTCATCCCGGATCAGCAACCTGCGGCCGTGTATGCTTTTGCAACTGCCATTGCTGCCACGCCGCGTGTGCTCGGATTTGAAAAAAGGCCTCCTCCCAAACCCGGGCAGGAAATCCTGATCCTGCACCAGACTTTCCGGATATAATACCTTTTGATTCTGCGGCGCCAGCTCGCGCGCCTATTTCACAGTTATCAAAACCAAAGGTATTTTCACATGAAATCAAGCATGCTTATTTGCTTTTTCGCGCTGTTCCATTTCCTTGGATACAGTCAGCTGAAAGGCGTTGTGTATGGCTCAGGCCAGCACGAAAAAAAGACATCCATTCCCGGAGCACGTATTAAATCGCTGCATTCCGGACTGGGAACTGTCACCAAATCCGACGGAACTTTTGAGCTTACGCTCGGGAAATCACTTCCAGATACGCTGATCGTCAGCGCTCCGGGTTATCACAACGACACGATCTTTGCCCAAAAAGGCGACCGTTTTGCCCTGTTGGAAGTCCTTCTCTTCCCGGACAATCTGCTGCCCGAAGCAGTCGCGACCGCAAAACGCGAGACGCACAGCATTTCGAAGCTCAAGACCCTGCACGTCGAAAACATCGGCGAAGGCGAGCTGCGCAAGGCGGCCTGCTGCAACCTGTCGGAATCCTTCGAAACCAATGCATCTGTCGACGTGAATATGACGGATGCGATCTCCGGCGCGAAGAAAATCCAGATGATGGGACTCGACGGCGTGTATACGCAAATCCAGTTCGAGAACATTCCGTACCTGCGTGGACTGGAGAGCTCGTTCGGCATGAATGCCATCCCGGGCACGTGGATCGAATCGATCCAGATCACCAAAGGCACCGGGAATGTCGTCAACGGCTACGAATCGATGGCCGGACTCGTAAACCTCGAGCTGAAAAAACCCGAAGAGATGGAGAAATTTTATTTCAACGCCTACGGCAATATCTTTGGCCGGGCCGAAGTCAACGTCAACGGCGCGTTTAAGCTCAATGAAAAATGGCGCTCCGGTTATTTTGCCCATGCAGCGGGCATGTTTGGCGAGATCGACAACAACCGAGACAAATTCCGGGACCTTCCGCTCAGCAAAAACCTGTCGGCGCTGAACCGCTGGTCTTACCGCGGCAAAAACTTCGAATCGCAATTCGGCGTCAATGCCTATTACGAGGAAAAAACAGGTGGACAAACGGGTTATTCGCACCGGTCGAGCAATGGACTGTACGGCGTATTCATCGAAAACAAGCACATCGATGCCTTCGCGAAGACCGGTTTCCTGTTTGCAAAAAAACCGTATCAGTCGATCGGGGTCGTTTACAACTTAAAGTACCAGCAAACCAATGCGCTCTTCGGCCTGCGCCAGTTCACCGGCGAAGAGAAACGCGGGTATGTCAACGCGATTTACGACGGCATTATCGGCAATACCAATCACGGAATCAAAGCCGGCGGTAGTTTGGTGTATGCAGACATCCGCCAGGACCTCGATTCGCTTTTGCTTGACCGCGTGGAGATCGTACCCGGCATTTTTGCGGAATACACCTATACCAGTACGCGCCTGACGACGGTATTCGGCGCGCGTGGCGATTTCCACAACCTCTACGGATTCCAGTTTTCCCCGCGTTTTCACAGCAGGCTTGCGCTGACCGAAAACCTCGATTTACGCATCACGGCAGGCCGCGGGTTTCGTGTTTCAAATGTTATTATCGACAACATTTCATTGCTCGCTACGTCCCGCGACTGGATCATTGCATCTGACATCCGCCCGGAGATTTCCTGGAACATGGGCGGTTCATTGGTACAGGATTTCAAGCTCAAAACGCGCAAAGCGACTTTCAGCATTGATTTTTACAGGACTTTCTTCGAAAACCAACTTGTTGTGGACCGCGACCTCTCGCTGACGAGCATCCATTTTGGGAACCTCACCGGTAAATCGGTTTCCAATACCCTGCAAGCGGAGGTCAGTCTGCCCGTGCTCGTCAATTTAGACGTGCGCTTCGCCTACAAATACCTCGATGTGCAGGCGCCACTCGGCGGACAAATGCAGCAGCAGGTCATGATCCCGAAACACCGCGGCTTTATGAACCTCGCTTACAAAACGCGCAACAAACGCTGGGAATTCGATTTCACGATTTCCGTTTACGGCAAAAGCCGCCTGCACCACGTGCACATTCCGGACAGCGATGTGGAATACACGACAATGTCCTCTGTGTATCCGCTGATGAATGCGCAGATCACCCATATATACAAACGCTGGGATTTCTACATCGGCGGAGAAAATCTTGCCAATTACCGCCAAAAAAATGCGCTGATCGATCCGGAGAACCCTTTTGGCCCTTATTTTGATGCGACCCGCGTGTGGGCGCCCATCCAGGGAACCAATATATACGCCGGTATCCGCTACAAGCTCAAACAAGACAAAAAATAATTTAAACAAAATCCAAATAATTATGAAGAATATTCTTTTATTCGTTTTTGCTGCTGTCACACTCAGTTTCGTACAGCCCAAAACAGAACAGGCCATTTTAAAAACTTCCGCTGAATGTGGGGAATGCAAGGATCGCATCGAAAGCAAACTGAACTATACGGCAGGCATTGTCTTCGCGGAGCTGGACTACAAAACCCAACTGCTGACGGTTAAATTCAAACCGGCTAAAATCACACTCGCGGAGATCAAAACCCTTGTTTCGGAGCTCGGTTACGATGCTGACGACGTGAAAGCCAATCCTGAAAAACAAAAAGAATTGCCTGCATGCTGCTTGCCCGGTGGCATGAAACCTTAAAACAGATCGCGCAGGCGGGGAAAAAACAAAAGCCCGGAACAATGTTGTTCCGGGCTTTTCCGTTGAAAAACGGTACTTCACAGCGTCCAAACACCCCGCTACAGCACCGTTGCAAAGCCGGTAAAAAAGCGAAGTTGTAAACAGTTCCTGCATAGCGCAGTGTTTCCAATTCTTTTTATTAATTTCGCACCTTATTATTTATTAAAATTTCAGAAAAAATGTCATATTTGTTTACATCAGAATCTGTTTCTGAAGGGCATCCAGATAAGATAGCGGATCAAATTTCAGATGCGTTGATCGATCATTTCATGGCTTTTGACCCACAATCCAAAGTTGCCTGCGAGACCCTCGTTACAACAGGACAAGTTGTTTTGGCCGGTGAGGTAAAAACAAAAACTTACCTCGATGTACAATCCATCGCGCGTGATGTAATCCGCAAAATCGGTTACACGAAGTCAGAATACATGTTTGAAGCAAATTCATGTGGTATTCTTTCTGCCATTCACGACCAGTCAGAAGACATCAATCAGGGTGTTGACCGTTCCAACCCGGAAGACCAGGGAGCTGGTGACCAGGGGATGATGTTCGGTTATGCAACCAAAGAGACGGACAATTACATGCCTTTGGCATTGGACCTTGCACACAAGATCCTCCAGGAATTGTCTTACATCCGCAACAATGAGCCGGAATTGATCGGTTATTTGCGTCCGGATGCCAAATCACAGGTAACGATCGAGTACTCTGATGACAACGTTCCACAACGCATCGACTCCATCGTCGTTTCCACACAGCACGACGATTTCGCTGCTGAAGCGGAAATGCTTGCCAAAATCAAGGAAGACATCATCAACATCGTGATCCCACGCGTGAAAGCGAAATTGAAACCTGAATTGCAGGGGTTGTTCACCAGCGAGATCACTTACCACATCAACCCAACCGGGAAATTTGTGATCGGCGGTCCGCACGGAGATACGGGCCTCACAGGCCGTAAGATCATCGTGGATACTTACGGTGGAAAAGGTGCACACGGAGGCGGTGCTTTCTCCGGAAAAGATCCATCCAAAGTAGACCGTTCCGCAGCTTATGCAACGCGTCACATTGCGAAGAACCTCGTTGCCGCAGGTTTGTGCGACGAAGTACTTGTCCAGGTTTCTTACGCAATCGGTGTTGCCAAGCCTTGCGGTTTGTACATCAATACATACGGCACTGCGAAAGTAGACATGCCGGATGGTGAGATTGCACGTTTGGTGGAGGGCATCTTCGACATGCGTCCATACTTCATCGAGCAACGCCTGAAACTACGTAACCCAATCTATTCCGAAACTGCAGCTTACGGCCACATGGGTAGAAAAAATGAAACGGTAACGAAACGTTTTACAGGTCCGGACGGAAAAGTCGTAGAAAGAGAAGTAGAATTGTTTACCTGGGAGAAACTCGACTATGTCGACCAGGTTAAAAAACAATTCGGATTGTAAGATCTGATAGCTATATTTTTGAAAAGGGGGCTTCGGCTCCCTTTTTTTGTCTGTTACATTTTGACTGCCTGCCGATGTCGTATTTCACTGAAAGACAGCATTCACTGCGGCGGTGCGGCGCGGGTTGGATGTATTTGTCATATATCGGTATAATCCAATATGGAGCGATACACTCCTTCGGGAAACCACAGCCAATATTCACGCATCCGCTTTTATCCTCTCCGAATAAATCCTGCATTGCAAGCTTATGATTTTTCACGCAACGCCCTCTAAATTGTCTCTGAAATCTGTCCACGCAACAAGCGTCAATTTGCGCACAGTTGCCTTTTTTTCACTTATAGCCATTAAATTTCACAAACAAAATCAATGGTAGCGCGGCATACAAGCAGATCAGCAAGCTGATTTTTACACTTTTGAGACTTTTAGGGGACGTCTTTTGTCTTGTGTTTGTCCCGGGTACCCCAGGCAACTAAACCTGCTGTGTTGCGTATTTTTGTATAAACAAACTTTCTTTAAAATGGTACTAAACCATCCTTTGCATCAATTATTTGCGGTAACTGCATTTGTGCTGGCGTCTCTGACTGTCCGTGCACAATGCACTTGGGCGCCGATATTTACAGATTCCTACGAATACACAACGGTTATCCCTTATATCATTCCCGGTACAACCTACCAGAACACGCCGCAAACATTTGCCGGCTGTATCCGAACGGGGAACCGCGGCATGTACCTCAATATCGTTGATAATTTTTCCGGTCTGATTTATTCTCAGCCATTTACGAATCTTTGCATCGGCCAGAATTACCGTTTCAGTTTCTCCACGCGGGATGCAATGACAGGTAACAATGACCTGACATTTAATATCTATCTTGGTACAAACCCGACACCGGTTGTGACACAGAATGTTCTGAACGGCACCACCTGGAATGATATCGTCATGACTTCCTTTACAGCCACGAGCACGGATGTGCGTTTCGAAATTGTGACGAATACGCCTGGCGGACTTGGCAACGACGTTGGATTTGACGACTTCAAGCTTTCCCAGTGCCTGCCAACACCCTACAACACCACGCAGACATTCTGCGCGAGTGCTGCTGCTTTCGACCTGTACCCGATCATCGCGCCGGCGAATTTATCTACCGCTGGAATCTGGACCGGACCAAGCACACCGGGCAACGGTTATCTCGGCACTTTCACACCGGGTACAAGTACAGCTGGCGTTTATCACTACACGATCGATGGTGCTGCAAACTGCGCGGATTCTGTAGCCAATGTCACGGTACAAATCGTCCAGACACCAGTCCTGAACCCTGTTGCAGATGTACAGGCCTGTCAGCAATATACACTTCCGGCCATCACCGGCACCACTTTGAGCGGCAATGAAGCGTACTATACCGGCCCCAACGGAACGGGGACGAGCTATGCCGCAGGTGTGATACTGACCACGTCACAGCTGCTGTACATCTACGGTGGCGCAGCCGGATGTTCTGACGAAAAATCATTCAACCTTGTGATTTCCAACGTGCCTGAAGCCGGAAACAACAATGCGGCCAGCTATTGCGGTCCGGGAGCGCCTGTAAACCTCAATACTTTCCTTTCTGCATCCGCAGCTCCCGGCGGTACCTGGGCAGAAACAACAGCGACTCCATCCGGACAATTCAACCCGGCCAACGGCATTTTCACAACAGCAGGATTGCCTGTCGGAACCTATACTTTCAGCTATACACATCCAGCCAGCGGTGCCTGTCCTGCGGATGTAGCGACATTTTCGATCAACATGGGCAATTTCCCGCAGGTATTTATCGGCAACGATACAACGCTTTGTCAGGGACAGTCGCGCGTGCTGAATGCTGCAACTTCAGGTCCATACGATACGTATCTGTGGAACAACGGTTCTACCTTGCCAACCAGAACCGTCAGCGTAGCAGGTACTTTTTCTGTAAAAGTCGGCATCCTAGGTAACAACCAGATCGTCAACGGCGACTTTGAGCAAGGTGTCTCCGGTTTTACAACCGATTACATTCCCGGCAATGGCGGTTCCTTCGGATTGCTTTCCAACCCGGGAACGTATGCGATCTCTACATCGCCCAGCCTTGTGCACAACGATTTCACGAACTGCCAGGACCACACGCCGGCTCCCGGAGACAAAATGCTGATCGTCAACGGTGCAGGAACAGCCAATACAGATGTCTGGTGCCAGACAGTTCCCGTACAACCCAACACCGTTTACCAGTTCGGCACGTGGGTAACTTCCGCGCTGACCAACTTTACGGTTGCGCAGCTGCAATTCTCAATCAACGGTGTATCCCTCGGCCCTGTATTCTCTCCAGGCACAACGGGCTGCAACTGGTCGCAGTACACCCAGAACTGGAATTCAGGTTCCAACACGACAGCACAGATCTGCATCCTCAACCAAAATACCAACAACAGTGGAAACGACTTCGTGATCGATGATATTTCGCTGCGCCCTGTTTGTTATTCTTACGATACGATCGTCATTTCCATCTCACCGCTTCCGGTTGTGAACCTCGGCCCGGACCTCAATGCCTGCTCCGGGGAAACGGTTACGCTAGATGCGCAAAACCCGGGAGCGACTTACCTGTGGTCGGACGGTTCCACGAACCAGACCCTGGATGTTACGACAACAGGAAACTACAGCGTTACGGTTAGAAATGCGGCCAACTGCGCTGCAACAGATGCCGTTCAGGTACAATTCGAAGCGCCGAAAGATGCAGGCAATGACAGCTCACACATCTACTGCAAAACAAACGGAACGATCCAGCTTACCGATCTGCTCAGCAGCACTGCCACACCGGGCGGACAATGGCGCGACAGGAACAACGCTTTTGGAACGGGGCTCAACACAACTACAGGCGCACTTAACATTTCAGCACTTTCCGGAATTTATGAAGTTGAATATATTGTCTCCGGTACTTTTTGTCCCAACGACACCGCGCTGTTCACGCTGACGGTTTACGACCAGCCGAATGCAGGTCCGGACAACATCCTCAGCCACCTGTGCAATACGCCGGGAACTGTTTTTGACGCCAATCCGCTGCTGGCTCCGGTGAATACAGTTTATGGCGGTCACTGGATCGAAAGCACACCTGTGCCTTCCAACCAATTTGATACAGCGCTCGGCATCCTCGACCTGTCTAACCTGCCTGGCGGCAATTATATCCTGCAATATGTTTTGCCAGCCGATCAGCCTTGTCTCTTCGATACCGCTTCGGTCATCATCCGCATTACAGAAGTTCCGGTGGTTGCCTTTACTTCAGATACCACGCGTGGGTGCCAGCCGCTTCCTGTCGTGTTCACAAACCAAAGTACCGCTGAAGCGGGTGCTGTTTACGATTGGGACCTCGGTGACGGGAATCATTCCAACAGCAGTACCAACGTCGGTAATATTTATCCGCTGGCGCAGTGCTACCCCATTTCGCTGACGGTTACAACGGGCGGGATCTGTACCGCCAGTCTCACCATACCCAATATGATCTGCGTGGACCAGAACCCAATTGCCTCGTTCTATTACGGACCACAGCAGGTTTTCTCCGACGGGCCTTCCGTAAAGTTCACGAATACTTCGACGCTGAACCAGGACAACATCTGGGATTTCGGCGATGGTACCGGCAATGCGCTGCTGAATCCAACACACGATTATCCGCTGGGAGAGATTGGCAATTACCTCGTGCAGCTCACGGTGATCACGCCCGCAGGCTGTCGCGATTCCACAACGCGACTCATCGTTGTGAAAGACCAGTTGCTGTTTTACGTACCGAATGCCTTTACGCCTGACGGCGATGCGCACAACAATATCTGGCTACCTGTCATGACCGCAGGATTCGATCCGCAGGATTACAGGTTATTGGTCTTCAACCGCTGGGGCGAGATCGTGTTCGAAAGCCATGATTCATCCGTTGGCTGGGATGGGACTTACAACGGCAAAATTGTTCCAAGCGGTACATATCTGTGGACGCTCGATTTCGGAAATCCGGACGATGACGGACGCAATACCCGCGAAGGCCACCTGACGCTGCTTCGTTAAGCACGTCGCCTGCAGGTCTGCAACAGATGGCCTGTTTTTTTCAGATAACACAAACGGATGGCCCATGCCATCCGTTTTCATTTCAAAGAAAGGCCTGGTAATTTGGAAAAGACCGCTCCATTTTGCACTTTTGCATTCCGTTGCACGGTCCGGCAAGTTACATACAACCTGTCGTGCCCGTTTAACGTCTGGAAATGGCCGGTACTGCCGTTGCACATGGACAACATACACAGCAAGATACACTACATGCTCAAACTTATCAAGATATATCCGACAGCTTTCCTGTTTACCTTCTTAGCATGCTTCTCCATGTCTGCCTATGCCGATCAGGCAAATACCAGAAAATTCACCTTGCCGGATGCGATTGCGGCCTATGAAAGTACCCTTCAGAATTCAACAGCTGACAATTCGGTCGTCACGCTCGATGTCATCCGGAACCAATTCAGCCGGTCCAATTTCAATTCCCAACAGGACTGGTCTGCCTTCCTGATCCATTGCGAGGAACGTGTGCACGACAGCCAGCACGCAAGCTACCCGGAAGTTTGTTTCCGCATTGGCAAATACTTCCTTTCGCACCAGGATTTCCATAAAGCCTATTTTTACCTCTACCGAACCGAAATGCTGCTCAAACAGGCTGACTTGCGGAACCTGTCTTATTTGTCGGACTTTCACGAAACGATCGGCTTGTCGTATTACTATTTCAGGCGGTTTGGGCAGGCGAGACAGCATTTTTCACAAGCCCTGGCGACACATCCCGACAATCCGACTTCCTTCATCACGATCTACAATACCATCGGGCTGATTCACCGCGATCTCCAACAGCTTGATTCCTCGCGCATTTATTTCCTGAAAGCGCTCGACATTGCGAACAAGTCGAACGACACCGAATGGAAAGGCATTATTTCCGGTAATCTCGGGTATTATTACTGGAAGAACAACGACCTGAAACAGGCGGAAAAACTTTGCCAGATCGATTTGCGCATCAGCCTTGCGTCCAATCAATACGGCAGCGCAATCGCGGCCCTGAGCCTGCTTGCCGACATAGACATCCACAACAACCGGCTCGACGAAGCGACGAAAAAGCTCAACCAGGCATTTGAAATCCTCCAGGAAAACGGATCGGCCACCAACCGGCGCACGGTGTACCGCGTACAAACATTGCTGCTTGAAAAAAAGGGCGATTACCGCGCCGCGCTGGAAAGTCACCGGCAATTCATCGCTTACAAAGACAGCGTTAACCAGGAGATCGACCTCGAGAATTTCAACAACATGGAATTCCAGATCAACTTTGAGAAAAAACAGGCGGAGATTTCCTTGCTCGCCGCAGAGCGTGCGCAGGACGAAGAATTCATCATCTGGCTGTACGTTTTCATCAGCACGATTATCATTGCCTTTTTCGTCATCCTGTTGGAGGTCCGCAAAAAACGCCAGAAAGGACAAAAGATCCTTGTACTCGAAAAGCTCAGGATCGAAGAGGAACTGATCAATACCGAGCGGGAAATGCGCAACATGCTTTCGAACCTCATGGAAAAAAACGAGCTCGTCAACCAGCTGCGCGATGAAATCGAATCGTTCCACACCAACCAGGACGAAAAATCGCTGGAGGAGAAGGAAAAACTGTTTGACCGCCTGCAAAGCTTCACTTTGCTCACCGAGGAAGACTGGCTCGAATTTAAAAAACTGTTTGAAAGGCTGAATCCGGGGTTCTTCGATTACTTTACGCGTACCTTCCCGGACATGACGAATGCGGAAATCCGGCTGGCAACGCTGATCAAGCTCAACCTTTCGAACCTGGAAATGGCGAAAACCCTGGGAATATCCCCGGATTCTGTCCGCAAGACCAACCTGCGCCTGCGCAAAAAGCTCGAGATCGAGCAGCAGGATGAATTGATCACATTTATCAAGTCCGTTCCCGGGCAGTGAGAAATTTAACCAATCCGATTTATTAAGATAATGGTAATATGAATAATTGGGAAACCAATTATTTAGAACTAATTTTGCCACCGCTTAAGCATGCATTCATAGCCGCATCCATGAGCTGTCCTGTATTTGTCTCAAACAAAAGAGGGATTCTAACTGCGTCTATGAATACCTTTGACACTTGTACAATTTTAATTTAAAACCAGAATACAGCAAATGAACAACTTACGAAAAAAGGCGGGTCTTTTCGGTCTCCTCCTTCTTGCCATGAGCCTTGCCTCTCCCGCAGTCTCCCAAATTGTGACCATCGGGACCGGAACAACGGAAACTGCCCAGTTTCCTGTTTACGGTAACTATGGATATTCCTACACCCAGCAAATCTACCTGGTCTCCGACTTTACCAGCAATGCGGGGTCTCCAAAAATGATCAACAAGATCGGTTTTTACTATGTTTCCGGTAATTTTACCCAAAGCAGTGACTGGACCGTTTACCTGGGTACAACTGCGCAATCAGATTTTTCAACTGTGAACAGTTGGGTGAATCCAGCCAGTCTACAACAGGTTTTCTCAGGTATTTTGTCTTCACCGGTACAGGACGACTGGATGGTCATCACGCTGGATACGCCTTTCCTGTGGGACGGTGTCAGCAACCTCGTGGTAGCCGTTGATGAAAACCAGGCTGGTTTCTCAGATGTCTACTGGAGAAGTGCGACGACAGCTGGTCCTAACCGCTCGATGATCTTCTACAACGACGATGAGAATGTGAGCGCACAAACGCCTCCGTCCGCGAATGGCCGTTACGGTTTCATTCCGCAGACCCAATTCAACATGATCCCTGTTTCCACCTGTTCAGGCATGCCTGACCACTTCGGGGCATATGCTTTGAATGGCCGAGACACGATTTGCGCAGGCGAAACGACGACAATCGACATCGATGATGCAGACTTCACACTCGGTATGCAGGGTATGACAGTTGCATGGCAGTTCTCTACAGACAACGGTGCCAACTGGAATGCAGTTGCAGGTAATCCTTCCAAAACTTTCAGAACCGATAAACTGACGGTTACGACCGAATTTCGCGCCGTTGTAACGTGCACGAACTCTTCCCAATCAGACATTACAGAAAGTGTACGTATCAAAGTAAACCCGTTGCCGAACGTAACGATCGAAACAGGTTCCTCCTATGCACTTTGCAACAGTGAAGAGGCAGAACTGATCGCGAACGGCGCTGCGACTTACGAATGGTCTCCATCCGAAGGATTGTCCAGCGCAACTTCCGATATCGTACAGGCTACGCCGGACAAAACAACCGCGTATACTGTGAAAGGAACTTCCACTGCGGGTTGCGTTAACTCTGCTTTTACAATTATCTACAAAGTGGATGAAGTGATCCCACAGGCGACCTATTCCCCATCCCAGAACTGTGTGCCAGGTGCACCGATCACGATCACGATCAATGAAACGAAACTTCCTGAAGGCATTTCCAACAACGGACACTGGGAATACAGATTCCTTGCGGCTAACGGAACCACCGTTGCTCAAAACTGGAGCACGGTCCCGACCTTTACTTTCGGACCTACGGCAGACAGCCTTTTTACGTACTATTACCAGGTACGCAGCTCTTCCTGCCCGAACAATATTTCCGATTCACTGCGTCTCTCCATTCCCATCGGGTTTGGTGCCAATGTCGCTGCGATTCACTACGACTGTAACACACTGAAAGGCACATTCTCGCTGAACAATGCTTACGGTCAGAAAGATCAGATCACCGTTTTCTCCAATACCCTGGACAATGCGGCGAACCTGGACAACGTTACACTTTCCGGCAATACGCTTATTACAGACGGCCGCACACAACTGACCGCCAACATGCCAGGTCAGACTGGTGCACTCTCTTTGGAGATTCCTTTCCAGGACCTTGGGTTTAACAACTCGATGCGTGTTGCTTTCAACATGACAGCCGATATGCCTTACAATGTTTTCGGCACAGGCGGTGGAGACGGTATCGCTTATTCTTTCGGGGATGATGCACTGATGTCGGGAGACGGTCCTGCACAAAACGGAAAAGGAAGCAAACTGCGTTTGTCATTCGATGCTGCAAGCAATGATTATGACAATGTCCCGGGGATCTACCTCGTTTACGGTTATGACGACTGGGCTGAATACAATCCGGAATCAGAAGGCGTACTTGCTTACTCCAGCAACTTTGCAACCTGGAAGGGCAGAACGGATGTTCCTGTTGTACTTACGATTTCCGAGCTTGGTGAAGCCACTTTAACTGTGGATGGTATCGCTATCTTTGCCAACGTACAATTGCCGGCAGATTACATGCATGCGGACATTTCCAACTGGAAGCACCTGTTCAGCGCTGTAACAGGTGGGGACGCCCTGAGACAAGGAATTTCAGACCTCAGCATCACCGCTGGTCAGATCCTCTTCGGTATTACGCCGGAAAGCCAAGCAACTCCTCCTGCACAATGGCAGACGTCAGAAGTGTTTACAGACCTTACACCAGGACTTTACAATATTTGGGTATCCCAGGCAGGCTCAGCACCATGTATGCGTGCGATCGGCGTTTATGAGATCCTCAACAACAACCCGGTTGTGAACCTCGGTTCTGATACAACTATCTGCGACGGAGAAACGATGACACTTGATGCGGGTAACGAAGGTTCCTCCTATGTTTGGAGTGGTTTGCCGGAAGTAACGCGTCAGATCGAAGTATCTGAAGACGGCACATACATCGTTTACGTAACTGATGCAGCAGGTTGTCTGGGTATCGGTGCCATCAACGTGGATGTTTCCGATGCACCTTCCGCTTCCGGAATTTCCGTACAGGGACTTTACCCGATGATCTACTTTAACGTAGCCAATCCGGAGAATGCAGATGCCTATTCCTGGGATTTCGGTGACGGTAACCTGGTTGCCGGCGGGCCTGGATTCATGGCACATGCTTACAACGCGATGGGTACTTACACCGTTGCTGTAACAATGTCGAACCAGTTTGACTGCGGAACCACTACGATCACACAAGTGGTACATGTTTCTGATGTTGCTTCTGTTGAAGAGCAGCAGATCACCGGATTGAAAGTTTATCCAAACCCGGCTTCGGACGTTGTTTACATCTCCCTGGAGGGTAACCAGTCAGGAACGGTAACGGTTTACAATATCTCCGGAGCTGTTGTTGCTGCAACTACTGCATTCCAGTCCACATCCAACATCGATGTGAAATCCTGGGAAAAAGGTGTTTACTTCCTGAACATTCAAAGTGAAGGAGCGACTGCTGTGCAGAAGATCATTGTTCAGTAAGCTTTAACGATTCTATTCCGAAAGGGGGAAGCAATGTGCTTCCCCCTTTTTTGTTTCAATCTAAGTCGGTCTGAAATTTGATCTTTTGCTTATTTTTCGTTCCTTTATTGTACCCATTCAAAACTCCGCTTATGAAAGCCATCTGGAAAAATGAAGTGATCGCAGAAAGCCATGACACGATCTGCATCGAAGGCAATGAATATTTCCCTGTGGATGCAGTCAACAAGGACGTACTTGTGCCTTCTGAAACGCATACGGTATGTCCGTGGAAAGGCAAGGCCTCCTATTATTCGGTCCGCGTTGGCGAGGAAGTCAACAAGGATGCTGCGTGGTACTATCCGCAGGCGTCGGAGCTCGCGAAATCTATTGAAGGGAGGATCGCGTTTTGGAAAGGGGTTGAGGTTGTGAAGTAGCTTAGCGAATGAACTCCGTTTCCGCTTTGATCTCTGTCAGCGCAGCTATCAAGGCATCGATATCTGCCTGGCTGTTGTAAGCCTGCATCGAGATGCGGATATAGGTGTATTTTCTATCCACCATCACCGGAATCTCTATTTTGTATTTGCTATACAACAATTCTTTCAATGCGACCGGCTGATCCGTGTTTACCGGAATACTGCACATTTGACCCAGGAAATCCGGGTGAACGGGACATACCGGTTTTGTTCCCAGTAAATCACAGACGATCGGATAATTGCGCAGGATCAATTCACGACAAGCTGCTGCACGGTTTTCCCAATTGTTTTCCTGCAAATAGGCGATGGCCTTCGGCACCGTGAAAAAAGCAGCCATGTCTCTCGTTCCCTGTGTTTCGTGGTAATCGATGAATTGTGAAGGGCCGGGATTGTCGCTCTCGTATCCCCAGCTGATGACGAGCGGATCATATTGCGCCTGCATTTCTTTTTTTACATACAGGAAAGACGATCCTTTCGGGGTCAGCATCCATTTATGGCAGGCGCCGGTATAGATATCGGCCTGTAACGTCGACAGATCTACAGACACATGGCCGGGGGCGTGTGCACCGTCGACAATTGTGATCAAACCGAGGGATTTTGCCCTGGCGCAGATTTCTGCTACCGGCAGGATCAGGGCCGTCATGCTCGTGATCTGGCTGATGAAAATGGCTTTGGTATTGGGCGTCAGTCCTGCAAAAAAGTCTTCGATGATTCCTTCCTTTGACAGAACGGGCAAGTTGATCTTTTGCCTGCGGAAAGTCGCTCCGGCCTTGCGGCAATAATAATCCCAGGTGCGGTTCATTGCGCCGTATTCGAGATCGGTCGTCAGGATTTCATCACCGGGTTCGAGGACAAAACTCTTTGCAATGATATTCATCGCATATGATGGGTTGGGCGTCATGACAACATCGGCTGCTGCACAGGAAAGATAAGCTCCAAGCGCTTCGCGAGCTGCTTTCAGCGCGATTGCATTTTGTTTCGTGATGAACTGGACAGGCTCTCTTTCGAGCCTCAGCTGCCATTCCTGGTAGTCTTCGAAGATCGGTTTCGGGCAGGCGCCGAAAGAACCGTGGTTCAGGAAAATGATTTCCGGATTGAGCAGGAAGTCTTGTTCGATTTCACGCATGTGCAATTCAGCTTTGGAAATTGATGATCTAAATCGGTCGACCAACGAAGCAATTATTGCTTCAGTTTGTTCACAATAGAAGTTGTGGAGAAACCCGCTTCGAGGTCCACAACGCGTACTTCTCCCCCTTTTTGGCGGGTAAAGTCTGAGCCGACAATGTATTTTTTGCTGTTGGGATCTGTTTCTTCGGGATCGTAATCCGCTCCTTTGACCAATACATCCGGTGCGAGCATTCCGATCAGCTCCTGCGGCGTATCGCCGTCAAACAGCACGACGAGGTCTACAAAACCCAGCGCAGCCAAAACGCTTGCACGCGCTTCCTCGTCGTTGACGGGCCTTTCCGGACCTTTGCCTTGTCTTCTGACGGACGCATCGGTATTGATGCCGACCACGAGCTTGTTGCCGAAATCGGCAGCTTTGGCCAGGTAAGTCACATGTCCTTTGTGTAAGATATCGAAACAGCCATTGGTAAAGACGACCTTCCCGGTCAGCACTTTCCAGCTGTTGACGATGAGCTGCGCCTGTTTGGCATCAACTATTTTGTCCTTCAAGAATTTCAGCCTCGACATTTTCTTTTGAATAATTTTTCGGTAATAATACCAAAGATAACAAACCTAAGAAAATTAACATCAAAGTCTGCGATACCCAAATGATCATCCCAATTGCATTTCCGACCGCGTACGCGTGATTTTTTGCATCCTCTGTAGCATTCGGATCTTTGCCGACCAGAAAGAAAACCACGACAAGCGCCACGAGCAATGGGAACGTGCCGATACCGCCATTCGTAAATGTAATTCCGAGCGAACCGGCGATGAAGCCGAGCATGATGCCTTCGATCGGAAAATCTTTGGTTTCTTCCATGCTCAGGAAAGGGATCGCAAAATAAGCGACATATGCAGCCCAGATAAAAAATGTGTGGCCAATGTAGCCCAGCGGATTTTTAGAGCGGAAAATAGAGATCAGCCCGGCAAATACATCTTTCGCGAAGCCGAGCAATTTGCTTCTCCACTTGATGCTGAACACCATGAAGCCGATAAAGGTCACAAACAGTGTTGCGAGTACGCCGTAGATGACCAGTTTCCATGGAAAAGCGCCTGGTTCTGCATCTTTTGGTGAAAAGTTCGTTTTGATCTGTTCGTAGATAATCCCGAAATCGTCCGACGAAATGTAGAAGGTAATGCAGGCAATGCCGACGAGCATAACCAGGTCGACTGCGCGTTCCGCGATGATCGTCCCGAAAGACTTTGAGAACGGAACACCGTCTGAACGATATAGCATTGCCGAACGGGAAGCTTCACCCGCACGCGGGATCGTCAGGTTCACGATGTAGCCGATCATGACCGCGTGGTAGCGGTTCCAGAATTTTGTTTTGTAGCCCATGGGCTCGAGCACATACCTCCAGCGGTAAGCGCGGGAAGCGTATGCGAGGAAGCTCAGGAAGAGCGCAAGGATGATCCAGAAGTAATTGGCTTCGCGGACCGCTTTGTAGAAATATTGCAATGCTTCCTCCGACATGCTGGAGAAAAAATACCAGATCAGGTACACGCCGAGCCCCAGGGGCAAAACGGTTTTGATCAATCCGAGCACAGAGAATTTGAACATTAGTCTAAGAGGTTAGTCGCTTCGTTAGGGAATACGAGAGATGGTTTGAAATTTTTGGCTTCTTCGAAATCCATGTAGCCGTAGCCGATGATGATGATGATGTCGCCCATCGCAACGCGCCTTGCGGCCGGTCCGTTCAGACAAATCGTCCCCGACTTGCGGTCGCCCTTGATCACATAGGTTTCGAAGCGCTCTCCGTTATTGATGTTTACAATTTGTACACGCTCTCCTTCAATGAGATTTGACGCTTCCATTAATTCCTCATCGATCGTAATACTGCCGATATAATTGAGATCTGCCTGGGTCACCCTTACACGGTGAATTTTGGATTTTACTACTTGGATCAACATGGTCTAAAAAATTCGCCGTAAAGTTACATTAAATTTCAGCAGGAATACTTTTCCTACCCACAATTCGATCGATCCTGTTTACAACCCGGCTGCCAGCGGCATATTGTCGATCAGGCGCACCTTTCCGGCATACGCGACGATACAGGCCACAGCTCCCGGTACCCAGGTGTCTTCCAGCGCTTCAAGCGTGAGGGGATTTACGATCTCGAAATATTCCAGTTCCAACTCTGATGCTTCCAGAAAAACCCGGGCAAGCATCTTCACTTCTTTCGGTGCATAGGCAGTCGACCAATCGCTGGCTTTCACCAAAGTCTGGTAGATCATCGGCGCCGCGCTCCTTTCTGCGGGATTAAGCCTTAAATTGCGGCTGCTCATCGCGAGGCCATCGGTTTCCCGCAGCGTCGGACAAGCGACGATCTCCACCGGCAATTTGAAATGTGCCGTCATGTAGCGGATCACGGCCACCTGCTGAAAATCCTTCAGTCCGAAATAGGCCCGATCCGGCCCCACGATCTGAAAAAGGCGGTAAACGACCTGTACAACACCTTGAAAATGCCCTGGGCGGAACTCGCCTTCCATGACTTTATCGAGGAATCCGAGGTCAATTTCGGGTACTTTAAAGGATTCAGGGTAAACTTCTTCGACAGATGGGATCAATACAGCATGGCAACCATGTGCCAGCAGCAATTCCGCATCCTGCTCCACCGAACGCGGATATTTCTCCAGGTCTTCGGCATTGTTGAACTGTGTGGGGTTCACAAAAATACTGGCGATCACGCGGTCGCATTCCCTACTGGCCTGCGCAACGAGTGAAGCATGTCCCGCATGCAAGGCACCCATCGTGGGTACAAATCCGATTGAAAAACCTTTTTGTTTCTCCGCTTCTAAGTACGACTTTAAGTCGCTGACTTTTGTAAAAACCTGCACTTGAATATATTCTAACTGGGTGGCAAACCGACAAAACTATTCCTTTTTTTGAAGATTCGCTTTTTTATTTGTAATTTTGTACTGATTTTAATACCAATCTAAAACTTCCATGGAGAAAAAAAGAATTCTTTTTGTTTCACAAGAAATCGCCCCGTTCCTTCCCAAATCCGACATTTCAAACACAGCCCGAAAGCTACCTCAGGGAATCCAGGATGGTGGGAAAGAGATCCGCGTTTTTACTCCTAAGTTTGGAAGTATCAATGAGAGGAGACATCAACTTCATGAAGTGATCCGCCTTTCGGGGATGAATTTAATCATCGACGACAAGGATCACCCACTGATTATCAAGGTTGCATCCATCCCGACAGCCCGCATGCAGGTTTATTTTATCGACAACGATGAGTATTTCAAACGCAAAAATGCGGTTACGGAAGACGACGGATCCTATTACCCGGACAATGACGAGCGCGCAATGTTTTTCTGTCGCGGTGTACTCGAAACCGTTAAAAAGCTCGGCTGGAAACCGGACGTAATCCACTGTCATGGCTGGATGGCTTCACTTATGCCGCTCTACATCAAGAAGATATACAATAAAGATCCGCATTTTGCAGATACGAAAGTTGTCGTAAGTCTTTACAACAACGGATTTAACAATAATTGGGACGCGCGTTTTCCGGATAAACTTAAATTTGACGGGTTCGACAAAGAAGTGACGGGGAATCTGGCCGATTGCTCTTACGAAAATGTGACCCGTACAGCCTTGAAATATGCCGATGGTGTGAGCGTAGGCTCAGAGCAGCTCGATGCTGTTTCCAGAATGCTGTTTGAAGAAGCTACCTGCCTGAAACAGGATTTCCTGCCAGAGGAGTCCCAAACGAAAACGATGTCCGAATTTTTCGACAAAGTTATTGAAGAAGAAGTACTTATATAAAATGATAAAAACAACTAATTTATTGCAGTGGCGGAGAGTTCAAATACTTTCCGCTACTTTTTTTTGTATAGCCCTCGCGTTGGTATCCTGCAAAAAAAAAGAAACAAATATCGGCAAGGATGTGCTCGACCCGAATTCCATGCTGAATTCAACGGCCATCGACATTGTCGATCTCGAAACCTATACGATCGTTTCCGATTCCATCAAATCCTCCAATTCGTTCATCGCCCTGCTCGGCTCCTGCAACGATCCGCAGTTTGGTAAGTTCGACGCACAGCTTTATACACAGATCCGCCTTTCTGCTGCGAACCCGAATTTCGGTACGCTCGCACAGCTCGACGACATCGTGATCGATTCATTTGTACTCGGGCTGCAATACAGAGGCTATTACGGCAAACTGACGCCACAGACCTTTTCCGTGCAGCAGCTGGGTGAAAGCCTGGACCTCGCAGCTACATATTATTCGACAGATTCCAAAACCACGACCGGACCTGAACTCGTGCTCCCGGCGTTTGCCACGCAGACGCCCCGACCAAGTGGCGGAACTGTGATCGGTGAAGATACCGTCCCGACTTTGCTCCGTCTCCCGCTTGATACAGATCTCGCGCGTACGTTGATGACCGAAGCTGTCACGAATCCTTCCAACTTTGCGAGCAATGACAACTTCCTGACCTATTTCAAGGGTTTGAAAATCAAGACCGTCAATCCGATGCAAACATCCGGACAGGGTGCTGTGCTGTATTTCGACATGACCGCCGCCTTATCGAAGGCAACGATCTATTACAAAGATCCGCAGGGCGCAAGCAAGACTTACGATTTCGTGATCAATAAAGACTGTGCGGATTTCAACCACATAGAGATCGACAATACCGGCAAGCGCGTAGACCAGGTGATCAACAACCACGCACTTGGACAAAGCGAATTTTATGCGCAGGCTTACCGTTCGCGCGCCGTTGTCAGCTTCCCGAGTCTGACTGACATTCCGAAAAACTCTGTGATCCATTCCGCGAAGCTGGTCCTTCCGATCAGCCACTATACCTCAAGTGCTTATTATCCGAGCGTGGCTCTGAATGTCGGCACGAATAAAGACGGTGCACAGGCAGACAGCATTTTCAATACGGGAATGATCGCTGTGTATGACGATGGACTGAAAGCTTATACGATTGACATGCGCTCCTATGCACAATTCATCATCGATGGCAAGCTCACGAATCATCCGTTGTACCTGGTTCCGGCATTTTCGAACCTGATTACGCTTTTCAATGCGTCTTCCGAGCGGATCATTTTCAACGGACCGGAGTCCATCAATAAGAAGAAGCCGAAACTGTCCGTCACTTACACAACTTATTAATATACAATAAATACAAAATTACCATGTGTGGAATTGTAGCTTATATTGGCAAAAAAGAAGCCTACCCGATCCTGATCAAAGGGCTCAAAAGACTTGAATACAGAGGTTATGACAGCTCAGGGATCGCCCTGCTGTCCAACGGAAAAATAAATCTATATAAACGCCAGGGGAAAGTTTCCAACCTGGAGGAATTTGCAGCCGGCCAGGATATTTCCGGAAGTGTTGGTATCGGTCACACCCGCTGGGCTACACATGGCGCACCGAATGATGTGAATGCACACCCCCATTTTTCAACAGATGGACGAATTGCCCTTGTACACAACGGGATCATTGAAAATTACAGTTCTTTGAAAGAAGAGCTGATTGCACGCGGGTACCAGTTCAAAAGCGAAACGGATACAGAAGTGCTCGTTCACCTGATTGACGACATCCAGAAGACCGAAGGCGTGAACCTCGCAGAAGCTGTACGTCTCGCACTGCAAAGTGTGATCGGTGCTTATGCGATCGTGATCGTATCCAGCGACAACCCCAATCAGCTCGTTGCTGCCCGCAAAAGCAGTCCGTTGGTTGTCGGTATTGGCAACGAAGGAGAGTTTTACCTCGCTTCCGATGCGACACCTATCATTGAATATACCAAGCAGGTGGTTTACCTCGACGACGAAGAGATTGCGATTGTAGACATCCACGAAGGACTGAAGATCGTCAACATTTCCAACCAGGAAAAAGCACCTTATATCCAGCACCTCGAAATGCAGCTCGAAGCCCTCGAAAAAGGCGGTTACGAGCATTTCATGCTGAAAGAGATCCACGAGCAGCCGCGTTCTATCCGCGATTGTTTCCGCGGCAGGCTGAATGCTGCTGAAGGCTGGGTAGCCCTGGGCGGCATGAAAGATTATGAACAGAAAATACGCAATTCCAAGCGCCTTGTGCTTGTGGCGTGCGGAACTTCCTGGCATGCCTGCCAGGTCGGCGAATACCTGATCGAAGACCTCGCCCGCATCAATGTAGATGTAGAATACGCCAGCGAATTCAGGTACCGCAACCCGATCATCAACGAGAACGATGTCGTGATCGCCGTTTCCCAATCCGGAGAAACAGCAGATACAATGGCCGCGCTTGAGCTTGCCAAATCCAAAGGCGCCACGATCCTCGGGATCTGTAACGTCGTAGGATCTTCGATTTCCCGCATCACCGATGCAGGTTCGTACACACATGCAGGACCTGAAATCGGTGTCGCTTCGACAAAAGCATTCACCGCGCAGGTAACCGTACTGACCTTGCTCGCGCTTTCGCTCGCACACCAAAAAGGAACGCTGAACAATTCACAGTTCCACAAGCTACTTTCCGAATTCGAAGCCATTCCGGACAAAGTACAGCGCATCCTTGACAAGAACGACATCATAGAAAAAATCGCCCTGGCCTACAAGGACGCAAACAACGCCCTTTACCTGGGTCGCGGAAGCTCTTTCCCGGTTGCTCTCGAAGGCGCTCTGAAATTGAAAGAGATCTCCTACATCCACGCGGAAGGCTATCCGGCAGCAGAAATGAAGCACGGGCCGATCGCGCTGATCGACGAGAACATGCCTGTCTTTGTGATCGCAACGAAAGGAACCTCTTACGAGAAAGTAGTCAGCAACATCCAGGAAGTAAAAGCCCGCAAAGGAAAGATCATCGCGATCGTTACTGAAGGAGATACACAGGTGCGCGACCTCGCAGACCACATCATTGAAATTCCGGACACCGACGAAAACCTCGTTCCGTTACTGGCAACAATCCCGTTGCAGCTTTTGTCTTACCACGTGGCCGTGATGCGCGGTTGCAATGTAGACCAGCCGAGAAACCTCGCCAAATCAGTAACTGTAGAGTAAAACAACTGTTTTTCAGACACATAATTCAAGAACTGTTCACTTCCGTGAGCAGTTTTTTTTGTTAAAATACTTGACAGCACGAAAATAATTCTCTAATTTCCATTCCGGTTTCAAACTTAAAACATGAAAGGAATTAAGTGGTTTCAACAAGTGATGTTTGTCTTTCTCACAGGCATCAATGCTTTGGTTTATTGCCTGCAATCCGGCCTTCAGACAGCAGCAGCCGTATTTTTCACACTCGTGCTGATGACTACTGCAACCGGCTGCGTATTGCTCTTTACCCAAAGCCGAAAGCGTCGTTCACAGGCCCGCCTGGTTGCCGCAAAAAAAACGAAAGTTTAGGCGCATTCTTATTACTTTCCGTAACTTCAAGCCACTTAAATGTGTTTTTATGTTACGGAAAAAATCTATTTATTTCACGCTCATTCTTTTAAGCGCCTGTTTCAGCGCATTCACGCAACAAAAGCTGACTCCCGAACTACTTTGGAAACTCAAACGCATTTCCGGCGGACAGGTTTCCCCGGACGGGCAGCAGGTCCTTTTTGACGTGCGCATTTTCGATGTCGCAGCCAATTCAGGCAATACCGACCTATTCGTCTATGACCTCCAAAAGAATACGTACAAACAAATCACCCTGACCCCTTTTTCGGAAATGGAAGCACAATGGGGGAAAAACAATACCATCTGGTACCTCTCCACCGAAAAAGCGGGCGTTCAGCTCTGGAAATCGGCGGCGGACGGAAGCAGTAAGCAGCAGATGAGCGCGATCAAGGACCACGAAATCGAAGGCTACAAACTTTCCCACAACGAAAAGCAGGTACTTTTCATCTGCCCTGTCAAATCCGGACAAACCCTACTTGAGAAGTATACCGACCTGCCACTCGCAAACGCGCGTGAGACCGATGACCTGATGTACCGCCACTGGAACCAATGGTCGGACAACCAGAAAAGACATTTGTTCCTCTACGACCTGCAGGATGGCGGACCTTCCGCCACGGCGACCGACTTGTTGGCAGGCGAGGACGTCAACGGCATCCTTCCTCCATTTGGCGGAAGCGATCAGCTCGTTTTCAGTCCGGACGACCAGCAGATCATCTACAGCTGCAAGAAGAAAAACGGCAAGGCCTTTGCGCTGAGCACGAACAGCGAATTGTATGCGTATACGATCAGCACGAAACAAACCGCTGTGATCAGCAGTAGCCCGGGTTATGACGCCAGTCCGCGCTATTCAGCAGATGGGAAGCTCGCCTGGCTGAGTATGGCACGCGACGGTTTTGAAGCGGATAAGAACGACATCATCCTGCGCACAGCAGGCAAAGACAAGAACCTGACGGCTTCGCTGGATGTGACGGTCGATGAGTTCTGCTTCAGCCGCGATCAGAAATTCATTTATTTCATTGCGCCTTTCAAGGGCGTGAAACAGATTTTCAGCATCCACCTCAGCAAAGGAACCATCCTTCAGATCACCGAAAGCGCTTTTGACCATGTCAGCCTCGACGCCACGGCGGATGTGCTAATTGCAGGACGCCAGTCGATGACCATGCCAACTGAATTGTACAGTATCCACCCCGCGAATGGCAAGGCGAAGGCCCTGACGCAATTCAACGCAGACCTGCTTAAAAATATTGCCCTGCCGACCGTCCAGGAGCGCTGGATCGAAACGACAGACAACCAGAAGATGCTCGTTTGGGTCGTGCTGCCACCGAATTTCGACGCCGGCAAAAAATATCCGGCGCTGCTCTATTGCCAAGGCGGACCACAAAGCATGGTCAGTCAATCTTTCTCTTACCGCTGGAACCTCGCGTTGATGGCTTCCAACAATTACATCGTGATCGCGCCTAACCGCCGCGGGCTTCCCGGATTCGGCCAGCAATGGAATGACGCGATCTCGAAAGACTGGGGCGGACAGGCGATGAAAGACTACCTGACAGCCGTCGACAACCTGTCCACAGAACCTTATGTCGATGAAAAGCGATTGGGGGCCGTGGGCGCTTCGTACGGGGGCTACTCCGTGTATTACCTGGCCGGCATCCACGAGAACCGTTTCAAAACCTTCATCGCGCATTGCGGCCTGTTCAACCTCGAAAGCTGGTATGGCACAACCGAAGAATTGTTTTTCGCGAACTGGGACAACAAAGGACCGTACTGGTTACCTGAAAACGAGGAATACTACGCCAAAAACAGTCCGCACAACTTCGTTCAAAACTGGAACACACCCATCCTCGTGATCCACGGCGGCATGGATTTCCGCGTTCCAGAAGGCGAGGGCATGCAGGCCTTCCAGGCAGCACAGCTCAAAGGATTGCGCAGCAAGTACCTGCTTTTCCCGAAAGAAGGACATTGGATCAGCACACCGCAGAACGGCATCCTTTGGTACCGCGAATTCTTCGCTTGGCTGGACACCGACCTTCAACAATAAAAAACATTGCGAGCCAGCTTTATTTAATTAAATTTGTTTCTTTTTTTATTTTCAAAATTATGTGGCAGAAAGTAGCTAGTCTTATCTTAAGAAATCGTTTGTTCATTTTGGCTATTATCGCCATTCTTACTGTCTTTCTGGGTTATTTCGCCTTTACGAGCCTGAAGATCGATAACAAATATGGAAATACGCTGCCGAGAGAATCTCAGGCGCAGGTCGATTACCTGAAATTCAAAACGGAGTTCGGAGAAGACGGTTCCTCACTGGTGATCGCGATTCAAACAGATTCGCTCTATACGAAAACAAATTTCACAAAATGGAAAGAGCTCGGCGATTCGATTTTACAGATCGATGGTGTCGAAAGTGTTATTTCCGAAGCGACCCTGTTCACGATCCATAACATCCGCGCAGAGAACCGTTTTGAGATCAAGCGCATTTTCTCCGATGTAAAATTCCAGGAAAAAAGCATCGATTCAATCGAAAGAGAGATCAAGAACAACCCGCTGTACGACAAATTGCTCTACAACGACGACTCCCACGTTTCCCTGATGCTGATCTCGCTCGACGAGAAATTCCTTTCCAACCAGAAGAAATCGAAATTTGTATTTGCCATTGAAGAGCTGGCTGCCTCCTATTCCCCTTATTTTGGAAAGATCCGCTACGCCGGTTTGCCACACATACGCGTTGTTGTCGGTAAAAGGATCATCAGCGAAATGTACATTTTTGTCGGCCTTGCGATCTTTGCCGCTTCGCTTTTGTTATACATTTTCTTCCGTTCGCTGCGCATTGTTGCCCTGTGTAATATCGTCGTGTTCATTTCTGTGATCTGGGCACTCGGAAGCATCGGTCTGTTTGGCTTCAACATTTCCATCATGATGGCACTGATCCCACCGTTGATGATCGTGATCGGGATACCGAACTGCGTCTTCCTCGTCACGCGGTACCACCAGGAATATGTCAAGCACGGCAACAAGATCAAGGCACTCAGCGTCATGATCACCCGCATCGGCGCAGCGACTTTCCTGACGAACCTCACCACTGCGGTCGGATTCTGTACGTTCACGAGCTCAGAAAAACTCGCGGAATTCGGGATTATTTCCTCCCTCAACATCATGGTTGTTTTCGTGCTGTCGATCTGCATCATCCCAATCGTCGCTTCGTTCTCCAAACCACCTAAACCAAGGCACCTGAGCCACCTGAGCCGCGTTTATTCGCAGGGCTTCATCGAGAAGATCGTTTACCTCGTTACCTTCAAGAGAAAATGGATCTATGCGATCTCGATCCTCATGGTTGTATTCAGCATTTTTGGTATGACGAAGATCCAGGCAACCGGAAACATCACCGGAGACCTTCCGAAGACAGATCCTATCCTGTTGGATGTAAAGTTTATCGAGAAGCATTTCGGCGGGGCCATTCCTTTCGAGATGACGGTCAACTACAAGCAGAAAGGCCGTCTCTTCAAGACCGAAACCCTTGAGAAAATCGAGCAGATCCAGGAAAAATATACGGCGGATTCCTTGTTCTCGAAAAGCCTTTCGATCGTCGATTTCATCAAGGTCATCAACATGGCTTATTACGGCAACGATCCGGCACAATACAAGATCATTTCGAACCGCGACAAACTGCGGATGAAAAAATACATCGACAAATTCGATCTCACGAATGCCAACGGCGGGAATCTTTCCCTGAAAGAGCTCGTCGATACGGCTTCCACGACTTTGCGTATCCGCACACAGATGAAAGACATCGGTTCCTACAAAGTAGCCGACAAAGTAGACACGATGCGCGTGCGCATTGACGAGATCCTGAACCCGGACAAAAAACAGATTGAGCGTTTGTATGCCCAGGTTGAAAAAGGCAAAAAATCCTATGTCGATTCGATTATTTACGGTTATCCGAACATCCACAACGGTTTGACGGCCCTGTTGAGTGAAGGTAATTCCGACAGGCAATTGGAATTTGATATGGATCCGGAGAAAGTGAAAGCTTACATCCCGCAAAAAGGGTTCAACCAAAAGCTTCGCAAAGCGATCGACGACGAATATTACGACCTCACGCTGACGGGAACTTCCGTTGTTTCATCCGAAGGAACCCAGTATCTGTTCGTTAGCCTTGTGCAGAGTTTGATCTTCGCGATCCTGTCGATCTCCGCTTTGATGGCCGTACTGTTCCGTTCCTGGAGAATCATCGTAATCTCGATGATCCCAAACATCATTCCTTTGCTGTTTACCGCAGGGATCATGGGTTACTTCAGCATTCCGCTGAAACCATCTACTTTGCTCGTATTCGGTATTGCGCTGGGTATTACGGTCGACAATGCGATCCTCTTCCTCGCGAAGTACAGGCAGGAGCTGAAATCCCACAAGTGGGAGCTGAAATACGCGATTATACTTTCCCTACGTGAAACAGGTCTCGGTATCTTCTACACGTCTGTGATCCTGTTCTTTGGATTCTCGATGTTTGCCTTTTCCCAGTTTGGCGGAACGAAAGCACTTGGATTACTGGTTTCCCTGACGATCCTCGTCGGTATGGCCACGAACCTCGTGATCCTACCGGCTTTGCTGCTGACACTTGAGCGCGTCGCCACATCGAAATCTTTCCAGGAACCTTACTTCGACATTTATGACGAAGAAGAAGACATCGAGCTCGATAGTCTGCAGATCGAAGGACCCGATGCGGCACCTGCTCCAGAAGCCAAATATACTGATCCGGATGCACCGGAGAAGGAAGCCTGATCGGGCAGCCTGAGACTTTATCACGATATACCACGCACATGAAAGGAATCATATTAGCAGGCGGATCAGGAACGCGTTTACATCCCCTGACCCTGGCCGTAAGTAAGCAGCTCATGCCGATTTACGACAAACCAATGATCTATTATCCCCTTTCTATACTCATGAGCGCCGGGATCCGGGAAATACTGATCATTTCGACGCCACACGACCTTCCGCAGTTCGAGAAATTACTTGGCGACGGGAAAAATCTCGGCTGCGATTTCCAGTATGCCGTACAGGAAAAACCGGACGGACTTGCACAGGCATTCCTGATCGGGGAAGATTTCATCGGTGATGATAAGGTTGCGCTGATCCTCGGTGATAACATTTTTTACGGTGTCGGCATGGACGAATTGCTGAAAGAGAATGTTTCGCCCGAAGGTGGTGTTGTCTACGCCTATCACGTCAGCGATCCGCAGCGTTACGGTGTTGTGGAGTTCGACGCCGATATGCGGGCTGTATCCATCGAAGAAAAACCGGACAAACCGAAATCCAATTACGCCGTTCCCGGCTTGTATTTTTACAGCAACGACGTTATCGAAATCGCACGGAACCTGAAACCTTCCGCACGCGGAGAATATGAAATCACCGACGTAAATGCGGAATACCTCCGCCAAAACCGGTTAAAAGTTGCGGTTTTGAGCCGCGGAACTGCCTGGCTCGATACGGGAACTTTTCCATCGCTGATGCAGGCCGGACAATTTGTACAGGTCATTGAAGAGCGCCAGGGACTCAAAGTCGGCTGTATTGAGGAGGTCGCTTTTCGCAATGGATTTATTTCTGTGGAGCAATTGAAACAATTGGCCCAGCCGCTTGTTAAAAGTGGATACGGAACTTATTTAATGAACCTCATCAAGTAAAGCATGCAAGTCCTCTCCACGCAAACCTCCTACCTCGAATCAAAGATCGCCGAACTGGATTTCCCGCTTGAACCAGCGAATTTATACGATCCGCTGCGCTATTTCATGCAGCTCGGAGGTAAGCGCATGCGCCCTATGCTAACACTCATGGGCGCTGCACTTTTCGGCAAACCTGCTGAGAAAGCTTTGCATGCCGCGCTGGCCGTTGAGATCTTCCACAATTTCTCTCTGATCCACGACGACATCATGGACGAAGCGCCCTTGCGCCGCAAAAAACAAACTGTACACACGCGCTGGAATACAAATGTGGCCATTCTTTCCGGCGATGTTTTACTCGTAAAAGCCTACCAGGAAATCTGTAAACAGGATGCCGCCGTTTTACCGGAATTGCTGGCTGTCTTCAACCAAACAGCAGTAGAAGTCTGCGAAGGACAACAACTCGACATGGATTTTGAGCAGCAAAGCGACGTTTCGATCCCGGCCTATGTTGAAATGATCCGCCTGAAAACTTCGGTTTTACTAGGCTGTGCATTGGAGATGGGCGCCATCGTTGCGGAAACCTCTTTGGAAAACCGCAAACTGATCTACGAATTCGGACAACACATCGGGATCGCTTTCCAGATCCAGGACGATATCCTCGACCTATATGCAGATCCGGAGAAGTTCGGCAAACAGGTCGGCGGAGATGTACTCGCGAATAAAAAGACCCTCTTGTACCTGAAGGCAAAAGAACTCGCTACGCCTGCCCAATTGCAGCAATTGGAAGATTTGGTAGCCAACAACGATCCGCAGGTGAAGGTAAACGGTGTGAGGAATCTTTTTGACGCATTGCAGATCAAGCAGGAAGCCCGGAAACTCATGGATGCACATTACGCGGTCGCCCTGAAAGCATTTGACAGCATCGCTGTTCCCGAAGCAAGCAAAAAAGACCTGCGCGAGCTGGCCGCTTATTTACTCGTCAGAGAGATCTGATTTAGTGTTTCTTCTCTGCACGCGTGCGCAGGAATTCATACAAGGCCGTCATCGGCAACAACATGCAATAATTGTAGAATAAGTCTTCGACCGGAATTGTAAAGATCCGCGGTCCGATAATGTGCGCTTCGCTGTACCAAACGACAGGCTGTGCCGTAAAACTTCCCGTCAGGATGCCATTCACGACCAGGAAAGGAACGATCGCTACGAGAAACGTCGTCACAAACTGAGGGTACCACGGTGCTTTTTTCCAGAAAAAGAAAATCCCGGTCAGTGCGGCGCTGATCAGACAGGCGGAAGCGGTGTACCAATGATCATGGTAAATCGTTCCAAGTACCAAACCAGCGATTGTAAAGCAAACCGCAAAATATCGCGCCAATCCAACAGGCTTCCAATGCGGAAAATAAGCTTTCAGCACCTCGTAAATAAACAGGCAGGCATACGGGACAACCGCAAAGAAAAGACATTCTTCCAGCGGTAAATTGCCAACGTAAATGCCTTGCAGGTAGCGCGGCGTAAATCCCCAGATGTGCTGCGATGTGAAATAGCCGTCCCAGATCAGGAAAACAGCCGCGATGGTCAGCATGGCCGGAAATAAATGTTTCCAGGTCGTATAAAAATGGACTTTCCGGTCAAAGCTCAGCAGGAACGGCCCGGCAATCGTACCGAGGATCACCCACAGGTAGAGGCTCATGCTTTCTGGTATTTCCTGCGGAACGTGTCTTTCGCTTCGCGGTAGTATTTACGGGGAACGATCAGCATGCCGAAACATTCGCCATGCGCTTTGCCCAAATGTTTGTGATGTACCTTGTGCGCCTTACGGATCGCCATGAAATACGGATGATCGATGTCGCGCAGCCATTTGAACCGACGGTGGATATATACGTCGTGCAACATGAAATAAGCGAATCCGTAGGCCGCAATGCCATAACCGATCCAAACAGGCACGTAGGCATTGTAAATCATACCCAGCATGATGCAAAGCCAGGATGGAATCGCATAGATCAGGAAAAAAACATCATTGCGCTCGAAAAATCCCGGTCTGGGCACGTGGTGATCTGCATGAAAACGCCACATCGAACCGTGCATCAGGAATTTATGCGTCGCCCAGGCCATGAATTCCATGCCGAAAAAGGCTGCCAACAAAACTATAGGTCCCCACCAATACATCTATCTGAAATTTAATACAAGGAAAAATACCAAAAGCATGCAACATAAACCAACAGCAACCTTGTTTTGTTCGGCGAGTTTTGATTTAAAATAGATCCAATGCAGCGGAACGGCGATCACGAACCAGCAGATGTAATTGAAAATGGGAATTTCCGGCGTATTCCAATGCCAGTAATCACTTGCTACGGCAACCGGCTCAATAAAAAAATCGAGCAAAGTCATCAGTGCAGCGGAGCAAATGGCTTTCTGGAAAGGCTTCAGCTGGATGTAATAAGCGACAGAACAGGTACACACCGATAAAACGCCCCAGTTGATCCCGATGATCCAGGGAACGCCCTGCCACTTCGCGCCCAGGTTATTGCCATAGGCATAATCGCCAAACAGCCAGCCGGTATGAATGCCGATCCACTCGACCGCCATGCCGACGATGAAACAAAGCATGAGGTACAACAGGAACTGGAACAGCTTCGTTTTGCGCGATAGGATCAGGACCACGAATGAAATCACGAGGTTCATAAAACTGAGCCCCAGGAATTGCCTGCGCGTGCTTTCTGCAAGCAATCCGAGGATGCCGACGGTATAAAAAACAGCCAGCAAAGCGATCAGCAGGACCGTCTTGTTTTTTCTCCAGAAAGCAGCTGTAGCAAATGAACTCATGGGATCAGCCTCGGAATATGCAGCCCTTCAGCTGCTGATGGTTTGTATCAGAACAGAAAATGGTTGTATGGATAACGCACCTTAAAAATGCGCTTTACTTCCTCGTAGACAACCGTTTTCAGCTCTTCAATGTTCTCTTTGTTTTCTGCGGAGATGAAAATGCATTTCGTGTCGTTCATTTTCGACATCCAGGTGCGCTTCAGCTCTTCGAGCGAAATATTCTCCGCTGTAACCGGTGAAAGGTCGAATTCATCTTTCTCGACGTGGTGATAAGCATCGATCTTGTTGAAAACGAGAATGACCGGCTTTTCGGTTTTATCGATCTCGGCCAGCGTCTGGTTGACGATGTGGAACTGGTCTTCGAACGTCGGATGCGAAATATCGATTACATGGATCAGCAGGTCGGCTTCGCGCACCTCGTCGAGCGTCGATTTAAAAGATTCGACAAGCTGATGTGGCAATTTGCGGATGAAACCAACCGTATCCGTCAGCAGGAAAGGCAGGTTTTCGATCACGACCTTGCGCACGGTTGTATCCAAAGTCGCAAACAATTTGTTTTCTGCGAAGACGTCGGATTTGCTCAACAGGTTCATCAGTGTACTTTTGCCGACGTTCGTATAACCAACCAAAGCCACTCGCACCAATTGTCCACGGTTCCCGCGCTGGATCGTCATTTGCTTGTCGATCTCCTTCAGCTTTTCTTTCATCAGCGCAATGCGCGTCTGAATGATCCTTCTGTCGGTCTCGATCTGGGATTCTCCCGGACCACGCAGTCCGATCCCTCCTTTTTGCCGTTCGAGGTGCGTCCACAAACGCGTCAGGCGCGGCAGCATGTATTGCAATTGCGCAAGCTCGACCTGCGTTTTCGCGTGGGAAGTACGCGCGCGGCTTGCGAAAATATCGAGGATCAGGATATTCCTGTCGAGGATCTTGCATTCGAGGATGCGCTCGATGTTGCGCAATTGCGAAGGCGAAAGTTCGTCGTCAAAAATCACAAGCTCTACATCGTTGGCCTTGATGTAGGAACGGATCTCTTCTATTTTCCCCGTGCCGACAAAAGTCTTCGGGTTGGGTTCTGTCAGTTTTTGCAGGAATTTGTGGACGGTCGTCGCCCCGGCGGTTTCTGCAAGAAACTCCAGTTCATCCAAATATTCTTCTGCCGTATGTTCGGACATTTGCTGCGAAATTACTCCTACGAGTACGCAGTTTTCCTCTACGGCATCTACTGTAACATGTCCTTCCTGCATAGTTTATTTGCGGAGTGTTTGAACGTATTCCACAAGGCCGTCGACTTGTTTGTCGGAAGTGATGAGCTCTTTGAACGGCATCATTCCCTCGTCATTGCCATTGAGGATTACTGATTTGATATGTGCTTCATCCAATGTGCTGGCCGACAGATCGGCCGCATTTGAATTTCCTTTTTTCCCATCTAAACCGTGACAGGCTTCGCAATGGATGATATACAATGCCTTTGCGTCCTGTGCTGTAAATTCGGCTTCCGTTGCGTCCGTTTCCAGGGTACTTATTTCCGTATCTCCGCCGCAGGCTGTCAATCCCAGCAACAGGGCGGCCAGCGCCATTTTTAGAACCATCCTGAACCAAAGTTTCTGAATGGCCATGGAATTGCAGCCAGGATCAGGATCAATCCGATCGTGTACCAAAGCGCAATCGTTTTGTGTCTTTTCGCGAGGTCCGTTGCTTTCTCTGCTTTTTTACGTCCGATTGTTACGAGTGCAATCGCAATCACCATCAGCAGGATGTGCTCCATACCGAAGAAACGCAGCATCGGTGCTTTCATCCAGCCGGCAGTAAAATTCACCTTCGGGCTGATGAAATACAGCACAAGACCAATCAGCAACTGGATGTGCAGGAAGACCATCGCAAAGAGATTGATCATTTTATCTTTCTTTTCGTAAGTTCTTCTTTTTCTTCCTCCGAGTGCATTGAAAATCGCGACCAGCAAAAGGATCAGGGCTACCCAGCGCAAGCCTGAGTGTGCGTGTAACAAACCGTTGTACATATGTTTTCTTTTATATTGAATACAAAAATACGAATGTTGGCCATTAAACCTGAACTTACCGGGAACATTCTGCTTATTTAGATTCGTTCTGTGTAGTGCTGAAAGGCTAGTAAAATCAGGGGCTAAAGGTATTTAACGGGCAAACTGCGCAAGCAACTGCGCAGTAAAACGGTTATTTCAGACCACTTTTCCGACCGGGATTCATGTGCTGGCATCCAAACCCGCGGATTTCAAACAGCTGTCTTTTTGTCATTCCGGCTTTATCTTCCTAAATTCACGCCCACAAATACACAACATGAAATTATTTATCATTGCACTCCTGCTGACTTCGGTCAGCTGCCTGGCACAGGAAATCGCGCCGCAGAATGGCATTGCTCCTTCCTCGGCCCGTGCCTACGCGCTGAAAAACGCAACAATTATCATCTCTCCGGAAAAGACGATTGAAAAAGGAACTTTGCTGATCGAAGGCGATCGCATCACGGCGGTAGGTACATCCGTAACAATTCCTGCCGATGCGGTGGAAATCGATTGCCAGGGCAAGACGATCCTGCCCGCGTTCATCGAATGCAACAGCGCGATCGGATTGCCCAGGCCAAGCGGAAACCGCAGCTGGACACCGCAGCTCGAAACGTCTAAAAAAGGGGCTTATTACTGGAATGAGGCCATTCATCCGGAGGTAGCGGCAGCACAACTGTATGTCATCGACGAAAAAGCCAATACCGATTTGCTAAAAATGGGCTTCGGACTTGTTTCCACGCACGTCCAGGATGGTATCGCACAAGGATCTGCAGCGCTCGTTTCGCTCGGAAAGTCCAACTACAATAAACAACTGATCCATCCCGCGCCGGCAAGCTATTTTTCTTTCAGATCCGGTGTTTCTGCGCAGACCTATCCTTCTTCCCAGATGGGAAGCATCGCTTTGCTGCGGCAGACTTTGTATGACCTGCAATGGTACTCAGCCAATCCGAAGGCAGAAAAAAACCTGTCACTCGACGCTTTGGCGCTGCAATTGAAAAGTCCGCTGATCTTCCACACGGAGGACAAACTCGAGATCCTGCGCGGACAAAAGATCGGGAAGGAATTTGACCTGAACTTTGCTTTCATCGGCTCCGGCAATGAGTACGAAGCGATCAATGAGCTGAAAAAGCTGAAAAATGTGTTCATCCTGCCGCTGAACTTTCCGGCGGCTTACGATGTGAAAGATCCTTACATTTCGAGACAAATCCCGTTGAGCGACCTGAAACACTGGGAGCTTGCACCGTCGAACCCGGCATTGCTGCGACAGGCTGGCTTATCCGTCATACTCAGCTCCGCCGGACTGGCTGCACCGGCCGATTTCTGGAAAAATCTGCAAAAAGCCATGTCCCGCGGATTGACTCAGGCGGATGCATTAAAGGCTTTGACAACAGAACCTGCAAAACTGCTTGGTGTGGATGCTGATTTCGGAACACTGGAGGTCGGAAAAAAGGCAAGCTTTATGGTCTACGACAACGATCCTTTCCGCTACGAAGCAAATGTGCTTGAAGGCTGGCTACTCGGCGAACAAACCATTTTACAGACTGCGCCAACGACAGACATCCGCGGGAAATACAACCTGCTGCTGGATACCGAAAAAATTGCGCTCGACATCGAAGGCACGAAGGAAAAACCAACGGCTAAATTCAGGAATTTCCGCACAACGACGGATTCGCTGACCGGTATTTCGAAAAAAGATACCGTGACGACGAATTGCTACATCAACGTGATCGGCAACGACCTGACGCTGCAATTTGTGCTGCAATCCGATAAGATCAAAGGAAACGTAAGTCTCCACGGAAAAACGAACGCGAAACTCGGCCTTTTTGAGGGCGACGGAATCCTGCCGAACGGCAACTGGGTGCGCTGGAGCGCGATCCGCAATAAATACCCGGAAAAAGATGCAGAAAAAGTCAGCACGGTGAAAGCGGATACGGCAATCCTGGGCAAAACCTGGTTCCCGAACACGGCTTATGGCTTCGACTCCATCCCGAAAAAACAGACCATCGTGATCGAAAACGCGACATTCTGGACCAATGAAGCAGCCGGCCGCATCGAAAATGCAACACTGATCCTCGAAAACGGGAAGATCAAATACCTCGGTACCGGGACTTTCACCTTGCCTAACGGTGCTTTACGCATCGATGCAAAAGGCAAGCACGTGACTTCCGGGATCATCGACGAGCATTCGCACATCGCGATCAGCAAAGGTGTCAACGAGGGCGGACAATCCATTTCTGCGGAGGTCAGCATCGGCGATGTACTGAATTCGGACGACATCAATATCTACAGGCAGCTCAGCGGCGGGGTAACGGCAGCGCAATTGCTGCACGGATCGGCCAATCCAATAGGCGGACAATCGGCGCTTGTGAAACTGAAATGGGGACACACACCGGAAGAAATGCTAATCCCGAACGCACCAAAATTCATCAAATTCGCGCTCGGCGAAAATGTGAAGCAGGCCAACTGGGGCGATTTCAACACGGTTCGTTTCCCGCAAACGCGTATGGGCGTCGAGCAGGTTTTTTACGACGGTTTCGAAAGGGCGAGAATTTACTCCGAGAACCTAAAGAACTGGAATGCCGCTTCCGAAAAGCAACGCGAAAAGAAAGGCCTTGAAATGCCGCGCAAAGACCTCGAGCTCGAGGTGCTTTCCGAGATCCTGCGCAGCGAAAGGTTCATTACCTGCCATTCGTATGTGCAATCCGAAGTCAATATGCTCATACACGTCGCCGATTCGATGCATTTCACGCTGAATACCTTTACACACATCCTCGAAGGCTACAAAGTGGCCGATAAGCTGAAGCAACACGGTGCCGGCGCTTCGACTTTTGCAGATTGGTGGGGCTATAAATTCGAGGTCAGCGACGCGATTCCTTACAATGCTGCAATGCTCCATCAGCAGGGCGTAGTCACAGCAATCAATTCCGACGACGCCGAAATGGGCCGCCGCCTGAACCAGGAAGCAGCGAAAGTCGTGAAATACGGCGGCGTTTCCGAAGAGGAAGCCTGGAAGATGGTGACGCTCAATCCGGCGAAACTGCTGCACCTCGACGAGCACATGGGCAGTCTGAAAGTGGGCAAAGATGCCGATGTTGTGATCTGGACCACGAATCCACTCAGCATAGAAGCGAAAGTCGAAATGACGATCGTGGATGGCGAAGTGCTTTTCGATTCGAAAAAAGATTACCTGATGCGCACGGCCAACCAGGCTGAAAAAGCGCGCATCATTTCGAAAATGCTCAGCACCAATCAGCAGGGCGAAACGGCAGTGCCTTTCGTGAAAAAGAAAAAACGCCAGTTCCACTGCAACACGCTCGGCGAAGAAGCCAGCGAAGACCACAATGAACATTAAAATAACAGGCAGATGAAAAATATATTCCTCACAGCAATCTCGTTTTTACTGGCACTTGCATTACAGGCGCAAACCCAAAAGCCGAAGCGCATCCTGTTGGAGCACGGCCATTTACATGTCGGCAACGGACAGGTTTTCGAACGGGCACTGATCGGCATCGAAGGAGACAAAATTATCCTGATCAAAAATTCACTGGCTTACACCTACAAAAAAGAGGACTGGGACACGATCATCGACCTCGACGGACAACATGTTTATCCGGGGTTCATGGCACCAAACTCAACCCTTGGGCTCACGGAAATCGATGCCGTGCGCGCAACACGGGATTTCAACGAAGTCGGCGCATTCAACCCGCATGTACGTGCCTTGATCGCTTTCAACACAGAATCCAAAGTCATCGCGACCGTACGCGCCAACGGCGTATTGCTTAGTCAGGCCACACCGCGCGGCGGACAAATATCCGGCACTTCGAGCATCATGCACCTCGGCGGCTGGAACTGGGAAGATGCTGTCGCGAAAGCAGATGACGGCATCCACATCAACTGGCCTGCAAGTATGCAAGGCGGCGGCTGGTGGGCTGAACCTGCGGATAAAAAGCGCAATACACAATATGATGAGCAGAAACGGACTTTGATGCAATTCTTTGAGCAGGCGAAAGCATATGCTCAGGGCGAAAACGAAAAACGCGACCCGCGCTTCGAAGCGATGAAAGCCTTGTTCAACAGCGACAAACGCCTGTATGTGCACGCCAACGAGATCCAGCAATTGCTCGATGTCATCGATTTTACGAAACAGCTCGGCATTAAATTCCCCGTCATCGTGGGCGGTTACGACAGCTACCTCATCACGCAAAGGCTCAGGGATGGGAATATTCCAGTGATGCTGCCGCGACTCCACAGTCTGCCCGAAAACGAAGAAGATGCGGTTGATCTCCCCTACCGTTTACCCGCTTTGCTCCAGGCCGGCGGCGTGAAGTTCTGCCTGCAAAACGAAGGCGACATGGAGGCCATGAATGCGCGCAACATCCCTTTTCTCGCCGGAACGGCCATGGCTTACGGATTGACGGAAGAAGAAGCAATCCGCAGCGTGAGCCTCAGCAGTTGCGAGATCACCGGCATCAGCCAGTTTTATGGATCCATCGAAGAAGGGAAAAAAGCGACCTTGTTTGTGTCCCGCGGCAATGCACTCGACATGCGTACGAATGAAGTCACAACGATCCTCATGGACGGTGTTTTTGTGAGTCCTGACAATGCGCAGACTGCGCTTTACAGGAAGTATGCACGGAAGTATGCGGAGTAAAATAAAGTATTAAAAAAACGAAAGGCTGTCCCGGGTAAGAGACAGCCTTTCTTATACGTCCAAAAACGCAATTATTTCTTTTCTTCTTTCAGATCTTTACGCGTTTCATTCTCCACCTTTTTCAGCTCGTCTGTTTTCACAGTCGTTTCCTCTTCCATTTGCTGCACATCCTGGTCCAGCTCTTTCATTGATCTTTCAAACTCTTCGTCGATATCGTCGGAAGCCTGTTCCTGGGGAGTTTTCGCTTTTGGCGCATCAGATCCGCCACAGCTGCTGACTGCCAACCCAAAGGAAAGGGCTGCCACCGCATAGAAATACTTTTTCATAGGTTGTATTTTAAATGGTTTTAGGAGCAAATGTACACTTTTTCAGTACGCTCGCGCTACATACCTTTCAAAAAAACGGTTCTGTAACGCGCGTAACGACGCGTTGTTATTCACATATTTTGGATCAATTCGCTGGCGATTATCCGGATAAAAAACTACCTTTGGTACAGCAAATATTAACTTTTTAAATATCATATTATGGCTTTTGAATTACCCGCTTTGCCTTATGCATACGATGCACTGGAACCACATATCGATGCGCGCACCATGGAAATCCACCATTCGAAACACCACAACGCATATACGACCAATCTGAATGCAGCGATCGCAGGCACAGACCTCGAAAACGCTTCCATTGAAGAGATCCTGAAAAATTGTGCAGACAAACCGGCTGTTCGCAACAACGGCGGCGGTTACTGGAACCACAACCTCTTTTGGGAGATCATGGCACCAAATGCAGGTGGCAATCCAACCGGAGAGCTCGCTACAGCAATCGATGCAGCTTTCGGTTCACTCGAAGCTTTCAAAGATGAATTCGCCAAGGCAGCAACAACCCGTTTCGGTTCAGGCTGGGCCTGGTTGTGCGTTTCTGAAGGAAAACTCGTGGTTTGCTCCACACCGAACCAGGACAACCCGATCATGGGAGAAGGCTGCAAAGGCACGCCAATCCTCGGACTCGACGTTTGGGAGCACGCGTACTACCTGAACTACCAAAACAGAAGACCTGATTACATCCAGGCTTTCTTCAATGTCGTAAACTGGGATGCCGTTGCGAAAAAATATGCCGCAGCGAAATAAGCACAGCACCAATTGATCTTACAAACTCCTCCGTTCTTTTGAGCGGGGGAGTTTTTTTTATAACTGCACCGTTGCGATTATAAGTAATTGCTTCATGCTGCCTTTTCTTCACTGTAACCAATTCCCTCCGGATCGTTCTGCCTGAAATCTCCGCCATGAAAAAAGAAACCCGCAACAAGCTTTCCATCTGTGCCGCTGCCGGCATCTGTTTTATCCTGCTCGGTTTTCAATCCCGCAAGTACGAAACCAAAACTGTTTCCTTGCAGGAAGCGCTCCGGCAAAAACTCATCACTGCCAGCTTCGTATCTACCGGAAAATATGCCGGTGCTTCGATTACCTGCAAGCTGACGAACTTAACAGCCGCTCCGGTCCGCATCCACATGCCGGCAGGCACGTTTTTCACACCTGAAGACAGCGGTGAACAAAGCCTGCTCCTTCCACAGGAGAAAATGATCACACTTGCACCCAAAGCAGCGACAGAACAGGTAATCGATGGATTCTGTACGGAAGCTTCCGACCGTTGTCCGGGAACAGGCGGCAAATTTTCTTTGGCCGCACAGACCATCCCGAAAATGCAGGAACTGACCGATTTCATGAAGGCTAAGAAATATCCGCAGCAGGTATTGCAAGACGCGATCTGGACGCTGACAGACAAGCATGCGGTTTCGAATGTGTATGCAGACGGCGTGGCGGGCATCAAAGAGCTACGCACAAAGCTCTGTCAGCTGACCGGGCAAAAAGAGACGTGGTACAACTCGCCGCAACAGCATACCGTCGACGCATCAGGCAACATCCGGCAGGAAACCGTAGCGATTAACGGACAGCTCTCCTTCACTTGTAACAAAGGCGCCAAGGTACACGAAGAAGTACACAATTCCGCAGGAAAAGTCCTGTTCAAAATGGATAATACGGCAATTGTGTATTCGGGAAATGTGGATTTCGAGTTTAAAATCCGCGTGACGGGATGGGAAAAAGGGACTTACACCGTGAAAGTCATGGAAGGAACAAAGGTACTGACGACCTATGCGTTTGCGGTGTAGAGGATATTAAAGTGCACATCAGCGGCCGGTGAGACTGCTGATGTGCTAAAATTTAAGCTTATACGAGAGACGGCATGTTGACCGCTTCTACGGAAACAATCATCGGTGCTGCTTTTTTGACGGCTTCTTCTACGCCGGCTTTCAGCGTCATCATGCTCATCGAGCAATCGCTGCAGGCGCCCATCAAACGAACCCTTACAATCGCATCGTCGGTGATTTCCACCAGCTCGATATCGCCGCCATCCGCTTTCAGGAAAGGGCGCAATTGTTCTAAAGCATCGTTGATCCTGATCGTTAAATCTGCCTTGTCCAATATCATAATTGTTTTTTTAAGGATGCTGTGGCTTTGACTGCCTTCACATTTTCAACAAAGGTACGCACTAATTCTTCAAAAGCGAGCGCGCTCGGCGTATTTTCCTGAAAAACAGCAGGCCGGCCCACATCGCCTGCTTCGCGTACACTTTGCACGAGCGGAATGTGCCCGAGGAAGGTTTCTCCCATGCCTTCTGCAAGGTTTTTCGCACCGTCGCGGCCGAAGAGGTAATATTTGTTGTCGGGCAGCTCAGCAGGCGTAAACCAGGCCATGTTTTCGACGATCCCGATCACCGGGACATTCACATTTTCGAGCTTGAACATATTAATTCCTTTTCGGGCGTCGGCCAGTGCGACTTCCTGTGGTGTGCTGACAATCACAGCGCCATCCAGCGGAACGGTCTGCACGAGCGACAGGTGAATATCACCGGTTCCCGGAGGAAGGTCGATCAGCAGGTAATCCAGTTCGCCCCAGTAGGCATCGGTAAACAGCTGCGTCATCGCTTTTGCCGCCATTGGTCCGCGCCAGATAACGGCGTTGTCCTGCTCCGTAAAGAAACCGATCGACAGGATTTTGATGCCGTAGCTCATCACCGGGTTGATCATGCT
>Ga0247806_10000205_pt1 | contig 41166 bp, 37 predicted proteins | sample UWRJL059202B1_FD_179935 | JGI IMG/M metagenome (GOLD analysis project Ga0247806, IMG submission 179935) | Plant litter microbial communities from Arlington Agricultural Research Station in Wisconsin, United States - UWRJ-L059-202B-1 | ecosystem: Environmental > Terrestrial > Plant litter >... | reverse complement strand
CGCCTCGAACCGGGGCAGCACCTCGCCCGGCAGGTTCACCGTGACCTCGAGCATCTTCAGCGCGTGTCCCCAGGTGATCCGCCCGTCGGTGAGTGCGTCGTGGAATGCGGGCAGGTCTTCCGCCAGCCGGGTCGCGTCGAAGATCATGCAGCCCGCGGTTTTCGCCTGGAGCCGCAAGGCCCCGGCGGCTTCGGCGGCCATGGTGCGCCGGGCCAGTTCCGCGTCGTCCCAGGCCGGGCCGTGGGCGGCGGTGTCGGGGTCGTTCCGGCCGGACTCCAGCGGGTCCCCGCAGAGGCCGGCGATGATGCGGGGTTCGTGGCCGAGCCGGTCCAGTTCGGCGAGCAACCGCACCCGCTCGGCGTAACAACCCGCGAGTGCCTTCTCGTTCTCGATCAGCGGATCGATGACCGCGCTGATCGCCGCCGCGACCGGATCCACGGCCGCATCATCGCGGGCGCCGGAGGAGCCGCCGGAGGGGTCGTCCGGGGTGTCATGAGGTGTGGCATCTGAGGTGGCCATACCCCCATAGAACCACCCACCACTGACACTCCCGATCCCAGTCATTCACTGGGGGACAACCCGAAAACACCGGCCCTGTGGAGGGGCCGCGACAGTGCCCGTTCCGGCCGGGACCGGATCGGGCTGCCACCAGTGCCGGTCGACCATACTGGGGTGACGAATCGCTCGGCTGCGAAAAAACAACGACTTCGATCACACACCTTCCCTGACACGTTTGCCGACATGACGGACATGTAGTGAGTGACGGACTGTCCACGGATTCGCAGGAGGCATGGTGATCGACGACGAGGCGTTGGACCGTCGGTTGAGGCTGTTCGACCCCGCGCCGTCGAACCCTGAGGTCGAGGAGTCTCTCGATCGGCTCCTGAGCGCCGTCCCGCGAGGACTACGTGGCGCTGTGGCCCAACCAGAACTGGTACCCGTCGATGGGGATCGACCCGGACAGCCCTGAGGGTGTGGCCATCGAACAGGCCTGCCCGCAGCCGCCGCGGTAGCCGGACCGGCTCAGGCGGGCAGGTCGTAGCGGTGCCGGATGTGGTGCCGGTCGGCGCTGGCCTGCCAGAACTCGACCTCGGTCGGGCGCACCGCGTACAGCTGCCAGGCCGGGTTGGGTGCGGCATCCGCGGCCGGGCGTTCGGCCCAGTCCCTGGCCGATGCCTCGGCGGAGAGCTCCACCACGGAACCGACCACACGCACCTGGCGACCGAGTTCGGTCCAGTAGAAGTTCATCGCCGCCAGCGGGTTCTCGGCCAGTTCGCGACCCTTGCGGGAGGTGCGGGCGGTGGCGAACTGCCAGCCGTTCTCGTCGAGGTCCTTGAGGATCAGCATGCGCGACGACGGCGCCCCGGATGCCGCGACGGTGGCCAGGCTGAACGCGTGCGGCTGCCGCACCCCGGCGGCGAGCGCCAGGTCGAGCCACGCGAGAAACAACTCCCCAGGGTCCGCCGGAGCAGCCTCGGGGTCGAACGCAGGCAGGTCCGCGGGAAAATCGGGCAGGGCGCGCAACCGGCTTCGCAAAGATTCACTCATTCCGCGAGCCTACCCATCCGCCCGCGACCCGTGAGTAGGGCACCAGATTCGGGTGGGTTTTGGGGTTCTGCTCACGGCTCGCGGGAGACCCAGGTGCCCTCGAGGAGGGTGGCCCGCACGGTCAGGGCGGCGTCTAGCACCACCAGGTCGGCGCGGAGGCCGGGCTGGATGCGGCCCCGGTCGGCCAGCCCGAGCAGGTCGGCGGGGTTCTGGCTGGCGGCCCGCACCGCGTGCGCCAGCGGCACCCCGGCGGTGAGCACGGCGTAGCGCACCGCGTCACTGAGGGTGAGCACGCTTCCGGCGATCGTTCCGTCACTCAGCCGGGCCTGGCCGTCGGCCACGCGAACGTCGAGGGCGCCCAGCTTGTAGTCGCCCTCCCCCGCTCCCGCGGCGGCCATGGCATCCGTCACCAAGACCGGGCGTGCCCGGCTCTCGGTGATCAGCCGCACGACGGCCGCGTGCAGGTGCACGCCGTCCGCGACGAGCTCGGCGAACACAGACGGGTCTTCGAGCAGCGCGAGGGCCGCTCCCGGCTCGCGGTGGTGCACCGGCCGCATGGCGTTGAACACGTGGGTGCCCACCGTCGCCCCGGCCGCGATGGCCGCCCGGGTGAGGTCGTAATCCGCGTCGGTGTGGCCGACGGCCGCCACGGCGCCGTATCCGACGATGCGGGCCACAGCGGCGAGCCCGCCTTCCAGCTCGGGCGCGATGGTCACCATCCGCACCGCACCGGCACCGGCCCGCATCAGCCGGTCGACGCTGTCCGCATCCGGCACCCGCAACAGCTCCTCAGCGTGGGCGCCGCGGTGCGCCGGGCTCAGCCACGGGCCTTCCAGGTGAATGCCGGCCAGGAGACCTGCCCGCACCAACTCGGCGAGCGCGCGCACCAGTTGCTCCATCTCGTCGAGGGGCGCGGTTACCAGGCTCGCCATCATGGTGGTGGTGCCGTGGGCGCGATGCGTCCGCACGATACGCTCGGCCGCGGCCCCCGTGTGACGGTCGTTGAAGCTGGCCCCACCGCCGCCGTGGTTGTGGGCATCCACGAAGCCCGGCGCCAGCACAGCGGTAGGGAAGTCGGCATCCGCGGGCCGGGGCGGTTCGCCGTCACCGACCGCGACGATCACGCCATCGCGCAGCTCCACCCAGCCGGGCGAGAGTTCCCGGTCGGGCAGGATCACCGTTCCCGCCGCGATGAGCAACAGAGTGCCGGTGCCCGGCCCGGCATCACGCGGCAGCGCCGGTGCGTTCTCGCGCTGCCGGGCCACAGAGGGGGTGGGGGGCGGTGTCATGACAGGTCTCCTGGCGATTCAGAATGCGGATGCGCGAGCGAGCGCGGGTGCCGTCAGCGGTTCACGGTGAGGAAGGCGTCCCCCGCCGCGAGCTCGAGGCCGGCCGCAACGGCGTCGGCCAGGCTGATGTCCTCGCCCTGGCGGTCGAGGACGATGACCGGCACGATCGGGTCGCGTCCGCTTGCCACAATGGCCGGCACGTCGTAGCTGACGATGGTGTCGCCCGCGGCGACGGTGTCACCCTGCTGGGCGCGCAGGGTGAAGCCCTCGCCCTTGAGCTGCACGGTATCGATGCCGAGGTGTACAAGGACCCCGCGGCCGTCCGGCGCCACGATCACAAAAGCGTGCGGGAAGACCTTGAGCAGTTTTCCGCTGATCGGCGCGATCGCGTCGACAACGGCGCGCAGCGGTTCGATCGCGGCGCCGGGGCCGACGATCGCCTGGGCGAAGGTGGGGTCGGACACCGTTTCGAGGGCGACGGCCCGGCCGGCCAGGGGCGCGAGCACCTCGAGGCCCACGGGCATCAGCGCAGGTCTTCGATGTCGTCGGCCAGGTTGTCGGCCTCTGGTCCCACCACGACCTGCACGATGGTGCCGGATCGGAGCACACCGTGGGCACCGGCGGCCTTGAGGACGGCCTCGTCGACCAGGGACGCATCCGCCACCTCGGTGCGCAGCCGGGTGATGCACGCCTCGATGTCCACGATGTTGGCGGAGCCGCCGAGGCCCGCCAGGATCTGTTCTGCCTTGCTCGCCATTGTCTTCTCCCTGGTTGTGCGCGGCACCACGGCGCCGTGAGCGGTCGGAAACCAGCGCCTCGGGAACCGAGAGCGCCGTGCGGTACGGCCCTTGACAAACGAACCGGTGCACCTTCATTATCGAAGTAATTGGACCGTACCAGTACGGACCACAAAGCGGAAGTGGTCCGGTTTAACCCCCAGCAACCGGAACCCAGGAAGGCGGTGCGGTGGTGACACGGCTCGACGACAGCCCGGTTCTCGCCAGCGGCGCGGTGCCCAAGCATGCCCAGTTGCGCTCCATCCTGCTCGAGCGGGTGGAGACCACCCTCGCCCCGCACGCCGCAATCCCGCCGGAGCGGAAGCTCATGACGAAGTACGGCGTGAGCCGGTCGACGGTGCGGGAGGCCATCCGCCAGCTCGTGGAGGAAGGCGTGCTCTACCGCATCCAGGGCAAGGGCACCTTCGTCACCGGCGAGCGCGTGCAGAGCGACCTGCACCTGGCTTCCTTCACCGAGGACATGCGCCGGCGTGGTCTCGTTCCCGCAACCGTGGTGATGGCGTCGGCCCTGATCGACGCCCCGCTGGAGGTGCGCGCGGCCCTGGGCCTGAAGGCCGGCGCCCGGGTGCAGCAGGTCGACCGGCTGCGCCTGGCCGGCGGCATCCCGATGGCCTTCGAACGCGGGTACTACTCGGCCGAGCTGCTGCCCGGTCTTGGCAGCCAGGACCTCACCCGCTCGCTCTACGCCACCTTCGCCACCGAATACGGCCTGCGCATCGACCACGCCGAACAGACTGCCTGGGCCGAAACCGCTGATGCCGTGCTGGCCGGGCCCCTCGGCATCGACGTGGGAGTCCCCCTCATGGTCTTCCGCCGCACCTCGTCGGCGGGATCCACTCCCGTCGAGTACGTCACCTCCTGGTACCGGGGCGACCGATACCAGATCCACATGACCCTCGACCTGAACCACGAACTGTAGTTCCCGCCAGCGGATGCCCCGCTGATCACGCCGCACCACCGCCGACATCCTCGGTAGCGCCAGCATGCCCACTCGAAGCACCCCGAGAACCATCACAGGAGGAATCCATGTCCAGCACCACCACAGATGCCGGAACGGGACGCAAAATCCCGGGCCTCGCCCAACTCCAGCGGATCGGTCGCAGCCTCATGCTGCCGATCGCCGCGCTCCCCGCTGCCGGCCTGCTCCTCCGACTCGGCCAGCCCGACCTGCTGGGCGCCATCCCGGGCTTCGAGACCGGCGCCGCCGTGATCGCCTCCGCCGGTGGCGCCCTGTTCGACAACCTCCCCCTGCTCTTCGCGGTCGGTGTGGCCATCGGCTTCGCCAAGAAGGCGGATGGCTCAACCGCCCTGGCCGCCGTGGTGGGCTACCTCGTCTTCAGCAACGTCGGCAAGGCCATGTCACCGCTGGTGATGGGCCTACCCGCCGAGGGCGAGGAGCAGGTGCTGGTGAACTACAACGTTCTCGCCGGCGTGCTGATGGGTGTCGTCTCCGCCGTGCTGTGGCAGAAATACCACCGCATCAAACTGCCCAGCTACCTGGCCTTCTTCGGCGGGCGCCGGTTCGTGCCGATCGTCACCGCCGTCGTCGCCCTTGTCCTCGGCGTGCTGCTCAGCTTCGTCTACCCCGCGTTCAGCGCCGGCCTCACCTCGTTCGGGTCATTCGTCAGCTCCAACGACATCTGGGGCGGGTTCCTCTACGGCACCGCGAACCGGCTGCTCATCCCCGTCGGCCTCCACCACATCCTCAACTCGATGCTGTGGTTCGTGATCGGCGACTACAACGGCGCCACCGGTGACCTGCACCGCTTCTTCGCCGGCGACCCCACCGCCGGGTCGTTCATGACCGGGTTCTTCCCCATCATGATGTTCGCCCTGCCGGCCGGCGCCCTGGCCATCTGGCAGGAAGCCAAGAAGTCGCAGAAGAAGATCGTCGGCGGCATCATGCTCACCGGCGCCCTCACCGCCATGCTCACCGGCGTGACCGAACCGCTCGAGTTCTCGTTCATGTTCGTCGCCTTCCCGCTCTACGCCATCCACGCCGTGCTCACCGGCACGTCGCTCGCCCTGGTGAACTTCCTCGGAATCCGGGACGGCTTCAGCTTCAGCGCCGGCGCCTTCGACTACATCCTCAACTTCGGCCTGGCCGAGAAGCCGCTGCTGCTCATCCCGATCGGCCTGGCCTACGGGGTGCTCTACTACTTCCTGTTCCGGTTCGTCATCCGCCGGTGGAACCTGAAGACCCCGGGCCGCGGCGACGACATCGTGGAGGAATCGACCCCCGACACCACCGCCACGACGACCGCCGTCTGACACCGGTCGACCGGTGTCGCGGGTTCGCGCGCGACACCGGTCGGCACCACGGTTTTCCCGCACCATCCACTCATCACCAATCGCACCTGGAGCACCCATTGGCTGAAGTAGTCGTCCTCGAATCCGAGACCGAGGCCGGCGTTCTCGCCGCCGCATCGGTCAGAAGACTGATCAGCCAGAAACCGGATGCCGTCCTCGGTCTGGCCACCGGCTCCACCCCGATGTCGCTGTACAGCGCCCTCGCCGAGTCACTGCGGCAGGACCCGCTCGACGTCTCCCGGGTGCGCGGCTTCGCCCTCGACGAATACGTGGGCCTGCCCGCCGGCCACCCGGAAAGCTACCGCGCCGTGATCACCCGCGACGCGGTGGAACCGCTCGGCCTCACCCCCGGCAACATCCGGGTGCCCAACGGCGACCTGGCCACCCTGGAGACCGCGGGCAGCGACTACGAGGCCGCGATCCACGCCGCCGGTGGCGTCGACGTGCAGATCCTCGGCATCGGCCGCACCGGCCACGTCGGCTTCAACGAGCCGGGCTCCTCCTTCGCCTCCCTCACCCGGGTCAAGACCCTCACCGAGAAGACCCGTGCCGACAACGCCCGGTTCTTCCCCTCCCCCGACGACGTGCCCATCCACTGCATCACCCAGGGCCTGGGCACCATCCGCCGGGCCCGCCACCTCATCCTGCTGGCCTTCGGCGAGGAGAAGGCCGAAGCCATTGCCGCCGCCGTCGAAGGACCGGTCACCTCCAGCAGCCCCGGCTCCGTCATTCAGCTGCACCCGCACGTCACCGTGCTCGTGGACGAGGCCGCCGCGTCCCGCCTGGCCAACATCGGCTACTACCGCTACGCCTACACCAACAAGCCCGCCTGGCAGGTCGTCTAACCTGCTGGCCCCGGTCCGACGCAGGCCGGGGCTGTCGTTACGCTGAATCCATGACCGGCCTCGACGACTTCGTGCCGACCCTCATCGGCGTCGGTGCCCTCGTGCTGATCACCATCGCGGTGTTGTGGGGGTCGCACACCCCGCACCGTTTCGCGCCCGCCCTGGCGATCCTGCGCGGCGCCGCCCAGCTGGCGGTGATCAGCGTCATCCTCGGCGGCGTGATCACCAGCCCACTCTGGGTGACGGTGGCACTGCTGGTCATGTTCACCGTCGCAGCGATCACCGCCACCCGGCGGCTGCACTGGAGCTGGAACCATTTCGGTACGGTGTCTGCCGCCATGGGCGCCGGGGTTCTTGTCACCCTGCTGGTGGTGTTCAGCACCGGCGCCATCGAGTTCACCCCGCGGTACGCACTGGCCATCGGCGGCATCGTCATCGGCAATGCCATGTCGATCGCCACCCTGGCCGGCCGGCGGCTCATCGAATCCGTGAACGACCGCTGGGACGAAGTGGAGGGCTGGGCGGCCCTCGGCGCGACGCCCCGGCAGTCCACCCTCGCCCTGGCCAGGGATGCCGTGTACTCGGCGCTCATCCCGGCCACCGACCAGACCAAAACCACCGGCCTCGTCACCCTGCCCGGGGCCTTCGTCGGCGCCATCTTCGGCGGTATCTCGCCGCTGGAGGCCGGCCGGTTCCAGGTCGTGGTGCTGGCCTCGATCATGGCCGCCGGCGCCATCACCGCCGCCGTCGTGGTGCGCACCCTCGCTCCGGTGCGGATGCGCCCGGCGCGCCTCCACTAGGGTCGCCTACGTGTCCACGTCCCTGCGTCAGTCCCCCGGAGCCCGGGTGGGGGTGTCGATCGCGGTCGCGACCGGGCTCTACGGCGTCTCGTTCGGCGCACTGTCCGTCGCCTCCGGGCTGGATGTCTGGCAGACCCAGCTGCTGAGCCTGCTGTTGTTCTCCGGCGGCTCGCAGTTCGCCTTCATCGGCGTGATCGCCGGCGGCGGCACCCCCGTGGCCGCGGCGAGCGCCGCCGCGCTTCTGGGCATCCGCAACGCCGTGTACGGCATGCAGATGAACGTGCTGCTGCGCCCGACCGGCTGGCGGCGCCTGGCCGCCGCCCACGTCACCATCGACGAGTCGCTGGCCACGAGCACCGGCCAGACCGACCCGCTCGAGCAGAAGCGCGGCTTCTGGGTGGCCGGAGTGGGCATCTTCGTCTTGTGGAACCTGTTCACCCTGGTCGGCGCGCTGGCCGGCGACGCGCTGGGCGACCCCAAACAGTGGGGCCTGGACGGCGCCGCCGTCGCCGCGTTCCTGGCCCTGCTCTGGCCGCGGCTGCGATCCCGGGAGGCCGGCGCGATCGCCGCGGCCTGCGCGCTGGCCACCGTGCTCGCGGTGCCGTTCGTACCTCCGGGCGTGCCGATCCTCGTCGCCGCCGTCGTCGCCGCCCTGATCGGGTGGTTCGGCTACCGAAGCGGGCCAGACGGCGAGGGCCTCGAGCCCGACGTCGACCCATACCCGGCCGACCCGCACCGCGGGGCCGCCTCGTGAATCTCTGGCTCCTCCTCATCGTGGCCTGCGTGGTCGGCTTCCTCACCAAGCTGGTCGGCTACCTGGTGCCGAAAAAATGGCTGACCAACCCGCGGGTGGCCCGCGTCGCCGGCACCCTCACGATCGGGCTGCTGGCCTCCCTCACCATCGCCAACGCCGTGGCCACCGGCCAACAGGTGGTCGTCGATTCCCGGCTGGGCGCCCTCGTCGCCGCGGCCGTTGCACTGTGGCTGAAGGCCCCCTTCCTCGTGGTGGTGGTGGTGGGAGCCGCAGCAGCGGCCGGTCTGCGCCTGCTGGGCCTCCCCTAACGCGCCCAACACCCGCGAGCCGTGAGGCGAACCCCAGAAATTCAGGATTTCTGGGGTTTTTTTCACGTCTCGCGACCGTTGACATGCCGCGTACGCCTGTGGCAAGCTTGTGGTTGTTCAGGCAGGCGTGAATAGATATGCAAGAGGATGTGCGGCGATGATGCTGTTGGAAACCGATGTCAGCCAGGTTGAGGCCTGGCGCCAGTTGCAGGCCTCGCTGTCCGCGGCATCCGTCACCGACCGGAGCGCGTTGCTGCACACCCGAGCGAATGCGACCCGCAGCGACGTGGTGCGGATGATCGACCACGCCGGACAGGGCCACATCGGCGGCGACTTCTCGGTCACCGACATCCTCACCGTGCTCTTCAACGGGGTGCTCCGCATCGACCCCGCCGACCCGCACCGGGAGGGCCGCGACCGGTTCGTGTTGAGCAAGGGCCACTGCGCCGCCGCACTGTACGCCACCCTCGCCAGCTGCGGCTACTTCTCCCCCGGCGAACTACTCACCTTCATGGGCCCGCTCTCGGCGCTCAACGGTCACCCGAACCGCAACAAGGTGCCCGGGGTCGAGACCAACACCGGGCCGCTCGGCCACGGCCTGCCCGTCGCCGTGGGCCAGGCGCTGGCCGCCAAGCTCGCCGGCACCGATGCCCGGGTCTTCGCCGTGATGGGCGACGGCGAGATGCAGGAGGGCAGCAACTGGGAGGCCCTGATGACCGGCGCCCACTACCAACTCGCCAACCTCACCGCCATCGTCGACCGCAACCGGCTGCAGCAGGGCGCGCGCACCGAGGAGACCTCCTCGCTGGACCCGCTCGACGAGAAGCTGCTCGCCTTCGGCTGGGAACTGCGCGTCATCGACGGCCACGACTACGAACAGCTCGCTGCGGCCTTCAAGCCCTCCAGCACCGGCAAGCCCGTCGCGGTGATCGCCAATACCACCAAGGGCAAGGGCGTGTCGTTCATCGAGGACCGGGTGGAGTGGCACCATAAAGTGCCGTCCAAGGAACAGGTAGTACTGGCACTGGAGGAATTGGCATGAGCACCACAACGGTCACCCCTGGCCTCTACGACAACCGCACGGCCTTCGCCGACGAGCTGATCCAGCTCGCCCGCACCGACGACCGCATCGTCGCCGTCTGCAACGACTCCGTGGGGTCGAGCAACCTCGTCGCCTTCCGCGACGAGTTCCCCGACCGGTTGATCAACGTCGGCATCGCCGAGCAGAACATGGTCGGCGTGGGCGCCGGGCTGGCCAGCGCCGGGTTCATCCCCTTCGTCTGCGCCGCCGGGCCCTTCCTCACCGGCCGGTCCCTCGAGCAGGTCAAGGCCGACGTGGCCTACAGCCAGCACCCGGTCATCCTCTGCGGCATGAGCCCCGGCATGGCCTATGGCGAGCTCGGCCCGACCCACCACTCCGTGGAGGACTTCTCCTGGCTGCGCGCGCTGCCGGGCCTGGACATCGTGGTGCCCGCCGACCGCCTGCAGACTCGCCAGGCGGTGCAGCAGGCCGTGGCCAGCCCCCGCCCGATGTACATCCGGGTCGGCCGGCACAAGGTACCCGACGTGTCCCCGGCCGACTCGGTGCTCGAGCGCGGCCGGTTCCAGACCATCCGCGACGGCTCCGACGTGACCCTGATCGGCACGGGCACCCTCGTGTCCCGCACCCTCGAGGCCGCCGAGCTTCTCGCCGCCGACGGCCTGAGCGTGCGGGTGCTGAACGCGGCCTACATCGCGCCACTGGATGTGGCGGCGATCGTGGCCGCCGCCGAGCAGACCGGGGCGATCATCACCGCCGAAGAGGGCAACGTGGCCGGTGGCCTCGGTGCCGCCGTGGCCTCCGTCGTCGCGCAGCTCGGCCGGGATGCCCGGGTGCCGGTGCGGATCCTGGGGCTGACCGAGTTCGCCCCCACCGGCAGCACCGACTTCCTGCTCGACCACTTCGGGCTCACCGCCGCGCACCTCGCCGCGGCCGCGCACGATGCGAGGACGAATGGCTGACGCAGGGCCGGTCGTCATCGCGATCGACCAGGGCACCAGCTCCACCAAGGTCGTCGTCGTCGACGCCGCCGGCACCGTCGTGGCCACCGCCACGGTGGCCATCGGGCAGACCCACCCACACCCAGGTTGGGTACAGCAGGACGCCGAGGAGATCTTCGAGAGCGTGCTGCACGGCCTCACCGAGGCATCGACCGGCTTCGGCGACCGGATCGTCGCCGTCGGTCTGTCCAGCCAGCGCGAATCGGCTCTGGCCTGGGACCGGGCCACCGGCCGGGCGCTCGGCCCGCTGCTCGGCTGGCAGGACCGCCGCACCAGCGCGGCGGCCGCCGACCTCACCGCGGCCGGCCACGGCGACCTCGTGCGAGGCACCACCGGCCTGCCGATCGACCCGATGTTCTCCGCCCTCAAACTGGGCTGGCTGCTCGACTCCGTCGACCCCGACCGCAGCCGCAGCCGGGCCGGCGACATCTGCGTGGGCACCGTCGACTCCTGGCTGCTGTTCCGGCTCACCGGCGAGCACCGGATCGAGGCCGGCAACGCCAGCCGTACCCAGCTGCTGAACCTCGACACCGTCGACTGGGACGACCGCCTGCTCACCCTGTTCGGCGTCCCCCGCGCCGTGCTGCCCACCATCGTCGCCTCCACGGCCCCCAGCGCCGAACTCGTCGGCGTGCCGGCCCTGCCGCCGCGCACCCGAATTCTCGCGGTGATGTGCGATTCACACGCCGCACTTTACGCACACGGGGTACGCGCCCCCGGCGCCGTCAAGGTCACCTACGGCACCGGTTCGTCGATCATGGGCCTGCGGCCCGGCACCCCGGTCGGCAGCCCGGCCGACGCCGGGGCCGCGGGCGGCCTGGTGCGCACCATCGCCTGGCAGACGGATGCCGTCGCCTACGCCTTCGAGGGCAACATCCTCTCCACCGGCGCCACCATGGTCTGGCTCGCGGGGCTGCTCGGCAGCACCCCGGCCGCGCTGTTCGCGCTGGCCGAATCCGCCGCGGCCGACCACGGTCTCGACCTCGTGCCGGCCTTCAACGGCCTGGGCGCTCCATGGTGGGACGAGAACGCCCAGGCGCTGATCATCGGTCTTGGGCTCGGCACCGGAGCCGCCGACCTCGCCAGAGCCGGGGCGGAATCCATCCCCCTGCAGATCGAGGATGTCCTCTCCGCCGCCGACACCGCTGCCGACAACACCGACGGCGCCAGGATCGACCGGATCCTGGTGGACGGTGGCCCGGCCGGCAATGACTGGCTGATGCAGTTGCAGGCCGACCTCAGCCAGCGCGACGTCGTGCGACCGGACGTCGCCGCACTGTCCGCCCTCGGCGTGGCGTACCTCGCCGGTGTGCAGGCCGGCATCTGGACCGATGCCGCCGTGCTCGCATTGCCGCGCACCGTGACCACGTTCCGCCCCGGGCCGGGCGCCGACGAGAGCCGCCAGCGCCGACAGCGCTGGCTGGCCGCCGTCGCCGGCGCCCGAAGCCGGCCCGCCTTCTCCGACCTATCCACCCCCGTCATCCGCTAGCGAGGCACCACCCGCACCATCCGCACGTCCCGCACCACATCTGCAAAGGAGCAGTACCCCGTCATGGCACGAAGCCCCCAACGACCCCGTCGGGTCAAACCCTGGATGATCGGCACCCTCGCGGCCGTCGTGGTGCTGATCCTCGCCGCGATGAGCGTCAAGGTCGTGAGCATCGAGGACAACGAGGCCCGCGCGGCCGGCGGATTCGACCCGGCCAGCTATGCGGCCGACCGGTTCGACGCCGAGATCGTGCCGCAGATCGAAGACGAGGCGCTCGACCTCAGCACCCTGCTCACCGACCTGGCCGCGGGTGCCGACGAAGCCGACTTCGGCAACACCTCCGGGTCGAGCAGCGCCTACAGCTTCCCCGTGACCTTCACCGGGGTCGCCGGAACCCCGGCCGGCGCCATCCTGCCCGTCACCGTGGAGGGGGTGCCCGCCGACGTCACCGTGCAGGTGCAGATCGGGCCGGCGCTGAACGGCACCGCCATCCGCGACGTCACCGGAACCGTGAGCTTCAACGAGTTCACCAACCAGCTCGAGTACCAGACCGTCGCCACCGAGTTCAACAACCTGGTGCGCACGGATGTGCTCGCCGACGTCGACCCCGCCGCCCTCGCCGGCAAAACCGTCACCGTCACCGGGGCGTACACCCGGGTCAACCCGGCGTTGGTCTCCGTGGTGCCCGTCAGTTTCGAGGTGCAACCGTGACGATCCCCGGCACCCGATCCCAGCCGGCCACGGATGTGGTGATGCGCGCCATCGGCATCGCCAAGAGCTACGGCGCCACCCAGGCCCTCAAGGGGGTCGACTTCGAGATCCGCCGCGGCACCGTCACCGTGCTCTTCGGCGAGAACGGGGCCGGCAAGTCCACCCTGATGAAGATCCTCAGCGGCGTCGAAGCACCCACCTCCGGCGTGCTCGAACTCGATGGCGAAGAGGTGGTGCTGCGCAACACCGTGGACGCGAGCGAACGCGGGATCGCGATCATCCACCAGGAGTTGAGCCTGTGCCCGAACCTCAGCGTGCGCGACAACATCTTCATGGGCCGGGAACTCGTGCGCGGCGGCATCGTCGTGAATGAACGCCAGGAGACGGCCGAAACGCTCGCCCTCCTCGAACGCCTCGAAGAAGCGCTGAACCCCAAGACCCTCGTCGCCAACCTGCGGCTGGGCCAGCAGCAGGTGGTGGAGATCGCGCGGGCGTTGGCCGGTGAGGCCCGGGTGCTGATCATGGACGAACCGACCTCCGCCCTCAGCGGCAGCGAGGTCGAGGTCCTGTTCCGGGTGATCAGCGAACTCACCGCCGCGGGCGTGGCCATCGTCTACATCTCGCACCACCTGGAGGAGGCTCTGGAGATCGCCGACCACGCGGTGGTGTTCCGGGACGGGGCGCTCGTGGCCACCGGCGAGCGCGCCGACATCGACCTCGACTGGGTGATCTCCAACATGGTCGGGCGCAGCGCCGACGACCTCTCCCCCGACCTGCTCACCGAGTTCGGTGAGGTTGTGCTGTCGCTGCGCGACATCACCGTCGCCGACCCCACCAACCCGGCCCGGTTGTCGGTGGACGGTTTCACCCTCGACGTGCGCGCCGGTGAACTCGTGTGCCTCTACGGGCTGATGGGCGCCGGCCGCACCGAACTGCTCGAGGCCCTGGCCGGCCGGGTGCCGGTGCAGAGCGGCACGGTGACCCTGAAGGGCCGGGCGATCACCCGGGAGAGTATCGCCCAGCGGATCGACCTCGGGCTCGCCCTGGTGCCCGAAGACCGGCAGCGGGACGGACTGGTGCAGACCATGTCGGTGGGCGAGAACGTGTCGCTGGCCGGGCTGCTCTCGTTCGTGAAGGGCCTCTGGATCTCCAAGCCCGGCGAACGCACGGCCGTGCAGCAGGAGATCTCCGACGTGCGCGTGAAGACGGCCGGCCCGACCGCCGCGATCACCTCGCTCTCCGGCGGCAACCAGCAGAAGGTCGTGATCGGCAAGGTGCTGCTCACCGCCCCAGAGGTGCTGCTGCTGGACGAACCCACCCGCGGCATCGACGTGGGTGCCAAGGCCGAGATCTTCGCTCTGATGGCCCGCGAGGCCCGGCGCGGCCTCGGCGTGCTGTTCGCCACCTCCGAGGTGGGCGAGGCCCTCAACGCGGCCAACCGCGTCATCGTGATGTCCAAAGGCCGCATGGTGCGGGAATTCGACCCCCGCACCGCCACCCGTGAAGAACTGATGATCGCCTCCGGCGAGTCCACCGATGAAGAAACTGGAGCAGGCGCATGACCGTCACCCAACCCCGGCCGGCCCCAGCGGGCGACCAGCAGCCACCCCGCGCACCCCGCCGGCTCACCTTCCGCGGCAACGACATCGACCTCGGCGGCATCCTGCTGGAGGGCCGCGCGTTCATCGCCCTGATCGTGCTGATCATCATCTTCTCCGCCCTCAGCGACTCGTTCCTGTCGGTGAACAACATGATCACCATGACCAAGCACGTCGCCTACAACGCGATCCTCGCCATCGGCATGCTGTTCGTGATCCTCAAGGGCGGCATCGACCTGTCGATCGGCTCCACCGTGGGCCTGTCCGGGGTGGTCGCCGGGGTGCTGCTGCAGGGTTTCCAGCTGGATTCCCTCGACGTGGTGCTCTATCCGCAGGTCTGGGTGGTGGTGCTCTGCTCCCTCACCGTGGGCACCCTGGTCGGCGTCATCAACGGTGTACTCGTCACCCGGTTCAACGTGGCGCCCTTCATAGCCACCCTGGGCATGTTGTACGTCGCCAGAGGCGCGGCGCTGCTGATCTCGAACGGGTCCACCTACCCCAAGCTGGGCGGCGACCCGGAGCTCGGCAACACGGGCTTCAACCTCATCGGGGGCGGGCGAATCCTCGGAGTGCCCACCGCGATCTGGATCATGGTGGTCTTCGCGCTGATCGCCGTGTTCGTGCTGCGTAAAACACCGTTCGGCCGCTGGGTGTACGCCACCGGCGGCAACGAACGGGCCGCAGAGCTGGCCGGAGTGCCGGTGCGCAAGGTGAAGCTGCGGGTCTACATGATCAGCGGGTTCTGCGCCGCGACGACCGGACTGATCATCTCCTCCGAGCTCACCAGCGCCGCCCCGCAACTGGGCGAGACGTTCGAGCTCAACGCCATCGCCGCCGTCGTCATCGGCGGCGCCGCCCTCACCGGCGGCCGCGGCAACGTGCGCGGCGTGCTGGTGGGCGCCTTCGTGATCGGCTTCCTCAGCGACGGCCTGGTCATCGTGGGGGTGTCAACGTTCTGGCAGATCACGATCAAGGGCGCCGTCATCATCCTGGCCGTGATGCTCGACCAGGCCCAACAACGTATCAAGCGATCCAAGAACGCGGCCCTGGCCGCGGCGAACAAGTCTTCCGGCCCGGCCGCTCCCACTGCGGCCTGACCGGATCCCCGGCGACGACGCCGGGAACGCACCGAGAGAAATCCCGAACACATCCCTACAAGAGATTCCCCTAAGAGAGTTACAGAGAGGTAGCGAACCATGCGAAAGAAAGTACTCCTCGCGGCAGCGGCCGCGTTCACCGCACTTGCACTCGTCGGCTGCTCCAGCGATACCCCCGGCGACACGTCGTCCGGCGGCGGCGGTGGCGGCGGTGACGACGCCGCGGGCGGCCTGATCGCGATCATCACCCCGGCCCAGGAGAACCCGTTCTTCAAGGCCGAGGCCGACGCGGCCAAGGCCGAGGCCGAGAGCCTGGGCTATGAAACCTCCGTCGCGTCACACGACGACGACCCCAACAAGCAGAGCGAGCTGATCGACGCGGCGATCAACAGCGACGCCAAGGCGATCATCCTCGACAATGCCGGTGCCGACGCCTCTATCGGCCCGATCCAGAAGGCGGTGGATGCCGGCGTGCCGGTGTTCCTGATCGACCGGGAGATCAACGAGACGGGCATCGCCACCGCCCAGATCGTGGCCAACAACGCCCAGGGCGCCGCGGCCGTGGCGGAGGAGTTCGTGGCGGCGCTGCCCGAGGGCGGCAAGTACATCGAACTGACCGGAAAGGAATCGGACACCAACGCGGGCGTCCGCTCCGAAGCCTTCGCCAGTGTCATCTCGCAGTACCCGAACCTGGTGCCCGCCGCCAAGGAGACCGCGAACTGGAGCCAGGACGAAGCCTTCACCAAGGTGGAGACCCTGCTGCAGCGGGACCCCGACATCCAGGGCATCATCGCCGGCAACGACACCATGGCGCTCGGCGCCGTCGCGGCCGTCGAGGCGGCCGGGCTGCTGGACTCCATCAAGATCGTCGGCTTCGACGGCAGCCCCGACGCCGTCCAGGCGATCAAGGACGGCAAACTGGTCGCCACGGGCCTCCAGCCCGCCGTGCAGATCTCCGAACTGGCGGTGCAGCAGGCCGACGCCTTCATCACCGACGGTGAGACCGGCGAAGACGAGAAGCAGTCCATCGACTGCATCGTCATCAACGCCGACAACGCCGACAGCTACACCCTCTTCGCCATCGAATGACCCCCGGCGCCGGCCGCGGGCACTCTCGCGGCCGGCGCTTCTGCCCACCACCACTGACAAGAAAGCAGAGCTCATGCCCCACGAACAGGTCTACGGCGCCGGTATCTGGCACTTCGCCACCTATGTCGACCGCTACGCCACCGACGGCTACGGCGAACCGCGCAGCATCCTCGACGCGATCGACCTGGCCGGCCAGGTTCGCGACCTCTCGGTCGTGGACCTCAACTACCCGTTCTTCGGCGGTGACATCAGCAACGCCCAGGTGGGCGAGGCCCTCGAGCGCAACAAGCTCAGCGTGATCGGGATCACCCCGGAGATCTACACCCGGCAGTTCATGAAGGGCTCCTTCACCAACCCCGACCCCGGGGTGCGGGAGCTCGCGCACGAGCTGATCACGGATGCCGTGGGCGTCGTGCGGCACTTCGGCGCCGACTACGTGAAGCTCTGGCCCGGCCAAGACGGCTGGGACTACCCGTTCCAGGTCGACCACGGCGCGCTGTGGAAGGCGTCGCTCGACGGTGTCGGCCGGCTGGCCAGCGAGAACCCCGACGTGAAGTTCGTGATCGAATACAAGCCTCGCGAACCCCGGGTGCACATGAGCTTCGACTCCATGCCCCGCACCCTGCTCGGCATCGAGAAGATCGGACTGCCGAACGTGGGCATCCTGCTCGACTTCGGCCACGCCCTCTTCGGCGGCGAATCCCCCGCCGACTCCGCGCAGCTCGCCATCGACTACAACCGTCTGTTCGGGATGGACGTCAATGACAACTTCCGGCAGTGGGACGACGACCTGGTCGCCGGCACGGTGCACCCCATCGAACTGTTCGAGTTCTTCTACACGCTGGAGAAGAACAACTGGCACGGCGTCTGGCAGCTGGACCAGTTCCCGTTCCGGGAGGACAGCGTGGACGCCGCGAACATGGCGATCGACTTCCTCAAGACCGTGCAGCGGGGCCTGGGCAAACTCGACATCCAGGCCATGCAGGAGGCGCAGGCCAACCATGACGCGATGGGGGCGCTGCGGCTCGCGCAGCAGGCCCTGTTCACGTCGTACTAGATAAGCTGACCGGTATGTCCAGCGAATTGTCGGCGGCGCCGAGCCGGTTGCCCACCGACCGGCTCGGGCTCCTGACGAAGATCGCCCGGATGTACCACGAACAGGGTCTGCGCCAGCCGGAGATCGCCGAACGGCTGAACATCTCGCAGTCGCGGGTGTCCCGGTTTCTCAAGGAAGCGGTCAACCTCGGGGTGGTGCGCACGATCGTGGTGCCGCCGCCCGGGGTGCACCCCGACCTCGAGGACCGGGTGCGCGACCGGTTCGGGCTGAGTGACGTTGTCGTCGCCGATCAGTTGGGCGACGACGATGCCGCGATTCTCCGCGCCCTCGGCGGTGCGGGGGCGGCGTATCTGGAGACCTCCCTCACCGGCCAGGACCGGGTCGGCATCTCCTCGTGGTCGTCTACCCTGCTCGCTACCGTTGACGCGATGGTGCCCCGCAGCGCCCGGGCGGCCGAGACCGTGGTGCAGGTGATCGGCGGGGTCGGCAACCCCACCGTGCAGGTGCAGGCCACCCACCTCGCCGACCGTCTCGCCCGGATCACCGGCGCAACCCCACGGTTCGTGGCCGCGCCCGGCGTGGTGGCCAGCGCGGAACTCCGCGCCGCCCTGCTGCAGGACGAATACATCGGCCAGGTCGCATCCGCCTGGAGCAGCCTCACGGTGCTGCTGGTCGGCATCGGCAGCCTGCAACCGTCCCCGTTGTTGAAGGATTCCGGCAACGTCGTGTCGCAGGGTGAGATGGAGTTGCTGCGCACCAGCGGCGCCGTCGGTGATGTCTGCCTGCGCTTCTTCGATGCGGCCGGGGCGCTGGTGGAGTCCTCCCTGAACGACCGGGTGCTCGGCATCAGCGTCGACGACCTGCGCCGGGTGCCGCGCAAAGTGGGCATCGCCGGCGGCGCCCGCAAACACGAGGCCATCCGGGCCGCGGCGAGGGGCGGGTGGATCGATGTGCTGATCACCGACGTCGCCACCGCCGAGTACCTCATCACGGTGGACTGAGTCAGTCGGTCACAACGCCCTTGCGCAGGATGAAGCAGCCGTAGGGCCGGTCGTCGAGGGTGTGCACCACGGCGCAGGCGTTCTGGGCGCGGTGGTAGAAGTCGAGCCGCGGAACGATCCCGAACTCGAGGTCCGGCCAGGCAGCCCGGGCCACGGTGAGCACTTCCGCCTGCGACGCACCCACGATGGTGGGGTTGTCGTCCACCTCCATCCGCTCCACCGGACGGTCCACGAACCGGTCGAGCGGGAACACGCTCAGGATGGCCGCGGCCGCGTCGGTGACGCTCACCCGGCCCAGCCGCACAACGGGGCGACCGGAGGACGCCGCCGGATAGTTGCGATCCACGAGCAGCAGTTCATCACCGTGGCCCATCTCGTCGAGCATCTTGAGCAGCTCGCCACTGAGCAGGGGATTGATTCCAATCAGCATGTCGCTCAGCTTGGCAGCCCGCAGTATTCCCGGCAAGAGTGCTCTGACAGTACCTGCCTCGTGCACCGGGACACCGTGCTGCGGATGTTTGGATGGCTAGGTTCCTTTTTTTTTGCTATCCCCGGGAGAATCCATGCTCACTGTCAACGCCTACGCGGCTCCCTCCGCCACCGCGCCCCTCGTCAAGACCACCATCGAGCGCCGGGACGTCGGAGCCAAGGACGTCCTGATCGAGATCAAGTACTCCGGCGTCTGCCACTCCGACATCCACACCGTGCGCGGCGAGTGGGGACCCATCAACTACCCGCAGGTGGTCGGCCATGAGATCGTCGGCATCGTCACCGAGGTCGGCTCAGAGGTGTCACTGCACAACGTCGGCGACCGGGTCGGCGTCGGCTGCATGGTCAACTCCTGCCGCGAGTGTGTCAACTGCCTCGCCGGCATGCAGAACTACTGTCTGAAGGGCAACACCCAGACCTACACGAGCGTCGACGTGGACGGCACCGTCACCCAGGGCGGCTACTCCACCCACGTGGTCGTCGTGGAGGACTTCGTGCTCAAGGTCCCCGAGTCGATCCCGTTCGAGGCCGCCGCTCCCCTGCTCTGCGCCGGCATCACCACCTACTCGCCGCTCGCACACTGGAATGCGGGACCGGGCAAGAAGGTCGCCGTTGTCGGAATGGGCGGGCTCGGCCACATGGCTGTCAAGATCGCCCACGCCATGGGCGCCGAGGTCACCGTGCTCTCGCAGTCGCTGAGCAAGCGCGACGACGGCATCCGGTTCGGCGCCGACCACTACTACGCGACCAGCGATGCGTCGACGTTCGAGACCCTCGCGAACACGTTCGACCTGATCATCAACACCGTCAGCGCCACCGTCGACCTGCAGGCCTACCTCTCGCTGCTGCGCCTGGACGGCACGATGGTCAACGTGGGCGCCCCGGCCGAGCCGTTGCCGATCTCGGTCTTCGCGCTCATGGGCAACCGCCGCTCGTACGCGGCGTCCGGCATCGGCAGCATCGGCGAGACCCAGGAGATGCTCGACTTCTGCGCCGAGCACGGCATCGCGCCGGAGACCGAGCTCATCTCCGCGGAGGACATCAACGAGGCGTACGAGCGGGTACTGGCCTCGGATGTGCGCTACCGCTTCGTGATCGACGTCGCCACAATGGCCTAGACCCAGCCGCATTCCCCGACGCCCCCGCCAGCCAATGGCGGGGGCGTTGTCGTCTGGCGAACAGATGTGCTAGTGTTACTGGTTGCGCGTCGATCTTTATCACGATCCGACCACTCCGCTGCCCCAATCCATGGCCGGAGTCGCACACCGTTCGACCGGGACAGAACCCGGACGGACACCACTCGACCGGGACTATCGGTCGATCACCCACGCTGTTTGAAATCCCGGCGCACGCAATGCTGCGCGCCGCCTTCGCACGTCCATACGAAAAGTACGATTCACATGTTCACTGCCACCCACACCCTCGACCACGCCACGGAAGCCATCGACACCCTGTCGCCGGAGCACCGTCAGGCCATCCACCTCGCCTACTACGCGGGCTTCAACAACGACCAGGTCGCCGACCTGCTCGGCGTCACCCCGGCCGTCGCCGACTCCCGTCTCACCGAGGGCCTCACGCACCTGCGCGCGGCCCTCCGCGTCGCCGCCTGACATTCACGCGGTGATGACCGCACTCATGGTGTGCGACTGGCCCGGCGCCAGAGTGATGGCATCGCGTCGCACGTTGGCGGTCTCCACGCACAGCATCCCGGTCCACTCGGCATCGCCGAAGTCGGCCATGGCCGCAGCCTTCGTGCTCCACGGATTCCAGAGCACCCGGCTCGCTGAGCCCGCCGTGGTGATCACGACCGTGCGCCCGGAGCCGTCCGACACCCGCGCGTCGGTGCTTGTGCCGAGGTAGATCCGGTCCGTCTCCGCAGAGAACGTGACCGGGCCGCCATCGGCCTCCTGCTCCGGGGGCCCGGCCAGGCGGTCCAGGTACGGCAGGCCCTCGAATCCCGAGACCGTCACGTCGTGGATGTCCGGCACGCCGAGGTAGGTATGCAGGGCTTCCTCGTACGTCACCTCGGTGTTGTCGAGGTTCGTGATCGTGAGGGCCAGGCCCAGCCGGGCGCCCACGGTCACCGTGTACAGCGCTTCGAACCGGTGCGGCCAGGCCGAGGCCCGGCTTTCCTCGCTGTCGGTGAGGCGGAAGACCAAAACGACGTCGCCGGCCTCGTCGCCGGCCTCGACCAAGTGCCACGGCGCCAGCCGGGCGAACCCGTGTCCGGGCGCCGACGGGTCAGCCTCGAGCGCGCCGAACCAGGGGAAGCACAGCGGCACCCCGCCCCGGATCGGCCGGCCGGGCGCGAAATCGCTCAGGGCGCTCATCCACAGCACCGGTGACCCACCCGAGGGCGTCCAGCCGGTCACGTGGGCACCCTGCAGGTAGACCTCTGCGGAACCGTTCGCCCCGTGCACCCGCACGACGGGCAGGCCGCCGCGGCCCACCGCCATCCGCACGGACGCCGGCAGCGCCGGGGCGGCCAGCCGGGCCACGGATTCGGCGACTACGTCGAGCACCGGCTGGTCGATGTCGACCGCGAAGCCGGGTTCGTCGGTGTGCAGGTCCTCCAGCGTCGCCAGCTGCGAGCGGAGCAACGCCGGTGGCATGAAGTGGTCGCTGCGGCCCTCGACCCGGTTGCCGAGCACCTCGAGCGAACCGGACAGGTGCACAAAGCGCACGTTCGGCGCCGCCCGGAGAATCGCCTCCCGGTAGACGCGTTTGAGCGCTGAACAGGCGATCACCAGCCCGGTGCCCTCGGCCCCCGCGTCGGCGAGCGCGGCGCCCACCAGTTCCAGCCAGGGCCAACGGTCGTCGTCGGTCAGTGGCAGGCCGCCGGCCATCTTCACGATGTTGGACTGCGGGTGCAGCCCGTCGGCGTCGAGGAACGGGATCTCGAGGGCGTGGGCCAGGAGGGCGCCGATGGTGCTCTTCCCCGAGCCGGAGACTCCCATCACGACGACCTGCAGCGCCTCTGTGGGGATCCCAGCCGAGACCTGCGCCGGAGCCGCTCGACCCGTGGGGTCGAGGTTGAGGCTCTGCAGTGTGGCGCTCACCAGTCGTGGACCGTTCCGTCGGCCAGCCGGTTGTACGGCAGGTAGGCGGTGGCGTACGGGTACTTGCCCGCCTCGTCGACGTTCAGCTCCACGCCGAGGCCGGGCTTGTTGCCCGGGTGCAGCATGCCGTTGTTCCAGCTGTAGGACTGCTCGAAGACCGCGTTGGTCTTGTCACCGTGCTTCATGTACTCCTGGATGCCGAAGTTGTGGATGGCCATCCCCAGGTGCATCGCGGCGGCCATGCCCACCGGTGAGATGTCGGTGGGGCCGTGCATGCCCGACTTGATCTGGTACTGCGCGGCGAACTCGAGGATCTTCTTGAGGTGCGTGATGCCGCCGGTGTGCGTGACGGCGCTGCGCACGTAGTCGATGAGCTGCTCACGGATGATCTGCTGGTAGTCCCAGATCGAGTTGAAGATCTCACCGATCGCCAGCGGGGTGGTGGTGTGCTGGCGCACCAGGCGCAGCGCCTCCTGGTTCTCGGCCGGGGTGCAGTCCTCCAACCAGAACAGGTCGTAGGGCTCGAGCGACTTGCCGAGCTTGGCGGCCTGAATGGGCGTCATCCGATGATGGCCGTCGTGCAACAGCGGCAGCTCGGGGCCGAACTCGTTGCGCACTGCCTCGAAGACGGTGGGTACGTGGCGGAGGTAGGAGCGGGTGTCCCAGTCCTCCTCGGCGGGCAGCGCGCCGCGCTGAGCGGGCTCGTGGTCGTAGCGCACACCCTCGTTGCCGGGGAGGCCCTTGTTGGACGCGATGCCGTAGATCGACTCGAGTCCGGGCACGCCGGTCTGCACGCGGATGGCCTTGAAGCCCTGCTCGAGGTGCGAGTTGACGCTGTCGAACACCTCGGTGAGGGACTTTCCGGAGGCGTGGCCGTAGGCGAGCAGGCCGGTACGCGACGCTCCGCCGAGCAACTGGTACAGCGGCATCCCGGCAGCCTTGGCCTTGATGTCCCACAGGGCCACGTCGACGGCGGAGATCGCGGCCATCGTGACCGGTCCGCGGCGCCAGTAGGCACTGCGGTAGAGGAACTGCCAGGTGTCTTCGATGTTGTGGGCGTCGCGGCCGAGCAGCAACGGCACGACGTGCTCGGTGAGATAGGACACCACCGACAGCTCACGGCCGTTCAGGGTGGCGTCGCCGAGGCCGGTGAGACCGTCGTCGGTGGTGAGCTTGAGGGTGACGAAGTTGCGGTCGGGGCTGGTGACGATGACTTCAGCCTTATCGATTTTCACAAGTGTTTCCTTCGGTTGGAACTGCGGGTGATTGATGAGTTGAGGAGGTCAGTCGACCGGCGGCGTGGTGTTGCCCGGCCGGTAGGCGCGGAACGAGGCCGTGGAGAGCGACGGGTCGATGGGCGGCTCGACGGTTTCGGTGGCGGCCCGGCGTGCGGTGATCTCGGCCACGATGACGGCGTGGCGCTTGTCGGTGAGCGGGTAGAAGAACATCACGACGATCGCGAGCACCGAGGCGATCAGCGGGATCAGCCCGGCGCCGGCACGGATGCCGAGTTCGGCCTGTGCGGACTGCATGCCGGCGCCGGCCGCGTAACCGCCCCAGGCGAGGGAGAACGCGGCGAGGGCACCGCCGACGGCCTGGCCGGTCTTGCGGGTGAAGGAGAAGAGGGCGTAGGTGATACCTTCGGCCCGCACGCCGGTCTTCCACTCGCCGTATTCGACGGTGTCGGCTTCCAGCGCCCAGACGAGCATGTTCACGAGCGCGAGCCCGAGCTGGCAGAGCACCAGGCCGCCGAAGCCCATCCACACGGTGCTGGCCGGGGCCAGGAAGATGACAACGCCGCCGGCGGCCATGATGCCGCAGCCGGCCATGTACGAGGCTCGCTTGCCGAAGCGGCGCACGATGGCGGGGATCAGCGCGGCCAGGCCGAACGTCATGACGATCTGGATCATCGAGAGCACGGCGTAGAGGGGAAGGGCATGCAGCACGTCGCGCAGGTAGTACAGCTGCACGGTGCTCAGCGCGAGCATTCCGGTGAGGGAGATGAACGAGCTGATGCAGAGCATGAACAGCGGCCGGTTGCCCTTGAGGGTGGCGAAGCTCTGCTTGAGTGACACGTTCTTGACGTCGCGAACAACCCGTTCCTTAGCCGTGAAGACCGTGAAGAAGTAGAGGATGGTGCCGATCACGACGAAGCTCAGGGTCATGACCGTGAAGGTGGTCTGCAGGTCGGCGCCGGGCACGATCAGCGGGGCAACGAAGATACCCAGGCCGGCGCTCACGAGCATGCCGCCGATGGTGCGGGCACTGGCCAGTTTGGCTCGCTCGGAGGGGAGCTGGGTCATCGCGCCGGCCATCGAGCCGAACGGGATGTTCACCAGGCTGTACGCCAGCCCGAGGGCGGCGTAGGTGGCGTAGGCGTAGATCAGCATGCCGCTCTCACCGATCTGCGGCACCGAGAAGGTGGCAGCGGAGAGCAAGAGGAGCGGGATCGAGCCGAACATGATGAACGGACGGAACTTGCCGAACCTCTTGCTGTAGGAACGGTCGACGATGCGGCCGGCGAACACGTCGGCGAAGGCGTCGAAGATCCGCACCACCAGCAGGAGGGTTCCGGCCGCGGCCGCGGAGATGCCGGCGACGTCCGTGTAGTAGATCAGCAGGAACATCGTGGCCGTGGTGAAGGCCAGGTTGTTCGCGGCGTCACCGGCGCCGTAACCGACGATGCTGATCTTGCTCAACGTCGTGGGGGCGGACGTGCCGGCGGGAGTGGCCGTGTCCTGGAGAACTGAGGTTGACATGGGGCTCCTTTACCCGTTGTACGGCCCTGTCGCGACTGTGCGAGACCGTTGGCACCGCGGTGCCGTGCATTCAGTAGACCATGTAAATCCAGATTTGGCAAGCGGTTGCCAACTCCGGGTTGCCGGCCGCTGCGCACAACTGTTGCCGAAGCGGACTTCTGCGTCCGGCGTGCCGGCCGCATAAGTCCGCATGGGCAACAGAAGACCCCCGCGACATTGTCGCGGGGGTCTCTGGGAGAGCAGGCTACGGGTTAGTTGCGGGGCGCGGCCTCGGCGACGACGGCGCGGATGCCGGCCAGCACGGCCGCATCCTCGACCAGGTGTGGATCAACCAGGGTGAGCAGCCGCTCGAGCACGCCGTGCTCCCCCGCAGCCGCTGCGGCGGCCACGGCATCCGACTCTCCATCGATGAGGGGGTACCCGGCCAGGACCAGGGCGACCCACGATCCGATCGCCCGGAGGCCCGCGCTGGATTGCCGCCCCGCGGCGCTCTCGGCGAGCACCGTCGGCACGATCCGCACGCGCAGCTTGGTCACGGCTTCGCTGGAGATCTGGCCGAGTTTGTGCTCGATGCGGGTGTTGTCGAAGCGGGAGAGCAGAGCGGCCCGGTAGGCCTCGAGCTCGAGGCCGGCGGCGGGCAGGTGCCGCACAACGCCGTCCCACCAGTCGTTCACCCAGCCCCGGCAGTCCGGGTCGGACATCGCCTGCGCCACGGTGTCGTGGCCGCGCACCAGGCCGGCATAGGCCAGCAGGCTGTGGGCACCGTTGAGCAGCCAGAGTTTACGGTTCTCGAACGGCTCGATGTCGTCGACGAAGCGGGCGCCGGCTCGTTCCCAGGCCGGGCGTCCGGCCGGGAACGACCCGCTGAGCACCCAGTCCCGGAAGGGTTCGGTGACCACCGCCGCAGCGTCCTGCCAGCCGGTGAGACCGGCGGCGGCGGCGAGGTCGGCCGGCGTCGTGCGCGGGGTGATGCGGTCGATGGAGGTGGACACGAACGACAGCTCGGTGACGATCCAGTCGGCCAGGGCCGGGCTGATCAGGCGGGCGAACTCGCCGAGGCCGCCGGCGAGGAATGCGCCGTTGTCGGGGATGTTGTCACAGGGCACGATGGCCAGCGGGCCGGCGCCGGCGCGGCGCCGGGCGTCGAGTCCGAGCAGCAGCCGGCCCAGGGTGGTGGTGGGGCCGTCCTGCACGGCATCCGGCAGGGCATCCGCGGCGAGGGCCTCGCGAAGCCACGCGATGTCGGCCGCCACGGCGGGGTCGGCCAGGTTGGGCCGACCGTCGGAGGTCAGCCGGTAGCCGGCTTCGGTGATCGTCAGGGTCACGATGCTGGTGGTCGGCGCCGCGAGCAGCTCGCACAACCGGGCGAGGTCGGCTCCGTCCACGGCCTCGACGATGCTCGCCACGATCGTGGCCGAGTCCCCCGCCTCCGAGCGCTCGATGAGGGTGAACAGTCCGTCCTGGGGTGCGAGCTCCCGAGCGGCCTGCGGATTGCGGCCGGTGAAGGCGGCGATGCCCCACTCGGCGCCGTCATCGACCCGATCGGTGTACCAGGCCTGGTGCGCACGGTGGAACGCGCCCAGCCCGAGGTGCACGATCCGCACGGGAGCGGCCCGTTGCGGCTGCCGGGTGCGCGCTGCGTATGCGGCGCGGCTCAGCGCCTCGGCCTGAATGGTGTCGGTGTTGCCAGTCACAGTTTGAAGACCTTTCGCGGGATGGCGTCGACGAGGTCGACGATGATGCCTTCGGCGGTGGGCATGTCGATGCGCCCCTCCCGCACGAGGCGGGCCAGGAAGGCCGCGTCGAGACGGCGGGCCATTTCGTGCCGTGCCGGAATGGAGAGGAAGGCGCGGGTGTCGTCGATGAACCCGGAGCCACGGTAGAAGCCGGCGGTTTCGGTCACGGAGGCCCGGAACCGCAGCACGGCGTCCGGGGCGTCCAGGAACCACCACGGCGCCCCCACGTAGACGCTCGGATAGAAGCCGGCGAGCGGGGCGATTTCCCGCGAGTAGGCCGTCTCGTCGACGCCGAAGAGCACCAGGTGGAAGTCGGGCAGGTTGCCGTACTTCTCCAGCAACGGGCGGAGCGGGTCGACGTAGGTGGTCGTGACCGGGATGTCGTGGCCGGTGTCGGCGCCGAACCGGGTGAAGGTATCGGTGTGGTGATTGCGGAAGACACCGGGGTGCACGGTCATGACGAGCCCGTCGGCCACGCTCATTCGGGCCATCTCCAGCAGCATGTGGCCGCCGAAGACCCGGGACTCTGCGGCCGACAGGGTGCCGGCCCTGGCACCCTCGAACAGGCTCGCGGCTTCGGACGGGGCCAGGTCGACCGTGAGCGGCTGCAGCACACCGTGATCCGCGGACACGGCACCGTGCTCCACGAAGTACTGCCGGCGCCCGGCGAGCGCGTCGATGTAGCCCTGGTAACTCGACGGCGCCGTGCCGTTCCACTCCGCCAGGCGTGCCACGTTCTCGGCGAAGCCGGCCGCGGCGGGGTTGAGGTAGGCGTCGGGGCGGAAGGTGGGCAGCACCCGGCCGGCGAAGCCCGGGTCGTCGGCCAACGCCTTGTGCACGGCGAGGTCGTCCATGGGATCGTCGGTGGTGGCGAGCACCTCGATACCGAACTGGTCGAACAGCGCCCGCGGGCGGAAGGCATCTGTGGCCAGGGCGGCCTGGATGGTGTCGAAGAGCGCATCCGCGTTGTGCGCATCCGGGTGCTGGTCGATGCCGAAGAGCACGCTGAACTCGTGCTGCAGCCAGTAGCCGGAGGCCGTGCCGGCGTAGAGGTGCCAGTGCGCACAGAAGGTGCGCCACACCTCACGCGGTGAGGCCACCGCGTTGTGCGAGACCCGGTCGGGAATGCCGAGGTCGGTCAGTCGCACACCGGCGGCGTGCATCAGCCGGGTGACGTAGTGGTCGTACCGGATGAGCAGCTCTGCCGGGTCGGGGAACGGCACGTTTCCGAGCAGGATGGCGGGGTCGACGTGTCCGTGCGGCGACAGGATGGGGAGCGCGGCTACCTCTGTGTAGAGCGCTCTGGCCACCTCGCGGGTCGCAGGATCGACGGGGAAGAGTCGGTCTGGATCAAGGTTGAGTTTCATGGTCACTCCTTCATGCAACACGGGGATGCAGATTTTGTCAACCGGTTGCCAAAACCGGTGCAGGGATGCTTCCGAACCCGGATGGGTCGGAAGGGGTGCCCGGCGGGCTACCGGGCGGCCGGACCTGTCGAGCCGCGCACGACGAGCTCGGTGACCAAGGGCACCTCGGACTCGCGGCGCGACGGTGAGCCGGCGTCCTCGTCGAGGAGGTGCATCATCAGACGCACAGCCCGGTCGCCGATGGCGCCCAGCGGGGTGCGCACGGTGCTCAGCTGCGGCGAGGTGAAGTCGGAGCCGAAGATGTCGTCGAAGCCGATGATGCTCAGCTCCCCCGGCACGTCGATGCCGCTCTCCTGCGCCGCGCGCATCAGGCCGATGGCCATGAGGTCGTTGTACGCCAGCACCGCGGTCACACCGGATGCCACGACGCGGGCCAGGGTGGCGGCACCGCCGTCGAGGGTGGGTTTGCCCGGCCCGATCTCGACGATGGTCATGCCGAGGGCCGGAGCCCGCTCGAGCAGCTCCGCCCACCGGGCCCGGTTCATCCACGAGTTCACCGGCCCCGATACGAAGCCGATCGCAGTGTGCCCCAGCTCACCGAGGTGCGTCAGGGCCTGCTCGATGCCGGGGCCGATGTCGGGCACGATGCCCGGAACACCGTCCACCTGGCGGTTGATCACAACGAGCGGACGCTGCTCGGCGAGCGCCACGATCTCGTCGTCGGACAACCGGGAGGTCACCAGCACCAGGCCGTCGACCGAGGGCGACAACCGTTCGGCCGCCGCGGCCTCGCGTTCGGATGATTCCTGCGACTCCGCCAGCAGCAGGGTGTACCCGCGCATCGAAGCCGCCGACTCCGCACCGCGGACCACGTTGAAGAACATCGGGTTCGTGATGTCGGCCAGGAGCAGGCCCAGCGACTGCGTGCGTCCCGTCGGCAGCGCCCTGGCCATCGGATTCAGCCGGTAGTTGAGCTCCTTGGCCGCGGCGTGGATGCGCTCTTCGGTCTTGACGTTGATGCGGCCGGGCTTGCTCAGAGCGCGGGACACCGTTGACGGGTTGACCCCGGCGAGCTTGGCGATGTCGTAGATCGTCGCCGCCGGGCGGCCCCGGCGGGCACCGCGGGAGGCCACCGGAAGGGTGGACTCCGCGTCCGGTGCGGACGTGGCTTCAGTCACGATCTACTCATCCCTGGAGCAACCGGTTGCGCGAATGCCGCGCGTCGCCCCGAGTTCATGGTGCCACAGGTCTCGCCGGAAGGTGTGCCCGCACGCTCACACGGCGACGCCGGCCTGGACATCCTGTTCCCTCTGGGTTTCGACCAGGCGCAGCCGGTTGGCCCGGCGCACCTCCTGACGGTCCGGATCCGGCACCGGAGAGGCCAGGAGCAGGCGTTGCGTGTAGGGATGCTCCGGATCACTCGTCACCAGCGGGGCGGGGCCCTGCTCCACAATCTCGCCGCGGTACATCACGGCCACTCGATGGCTGATGTGACGCACGACGTCGAGGTCGTGCGACACGAACAGGTAGGAGACGCCGGTGTCCTGCTGGATCTGCAGGAACAGGTCGAGCACCCGCGCCTGGGTGGTGAGGTCCAGGGCGCTGACCGGCTCGTCGCAGACGATGAGTTTGGGCGACAGCGCCAGGGCGCGGGCGATCGCGACCCGCTGCCGCTGGCCGCCGCTGAACTCGCGCGGCAACCGGCCGATGGCGTCCCCGGGCAGACCCACCTGGTCGAGGAGCTCCTTCACCCGCAGCCGGGATTGCTTCTGTCCGACCCCCTGGATGCCCAGCGGCTCCGCCAGAATGTCGCCGATCTGCATCGCCGGGTTGAGCGAGGTGTACGGGTCCTGGAAGACGACCTGCAGGTGGCGGCTGAGCCTCTGACGCTCCCGCCGGCTGGCGTGGGAGATGTCGTCACCCTCGAAGGTGATGGTTCCCTGCGTCACCGGAGCCAGCCCGAGGACCGCGCGGCCCAGGGTGGTCTTGCCCGACCCGGATTCGCCCACCAGGCCCAGGGTCTCCCCCGGGGCGATGCTGATGTTGATGTCGGTCAGGGCACGGAACGGCTTGGCACGGAAACCCGCGCCCGGGTACTCGACCACGAGGTCGTTCACCGTGAGCAGGGTGGCGGCGGCTGATTCGGTCATGATGAGACACTTCCCTCTGCTCGTGAAACGAGCATCGTCATCGGTTCCTTGTCTTCGAGCATCGACGACAACAGGGTGATCGTGTACGGATCGCGCGGCGTGCGCAGGATGTCGCGCACCGGCCCCTCCTCGACCAGCCGACCGTTCTTCATGACGACGACCCGGTCGCAGAGGTCCGCGACCACACCGAAGTTGTGGGTGACCAGGATGACGCCCACGCCGAGGCGCTGCTGAAGATCGCGCAGCAGGTCGAGCACCTCGGCCTGCACCGTGACGTCGAGCGCGGTTGTGGGCTCATCGGCGATGATGAGGTCGGGCTCGCAACTGATCGCTCCGGCGATGAGCACACGCTGGGCCATCCCGCCGGACACCTCGTGGGGGTAGGCCGCAAAGGTGCGTGCCGGGGTGACGATTCCCACGTCGGCGAGCAGCTTCAGCGCCCGGGCCTTGGCCTCCTTCTTGGAGATGCCCAGTACGGCGACCATCGGCGCCACCAGCTGGGAACCGATGGTGAACGCCGGGTCGAGGTTACTCATCGGTTCCTGCGGGATGTAGGAGATCCGGGCTCCGCGCAGCGGCGTGAGGCGGCCCTGCACCACGGTGTCGTCGCCCGGTGCCACCGTGTATTTGCCGTCGAACTGGATGCTGCCGGCGACGATGCGGGCGTTGTCGGGCAGCAGGCCGAGGATCGAGAAGGCGGTCTGGGACTTGCCCGAACCGGACTCCCCCACGATGCCGAGAACCTCACCGCGGTCGACGTGGAAGGAGACGTCGTCGACGACCTTCTTGACACTGCCGTCCGCCTGCGGGTAGCCGACCCCGAGGTTGGCCACCCGCAATAGGTGGTGTTCGGTGCCGGCGAGAACGGCGGCCGGGGTTTTGCGGTTCTCCTTGGAGGCCCGCGCCACCGCGACGGCTTCCACACTCTTCTTGACCGGCTTGATGGTCTCGGCGTCCTCCAGCGCATCCCGCACGGCGTTGCCGAGGAGCACCAGGGCACCGATGGCCAGGCCGATGGCCAGGCCGGGCCAGAGCAGCAGGGTGGGGGTCAGGTAGACATTCTTGAACCCCTCACTGAGCATCACGCCCCAAGTGGCCGTGGTGGGGTCTCCCAGGCCGAGGAACTCCAGGCCGGACTGGATGCTGATCGCCACACCGCAGACCATGGCGGTCTGGATGATGATCGGTGCCCGAACCACGGAGAAGATGTGCCGGGCGATGATGCGGGTGTCGCTGAGGCCCGAGACCCTGGCGGCATCCACGTACAGTTCGTTGCGCACCGAGCGGACCGCGGTGCGGGTGAGCCGGAAGTAGCCGGGGCTGATGAGGATTCCGAAGGCGATCATGGAGACCCAGACCGACGGGCCGAACGCGGCCCGGATGGTGAGGAGCACGATGATGCCGGGCAGTGCCATCAGCACGTTGGTGACCCAGTTGGCCACCGAGTCGAATTTGCCCGCGTAGTAGCCGCCGATCAGGCCGGCCGGCAGGCCGATGGCGATCGCCACCGCGGCGCAGAGGATCGCCGAGAGCAGCGTGATCCGGGTGCCGAAGACCAGCCGGCTGAAGGTGTCCCGGCCGGCGCTGTCGGTACCGAGGAGGTTGACCGCGTCCGGTGCGGCCAGGGTCTTGGCGATGTTGGCGAAGTTCTCCTCGAACGGGGCGATGACGTCGGCGAAAATCGCGACGACCACCATGACCGTGAGGATGACGACGGCGATGATGCCCATCGGGTTGGTGAGGATGCGCTTGAGGGTATTGGCCCGAACGACCACGCCGCTCTGGCCGGTGGGGATGCTGGAGGTGATGGGCAGGGTCATGAGACACGCACCTTGGGGTTGAGCCACCCGTTGGCGAGGTCCACGAGCAGGTTGACGATGATGACGATGACGACGGTATAGAGCACGACACCCATGACCAGCGGGATGTCGCCGAGGGTTGTCGAGCTGACCGCGAGGGCGCCCATGCCGGGAAGAGCGAAGATCTGCTCGATGATGACAACGCCGCCGAGCATGCCGATGAACTGCAGGCTGAGCACGGTCAAGCCGGCCGGGGCTGCGCTGCGGAGCACGTGCTTGAACAGAATGACCCGTTCGTTGATGCCCCGACTGCGGAGGGTGCGCACGTAGTCCTTCTCGAGCTGCTTGATGACGGCGCTGCGCACCTGCTGGGCAGCGCCGGTGACGCCGTTGATGACGAGCGCGATGACGGGCAGGGTGAGGGATGCCGTCCAGGCCGACGACGGCGAATCCGGGGAGATGGATGAGGTGGCGGGGAACAGCTTGAGTTGAATGGCGAGGACGGTGACCAGCACGATGGCGAGGACAAATCCGGGGATCGCGTCGCCGACGACCGCGGCCGTCTGCACAACCCGGTCGATCCAGCCGCGCTTCACCGCTGCGGCCATGCCGAGCAGTGTGGCGATGATCGCGATGACGAGGATGGCGGAGACGATCAGGGCCAGAGTGACCGGGAGCCGGGTGATCAAGGCTCCGGCGACCGACTGACCGGTGAACCAGGAGTGACCGAGGTCACCGGTGACGGCCTGACCCAACCAGCCGAAGAACCGGGCGATGAGGGGCTGATCGAGGCCGAGTTCAGCCGACTTGGCGTCGAGCTGCTCCTGGGTGGCGTACTCGCCGAGGATGTTCCGCGCGATGTTCGCGCTGGAGAAGTAGAGGAGGGCGTAGGTCAGGCACGCGATCGCGAAGAGCACGACCACACCGGCGACCAGCCGTTTCATGAGAAAGGTAAGCACGATATCGCTCCATTGCGCATTCTGCTCGAGGGCGGCTCGGGTGCGGGCGGTGAAACCCGCACCCGAGCCGGCCGCTGGACTAGTTGACGGGCGAGTAGTTGTACAGGCTGGGCACGGCCTGCTGGGTCTGCGGAACGACCTCGACGACCTTGCTGTTGCTGTAGTACATCTGGCTCGGGCGGAAGAACGGCGCAAACCAGGCGTTCTCGACGACGTACTCGTTGACGGCCATGGCCTGCTCAGCACTCTGGTCACCCCCGGTCTGGGTGGCCAGGAGCGCAGCGGCCAGCTCGGGGCTGGTCGAGTCGAACGGGTTGTAACCGGCTGTGGTCGCGATCTGCTGCTTGATGACCACCCACGGCTCGCCCTGGAAGACGCTGAACCAGGCGGCGGAGTACTTGGCGCCGGAGATGTCGGCGACATAGTTGGCCTGCGGAACCGATTCCTGCTCAACGGTGATGCCGATGTCGGCCAGCTGCTGCGTGACCACGGCGAGGATGGCTTCGGTTCCGGGCATCAGCGGCAGCTTGAGGGTGAAGCCGGCCTCGTAGCCGGCCGCGGCGAGCAGCGCCTTGGCCTTCTTCGGGTCGTACGGGTAGGCCTCGTCGAGGTCCGGGTCGTAGGCTGCGGTGTCCTTGTTGAAGATCTGCGTGGTGGCTTCGCCGTGCCCGAGCGCCAGCTGGTCGAGAATCGTCTCCCGGTCGATGGCGTGGTTGATCGCCTGGCGCACGCGTACGTCGGCAAGCTCAGGGGTGATGGCGCCGTCCCGGTCGAAGAGGAACAGGCCCATCCAGTCGGTGCTGTACTCGGTGAGTTCCAGCCCGGCACCCTCGGCCTGCGCGCCGGTCTTGGGGTCGAGTAGCGCGGCGTCGATCTGACCGGATACGAGAGCGTTCGTTCGCGCCGTCATGTCGGTGAGCACCTTGAAGACGACCTTGTCGTACTTCTGGGCATCCGGGTTCCAGTAGTCCGGGTTGGCCGTGAAGGTGAACTGGGATCCGGACACCGAGTTCGCGGTGTCCATCACGTACGGGCCGCTGCCGACCGGAGCGGTGTCGATGTCGGTGGTCTCCAGGGCGGCCGGGCTGCCGATCAGCCCGGGCGCCTGGGTGAGGTAGTACTCCAGTGCGGGATCGGGCTCACTCAGCGTGATGCTGATCGTGGCCTCGTCAACAACGTCGACCGCGGAGACCAGGGCGATCTGCTGGGCATCCGGGCCGTTGTCGGCAAGGAAGTGGTCAAGGTTGGCCTTGGCGGCAGCGGCATCAAAGGTGCTGCCGTCGGAGAAGGTGACGTCGTCACGGAGCGTCAGAGTCAGCACGGTGTTGTCGTCGTTGTACGACCATTCGGTGGCGAGCATGGGGCTGAGCGTGCCGTCGGCGTCGCGCTTGATGAGCGTGTCGTACGCGGCCTGGTAGATCGGCATCTGGTGGCCGAGGTGCGCCTGCGCGGGGTCGAACGACTTGATGTCGGCCAGGGAGCCCAGGGTGAGGGTTCCGCGGGTGGCGCCGCCGCCGGACGAGGCGCTTGGATCGCTGCTGCCGCCCGCGGCACAGCCCGACAGCCCGAGCGCCGTCGCGGTGAGAATGGCAACAGCTGTCGCCATGGAGTGAAACTTCATTGTTATCTCCTGGGTTGGGATGAGGTCTCGACACTGAGGTCTCGACACCGAGCTTGCAACCGGTTGCCAATCCTGGGTGAACGAGGGCTGGGCCGATTGATTGGCAACGCTATATCAGCATCCACACTTTTGGCAACCGATTGTCGAGCCCGTTACTGAAATGTTTTCAGCTCTGTTGTGGCGCGGTCGGCGGCACGACGAGCGGCCTCCCCACACCTCGGCACGAGGGTGGGAAGGCCGGTGATCGGCTCTGGAGCCGGGTCAGACGCGCTCGGCGAAGGTGCCTTCCGCGCGGATGCGCTCGTTGAGCGCGGCGAGGAATTCATCCTGGTCGAAGTCCAGGGAGACCTCCTTGCCGGTCCAGCTGGAGAGGTGAATGGCGTTGGCCAGGCGTACGCCCTTGATGCCGTCGGAGCCGGGAGCCAGCAAAGGCGTGCCGTCGAGGATGTTGGCGGCGAAGTTCTCGAGCACGCCGGCGTGCTGACCGCCCCAGGCGGACTCGAACTCGATGATCTCCTGGGTATAGAGCTCCTCGGTCTTCAGCCGGCCGGTGAACAGCTTCAGCACATCGTCCATGTCCATGCTCTCGCTGAGCTCCCGCTCGGGCTTGACCAGCCGGGACACGGTGGCCGTCTTGGAATTCTCGACGACGATCTTGCCCTGGTCGCCGAGGATCTCGAAGCGGTCGGTGCCGATGAGGTCGTGAGTTGCGGTGACGAAGACACCGGTGACGCCGTTGCCGAAGTCGGCGAGGGCGGTCACTTCGTCCTCGACGGCGATGTTACGGCGGAAGCCGTAGGCCACCTTTGAGTAGACCGACTGCGGCACGCCGCAGATCCACTGCCAGAGGTCCAGCTGGTGGGGCGCCTGGTTGACCAGGACTCCCCCACCTTCGCCGCCCCAGGTGGCGCGCCAGGCGCTCTGGTCGTAGTAGCCCTGCGGCCGCCACCAGTTCGTGATGATCCAGTTCGAGCGCAGGATGGTGCCGATCTCGCCGTTGTCGACGATTTCTTTCAGGCGCACGTAGAGGGGGTTGTTGCGCTGATTGAACATGATGCCAAAGCTCAACTGCGGCTTCGACGCGGCGAAGTCATTCAGCTCGTCGACCTGCTTGGTGTAGACGCCGGCCGGCTTCTCCACGAGGGCGTGGATGTCGCGCGACAGTGCGTCGATGCCCATCTGCGGGTGCAGGTAGTGCGGCACGCAGGTGATGATGGCGTCAACCTCACCGCTGTCGAGGAGCTCGAGGTGGTTCGTGAAGAACCGCGCGTGGGGATACGTCGCCGCGGCGATGTCCGCCTTGGCGGGATCGATGTCGGCGATGGCGGCGATCACCATGTTCGGCACCAGGCCGTCGGTGATGAACTTCGCGTACATCGAGCCCTGGGCGCCCAGCCCGATGATGCCCAAGCGAACTGTCTTCGTCATAGTGGTGTTGCCTCTCGTTCGGTGTCGAGCGTGGCGTCTAGCGCACGCTCGGGGTAGGTCTGGTCGTACACGTCCTGGATGATGTTCAGCGAGCGCTGGGCCTCGAGGGGGCTGATCCAGAAGACCTCGGGCTCGTCCAGGCGGGCGTAGAAATCCTCGATGAGGAGCTGGTGGGACACGCCCCAATAGGACCGTGCGCCCTCGGCGATCGCGCGTTCCTGAACAATCTCGACCCGGCCATCCGCATGGCTGATGGTGAGGTTGCCGCGGAGACTCAGGGTGGCCTTCTCGGTGACGATGTCGATGGTGACCGGCGCGTTGACCGCGTTGGCCAGGGTGGCGTAGAACACGCTGCGCGCCCCGTTCACGTGCTCGAGTACCATCTCGGCGGTGTCTTCGACCTCGATGGCGCCGCCGAGCGCGCGGGTGCTGGTGTTGCCGCGCACCTCGCCGACCTCGCCGACCAGCCACTGCAGCAGGTCGAGGGTGTGGATTGCCTGGTTCATCAGCAGCCCGCCGCCGCCGGTCGCCCAGCGGCCGCGCCACGGGCGGTCGAGGTAGTACTCGGGACCGCGGAACCACATCACCGCGGCGGATGCCCCCAGGATTGCGCCCAGCTCACCGGAGGCCAGCAGCGCCGCCGCGGCCTGCACCGGTTTGTTGTAGCGGTTCTGGAAGCAGACGGCGATCTTGGCCGCGCCCTGTTCGGCCGCGGCGACGATGCGCTCGCCCTCGGCCCGGGTGTGGGCGAGGGGCTTCTCCATGATCACGTGAATGCCGCGCTCGAGCGCGTCGATGGCGATGGATGCGTGCAGGTGGTGCGGGGTGCAGATGTGGATGACATCCGGTTGGGCGGTGTCGAACAGCTCGATGTGGCTGGCGTATCCCGGCACGCCGTGCGCGGCGACGGCCGTGGCGAGGCGGTCGGGGTGCACATCGCAGACGGCCACCAGCTCGGCGCCGGCAAACTCGGAGATCGCGTCGAAGTGCAGGGCGGAGATGTCGCCGCAGCCGATGACGGCCGCGCGCCGGGGGGCGTCGGCCGGGAGCGGAGTGAGGGAGGTCATGTGGTGCTCACACCGATCTCGGCGAGGAGACCGGCGAAGGCCCGCGCGGCCTCTCCGAAGGCGGCCGGGCCGGAGAATCCACCGAGTTCGTGCTGAGCGGCCAGGTGCGGTTCGAGCGAGGCGAAGCCGGTGTAGCCGTCGTCGCGAAGCGCCGTGAGGGTCTCACGCAGTTCACCGTCGCCCTGACCGGCCGGCACAACGACGCCGGTGGCGGCGACGGCATCCTTCACCTGCAGGTAGTCGAGGTAGGGCCGGAGCTTCGCGTAACCGTCGGTGAAGGGCTTGACCCCCACCTGCACGAAGTTGGCGTTGTCCCAGGCCAGGCGGAGGGCGGGGGAACCGACACTCTCCACCAGGTCGAGGACACGGTCGGGCGTGTCGCCGTAGATGTCCTTCTCGTTCTCGTGCAGGAGCACGACACCTTCCTTCTCCGCGAGGTCGGCGAGCAGCCGCATGCGGGTGAGCACGCCGTCCCGGATGCTCTCCACGGCTACGTCCGGAGCGCGGAAGAACGAGAAGACCCGGATGTTCCGGGTGCCGAGGGCGTGGGCGACGCGGATGATGCGTGCGAGCCTGGCGACCTCGAGCTCGGCGTCGAGGGAGACATCGACCTTGCCGATCGGCGAGGCGACAGCGGAGACCGCCATACCTTCGCGGGTGAGGAGCGCGGCGAGGGTGCTCAGTTGGGCGTCGTCGAGGTCGACGACATTGGTCCCCCAGGCACTGCGGACCTCGATGTGACTGGCGCCGAGCGCCTTGAGAACGGCGACCTGAACGGCGGGGTCCGGGTCGATCTCGTCGCCGAAGCCGGAGAGGGTCCAGGCAACCGATTGCAAATCTGACACGATGTGACGACCTCCGTCGTGGTTCGCTTCATTGGGAACTCGGCGACAGTTTCGTCGCGAGGTAGACCTACTCTACGTGGACAGACTCGATTTTGGCAACCGGTTGACAAAACTGGCCGTCATGGTGTCACATAGATTGTGAGGCACCTCTCCGTGCCTGGTTCTGCTCGTTTCACTCACACAAGGATGTGGCATGGTCGACCTCAGCGCGAAGCCGTTCAATCTTGATCAGGCCGCCATTGAATGGGTGCAGGCCACCATCGAGTCCCTGAGCCCCGACGAGAAGATCGGGCAACTCTTCATCAACCTCAATACGAGCTTCGCTCCCGCGTACCTCGATTCGGTGCTCGACACCTATCACGTGGGCGGCATGCGCTACATGGGGTCGGACTCCCCGGCGGTGCAGGAGCACATCCGCCACGCGCAGTCCCGGTCCAAGGTGCCGCTGCTCATCGCGTCGAACCCCGAGATGGGCGGCTTCGGCAGCATCGACGACGGCACCCTGGTCTCCACCCATCTGCAGGCCGGCTCGCACCCCGACAAGACCATCGCCCGCGACATGGGCCGGGTCGGCGGTGTGGAGACCGCCGCGCTCGGCTGCAACTGGGCGTTCGCGCCGATCGTGGACATCCACTACAACTGGCGCAATACCGTCATCAGCACCCGGGCCTTCGGCAACACCCCCGAGGTCGTGATCGAGCGGGCCAAGGAGTACTTCGACGGGCTGAGTGAGTCGAACATGGCCGCCGCCATGAAGCACTTCCCCGGCGACGGCATCGACGAGCGCGACCAGCACGTCGTGACCAGCTACAACACCCTCGGCGTCGACGAGTGGGAGGCCAGCTACGGCCGGGTCTACCGTGAGCTCATCGACTACGGCGTGCAGTCGATCATGATCGGGCACATCGGCGCCCCCGAGCTCTCCCGCAAGTTCCGTCCGGGCATCACGGATGCCGAGATCATGCCGGCCACCCTCGCCCCCGAGCTGCTGCAGGACCTGCTCCGCGGCGAGCTGGGCTTCAACGGCCTCATTCTCACGGATGCGTCGATGATGGTGGGCATGACCCAGGCGATGCCCCGCCGCGACGCCGTGCCGGCCGCGATCGCCGCGGGCTGCGACATGTTCCTCTTCTTTCGCGACCCCGCCGAAGACACCGAGTACCTGCGCGAGGGCATCCGCACCGGGGTGATCACCCCCGAACGCCTGCAGGAGGCGCTCGAGCGCATCCTGGGCCTCAAGGCGTCGCTCGGACTGCACACCACACCTCGCGAAAAGCTCGTGCCCGGGCCCGAAGCCCTGACGGTCATCGGGTCACCGGAGCACCACGCGGTGGCCGCGGCCATTGCCGACAAGACCGTCACGCTGGTCAAGGACACCCAGGGCAACCTGCCGCTGTCTCCTCAGGCGCACCGGCGCATCCGTCTGTATGGCGTCTCGGGCGCGGCCGACTTCACCGGCACCGACCCGAACTCCTACCTGCAGATCGCCAAGGACGAACTGGAGCAGGCCGGCTTCGAGGTGCACGTGTTCAAGGATGCGGCGCAGCGCCAGAACGAGGGTGAGGAACACGTCTACTTCCACACCGTGATGGCAGAGGAGGCCAACGGCAGCTATGCCGACAGGTACGACGCTGCCATCATCTTCGCCAACGTGGCCGGGTTCGCTCAGGAGGCCAGTGTGCGCATCACATGGTCGACCCCGATGGCGTCGGAGATCCCCTGGTACGTCACCGAGGTGCCCACCGTCTTCGTGTCGCTGAACCAGCCCAACCACCTCATCGACGTACCCATGGTGAAAACCGTGGTGCACGCCCACAATCCCAGCCGTGAGGCGATCCACGCCGCGGTGCAGAAAATCATCGGCGCCTCGGAGTTCCAGGGCACCTTCAACGACAACGTCTGGTGCGACACCTGGTGCACCCGCCTCTAGCCGCCCGTCCCATCCGCCCACACACCCGCAACTGTTACCGAAGCGGACAATTGCACCCGGCACACCGGGACCATTTGTCCGCAGGGGGAACAGTTGTTCCGCACAACTGAAGGAGTACGACAGTCATGGCAACAATCGGCGTTCAAGCAATGATGCTCAAGGACAACTTCGCTACGGATGGGGCGTTCGAAACGCTCCGCCAGGTGAGTGAGATCGGCTACCACGCGGTCGAGATCTCGCAGATTCCGATGACCCCCGCCAACGTGGCCGAACTCGGCCGCGCCCGCACCGAACTCGGCATGGACATCGCCTCGCTGTCGGCGTCGCTCACCACACTGCCGGGCCGGCCCGGCGAATCACTCACCGAGGGTTTCGACAAGATCGTCAGCGACGCGAAGACCCTGGACACCTCCATGGTGCGCATCGGCATGCTGCCCTTCGACGCCATGGCATCGCTGGATGCCGTGCTCGAGTTCTGCGACGCCACCAACGAGATGGCCGCCCGCCTGAACGATGAGGGCATCGGGCTGTATTACCACAACCACCACATCGAGTTCGCGAAGTACGACGGCACGCTGCTGCTCGACATCATCGCCGACCGGGCTCCGCTGATGGGCCTGGAGATCGACGTGCACTGGGTGCAGCGCGGCGGCATGGACCCGGTCAGGACCCTGCAGAAATACGGGGAGCGAGTGTCGATGGTGCACCTGAAGGACTACCGCATCGGGCAGATCCCGCCCGCCGCCTTCGAGGCGCTTGCGGCCGGCGACCACGCCGGGTTCATGGCCGCCTTCGGCTCCGTTGTGCAGTTCGCCGAGGTCGGCGAGGGCAACCTCGACTTCCCCTCGATCATTGCCGTCAGCGAGGAGATCGGCGCGCGCTACCTGCTCGTCGAGCAGGACGAGCACTACGGCCGCACCCCGCTGGAGTGCCTGCAGACCTCCTACGACAACCTGGTGGCCCTGGGCTTCAAGCACCTCTTCTAACGCGACCGGTCCGCTGGCCGAGCTTGTCGAGGCCCCGCGAACCCGTCCGCTGGTCGAGCTTGTCAGTGATGATGGGGGTGGGGTTGGGCTGGTCTGACTCAGAGCCTGTCCGACGCCTTGGCTGTCTTTGTCTCGATGCGTCGACTGGCCTGGCCCTGACATCTATTAGTCGCGTTCAGGATGCCGATCATGACCTGATAGGAGCCTGGCTAAAGTCTCTTCACTGACCTGTCTGCCG
>Ga0247806_10000203_pt1 | contig 41394 bp, 36 predicted proteins | sample UWRJL059202B1_FD_179935 | JGI IMG/M metagenome (GOLD analysis project Ga0247806, IMG submission 179935) | Plant litter microbial communities from Arlington Agricultural Research Station in Wisconsin, United States - UWRJ-L059-202B-1 | ecosystem: Environmental > Terrestrial > Plant litter >... | reverse complement strand
GCATGTCAGAAACTGGTTCCAAGCGCAGGGTCCTCCTCAAACTTTCGGGTGAAGCATTCGGGGCCGGAAGCCTCGGCGTCAACCCCGACGTCATCAGCAGCCTCGCCCGGGAGATCGCCGAAGCGGCGAAGACCGTGGAAATCGCCATCGTCGTCGGCGGTGGCAACTTCTTCCGCGGCGCCGAGCTCTCCCAGCGCGGCATGGACCGAGGCCGCGCCGACTACATGGGCATGCTGGGCACCGTCATGAACGCCCTCGCCCTGCAGGACTTCCTCGAGCAGGCCGGCGCTGAAACGCGCGTGCAGTCCGCCATCGCCATGACCCAGGTCGCCGAGCCGTACATCCCGCGGCGCGCCGAGCGGCACCTCGAAAAGGGCCGCGTGGTCATCTTCGGCGCCGGCGCCGGACTGCCCTACTTCTCCACCGATACCGTGGCCGCCCAGCGCGCCCTCGAGATCGGCGCGGAGGTCGTGCTTGTCGCCAAGAACGGCGTTGACGGTGTGTACTCCGACGACCCGCGCACCAACCCCGACGCGGAGAAGATCCACAGCATCACGTACCAGGACGCGCTCCAGCGCGGACTCAAGGTTGTCGACTCGACGGCGTTCAGTCTCTGCATGGACAACAGCATGCCGATGCGTGTGTTCGGCATGGCCCCGCACGGCAACGTGACCGCCGCCATCCTGGGCGCCGAGCTCGGAACCCTCGTCTCCAACTAGGATTATTGAAGCCCACCGAAGAAGGAGTCACCGTGATTACGGATGTCCTGTCCGACACCACTCAGCGCATGACCCGCGCGCTCGAGGCCGCCAAAGAAGACTTCGCCACCGTGCGAACGGGTCGTGCCAACCCGCAGATGTTCCAGAAGATCCTGGTCGACTACTACGGCACGCCCACGCCGCTCGGCCAGCTCGCGTCGCTGCAGAACCAGGAAGCCCGCACGCTCCTGATCACGCCGTACGACAAGAGTGCGCTGCGCGACATCGAGAACGCCATTCGGGACACCCCGAACCTCGGCGCCAACCTCGGCAACGACGGCATCGTCATCCGCGCGTCGCTGCCGGAACTGACCAACGATCGACGCAAGGAATACGTCAAGATCGTCAAGACCAAGGGCGAAGACGCGAAGATCTCGGTCCGCAACCTGCGCCGCAAGGCCAAGGACGAGCTGGACGCGCTGAAGAGCGAGGTCGGCGACGACGACGTGGCACGCGCCGAAAAAGAACTCGAGCTGATCACCAAGACCCACATCGATGGGATCGACGAAGCACTCAAGCGCAAGGAAGCCGAACTCCTCGCCATCTAGGGGAGGTGAGCAGATGACTGACGATCCAGGGCCCGTCAAGCCACCCCACCGGGAACGGGGCGCGACCCGCGCCGACTTCCGGGCACAGGTGCAATCGACCAAGGCCGACATCGAACGTCAGGTGCAGGCCACCCGGGCGCAGCTTGATGCCACCAACGAACGCATCGAGGCGCGCACCGGGCGGAACCTGGTCCTGGCGACACTGATCGGCCTGGGCCTTGGCGGTCTGATGCTGGTGAGCCTGATCTTCATCAAGGCGCTGTTCATGATCCTCGCGGTCGTGATCGTCGCCTTCACGGCTCTCGAACTCGCCGAGGCCCTGCGCCGAGCAGGACGGAACGTGCCCCGGATCCCGGTGATCGTCTCTGCCGTCGCGGTGGTGCCGGCCGCGTTCTACTGGGATGCGGGCGGGCAGTGGTTCGCGATGCTGCTGGGGATCGTCGTCATCACGCTCTGGCGGCTGGTCATGCTGGCCATCCCCGCGCACCGGGTACCCGCCCGGGTTCTCCTCGCCGACATCGGCGGCGGCTTCCTGATCCAGGTGTACGTCGTCTTCTTGGCCAGTTTCGCCGTTCTTCTTGTGTCCCAGCCGGACGGCGAATGGTGGACCCTGTCCTTCCTCCTGCTGGTGATCTCGGCCGACACTGCCGCTTACGCCTCCGGCCTGTCCTTCGGCAAGCACCCGATGGTGCCCACGATCAGCCCGAAGAAGACCTGGGAGGGGTTCGCCGGAGCCGCACTGGCCACCATCGTGGTCGGCATCCTGCTGGCCCTGTTCATGCTCGGTCAACCGTGGTGGTTCGGCGCGATCTTCGGCGTCGTGATCCTCATCGCGGCCACGTTCGGCGACCTGGCGGAATCGCTGATCAAGCGGGACCTCGGCATCAAGGACATGAGTTCCTGGCTGCCCGGTCACGGTGGCTTCCTCGACCGTCTGGACTCGATTCTTCCCTCGGCCGCGGCGGCGTACGCGCTGTATCTGATCTTCGCCTGAGCCCCCGGGTTTCGACACGATGGCGCCGGTGAGGCAGAATGAGGCTGTGAGCACTACGTTTCCGCGGACCAGTAAAAAGACGCTCGGCTACAACCTCAAGCAGGTCGAGGAGTTCCTCGAGTCAACCCGTCAGGCGTACGACGACAAGGATGCCCGCACCCGACTGAGCGCCGCCGACATCCGGCACACCGCCTTCGCCATGGCCAAGGGTGGTTATTCACCCGAGCACGTCGACGCCGCCCTCGAGCGCCTGGAGGACGCCTTCGCCGCCAGGGAGCGGGACACCGCTGCCCGGGCGCACGGCGAGCAGGCGTGGCTGGACCAGGCTCGCAGCACCGCGCAGGTGCTGATCAACCGGCTCGGCCGGCCGGCGGGCCACCGTTTCGACCGCACCAGTTTCCTCAGCACCGGGTACAACCGGGCCGACGTGGACAGGTTCTCCGCGAAGCTGGTCAAATACTTCCAGGACGGCCACCCGGTCACGGTCGACGACGTGCGCACAATCGTGTTCCGGCCGCAGCGTCGCGGATACCGCGAGGCACAGGTCGACCTGGTGCTGGACGGCGTTGTGGACGTGATGCTCGCCGTCCGCTAAAAAAGCGTGTCGTTATCCGTCTGTGACCCTCCAATTGAGCTAGGGTCGAAGAATCGTGGGTAGACATGTGAACACTTCCGCGCCCGTACGGGGCGCATCAGCACCGACCGGCCTGTCCGAGCGCCCCTCCCGGGCCGCTGTGGCCGTCGCACCGCGGCCCAGCCGTCCGCCGCAGCGCAGCATGCACCGGCCCCGGTCACGCGGCCATGTCGCGCTGTCGTTCTTCGCCTTCAGCGCCGCCGCGGCCTTCGTGCTCGTGACCGTGGTCGACCCCTACTCCGGGGCCACGGCGTCGCCGTACTTCCAGGTCGCCGGCGCCACCTCCGACCGGTACGACGGTCAGGAAGCCCAGTCCCTGTCGGTCTTCAGTACCGTGGCCAACACTGTCACCATCGAGGGCTTCACTGTCGTCGAGCCGGAGCCGGAACCGGAGCCCGTCATCGCCGCGAGTGTGGGCGGGGTGGCCGTGACGCCCGGTTCTGCCCAGGCAATCGCCGCCGGTGCTGTTGCGGCCCGCGGCTGGGGCAACGACCAGTTCAACTGCCTGGTATCGCTGTGGCAGAAGGAATCCAACTGGAGGGTCGACGCGGCCAACTCCAGCAGCGGCGCCTACGGTATCCCGCAATCGCTGCCCGGTTCGAAGATGGCCAGCGCGGGAGCCGACTGGCAGACCAACCCCGCCACCCAGATCGCCTGGGGACTGGGCTACATCAGCGGCCGCTACGGCACACCGTGCGGCGCGTGGGGCCACTCCGTCGACGTCGGCTGGTACTAGTACGCACCGTGCTCTCCTGGCCGCCCGGGCGGTCCGGGTACACTTGAGCCATGCCGCGCAGCAATCGCCCCAAGGGCCGCCGAAGCGGCACCGGTGAAGACGAGGGTGATGATCTCTCGCGGATGCTCGCGGGGTGGCGTCGCACGGAAGTGAAGCGCGACGGCCTGTGGCACGTGCAACCGATCAGCGCCGCTCAGGCTGCGAAGACCTACCTGTGCCCCGGCTGCCGGTTGGAGATCGCGCCAGGGGTCGCTCACATTGTGACCTGGCGCGGCGACGGGGTCACCGGCGATGCCGCCGACCTTGCCGCCCGACGCCACTGGCACCTGCACTGCTGGAAGATCAAGTAAAACAACGAGGAGCATCCATGGCCGCACCGGTCGAGATTCGCGGCGGCATCGAGCTGCCGGCCATCCGTGAGCACATCGAACTGCACACCGAGGACGGGCTCACCCTGGTCGGCGAACTGGCACTGCCGCTGGACCGGCCGCCGGTTGCGACTCTGGTGACCCTGCACCCGCTGCCGACCAGCGGGGGATTCATGGACTCGCACATCCTGCGGAAGGCCGCCGGACGGCTGCCGGCCCTGGCCGACCTGGCCGTGCTGCGATTCAACACCCGCGGCACCAGTTCCCCCCGCGGCACCAGCGAAGGCAGCTTCGGCCACGGTGACACCGAACGCGCCGATGTGGCGGCGGCGATGGCCTTCGTGGCGCAGCGCGGCCTGCCGGACCCGTGGCTGGTCGGCTGGTCATTCGGCACCGAACTGGCGATCAAGTACGGGCTGGATCACCCCATCCGCGGGGCCATCCTGCTCTCGCCCCCGCTGCACCGCGCGACGGATGCGGAACTGGCCGCCTGGGCGGGCAATGAGCGCGAACTCGTGGTGCTCGTGCCCGAGCACGACGACTACCTGCGCCCGGAGTCCGCACGCGCCAGGTTCGCCAGCGTCCCTGACGCGACACTGATCGCCGTGGACGGCGCAAAACACCTGTGGGTGGGGGAGAACCAGACCCGACGGGTGCTCAACGAGATCGTCGCGGTCGTGAACCCATCCGCCGGGCCGTTGCCCGACGAATGGACCGCGGAGGGCTGAGCCGCTCTTACAGCTCGTTCTGGCGGGGCACGACGACCTGCTTGATGATCATGATCACCGAGGCGGCGACCGGGATGGCGATCAGTGCGCCGAGGATGCCGAGCAGGGATCCACCGGCGAGGGCCGCAACGACCACGACGGCGCCGGGAACCGCGACCGCCCGGTTCATGATGTTCGGGCTGAGCACGTACGCCTCGATCTGCATGTACACCAGGTAGTAGATGCCGGCCACCAGAACGGTCAGCCAGGAGCTGCCGATCCCGGGGATCATGCAGGTCAGGACGATGAGAACGGACCCGGTGATCGTGCCGACCAGGGGGATGAGCGAGAACAGGAACGCGATCACGGCCAGCAGGGCGGGGAACGGGGCGCCGATGATCGACAGGAAGATGAAACTCAGGACCCCGTTGCAGGCCGCCAACGCACCCTGACCGACGATGAAGCGACCGACGGCGGTGGTGATCTGCTCGCTCAGATCGGCGAAACGCTCCCGCTTGGAGGCGGGCACCAGCTGGTACATGGCGCGCTTGATGCTGTTCAGTGACGCCGTGAAGTAGAGCGTCAGGATCAGGATGATGAGGCCGCCGAAGAGACCGCTCACGATGGCGACGCCGGAGGCGACGATGGCCGTCGTGATGGTGGTGACGTTGCCGCCCAGGTATTCGGTGATCGACTCGACGATCTTCTGCACGTCCAGGCCGGGGAACTGCTTCTGCACGTCGTCGAGGAACGTCGAGGAGTTGACCGACTTGACCAGGTCGGGTATCTGCGTGGACAGTTTGGCGACCTGGTCGACGATGATCGGGACGATCGCGAAGATCACCCCGGTCAGCACGCCCAACACCGCGACCAGCACGGTCAGGATGGCCGCCCACCGCGGGAACTTCTTCTTCTCCAGCCACGACACGGCCGGGTCGAGCCCGAGCGCGAGGAACAGGGCCGCGCCGATGTACGTGATGATCGTCGACAGGGACACGACCGAACTCAGGATCAGGTACCCGACGCCGACGCCGAGCGTTCCGACCAGGCCCAGACGGAAAGCGTTTTGGATCTTCACAGTTGTCCCCACAATATTGATCCGGGCCGAGTCCGCCATGAGCGACCGATCGGTGAGCCAGAAATAGTTACTGGTCCTGGTCGGAGTTCACTTTCTCCGCCTGGGTCAGGACCCCGCGCAGGCTCTCGAAATAGCCGGCGACCGCGTCGCGCTCAATCCTAATCTGGGCGAGCCGGTCCTCAGCGTCAGCGACGAGTTCGCGGGTGCGTGTCTCGGCCTCGGCGAGCAGGGTCGCGGCCCGGTCTTCAGCGTCGCGCACGATGCGTTCGGCGTTGTCCGTGGCCACGGCGCGCTCCGCCTTCGCCTCGTCCCGTGCGCCAGAGTCGAGCGTTTCGTTGAGTGCGCGCAGCTCCACGGTGCGGGCGTTCGTGTCGGCCAGCTGCCGGGCGGAGTCATCCAGGAACTTCTGGGTCTGCGCGACAGCCTGCTGGTGCCGGGCCAGATGGTCCTGCTCGGCCTCGTCCCGCCGGGCCTTGAGCTCGATGTCGAGGTCGGCGCGGATCTGGTCGATCTCACGGCGCAGCTTGGCCGCGTCGTGCTCGCCGCGCTTCCGGGTCGCGGTGAGGTGGTTGTCCAGGTCGATCCGGGCCTGCTCGCTGTCGGCGTCGAAGTCGGCCCTGGTCTGCTCGAGCTCGCGGGCCAGGTCGGCCCTGGCCTGGTCGGTCTCCGCGGCCTGGTCGGCGTGCGCCTTGTCGAGGTCCCGGGTGACGCCGGCCCGGATGCGGTCCAGGTCCCGGTCCAGGTCCGTGTGCGCCTGCTCGATCTCGACGGCAAGGGCGGCGCGGGTCTGGTCGATGTCCCTCGCCAGGTCGGTGCGGCCCTGTTCGATTTCCACGGACAGGTCGGCGCGGGCCTGCTCGGTTTCGTGCGCCAGGTCGATGCGGGCCTGCTCGGTTTCGCGGGCGAGGTCGATGCGGTCCTGCTCGGCTTCGGCGGCGAGGTCGATACGGGTCTGTTCGGTTTCGCGGGCGAGGTCGGCGCGCTGTTGGTCCAACTCGTGCGCGACCTCGGCTCGGGTCAATTCGGTTTCCCGGGTCAGGCCGGCCGCGATCTCCCGGGCCTCGGTGGCCTCACGTTGCGCGACGACCCGCACCTCCGCGGCTTCGCGCTCGGCCGCGGACCGGAGGGCCGCGACTTCGCGCTTGACGGTGGCGCGCAGTTCGGCGGCTTCGGTGGCGACGGCGCCGCGGATGGCCGCAGCTTCCTGCACGGCGTCGTCGGTGATCTGATCGTGGGTCTCCTGTGCACGATCGAGAAGATCGTCGGCTTCGGCCTGGGCATCCGCGAGCAGACGCTCGGCCTTGACCGTCGCGTCGGAGACCGACCGTCCGGCGTGTTCGGACGCCTGACGTTTCATGGCATCAACCTCGGCGGAGGCGGACGCGCGCAGCTTCTCGGCGTCGATGTCGGCCTGGGCGATCACCCGAGTGGACTGTTCCTCGGCGACCCGCAAGGTGTTCTCAAGCTTGGTTCCCAGGCCGGAGAAGGTGGGGCTGCCGACCTCTTCGATCTCGGCGTTCAGATCGTCGATCCGGGCGCTGAGCCGCTTGATCTCCTTGGCGGACTCGGTGCCGTGCGCATTCGCCTGGATGAGGTCGCGGCGCAGTCCCTGCAGAGCCTTGTCGACCTCATCCTTGTCGTATCCACGGAATACCTGGGTGAAGTCAGCCTCTTCGGTCGCCACGTTCTCTCCTCATAACTGGGGGCCGCTCTCAGCCAGGAGGCCGGGGCAGCGCGGTCAATATTAGTGTCATGCCGGCGGCCGGGTTCCCGCGGCGTCCGGATGCGTGCCGCCTGCACCCGCAAAAATCCGGCGCGGGGCCGCTATTAGGCAGCTCTCAGGAGCGTCCACTATCGTGGAACGTCCGTGTCTGTTGCTTTCCGGCCCGACAGGCGGTGGTGTGCGCGGTTCGACACGCCATCGGCAGGCAACACAGGAGGGTTTTACGTGCGTTTCGTCTTCGCCATTCTGGCTTTCGTCCTTGCCGCGCTCATGATCGCCTTCGGCATCGCGCAGCGGACGATCTTTCTTGAACCCGCCGCGGCGAGCCTCACCGCCACGATCGGCGACGGCTCCAGATACGCGGTACTGGACGGCAGCGCTCTCGCCGCCGTACCGGGCAGCCAGACCATCACCGTCAGTGGATCCGACACCGTGTTCATGGCCTACGGCCGGACCTCGGACATCACCGCCTGGATCGGCCAGGACAGTTACGCGGATGTGAGCCTGGACGCCGACGGCACCGCCTTCAGCGTGACCACCGAGACCGGCACCCCCTCCGATGAGGCCCCCACCGAGGGCGCGGAGCTGCCGACCAACCCGGCCGGCTCCGACCTGTGGCTGGAAGAATTCACCGCTCAGGGTTCCCTGACGACAACCCTGAACGTGCCGGAGGGAATCTCGGTCGTGCTCGCCTCCGACGGCACCGCTCCGGCGCCGACCGAGATCAGCGTGGCCTGGCCGACCGACAACTCCACCCCGTGGGCCGGTCCGCTGATCGTCGGCGGTGCGCTCATGGCGCTGATCGGGTTCGTCATCTACCTGCTCGGCCTGCTGCACTTCCGTCGCTCCCGCCGCCCGCGCCGCAACGTGCCCCGCGGCCCCCGACTGCCACGCCTGCCGCGCGCACCGAAGCCCAAGACCATCAAGGCGAGCGAGATCACCGGCCCCCGCCGGTCGATCGGTCGTTCCCTGATTGCCGTGCCCCTCGTGCTGGTCACCGGTTTTGTGCTCACCGGATGTTCGCCCGAGTTCTGGCCGGGCGCCGCACCCGAGCCCGCCGGGTCGGCCACCGCGACCGCGTCACCGACCCCGTCCGGCACCGGCACACCGGTTCTCGACGAGCTGCCGCCGCCCGCGGTGACCCAGCCGCAGTTGGAGCGCATCGTCGGAGAGATCGTCACCATGACCGCCGCCGCCGACGCGGCGATGGATGGCGACAGCCTGGCGACCCGGTTCACCGGTCCCGCCCTGGAACAACGACTCGCCAACTACACGATGCGCACGAACGACCCGGAGTTCGCCCCGACGATCGCACTGCCCGATGCGCCGTTGACGCTGTCGCTGCCGCAGCAGACCGCAACCTGGCCCCGGGTCGTCATGACGGTACTGCAGTCGGTGGACGAGGCGTCGGTGCCGACGGTGGCGCTGGTGCTCAAGCAGGCTTCGCCGCGCGAGAAGTACCTGGTCGAATACACCATCCAGTTGGAGGCCTCTGCGCAGGTACCGGACGTGGCGCCGGCCAGCATCGGTGCCCCGCTGATCGCCCCGGACAACAAGTTCATGATCCTGCCGCCGGATGAGGTGGGACCGGCATACGCGGACCTGCTGCTGAACGGTGAGGCCAGCCCGACGTTCTCCCTGTTCGACCCGACGGGTGACACCGCACGCACCCGGCTGGGTCTGGAGAACAAGACCCAACGCGAGACCGACCTCGAAGACACCGCGACCATCGAGTTCAGCAACGCCGCCGGCAGTGGTGAGGTCGTCGCGCTTGCCACCAACGATTCCGGCAGTATCGTGGCGGTGAGCATCAACGAGATCACCAAGGTAGCCGCGGTGAACGGCAAGGCCACCATCACCTTGGAGGGCTCCAGCAGTGCTCTGTCCGGTATCGACAGCACCGCAAAGGGGGTGGAGAGCGTCTCCAGTGTGCAGATCCTCTTCCACGTTCCGCCCGCCAACTCAACCGACCCCATAGTTCTCCTTGGCTTCAGCCAGGGACTGATCTCTTCAGTGGAGCTTCCATGACCGTTGTCCCCCCAGCCGGCGCGAACCTGCGCGGCGCCGTCGACCTGTCGTCCCTCGTGAACCGCCCGCCCGTGCCCGCCGCCACTGGCACCACCGGGGCTCCCGGCGGTGCCGTCGCCGGTGTCGTCCCGGTGCCGAACCTGGTTCTCGAAGGCACCGACACGAACTTCGCTGAACTGCTGGAGCTGTCCAAGCTCGTTCCGGTGATCGTGGATCTCTGGGCTGCATGGAGCGAACAGGCCACCCAGCTGACCCCGGTGATGGAGAACCTGATCCGCGAGTACAACGGTCGGTTCGTGCTCGCCACCGTCGACATCGACACGAACCCGCAGCTCGCCCAGGCGTTCCAGGCCACCTCGGTGCCCACGCTGGCCGCCGTGATCAACGGCCAGCCGGTGCAGTTGTTCGACGGTGTGCTGCCGGTTGTGCAGATCCGCGAGGTGCTCGAACGGGTGCTCGAACTGGCCGCGCAGCACGGCGTGACCGGTGTCGCCGATGCCGGAGCGGCGCCGGAGGGCGAGCCGGCGGAGCCGGTGGAACCCGAGTTGCCGCCGCATCACCGCGAGGCGTACGACGCCATCGAGCGCGGCGACTACGCCGCGGCGATCGACATTTACAAGCTGGCCATTGCCCGTGACCCGCGCGACGTCATGGCCACTGCCGGTCTGGCGCAGGTGAGCCTGCTCAGCCGCCTACAGGGCAAGACCATCGCCGAGGTGCGCGCTGCGGCCGCCGACGACCCGGACGACCTCGACGCGCAGCTGCTCGTCGCCGACCTGGACCTGTCGGGCGGGCACATCGAGGACGCCTTCGACCGGCTGCTGGGATTGTTCCCCGGCCGGGACCAGGCAGGCAAGAACGCGATCCGTCAGCGGATGCTTGAGCTGTTCGAGGTCGTCGGAACCGACGACCCCCGCGTGCCCCCGGCCCGCAAACGCCTGACCGCCTTGCTCTACTGACCCGTCTTTCGCAAACCGCGGTCACGCGAAAGCGCCCGTGTGGCGGCCTCAGGCTACTGAGGTGACCACACGGGCGCTTTCGCGTGCTCTAGCGGCGCAGACGCAGCCAGAGGGCGCCGAGGGGCGGCAGGGTGAGCGTGGCGGATGCCGGGCGACCGGCCCACGGTTCGGCCAGGGCGTGCACTTCGCCCAGGTTACCCACCCCTGAGCCACCGAAGTTCTCGGCGTCGGTGTTCAGGATCTCGTCCCAGGTCCCGGCCTTGGGCAGGCCGACCCGGTACCCCGTGTGCGGGCGTCCGGAGAAGTTGAACAGGCACGCCACCGGAGTGCCGTCGTTGTCCCAGCGCAGGAACGTCACCACGTTTTCCGCCGCGGCACCGCCGTCGAGCAGTTCGAAACCGCCCGGCTCGTTGTCGCGCGCCCACAGGCTGGGAGTGTCGCGGTACACCCGGTTGAGCTGACCGACCAGGTTGAACAGCCCACGGTGGCCGGGCTGGTCGAGCATCCACCAGTCCAGGCCGCGCTCTTCGCTCCACTCGGAGCGCTGCCCGAATTCGGAACCCATGAACAGAAGCTGCTTGCCGGGGTGCGCCCACATGAACGCCAGGTACACCCGCATGTTGGCCAGCTGCTGCCAGGCGTCCCCGGGCATCTTGCCGATCAGCGAGCCCTTGCCGTGCACAACTTCGTCGTGGCTGATCGGCAGCAGGAAGTTCTCACTGAAGGCGTAGACGAACGAGAAAGTGATCTGGTTGTGGTGGTAGGCGCGGTGCATCGGGTCTTCGCTCATGTACTCGAGCGAGTCGTGCATCCAGCCCATGTTCCACTTGAGACCGAAGCCCAGACCGCCGCCGGAGGTGGCCGCGGTCACTCCGCCCCAGTTGGTGGACTCCTCGGCGATCATGATCGTGCCGGGGTTGCGCTTGTACGCCGTCGCTGTGATCTCCTGCAGCAGGCTGATCGCCTCGAGGTTCTCCCGGCCGCCGAACTTGTTCGGCTCCCACTGGCCGTCCTCACGCGAGTAGTCCAGGTACAGCATCGAGGCGACGGCGTCGACCCGGAGTGCGTCGATGTGGAACTCCTCCAACCAGTACAGGGCGTTGGCGACGAGGAAGTTGCGCACCTGCATCTGACCGAAGTCGAAGACGTAGGTGCCCCAGTCCATCTGCTCGCCACGCCGCGGGTCGGGGTGCTCGTACAGCGCCTGACCGTCGAACCGGGCCAGGGCGAAGTCGTCCTTGGGGAAATGCCCGGGGACCCAGTCCATGATCACGCCGATGCCGGCCTGGTGCAGCCGGTCGATCAGGTAGCGTAGGTCGTCCGGGTGGCCGAACCGGCTGGTCGGAGCGTAGTAGCCGGTGACCTGGTAGCCCCAGGAGCCGCCGAACGGATGCTCGGACAGCGGCATGAACTCCACGTGGGTGTAAGCGAGTTCCTCGAGGTAGCTGATCAGCTCGTCGGCCAATGCCCGGTAGCCCAGGCCCGGGCGCCAGGAGCCGACGTGCATCTCGTAGACGCTCATGGCCTGGTCGTGCGGGTCGGTCGCGCTGCGGGTGGCAAGCCAGCCCTCGTCGCCCCAGGTGTAGGCGCTCTCACCGACGACCGACGCCGTGAGCGGCGGAATCTCGGTGTACCGGGCCATCGGGTCGGCCTTCTGGATCCACTCGCCGGCCTGGGTGAGGATCTCGAACTTGTAGTTGGAGCCCGCGGCCAGGGCGGGCACGAAGAGTTCCCACACGCCGGTGCTGCCCATGTTGCGCATGGAGTGCAGCACGCCGTACCAGCTGTTGAAGTCGCCGATGATGCGCACGGCGCGGGCGTGCGGCGCCCAGACCGAGAACGAGGTGCCGGTGACGGGTTTCGTCACCCCGGTGAAGCTGCGCACGTGCGCGCCGAGGACGTCCCAGAGGCGCTCGTGCCGGCCTTCGCCGATCAGGTGCAGGTCCAGCTCGCCGAGGGTGGGCCGGTACCGGTACGGGTCGTCGCTCACCCAGGCGGGACCGCCCTCGTAGTGGGCTTCGATCTCGTAGTCCTGCGGACCGATGGTGCTGACACCCTGCCAGATGCCGTACCCCAGGTGCGCCAGCTCCACGCGGGCGCCGGTGGAGAGCACCGCGACGACCTCGGTCGCCAGTGGCCGGAGCGCCCGGATGACCGTGAGCGGGTCGGTGATACCGGGCAGGTTCAGCAGGTGCTGGCCGAGCACCTCGTGCGGGTTGTAGTACGACCCCACGGAGACGGTCTCGAGAACGTGCGCGGAGATCACCGGCAGTTCGTCGGCGGGGCGCCCGGCGGCGTGTTTCATACGGTCAGTCCGTTCTGTGTCGGCTGGGTGTGCGGCGGCGCCGGGAATCGCACGTGCAGGATGTGCACGGGTTCGGTGAAGGCGTCCAGGCGCACGAAGTTGTCGGCCGACCAGGTCCAGACGGCACCCGTGATGAGGTCTTCGACCTCGAAGGTGGCACCGGGGGCCAGGCCGAACCGGGTGACGTCGAGGTGCACGACGGTCTCCCGCACCGAGTGCGGGTCGACGTTGGCGACGACGAGGAGCGCATCCGCCCGGCCGTCGTCGGTGAACTCGGCGGCCAGGTACTTGCTGTAGACCAGGATCGAATCGTCGTCGCTGGAGTGGATGTCGAGGTTGCGCAACTGGCGCAGCGCCGGGTGGGCGGCACGGATGCGGCCCAACTGTGCCAGGAACGGCGACAGTGACTTGCCGAGCGCCTCGGCCTTGGCGTAATCCCGGGGCCGGTACTCGTACTTCTCGTTGTCGATGTTCTCCTCGGCGCCGGGCCGGGCGACGCTCTCGTACAGTTCGAAGCCGGAGTAGACGCCCCAGGTGGGCGCCGCCGTCGCGGCGAGGGCCGCGCGGATCTTGAACGCCGCGGGGCCGCCGAACTGGAGGTACTCGGAGAGGATGTCGGGAGTGTTCACGAACAGGTTCGGGCGCAGGAAATCGGCGGTGTCATGGGCCAGACCGTCGAAGAACTCCTCGAGTTCCTCCTTCGTGTTGCGCCAGGTGAAGTAGGTGTACGACTGCTGGAAGCCGACCTTCGCCAGGCCCTGCAACAGGGCGGGGCGGGTGAACGCCTCGGCCAGGAACACCACGTCGGGGCTTTCCCGGTTGATCGTGCCGATCAGCCATTCCCAGAAGTCCAGCGGTTTGGTGTGCGGGTTGTCGACGCGGAAGATGTTCACGCCCGTGCTGACCCAGTAACGCACCAGTCGCAGCACTTCGGCGCGGATCCCTTCGGGATCGTTGTCGAAGTTGATCGGGTAGATGTCCTGGTACTTCTTCGGCGGGTTCTCCGCGTACGCGATGCTGCCGTCGGGCAGCGTCGTGAACCACTCGGGGTGCTCGGTCACCCAGGGGTGATCGGGGGACGCCTGCAGGGCCAGGTCGATGGCCACCTCGATGCCCTGCTCCGTGGCGGCCGCAACGAAGGCGCGGAAGTCGTCGATGGTGCCGAGGTCCGGGTGGATGGCGTCGTGGCCGCCGGCCGCCGAGCCGATCGCCCAGGGTGACCCCGGGTCGTTCTCGCCGGCGTCGAGGGTGTTGTTCGGGCCCTTGCGGAACGCCCGGCCGATGGGGTGGATCGGCGGCAGGTACAGCACGTCGAAGCCCATGGCGGCGACGCCGGGCAGTCGGGCAGCGGCGGTGCGGAAGGTACCGCTCTGCCAGCTGCCGTCCTCGCGGGCGACGGCACCCTCGGAGCGCGGGAAGAATTCGTACCAGGAGCCGACCCCGGCCCGGGTGCGTTCGACACGGATGGTGCGTTCGGCGGAGAACGAATCAACGCTGGCCAGCGGGTGCACGGCGGCCGCGGCGGTGAGGGCGGGATCGGTGACCACGGCAAACCGGGTCTCGAGGGGCAGACGGGTGTTGGCGAGGGTCTTCGCGGCCGCGGCGAAAAGCCGGCGCTGCACGATGGGGCGCTTGAGGTCCTTGCCGGCGGCCGCGAACAGCGTCGAGCCGATCAGGAAGGTGAGCTCCACGTCGATGCCGGCGGGGATCTTGATCCCGGCCGTGTGCACCCACGTGGCGAAGTCATCCGAGTAGCCGCGCACCCGGTAGGTGTACGACCCTTGCACGTCCAGGCGCACCAGGGTCTCGTATCGGTCCGTGCCCGGCACGGTGAGGCGCATCGGATGCTGGGTCGTGGTGCCGTCCGGCGCCGTGAGGTGCAGCATCACGCCGATGGCGTCGTGCCCCTCCCGGAACGCGGTGGCGCCGAACGGAACGACCTCGCCGGCGAATGCCTTCGCGGGCCAGAGGTTGTCGTTCAGTTGGGGAGAGAGATCGAGCACTGGGATGCGACCGACTTTGGTCGGGACATCCGCCGGACTCGGCGTCGAGAGGGTGGAACCGGTTCGTTTCGCTGTCTTAGCCACACACTGACCGTAGCGCGAACGGGGGCGGAATCGGTGGGGGCACACGCGGGGGATCGTTACCCGTTGGACACAACACGCCCCTAAGGTGAGGTTGTGAAGGCGATCCGTAAATTTACCGTCCGTGCCGTCCTGCCCGAGTCGCTTGCCGCTCTCGATGAGCTGGCCGGCAATTTGCGCTGGTCGTGGCACGAACCCACCCGCCAGTTGTTCGAGCACATCGCCCCCGAGCTGTGGCGTCGGATCGGCACCGACCCGGTCGCGCTGCTCGGCGCCGTCGACCCGGCCCGGCTGGCCGAACTCGCACAGGACCATGACTACGTCGCCGGCGTCAACGTGGTGCGGGACGACCTGCGCGCCTACCTCACCGAGCCACGCTGGTACCAGGGCCTGACCGGCGCCAAGCCGGAATCGATCGCCTACTTCTCGCCGGAGTTCGGCATCGCGGCGGCGCTCCCGCAGTACTCCGGGGGCCTGGGCATCCTGGCCGGTGACCACCTTAAGAGCGCCTCCGACCTGGGCGTGCCGCTGGTGGGCGTCGGCCTGTTCTACAAGGCCGGGTACTTCAGCCAGGCGATCTCCACGGATGGCTGGCAGCTGGAGAGCTACCCGCTGCTGGATCCCGACGGGCTGCCGCTGTCGGTGTTGCGCCGCGCCGACGGTTCGCCGGTGCAGGTGTCACTCGCGCTGCCGGACGACCGCACCCTGCACGCCAGGATCTGGGAGGCCCGGGTCGGCCGCATCCGCCTGCTGATGCTCGACACCGACATCCCGGAGAACACCGACGAGCTGCGCCAGGTGACCGACCGGCTCTACGGCGGCGGCGGTGAACACCGGCTGCTGCAGGAACTGCTCCTGGGCATCGGCGGCGCCCGTGCCGTGCGTCTGTGGAGCAACCTCAACGGTCGGCCGGAGCCCGAGGTGTTCCACACCAATGAGGGGCACGCCGGGTTCCTCGGCCTCGAACGCATCTCCAGCCTGATCGGAGAGGGCCTCAGCTTCGCCGAGGCGCTGCAGGTGGCCAGGGCCGGCACCGTCTTCACCACCCACACGCCGGTGGCGGCGGGTATCGACCGGTTCGAGAGCTCCCTCGTGCGGCACTACTTCGAGACCGACCTGCTGCCCGGCGTGGCCGTGGAGGACCTGCTCGGCCTGGGCGCCGAGAGCTACCCCGGCGGATCCCCGGACGTGTTCAACATGGCCGTCATGGGCCTCCGCCTCGGCCAGCACGCCAACGGCGTCTCCCAGCTGCACGGCGAGGTGAGCCGGCGGATGTTCAACGGCCTCTGGCCCGGCTTCGACTCCAGCGAGGTGCCCATCACCTCGATTACCAACGGTGTGCACGCGCCCACCTGGACCGACCCGGCGCTCAAGGCCCTCGCCGAGAACCGGCTCGGCACCACTGACACCTCCACCGCCGATTGGTCGTCGCCTGCCGTGAGCGACGAGGACCTCTGGGCGGTGCGCGGCGACATGCGTCGCCAGTTCGTGCAGGATGCCCGCCGGCGCCTCGCCGCGGCCTGGCTGGTGCAGAACCCCGGCGGCCTGGTACCGGCGTGGATCAACGAGGTGTTCGATGCCAACGTTCTCACCATCGGATTCGCCCGCCGGGTGCCCACCTACAAGCGGCTCACCCTGATGCTGCACGACCCGGAGCGGTTGCGCGCCCTGCTGTTGCACCCGGAACACCCGGTGCAGATCGTCATCGCCGGCAAGTCGCATCCGGCCGACGAGGAGGGCAAACGGCTGATCCAGAAGATCGTGCAGTTCGCGGCCGACCCTGAACTGCGCACCAAGATCGCGTTCCTGCCCGACTACAACATCGGTATGGCGCAGCTGATGTACCCGGGTACCGATGTGTGGCTGAACAACCCGCTGCGCCCGCTCGAGGCGTGCGGAACCTCGGGCATGAAGGCCGCGCTGAACGGTGCCCTCAACCTGTCGATCCTGGACGGCTGGTGGCCGGAGTACTACGACGGCCGGAACGGCTGGGCGATCCCGTCCGCCGATGCGAGCATCAACCCCGCCGAGCGTGACCGGCTCGAAGCCGATGCCCTGTACGAGCTCATCGAGCGCCAGGTGGCGCCGCCGTTTTACGACCGGAACACCGACGGAGTCCCCGAGCGTTGGGTCGCCGACATCCGCTCCACCCTGGCCGGGCTCTCACCCGAACTCAACGCGGGCCGGATGGTGCGCGAATACGTCGAAAGGCTCTACCGGCCCGCCGGCGCCTCCGAGGCCCGATTGTCGGCCAACAACTACCGTGGCGCCCGCGAACTCGCCGCGTGGAAGGCCCGGATCGTGGGCGCCTGGCCCGGCGTCGCCGTCGAGCACGTGGAGTCCGGCGGTGTCGCCCCCGTTCCGCAGGTCGGCGATGAGCTGCGACTGCGCGCGCACGTGCAGCTGAACGGTCTGGCCCCCGAGGACGTGACGGTGCAGGTGGTCTACGGCAAGAGCGTGGGCGACGACCTCAGCGACGTGAGCACCCAGGCGCTCGAGGCCATCGACGACACCCTCGGGCAGGATGCGACCGCGGTCGTCGTGGACGGCGCGCCGACTCTGTTCACCGGCACGGTGGAGCTCAACCGGGCCGGCGGGTTCGGCTACACGGTTCGGGTGGTACCGCGGAACGACCTGTTGGCGAGCTCAGCCGAGATGGGTCTGGTCGCCGTAGCGAGCTGACCGGTCCGCTCCGGACGCCCTTCTCCGACTCGCTGCGCCTCCTGTGGGCGACGGCGCCCGCTATAGCGGGCGCGGTCGCCCAGCAGAGGTGCGGTGACGCCCGCTACCCGGCCAGCCACAGTCCAAGTTGCCCGGTCGCAACCGGTTGTCCCAGAACCGGGGCTCCAACCGGACCATCGGCACGCCGCCGCCGGCCGCCGCGGCGCTGTCGACCGGGGTCGGACCCACGGCCAGGAGCCCGAAGAACAGGCAGATAATTTCCCACACGGTCGCCGAAGTAGCGATGCTGCGGGTGGCCTCCCGGCGTTTGTGCGGGGAGCCGAGCACGAGGAGCGCGCGGTGACGCCGGCTATTCGGCCACACACACGGATTCGTGCTCGATGATGAGGGTGTTGGAGGTGATGTCGTTGGGCGCGTAAACCCCCATCCGCTCGATCGCACCGCCGAAAACACGCACCTGCGGGTCAATCGGTCCACGGTGCGCTCCCCACCGCAACGATGGGGCTCGTACCCCGCCTCCCGCCAAAACGCCTCAACGGCGTCAAGGGCCGCGGCGGATTCACCGGGCGTGAAAAAATCGGTAGCCGCTGCTGGAGATGATCACGCCGGGACCGAGATTGCTCAGCACGCACGGCTCCGATCGAAGCCCGGGCGGATCCTCTCCGGGCAGCACGGTCGAGGGCACGGCGTTCGCCGCCGCCGCCAGATCGGTAATCATGGTCTCGGCCTGGGCTCGCAGCTCCGCCGGGCTCACCGCACTTTCCGCAGCGGTGGGGACGCGGGCGGATGGCCGCATCCTCGATGATCTCGCCCGCTGCGCCGACCACGGTCGGCACGACGAGGAGCAGCCGAGCCCGAGCACGATGACGCCCCACACCGCGGCCCGACCCTGCCGGATGCCGTGTCTGAAACGACCTCATTAGCGGGCGGGCCCGCCGGGTCGTTCTCGGCATCCGAAGATCTTTCAGCAGCAGGGCCTGTCGGTACGGGCGGGCCGTACGGGAGGGCGTTGTCGGCCGGGTCGGGGTTTCAGGGTGAGGTGGTCATCGATTGCGCGCTATCGCTGTGACGGTGGCGCCGGTGACGGTGATGAGGTCGGCGGGGGAGAGTTCGAGGTCGAAGCCGCGGCGGCCGCCGGAGACGAAGACCGTGTCGAAGAGCTCGACCGTCTCATCCAGCACCGTCGGGTGTCTCGTCTTCTGGCCGATCGGGCTGATGCCGCCGAGCACGTACCCGGTCTTGCGCTCGGCCACCTTCGGGTCGGCCATCACGGCCTTCTTGGCACCGACCGCGGCGGCCAACGCCTTGAGGTCCAGCTGCCCGGAGACGGGAACCACCGCCACGACGAGGGACCCGTCGGCGTCGGCGAGCAAGGTCTTGAACACCCGTTCGGGGTCCAGCCCGAGCTTGTCGGCCGCCTCCAGGCCGTATCCGCTGACGGCGGAGTCGTGCGGGTAGGGGTGAGCGGTGAAGGAGATGCCGGCGCGCTGCAGCGCGACCGTGGCGGGGGTGCCGCCGCCGGCATCCAGCCGGGTCATGCCTGGGCGCCCTCTGCCCGCAGCAGCAGCATCGAGGTTCCGCCCATGCTGAGGCGGTCACCCGGACGGTACGAGCTCTGCACCTCCCGGATATCGTCGTGGCTGGAGTCCCAGAGCACCGTGTAGCCGGAGACACCGGTGTGCAGCGGCAGGGTCACCTCCACGGGGGTCTCCAGGCCGTGCACGATGAGCAGGATCCGGTTGAACTCCTCGTGCTCCGGTGTGCTCGCCGCGAGGTACTGCAGGGTGCGCTCCTGCGGGGAGTTCCAGTCGGTCTCCGACATCGACGCGCCCGCGGCGTTGTACCAGTCCATCTGGCTGGCGCTGAGGGTGGTCTGGCCCACCCGGCCGAACCGCACGGGCCGAAGCGCCGGGTTCTCCCTGCGCAGGGCGAGCAACTGACGGGTGACCCGGTGCAGGTCCTGCTGCCAGTCGTCGAAGTTCCAGTCCAGCCAGGTCAGCTCACTGTCGTGACAGTAGGCGTTGTTGTTGCCGCGCTGGCTGCGACCGAACTCGTCGCCGGCGGTGAGCATCGGCACCCCGGCGGAGAGCAACAGGGTGCCCAGCAGGTTGCGCATGGCTCGGCGGCGGGTGCGCAGCACGGTGACGTCGCGGGTGGGTCCCTCCACGCCGTGGTTGAACGAATTGTTCCCATCGGTTCCGTCCCGGTTCGCCTCACCGTTGCCCACGTTGTGCTTCACGTTGTAGGCGGTGAGGTCGGCCATCGTGAAGCCGTCGTGGGCGGTGATGAAGTTCAGCGATGCCAGCGGGCCACGTTCGACCGAGAAGGTGTTGCCCGACCCGGCCAGCCGGGAGGCGAACCGGCCGATGCCGCTGTCCGAGCTGGAGTTCTCCCGCACCGCGGCGACGTCGGTGAGCCAGAAGGAGCGCATCCGGTCGCGGTAGCGGTCGTTCCACTCCGTCCAGCCGGTCGGGAAGTTGCCGGTCTGCCAGCCGCCCATACCCACGTCCCATGGTTCGGCGATCAGCTTCACACCGGTCAGCTCCGGGTCGTCACGGATGGCGGTGAGCAGCGGGTGGTCCGGCGTGTAGTGCACGTTCTGGTCCCGGCCGAGAGTGGCGGCGAGGTCGAACCGGAACCCGTCGATCTGCACCTCGTTGGCCCAGTAGCGCAGCGAGTCCAGCACCAGGCGGATGGGAACGTCGTGGCCGAAGTTGACCGTGTTGCCGCATCCGGTCACGTCGATGTAGTGGCCCTTGGCGTTCTGCCGGTAGTAGGTGGCGTTGTCGATGCCGCGGAGGCTCGTCACCGGGCCGGCCGGGCCCTCCTCGGCGGTGTGGTTGTAGACCACGTCGAGGATGACCTCGAGGCCGGCCTCGTGCAGCAGCTTGACCATGCCCTTGAACTCGCGCAGCACCGCCTCCGGACCCTCCGACTGCGCCGCCTGGGTGGCGTAGTCGGCGTGCGGGGTGAAGAAATTGAAGGTGTTGTACCCCCAGTAGTTGGTCAGGCCCTGCTTGATCAGACGTTGTTCGGACACGAATGACTGCACGGGGAGCAGTTCTACCGCCGTCACGCCGAGATTCTTGAGGTACCCGATGGTGCTCTCGTGGGCCAGGCCCGCGTAGGTACCGCGCAGCTCGACGGGCATGGCCGGGTTGAGTTTGCTCAGACCCCGCACGTGCGCTTCGTACACCACGGTGTGGTCCATCGGGGTGTGGGGCTTGACCGCGCCGTCCCAGTCGAAGTGCCCGTCGACCATGGTGGACTGCCACTGATCGGGGCCCACCCGCGCCAGACCTCTCGCATACGGGTCGACCAGGGTTTTCTCCGGGTGGAAGGAGTGCGTGGGCCCGGCGGGACCGGAGACCCGGATACCGTAGCGGCGGCCGGCGGTGAGGGTGCGGCTGCGGCCGACCCAGACGTTGTGGGCGTCCCGCACCATGGGGACGGTCCGTACGATCCAATTGGGGTCGGTGTGGTCGAAGATGCACAGCTCGATGGCGTCGGCGTGTTCGGACCAGACGCGGAGTTCCCCACCATTGCTCGTAGCGCGGACGCCCAGGTTACGGAGGGTATCAGCGGGTGTCATGCGTTCTAGAGTAATGAGTGCAGAGTGTGCATTCCGACCAGCGCCGGAACCCCCCGCAGGAGGGGCGCTCCAGAACCGCCGAGGAGGCGAGCAGATGTCGGTATATCTCGACCACGCGGCCACCGCACCCATGTTGCCGGCCGCCATCGATGCGTACGCGAAGGCCATGGCCGTCGTGGGCAACCCGGCGTCCATCCACAGCCAGGGCCAGAACGCCAAACGGATGCTTGAGGAAGCCCGCGAACGGGTCGCCGCCAGCGTAAACTCCGACCCCATCGAGATCGTCTTCACCGGCAGCGGCACCGAGTCGGTGAACCTCGCCATCAAGGGCCTGTACTGGGCTCGGGCTCCCCGCACCCGCATCCTCGTCCCCGGCGGGGAGCACCACGCCACCGTCGACACCGTGGAATGGCTCGCGCAGCAGGAGGGCGCGCGCATCCAGTGGATCCCGTTGGATGCGCTCGGGCGCATCGATGTGTCCGCCCTCGAAGCGGCGATTCTCACGAATCCGCACGACGTGGCACTGGTCACCCTCCTCGCCGCCAACAACGAGGTGGGCACGTTGCAGCCGGTGGAGCAGGTGGCGGCGCTCGCCGCGTCCCACGGCATCCCGGTGCACGTGGACGCCATCTCGGCGTACGGGCATGTGCCGATCGACTTCGCCGCCCTGAATGCGCTGGGGGTGTCGGCGCTGAGCGTGTCGGCGCACAAGATCGGCGGACCGGTCGGCATCGGCGCGCTTGTGCTGTCGCGCACCGCAACGGTGGTGCCGTTGATCCACGGCGGCGGGCAGCAGCGCCAGGTGCGCAGCGGCACCCAGGATGTGGCGGCCGCGGTGTCCTTCGCCGTGGCGGCCGGCGCGATGACCGGTGAACTCGAGAGCGAGAACCGGCGCCTGACCGTGCTGCGCGACAGCGTGATCGACGGTGTGCGCGCCGCGGTGCCGTCTGCGGTGCTGAACGGCGACCCCGACCCGTCCGGGCGCCTGCCCGGCAACGCCCACTTCACCTTCCCCGGCTGCGAGGGCGACTCTCTGTTGTTCCTGCTCGACGTGGCCGGGGTGTCGGTGTCCACCGGTTCGGCCTGCCAGGCCGGGATCCCGGAGCCGTCCCACGTTCTGCGCGCCATGGGCCGGAGCGAGGCCGAGGCGCGCAGCGCCCTGCGCATCACCCTGGGTCGCACCTCCACCCAGGCGGATGTTGATGCCCTGGTCAGCGCGCTTCCGGGAGCCTGGGCTCAGGCAATCGGCGCGGGAATGGCCGACTCGGCCCCACGTGCGTACACTTAACCAGTGAAGATTCTGGCAGCAATGAGTGGTGGGGTGGATTCAGCCGTCGCCGCAGCCCGCGCGGTCGAGGCAGGACACGAGGTGGTCGGGGTGCACCTGGCCCTGTCCCGGATGCCCGGCACGCTCCGTACCGGCAGCCGCGGCTGCTGCACCGTCGAAGATTCGATGGACGCCCAGCGGGCGGCCAACATCATCGGCATCCCCTACTACGTGTGGGATTTCTCGGAGCGGTTCAAGCTCGACGTGGTCGACGATTTCATCGCCGAGTACGCCGCCGGCCGCACGCCGAACCCGTGCATGCGCTGCAACGAGAAGATCAAATTCGCCGCGCTGCTCGAGAAGGCCATGGCGCTGGGCTTCGACGCCGTGTGCACCGGCCACTACGCCACGATCCTCACCGACGATCAGGGCAACCGGGAACTGCACCGGGCCAGTGCCTGGGCCAAGGACCAGTCCTACGTGCTCGGTGTGCTCACCAAGGAGCAGCTGGCGCACTCGATGTTCCCGCTGGGCGCCACGCCGTCCAAGGCCGAGGTACGCGCCGAGGCCGCCGAGCGCGGCTTCTCGGTGGCGAACAAGCCCGACTCCTACGACATCTGCTTCATCCCCGACGGTGACACCCGCGGCTGGCTCGGCGAGCGGGTCGCCCCGGCGACCGGCGACATCCTGGACCGCGAGGGCAACAAGCTCGGCGAGCACCCCGGCGCCGTGGCGTTCACCGTCGGTCAGCGCAAGGGCCTCTCCATCGGCACGCCCGCCGCCGACGGCAAGCCCCGGTTTGTGCTCGAGGTGCGTCCGATCACGAACACCGTGGTCGTGGGCCCCAAGGAGGCCCTGGCGATCAAGGAAATCGCCGGCACCAAGTTCACCTGGGCGGGGCGAGCCCCCGACCACCCCGAGATCGAGTTCGCCTGCGACGTGCAGATCCGCGCGCACGCGGACCCCGAGCCCGCCGTGGCGCAGGTCATCTCCGTTCCGGCCGACCCCGCCGCGACCCCGCCGACCGAGGCACACACTGAACTCCGCATCATCCCGAACGCCCCGCTCAACGGTGTCGCCCCGGGCCAGACCGCGGTGGTCTACGTGGGCACCCGGGTGCTCGGCCAGTGCACCATCGACCGCACCGTCAGCGCCGTGCCGGTCACCGCAAGCGACGTTGCAGTTCCGGTTCCCGCCGACTCCGCGACGATCAATGCCTGACGCGACGCAGAGCTCACCCGCCGCCGCGCTGGCCGCCGCGGGTGAGGAGGCCGCTGATCTCACCTCGCGCATCCTCGACGCCCGGGACGGCTACTACGAGCGCAACGCCAGTGTCATCTCCGACGCCGAGTACGATCACCTGATCCAGCGGCTCGAGGAACTCGAACGGCTCTTCCCCGAACTGGCCAGCCAGGACAGCCCCACCCAGACCGTGGGCGGCCGGGCCGAGACCACCCTGTTCGACCCGGTGCAGCATGCCGAACGGATGCTCAGCCTCGACAACGTGTTCTCCATCGAGGAGTTCGAGGCGTGGGCCGCCAAGGTCGAGCGTGACGCCGGCCGGGCCGTGCACTACCTGTGCGAACTGAAGATCGACGGCCTGGCCATCAACCTGCGCTACCGGAACGGTGTGCTGGTCAGCGCCGCGACCCGCGGTGACGGTGTGGTCGGCGAGGACGTCACCGAGAACATCGCCCTGGTCCCCGGCATCCCCGCGCGCCTGACCGGCACGGGGCATCCGCCCCTGATGGAGGTGCGCGGCGAGGTGTTCTTCCCCGTCGAGGCCTTCCGGGAACTCAACGCCGCGCAGAGCGACGCCGGTGAACGGGTGTTCGCCAACCCCCGCAATGCCGCCAGCGGGTCACTCCGCCAGAAGGCGGAGAGCAAGAACGCCGACCAGCTCGCCCTGATGAAGGCCAGGCTCGGCCGGCTGCGGATGCTCGTGCACGGTATCGGCGCCTGGGAACAGCCCGGCGCCGACTCGCAGTCCGCCGTGTACGAGCTGCTCGCCGGCTGGGGCCTGCCCACCAGCACCCACTACAAGGTCGTCGCTCAGGCGGGCGAGGCATCCGCGTTCATCGACTATTTCGGTGAGCACCGGGCCAGTGTCGAGCATGAGATCGACGGCATCGTGGTGAAGGTCGACGAGCTCGCCCTGCACGGCGAACTCGGCGCCACCAACCGCGCCCCACGCTGGGCGATCGCCTACAAGTACCCGCCGGAAGAGGTGAACACGAAGCTGCTCGATGTTGTCGTCAGCGTCGGTCGTACCGGCCGGGCCACCCCGTTCGCCGTGATGGAACCGGTGCGGGTCGCCGGATCCGTCGTGCGTCAGGCCACCCTGCACAACCAGGACGTCGTGCGCGCCAAGGGAGTGCTCATCGGTGACACCGTCGTGCTGCGGAAGGCCGGCGACGTGATCCCCGAGGTCCTCGGCCCGGTCGTGGAGCTGCGCGACGGCACTGAACGGGAATTCGTGATGCCGACCGACTGCCCGGTCTGCGGCACCCCGCTCAAGGCCGCCAAAGAGGGCGACATCGACCTGCGCTGCCCCAATGCGCGGAGCTGCCCCGCCCAGGTGCGCGGCCGGGTCGAACACATCGGCTCCCGCGGCGCCCTGGACATCGAGGTGCTCGGCGAGGTCACCGCGGCCGCGCTCACCCAGCCGACAGTGCCCGAGACCCCGCCGCTGGACACCGAGGCCGGCCTGTTCGAGCTCACCATCGACGACCTCCTGCCGATCACCGTCGTGGTGCGCGACGCCGAGACCGGGCTGCCCCGTGAGGACGAGGACGGCACCGTGCGCCAACGCAGCCCGTTCCGCCGGAACCCCACCGCCGCCGAGAAGAAGGCCGGCCTGGCGGGCCCGCAGCCCTCGTCCAACGCCGTGAAACTGATCAACGAGATCGAGCTGGCCAAGACCAAGCCGCTGGCGCGGATCCTGGTCTCGCTCAACATCCGTCACGTCGGGCCGGTGGCCGCCCGCGCCCTGGCGAATCACTTCGGGTCGCTGGATGCGATTCGCTCGGCCTCCCGCGACGAACTCGCCGAGGTCGACGGGGTCGGCGGCATCATCGCCGACGCCGTGACCGACTGGTTCGAGGTGGACTGGCACCGCGAGATCGTGGACCGCTGGGCCGCCGCCGGCGTGCAGTTGCGCACCCCGGGACATCCCGGACCGGGTGCGGCCGCCGCGGCCGGGGGAGTGCTCACCGGGATCACCGTCGTGGCCACCGGATCGCTGGAGGGCTTCACCCGCGAGGGCGCTTCGGAGGCGATCCTGGCTGCCGGCGGCAAGAACGCGTCGAGCGTGTCGAAGAAGACCGACTACGTGGCCGCCGGCCCCGGCGCCGGTTCGAAGCTTGCCAAGGCCGAGGCGCTGGGCTTGCGCATCATCGACGCCGACCAGTTCCGGCTGCTGCTCGAACACGGTCCGGCCGGCCTGCCCGACACGGTGCCGGCGGATGCCGCCGCCGAATCCACCCCCGACCTCGACACCGAGTAGACCGCCGGCGATGGCCGTTCGCTCGTTTCCGGACAATGCAGAATGCTGACACTGCCGGACCCTGCGTTGTTCGGACATGACGCCTCGGCTGGAAGGAGACCTCGATGTGCGCGACTGTGGTGTGGGCCATCAATCACGCGGCCTACACGCCCGCATTCGAGCGCTTCACGGAGACTCAGATCGGTGTTGCGCCGCAACCGACCGAGCACCTGATCGTGTCCAGCCGGGTGCGCCGCAGCGCCGTCTCCTTTACGCTCCCCCGGAACATGTGCGACTGCTCCAGCCTGATCGGGTCACGCAGCGCCGCCCCGTCGCCCTCCGAAACCGACGTGGCGAGTTGGTTGGACTGGTTGCGGTTGCTGCCGGAACACACGCCCTTTCTCACCCGGCTGGCGCTGCTTCGGGCCTGGAGCCCGGCCGAGACGGCGCTGATTCCCAGCCACGCTGCGGGCCTGCACCGAGACACGGTCGATGAACGGGTACTTCGCGGCATCGGGGACAACTCGCTGCTCACCATCGACTTCCGCTGACTCTGCGGGCGGCGTCACCTAGGTTGGTCCCATGTCGCTTCCGCTTGACTCCGCATTGTCCGCGCCCCGATCACCCGCACCCCAGTCCCTCGACGACCTGTGGCCACCGTTCGGGTTGACGATCGGCTACGGGCCGGTGTCCCTGACACCGGTGCGGGATACCGACCTGCCCGACCTCGTCGCGCTGGCGCAGGCCGGCGTGCACGCGCCACACGAGATGCCGTTCTTCGTGCCCTGGACCGTCGGCACTCCGGACGAGGTGAGCCTGCGGATCCTGCAGTACCACTGGGCGCAACGAGCCGCGATGACTCCCGCATCCTGGACTTTGGAGATGGTGGTGCGCGTGGACGGCGACATCGTCGGCTGCCAGGGCATCTCGACCCGCGACTACCCGGTCACCCGCACCGGCGAGACCGGGTCGTGGCTCGGCCGGATGCATCACGGCCGCGGGATCGGGACCCTGATGCGGCAGGCCGTCTGTGTCTTCATGTTCGACCACCTCGGCGCGGCCGAGATCACCTCCGGCGCCTTCCTGGACAACCCGGCGTCGCTCGCGGTCTCGCGCAAGGTGGGGTACCGGCCGAACGGGGTCAACCGGCTCGCCCGCCTGGGCGACGAGATGGCCCTCAACCAGCGGCTGACGCTGACCGAACCGGACCTCGTCCGGGCCGGTCACGAGCTCCGGGTGCAGGGGGCGGCTCCGCTCCGGGTCTTCCTGGGCCTGCCCGGATAACGGGGCCGGCCGCCGGCGGATGACCGATGCGGCCTGTGCTCAGAGCGAAACCCGGTTGCCGGATGGAGCGGCGCTGGGTTAGCTGGAACATGCGAATTCTCATTCTCGGCGGCACCGCCTGGCTCGGCAACACCCTCGCGACGACGGCGCTGCACCACGGCCACGCGGTCACCTGCCTGGCGCGGGGTGAATCCGGGGACGCCCCGGCGGGCATCCGCTTTGTGCGGGCCGACCGCGACCTGGCCGGTGCCTATGCGCAGGTGGCCGGCGTGGATTGGGACCTGGTGGTGGATGTCTCCCGTCAGCCGGGGCAGGTCGCCTCGGCCGTGGCGGCGTTGCGGAACCGGGCCGCGTTGTACACATTCGTGTCGTCGGGGAACGTCTACGCCGGTACCGGCGCACCCGGGCAGGACGAGAGCGCTGCGGTGCTTCGCCCGCTGGCCGGCGACGTGATGGAGTCTATGGACACCTACGGCGAGGCGAAGGTGGCGTGCGAGGAGCACGTGCTCGCGGGCTTCGGCGCCGACCGATCACTCATCGTGCGGTCGGGTCTGATCGGCGGGCCGGGGGACGTGTTCGACCGCTCAGGGTACTGGCCGGTGCGGTTCAGCCAGCCTGCCGCGGAGGACGGCAGCGTGCTGGTGCCCGACGTGCCCGGGTTGCTGACCCAGCTGATCGACGTGCGGGACCTCGCCGAATGGATCGTCGACGCCGCCGAGGACGGCACCAGCGGGGTGTTCAACGCGACGGGGGAGACCCTGTCGCTGGCGGAGCATCTCGCCGTGGCCCGCGGCGTGGCCGGGCATACCGGTCCGATCGTGGGCGCCGGCGCCGAGTGGCTCCTCGATCACGACGTGCGACCCTGGTCGGGAGCCCGCTCGCTGCCGCTCTGGCTGCCGTTGCCGGACTACGCCGGGTTCAACGCGCGTGACAGCAGCGCCGCCCGCACGGCGGGACTGACCACCCGGCCGTTGGCCGAGACGCTCGCCGACACCCTGCGGTGGGAGCGGCTGCGGGTGTGGACCGGCCCGCGCCGGGCGGGACTGACCGACGCCGACGAGGCAGCCCTGCTCGCTCAGCTCGCCGCCCGCTGAGCCGCGGACGCGTTGCGCGGCAATCCGGGACGAGCCGCCGCTCGGGCCGCCGGCGGCACACACGACTAGGCTGCGGGCATGGCCCCCATCAAGGACGATGACCGACCGACCGAGGAACGCCCGAGAGCACAGCCCCCGAGAGCACAGCCCCCGAGAGCACAGCCCCCGACCGCGGAACGCCCGACCGAGGAACCTGCGGCGCCCGAACTTCCCGAGCCCCGGGAACCGCCGTACCAGGCGCTGTTCCCCAACCTCGACCGCGTGTCCCGCTCGGCGTTCCGGCCGGGCACCGTGAGCCGGCGCCGGATCGGCCGTGCGGCGGGCCTCTTGGTCGGGGTGGTCGTGGTCATCGCGGCGCTGATCGGCGCCAGCGTCATCCTCTAGCGAGACACACGCCGCAACAACTGTTGCCCGTTCGGACAATTGTTGCCGGCGTACCGGCCGCAAATGTCCGCTTCGGGAACAGTTGGCCGCTCAGGCGCCCGGCGCCACGTCGATGAGCACCTTGCCCACCACGGCCGCTTCCACGGCGGCATGGGCGTCCGCGGTGCGCTCGAGGGGGAACCGGTGCAGCGGCAGGCCCGCGGCCTCGCCCACGGCGAGGACCCCGGCAGCTGCCGCGGCGCTCACGTCTGCCTTCGCCGCATCCAGTGCCGCCTGCCCCACCGTATACAGCAGAATGAACTGGTACCGGGTGTTGGCGCCCATGTTCGGCCCCGCGTTCAGGGTGATGCTGCCGCCGCCGTCGGTGGCGTAGATCGCCACGGATGCCCGCGGCGCCACAACGGCCGCATCCAGCTCGGCGTTCACGGCCGGGGCCACCTCCACGATCACATTCACGCCGTCCGGTGCGATCGCACGGATCTGCTCCGCGGGGTTGCCCTCGGTGTACAGCACCACGTGGTGTGCGCCGGCCGCGGTCGCCAGGGCCGCCTTCCCGGGGCCGCTCACCGTGCTGATCACGGTGGCTCCCGCCCAGCGGGCCAGCTGGATCGCGGCATGCCCGACGGCTCCGGCGCCGCCGGCGACCAGCACGGTACGTCCGGCCAGTGCGCCCGGATGCAGCCGCGCCGGACCGTCTTCGGCGACGGTCAGGGCACGGTGCGCGGTCATCGCCGGCACACCCAGGCTGGCCCCGACATCAAACCCGACCGAATCCGCCAACGGTGCGACCCGGGTCACCGGCAGCACCACGAACTCCTGTGCGGTGCCGCTGTGGCGCTGGTACGCCGCCAGGTGCAGCCAGACCCGGTCGCCCACAGCGAAGTCGGTCACCCCTTCCCCCAGCGCGTCGACCACACCAGCGCCGTCCTGGTTCGGCACAACCTCGGCCACCGCCGCGCTCAGGACGCCCTGGCCGCGCCTCGATTTCCAGTCGGTGGGATTGACCCCCGACACCACGACCCGTACCCGCACCTCCCCGGCTCCCGGCTCCGGAACCGCCCGCTCCACCAGCTGGAGCACGGAGGGGTCGCCGGTCTGGGTGTACACGATTGCTCTCATTGCAGCGACAACGCCGGAGCACACCGAATGCTTCCCGACACAGGGCTGAGACCCGCCGAACCGGAGCCGGCAGCGCAGCCGGAAACATGACCGAAACACAACCGCCGCCCGACACGCCGAATCCGCCCGGATAGCCCTGTTGGAGGGGCATATCGGGGCGCCGGGAATCGCTAGGCTGAGCTGTGCCGTACTTGCCAGGGGCGACAAGCCGGCCAACTAATCGTCGTTCGGGAGGGGGCGGAGCCCGTCGTGCTGTTCGAGACTGCTGTGGTTGCCACGCTCTCGCTGTCCCTGATGGGGGCGGGCGCGACCACCGCCGTGCCCGAAACCTCCAGTGCGAGCCCGAGCATCACCGTGGCCGCCACCGTGCACGCACGGCTCGCCGACCGGCAGAGCGACGGGGGCGCCTCCGGGCTCTGGACGCAGTTGGAGCCTCAGGTCGCGGCATCCGTCGACATCGATGTCGCCTCGATCCACGCCATGACCGGGTCGAACCTGCTTGTCGGTCTTGCCCAGCTTCCGCTGGCTGAGGTCGCTGCCTTCGCCGCGAAATACCCCACCCAGCTCGACTCACTCCTGTCCGCCCCGCCGAAGGCCACCGTGGTCACCGCCTGGTGGACCATGCTCGACGCGACCCAGCGGGCCGCCCTCACGGCCGCGACACCACGGCTCGTCGGCAATCTCGACGGTGTGCCGCTGGCCCAGCGCAGCCGGGCGAACGAGACCTATCTGCGCGAATCCCTGGCCGAGGCCACCCGGGCGCTCGACGGCATCCTCACCGCGGGGGAGCGCGACCGGCTCACCGACGAGGTGGCCATGCTCACGCAGGTGTCGAAGGCGTTGCACACCAGCGACGAGGGCCCCAAGCGCAGCCTGATCCTGCTGGATACTGCCGGGACCGGCCGCGCCGCCATCGCGCTCGGCAACCCGGACACCGCCGACTACATCGGCTACCTCGTTCCCGGCATGAACTACCAGGTCGAAGCGGAGATGGTGAACTGGACCACCGTCGCCGACGACCTCTACCGTGAGCAGGTCGCCGTCTTCGCCGACACCACCACGGGAACAGCACCCACCCTCGCCACGATCTCCTGGATCGGCTACGAAGCACCCGACGTGTTCAGCGTCGGCGGACTCGACCGTGCCGAGGCCGGCGCCGAGTTCCTCGAGACATCCTGGGCCGGCGTGCGGGCCACGCGCGGCGGCGACCAGCCGTTCGTGGCCGTTTTCGCGCACTCCTACGGGTCGACGGTGTCCCTCCTCGCGCTGGCGCAGGGATCGGTGGAGGTCGACGCCCTCGTTGTCGTCGGTTCCCCGGGCAGCGCCATCCAGTCGGCGGCGAAGCTCAAGGTCACCGACGAGAACGTCTTCGTCGGCAAGGCCGACTGGGACCCGGCCGTGAATTCGGCGTTCTTCGGCAGCGACCCCGGGGCCGCGTCGTACGGCGCCCGGGTGCTCGGCGTGCACGGCGGCACGGATGCGATCACCGGCGATACCCTGGCGGCATCGGTCGGCCACAACGACTATTTCAAGCCCGGCAGCGAGTCCCTGCACAACATGGCCTTGATCGGCACCGACAACGCGGAACTGGTCACCGGCGACATTGAATAGAATTGAGGCTTCCGCTTCGAATTTCTTGGGAGTCTCATGTCTGAAATCACGGCCGAGCAGGTGGCCCACCTGGCCAACCTCGCCCGGATCGACCTCAGCTCGGCCGAAATCGATCGGCTCACGATCGAACTCGGCCAGATCGTCGACTCCGTCGCCAAGGTAGCCGCTGTCGCCACGCCCGACGTGCCTGCGACCAGCCACCCGATGCCGCTGACCAACGTTTTCCGCGATGACGTCGTCGTGCCGTCACTCACCGTCGACCAGGCGCTCTCCGGTGCCCCCGACCGTGCCGGTGACAAGTTCCGCGTGCCCGCCATCCTGGACGAGGAGTAACCCCCGTGACCAACCTCATCAACCAGACCGCGTCCGCTCTGGCCGGCCTGCTCGCCGACGGCACGGTCAGCTCCGTTGACGTGACCCGCGCGCACCTCGACCACATCGACGCCGTGGAACCCGACGTGCACGCGTTCCTGCACGTCGCCCGCGACGCCGCCCTCGCCACCGCCGCCCGGGTGGATGCCCGCCGCGCCGCCGGCGAGAAGCTCGGCCCCCTGGCCGGTGTGCCCATCGCGATCAAGGACGTGCTTGCCACCCAGGACATGCCCACCACCTCCGGGTCGAAGATCCTTCAGGGCTGGATTCCGCCGTACGACGCCACCGTGGTCCGCCGCATCCGCGCCGCCGACCTGATCCCGCTCGGTAAGACCAACATGGACGAGTTCGCGATGGGTTCCTCCACCGAGCACTCCGCGTACGGCCCCACCCACAACCCGTGGGACCTGGACCGCATCCCCGGCGGCTCCGGCGGAGGCTCCGCGGCCGCCGTCGCCGCGTTCGAGGCACCGCTCGCGCTCGGCAGCGACACCGGCGGATCGATCCGTCAGCCCGCCGCCGTTACCGGGTCGGTCGGCGTCAAGCCCACCTACGGCGGCGTCTCCCGCTACGGCGCCATCGCCCTGGCCTCCTCGCTCGACCAGGTCGGCCCGGTCACCCGCACCGTGCTCGACGCCGCGCTGCTGCACGACGTCATCGGCGGGCACGACCCGCTCGACTCGACCTCGCTCTCCGACAGCTGGCCGTCGATGACCGCGGCCGCGCAGGCCGGCCTCGCGGACGGCGCCCTCAAGGGTGTGCGGGTCGGCGTGATCAAGGAACTCAACGGCGCCGGCTTCCAGGCCGGCGTGAAGCAGCGCTTCGAAGAGACCCTGGCTCTGCTCACAGCGGCCGGCGCCATCGTCAGCGAGGTGAGCGCCCCGAACTTCGAGTACGCCGTGTCGGCCTACTACCTGATCCTGCCCGCCGAGGCCTCCAGCAACCTGGCCCGCTTCGATTCTGTGCGCTTCGGCATCCGGGTGAATCCGGAGGACGGCCCGCTCACCAGCGAGCGCGTCATGGCCGCCACCCGCGACGCCGGTTTCGGCGCCGAGGTCAAGCGCCGCATCATCCTGGGCACCTACGCCCTCAGCGCCGGCTACTACGACGCGTACTACGGCAGCGCCCAGAAGGTGCGCACGCTCATCCAGCGCGACTTCACCGCCGCGTTCGACAAGGTCGACCTGCTCGTCTCACCCACCGCGCCCACCACGGCGTTCAAGTTCGGTGAGAAGACCGAGGACCCGATGGCGATGTACCTGAACGACATCACCACCATCCCGGCCAACCTGGCCGGCATCCCCGGCATGAGCCTGCCGATGGGCCTCGCACCCGAAGACGGCCTGCCGGTCGGCCTGCAGGTGATGGCACCCGCCAGAGCGGATGCCCGCCTGTACACCTTTGGCGCCGCCGTCGAACAGCTGCTCGAGGCACACTGGGGGCACACCCTGCTCAGCCAGGCGCCCTCGCTGGCCAACACCGAAATGTTCGCAACCGAAGGGGGAGCCGTCTGATGGCTAAGGCCGAATTGATGGACTACGACAAGGCCCTCGAGCTGTTCGAGCCGGTGCTCGGCTTCGAGGTGCACGTCGAACTCAACACCAAGACCAAGATGTTCTGCGGCTGCGCCAACGAGTTCGGCTCCGGCGCCAACACCAACACCTGCCCCACCTGCCTGGGCCTGCCCGGCGGGCTGCCGCAGGTGAACCGCCAGGCCATCGAGTCGTCGATCCGCTTGGGCTTGGCCCTCGGCTGCGAGATCGCCGAGACCAGCCGGTTCGCGCGCAAGAACTACTTCTACCCCGACACCGCGAAGAACTTCCAGACCTCGCAGTACGACGAGCCGATCGCGTTCGACGGTCAGCTCACCATCGAACTGGAGAGCGGCCGTCAGGTCACCGTCGACATCGAGCGTGCGCACATGGAGGACGACGCCGGCAAGCTCACCCACCTCGGTGGCGCGGCCGGACGCATCCAGGGTGCCGACTACTCGCTGGTCGACTACAACCGCGGCGGTGTGCCGCTGGTGGAGATCGTCACCCAGATGATCGAGGGTGCAGAGGCCGATGCCCCGGAGATCGGCAAGACCTACGTCGCCGCGATCCGTGAGATCGTGAAGGCGCTCGGCGTCTCCAACGCCCGGATGGAAGAGGGCAACGTGCGCTGCGACGCCAACGTGTCGCTGCGTCCGCGCGGCTCGAACATTCTGGGCACCCGCACCGAGACCAAGAACGTCAACTCGCTGCGCAGCGTCGAGAAGGCCGTCCGGTACGAGATCCAGCGCCAGGCGGCGCTGCTGACCGCCGGAGGCACCATCACGCAGGAGACCCGGCACTGGCACGAGGACACCGGCACCACCTCCGCCGGCCGGCCCAAGAGCGACGCCGACGACTACCGGTACTTCCCCGAGCCCGACCTGGTGCCCGTCGCCCCGTCGCGCGCCTGGGTCGAAGAGCTCCGCGCCACCCTGCCCGAGCCGCCCGCGGCCCGCCGCAAGCGGTTGCAGGCCGACTGGGGCTTTGTGAACCTGGAGTTCCAGGACGTTGTCAACTCCGATCTGCTCGACGTCATGGAGGCGACCATCGCCGCCGGCGCGCCCGCCCAGGCCGCCCGCAAGTGGTGGACCGGTGAGGTCGCCCGCCTCGCCAACGCCGCCGGCGTCTCCGCCGACACCCTCGTGACCCCGGCGCAGGTTGCCGCCCTGATCGAACTGATCACCGACGGCACCCTCACCGACCGCCTGGCCCGCCAGGTGCTCGAGGGTGTCATCGCCGGCGAAGGCACCCCCAGCGAGGTCGTCGCCAGCCGTGGACTCGCCGTGGTCAGCGACGACGGCGCCTTGATCGCCGCGATCGACGAGGCCCTCGCCTCCCAGCCCGACGTGCTCGCGAAAATCCGCGACGGCAAGGTACAGGCCGCCGGAGCGGTCATCGGCGCGGTCATGAAGGCCATGCGCGGCCAGGCGGATGCCGCCCGGGTGCGTGAGCTCGTGCTCGAACGAGCCGGATCGGCTCCGGCCGAATCGGCACAGTAGTGGCGCTCTTCAAGCGCCGCCCGGTGGACGCCCCGGTTTCGGCCGGGGCGGGCGCCGCCTTCGGTGTCGGGATGCAGGTGGTGGTGCGATTGGACCGGGCCCGCTACCCCGACTCGATGGTGGACGACCCGATCGGTGTGATCACCGCGCCGGGCGATCTCGTGGGCAGCGCCCTGTACGCGCCCGTCGTGGGCAAGGAAATGATCTGGGTGGTGCACTTCGAAGAACCGTTCTACGGTCTCGATGGCAGCGGCCCGCACGAATCCGCCCGAGTGCCGCAGCGCTGCCTCGAGGCTGCGCCGGAGTCGTGATCGCGGTGGCCGACCGCAAAGCGCCGCGCGAGTCCGACATCCGTCGATGGCGGCAGTACCTGGCCGACGAACAGGCCGAGGCGGCCGTGTACCGCGACCTGGCGGGCCGGCGCAGCGGCGAAGAACGCGAGATCCTGCTCGCCCTGGCCGACGCGGAAGGCCGGCACGAGGAACACTGGCGGGACCTGCTCGGTGATCGCGCGGGAGCCCCCAAGAAGGGCGCCCTGCGCACCCGGCTGCTCGGGCTGCTCGCTCGACGGTTCGGCTCGGTGTTCGTGCTCGCCCTTGCGCAGCGCGCCGAGGCGCGCTCACCCTACGACGGGGATGCCGACGCGACGGATGCGATGGCCGCCGACGAACGCATCCACGAGGAAGTCGTGCGCGGCTTGGCCGCGCGCGGTCGGCAGCGGCTGTCCGGCACGTTCCGGGCCGCCGTGTTCGGCGTGAATGACGGCCTGGTCAGCAACCTGGCCCTGGTGCTCGGAATCGGCGCCACCGGGGTGCCGGCGGCCACCATCCTTTTCACCGGCATCGCCGGTCTGCTCGCCGGCGCGTTGTCGATGGGAGCGGGGGAGTACGTCTCCGTGCGCTCCCAACGTGAGCTGCTCGATGCATCCACGCCCAACCCGGCCACACGCAGCGTGCTCTCCCACCTGGACGAGGCCGCGAACGAGCTCACCCTGGTCTATCGGGCACAGGGAATGTCGGAGGCCGACGCCGAGGTGCACGCCCGTGAGGTGCTCCGCACCGTCGCCATCGCCACCGATGCGCTCGACCTCAGCCGCCTGAACGCACCCGTGGAGCCCGAGGTCGACGAGCACGAGGCCATCGGCACCGGCATGACCGCGGCGGTCTCGAGTTTCTGCTTCTTCGCCTCCGGCGCCCTGCTGCCGGTGCTGCCATACCTCTTCGGCATGCAGGGCATCGCCGCGATCGTGGTGGCCGCCGTGCTGGTGGGCCTGGCGCTGCTGGCGACGGGCGCCGTGGTGGGCCTGCTCTCGGGCGGACCGCCGCTCAAGCGGGCACTGCGTCAGCTGGCGATCGGTTTCGGTGCCGCCGGCGTCACCTACGTGCTCGGTCTGCTCTTCGGTACCACGATCGCCTAACCCGCGTCTGCGCGCCAACTGTTGCCGAAGCGGACTTCTGCGTCCGGTGTGCCGGGCGCAAATGTCCGCTTCGGGAACAGTTTTACAAGCGGCGGTCGTCGCGCCCGGTGAGGGCGAGTAGACGGGACTGCAGCGGGGCATCGTCGGCAAGGGGCACCGGCGAATCGAACAGCCCGCTGGCCTCCAAGGCGTCCCGCTGCGGTTCGAACACAGTCCAGACGGCCTGCACGAGCGCGGCATCCAGGTCTTCATCCGCGGCCGTGGCGCGGGCCAGGTCCCACGAGTGAATGGTCACGTCGGACACCTGCTCACGCAGGTAATCCAGCACCGTCACGGTGTCGTAGGAGAGCTGCACCGACGCATCCGCCGGTGCTGCCTGCCAGGCCGCCGTCGCGAGCGCGGAGTGGGTGCGCCACTCGGCGGCCAGGTCGTCGCCGAGAGGTTCGACGCGGCGCTTGGCCTGTTCGATGGTGAGCCCGGCCAGCAGCGGCGGAATCCACTGCTGTTCCTGCACGACGTGGCGCACCAGATCGCCGACGCTCCACTCCTTGTCCGGAGTGGCGGCGGTCCAATCGTGCACCGCATTGATCCGCTCACCGAACTCGCGGTGAGCCTGCTGCTGCAGCGCGAACCAGTCGAACGTGTCGGATGTCGTACTGTCGGCCGTTGTGTCGTCGGCGGTCGTGCTGTCAAAAGTCGTGCTGTCAAAACTCACAGTGGGCTCAATTCGTTGATGGGTCACGCGGCATCCGCCCCAGGGCGTTCGGCAGTTGGTAGATGCAACGACATCCGGCCCGCCGGCATTCCGGTCAGCTGGTATGAAAACCCATCATCACACCGCCGGTCGCACGCACGCTGTAGTTGTACAACAGCGCGTAGCCGGCGCCGACCAGGGTGATCAGAACGGTGTTCAGCACGGCGACGGCGCCGGCGAACGGCCAGACCACGCTCGGCTGCAGCAGCGTGCCGAGATCCACCGTTCTGTTGGTGAAGTCCTCGTAGACCGCGGTCGCGCCGGAGAACACCTCGGTGTCGGTGAGGGCCCACACGACGAAAAGGATCAGCGCCACCGTCACGAGGTTCAGGCACAGCGAGAGCAGGAACGCCAGCTTGGCGGTCGACCACACTCCGATGTGGGCGAGTCCCAGCCGCATCTGCCAGGCGGCCTGGCCGCGGTCGCCCTTGCGAGCCAGCCTCTCGGCCACGTCGGTCACCGGATCCCCCCGGCCCGTACATCCCTGGACTTTTTCGCGCAGTACTTGGTCATAATTCCCCCGAATCAGTTGTCCCCTTAGCAATATATGTCCGGCACCGGGCAAAACGTCTCAGATGAGGCGAAACATTTCTCAGAACCGCTCCGAGCGAGGGCGATAGATTTGAAGGGAGAACCCGCCGCAGAACAGTCGGCGGCCGCCCCGAATGAAGGATGCTCGTGCCCGCTGCCATCGCCGTCATGCTGCCCCGCGACCTGCCCGCCGACCAGTTCGTGCACTACGCCCGCCGCGCAGAAGAGCTGGGCTTCGACGAGATCTGGGTGGTGGAGGACTGCTTCTTCCGCGGCGGCATCGCCCAGGCCGCCGTGGTCCTCGCCGCCACCACCACCATCCGGGTGGGCATCGGCATCCTGCCCGCCGCCGCCCGCAACCCCGCCTTCGCCACCCTCGAGGTGGCCACCCTTGCCGAACTCTTCCCCGGCCGCCTGCAGGTGGGCATCGGCCACGGCATGCCGGTGTGGATGCGACAGGGCGGCATCTGGCCGGCCAGCCCCCTGGCCATGCTGGCCGAGAACCTCGACCTCATCCGGGGCCTCATGCGCGGCCAGACCATCACCGTCGCCGGTCGGTACATCAGCGCGGATGCCGTGGACCTCGCCAACGCACCGAGCATGGCCCCGCCGGTCCTCGCCGGTGTGCGCGGGCCCAAGTCGCTGGCCCTGGCCGGCGCCGCCGCCGACGGCGTGGTGCTGGCCGAGCCGGTCACCCCCGAATACCTCGCCGCGGCGATCGACGCCCTCGACGCCGGCGCGGCCGCCGGCGGCCGCGGCCACGGATTCCCCGAGCTGCGACCCGCGGTGACCGAACGGCACATCGTCGCCTACAACGTGGCGGCCGTGCACGAGGATCCCCACGTGGCCCGGGCTGCCGTGCGGCCCGCCTTGGAATGGATCGGCGACCCCGATTGGGCCCCGCACATCACGGTGCTGCCGTTCGCCGAGGACTTCGCCGCGCTGCGGACCCGTAGTGCCAGCCGGGCCGATTTCGCCCGGGCCCTGCCCGACGAGTGGGTCGACCAGCTCGCTGTGGTCGGCACCGCCGCATCCGCCCGCCGGCGCATCGACGAGTTGCACGCAGCCGGTGCCACCAGCGTCGTGCTGATGCCGGCGGGGAACGACCCTGTGAATGCGCTGGAGTCGTTGGCCGCGGTTCTGTCGGACCGGACGGGCTCAGCCTAGGCTGGGCAGCCAAACGAAGGAGAGACCCATGGGATTCCTCGACCGCCTCCTGGGCCGGCCCGAACAGCCCGACGAGCCGCGCCACAGCACCACTCCCCAACGCACCGACGACGAAATCGCCGTCGAACGCTACCGCTACCTGCTGCGCACGGCACCGCCCGAGACCATCGAGCAGGTGCACACCGAGGCGTTCAGCAAACTCACCGATGAGCAGCGCGACCTGCTCTTCACCCAACTCACCGAGAACGCGATGGAGGGGGAGCGGCCCGCAAACGCCGAGCCGGCCACACTGGCCAAGTCGGCCACCCGCGCGGAGCTGCGCCAGCCCGGCACCCTGGACCGGGCGTTCGGCGGCGACCAGGCCGGCGGCCGGCAGGGACCGGGCTTCGGCAGCATGCTCGGCGCTTCCCTGCTCGGCACCGTGGCCGGATACGTCGTGGGATCTGCGCTGGTGAGCACCTTCCTGCCCGACGGCGGCGGTGAAGCGGATGCGTCCGCCGATGGTGGCGACTCCGGCAGCGATGCGTCAGGAGACTCCGGCGGCTTCACTGATTCGGGCGGTGACTTCGGCGGGTTCGGCGGTGGCGGAGACTTCGGGGGCGGCGGCGACTTCGGCGGCGACTTCGGCAGCTTCTGAGTCAGCCGCCCTGGCTCGTTCGCGGCCTCGCGCCGCGGGTACGATCCGGCGCGAAAAGGTGCGTCGAAATTGGTACCCTCGAAGGTAGATTCGATTATGAGGCGGCCGTGGTGGCGGAAGGGTGCAGAGCTGCATGAGCAAGCAGGACGGCAGCGACCGGCAGACCACCGGTAGCGACGTCGACGACACGACCGCCACCATCCTGCACATCGACATGGATGCGTTCTTCGCGTCCGTCGAACTGCTCGACCACCCCGAACTGGTGCACCTGCCCGTGGTCATCGGGCACCGCTCCGGCCGGTCCGTGGTGACCGCCGCGAACTATGTGGCCCGTAAGTACGGGGTCAACTCGGCCATGCCGATGGCCATCGCGTTGCGCAGGTGCCCGGCCGCGATCGTGCTCGAACCGCACATGAGCCGGTACGCGGAGGTCTCCCGTCAGGTGATGGCCATCTTCAGCGATATGACACCGATGGTCGAACCGCTCAGCATCGACGAGGCCTTCCTCGACGTCGCGGGCGCCCGGCGCCTGCACGGCTCCCCGGCCCAGATCGCGCAGAAGATCCGGGCGCGAGTTTTCGCCGAGACCGGCCTCACCTGCTCGGTCGGTGCAGCGTCGACCAAGTTCGTGGCGAAGCTGGCGTCCGGCCGGGCGAAACCGGACGGGCTGCTGGTGATCCCCGCCGACCAGACGATCGGCTTCCTGCATCCGCTGCCGGTCGGCGCGCTCTGGGGCGTGGGCGCCACCACCGAACAGTCGCTGCTGGGTGCAGGGCTCCGCCAGGTGCGCGACATCGCGCACGCATCCCGTGAGACGCTTGAGCGCGCCGTCGGAGTGGCCGGCGCGCAGAAGCTGCACGACCTGTCCTGGGGCAGGGATCCGCGCACGATCAACCTCGAGCGTGAAGAGAAGAGCATCGGCCATGAGGTGACGTTCGAACACGATGTGACGGATCCGGCCCGGTTGCGCAGTGAACTACTGCGCCAGGCGGATGCCGTGGCGGCCAAGCTGCGCGGCAACGGACTGGTGGCCCGCACGGTGGTGCTCAAGCTCCGCTATGCAGACTTCAGCACCGTCACCCGCTCCCGCACCCTGAGCGAGCCCACCAACGTGGGGCGGCGCATCTACGAGGAGGTCGCCGCGAGTTTCGATGTGCTCGCGGCCCGGGGCATCAGGGTGCGTCTTATCGGCGTGCGGGCCGAGCAACTCGGCACGGGCGACGGCGCAGGGATGGGCCTCTGGGACGACGATGACGATTGGCGCGAGGCGGAACTCGCGGTCGACACCGTCACCGCTCGGTTCGGCCGAGGAATCGTGCGGCCCGCATCACAACTGGGCGGTGGCACGTCGCCCAAACGGGATGTGCACCCGTTCGGAACTCCCGACGCCGGGTCCTGAGCGCCGACACCGGGCGGGACAGCCCGCACGGAGGGGGAGTAGCCTCTCACCATGACTAATCTCGCCTTGAAACTCGCAGAGAACGCAGGATCCATCGGAGTCCGGTCGGCCTACGGCGACCCGGTGCAGATCGAGGGGGTCACCATCGTTCCGGTCGCTCTCGTGCAGTACGGGTTCGGCGGTGGCGGAGAGGGTGACGAGGCCGACGGCGCTGCCGGCGGTGGCGGCGGTGGCATGGCCATTCCGATCGGCGCCTACGTGAAGTCGGGCGGAGCGGCCCGATTCGAACCGAACGTGATCTCGCTTCTCGCCGTCGGAATCCCCTTCGTCTGGGTGAGCGGCAAGGCCATCGCGCGCATCATTCGCGCCCTCAAGAAGTAGCGCGCGCTGCACGTTTCGCCCGCCTGACATACGCGGACGTCGCGGGGTCTCGACAAGCTCGACCGGCGTATTGGTCGCGTGTGTTTGCGGGAGGGTCCCATCTCCGTTGGTTGAGCTTGTCGAAACCTGGTGAGCCGACCTCCAGACGTGGGAATCGTGTGTGGGTGCGTGACGCGGGCACGTCGCGGAGCGTGTGTCTGCGGGAGGGTCCCATCTCCGTTGGTCGAGCTTGTCGAGACCCGGTGAGCCGACCTCCAGACGTG